>OFAT01000001.1_pt1 | contig 126493 bp, 131 predicted proteins | sample 1520331 | NCBI WGS metagenome assembly OFAT01 (sample SAMEA3696446, study PRJEB22514) | metagenome | biome: water; feature: marine; material: hydrothermal vent | place: Pacific Ocean | collected 2014-08-12 | depth 1521 m
CTTCGGGGAGAACGAGAAGGGGCGACCTGCGAGCAGATAAATTTTTGAATTCCCTTTAATATATCTTAGAATCATAGGGTGCTTTATGATCCAAATCTCAATTTTATACTTGTATGGAAAATCTATAAGCCATAATCCTATGATGATCGTCAGTATTCCCTGCCCCGGTAAAACCAACATAGCAACTCCACCTATAATAAAAATCACACCAAGAATATTTTTTTAGTAGCATAAATACTTTTGGCGTTTGGGACGGGAAAAATAATCTGAAGGTATTTGTATAATCATCCATGGGACCAATACTATAGAGATAACAAATCCTATACATGGATACCAATGTTAACCAAAGTAAGACACCTTCATAATCATGGATGAACTCTATTATTTTAAATTTTCCCTCTCCTCTATTTTTCCTTCATACCATTTTCGCAACAATCTATCAACAGGATTTATCATCTTATAAATAGCAGGCACAACCAACAGTGTTAGTATCATAGAACTAATAAGTCCACCGATCACGGCTATAGCCATTGGTGCTTTGGTTTCACTTCCTAAACCATCACCAATTGCCAGTGGGATCATTGCAAAAACCATTGCAAATGTTGTCATTAGGATGGGTCTCAACCTCTTTTCACCTGCTTCTATGAGAGCATCATCAGCATTTTTGCCTTTTGCCATGGCACTATTTGCAAAGTCCACAAGTAAAACTGCATTTTTACCAACCATCCCCATAAGTAGCATAAACCCGATCATCACAAACAAAGAAAACTGTAGTCCACTCAGATATAGAGCTATCATAACACCTATAATACTAAGTGGTAGTGCCATCATAATGATAATTGGCTGGATAAGGGACTCATAAAGTATCGCTAAAATGATAAACATAAGTATTATAGAGAGCCCTATAGCCACAGCAAATGCATTGACTGTTTTTTCCATCTCTTCAGCAAATCCCGTAAATCTATAAGTGACTCCTTGTGGCATGAGTTCATCTATTTTTGCTTTTGTATAGTTGACTGCACCACCCAGATCCAGACCAAACAGATCAGCATAGATAGAGACCTGTCTTTGTCTATCGTAGTGGTAGATCGTAGCTTGGGATTTACCTTTTATGATCTTAACCAAACCATCAAGGTAAACCAACTCACCATTGTTAGCTCTTAGTTGGATCTTTTTAAGATCATTCAAGCCTTCTCTATGTTTATCATCAAATCTCAGTGTAATATTGTACTGTTTTCCATCCTCTTCAAAATACGAGATCTCCAAATCACTTGAAAAGGCTGTAGCAATCGCAGATGCGATCTGTGAGGCACTTATACCTAAGCGGTTTGCATTCTCTCTTAATATATTGATATCATATTGAGGTTTTGGATCATCAAGATTTGTATCTATATCCACAAAACCTTTCTTTTTGGAGAGGTACTCAACTAAATTTTTCTTTGCAGTTTGCAAATCTTCAAAAGAGTCAGCTTTGAGTACTATCTGATAGGGTACAGACACCCCGGCACCCTTAATATCCGGAATAGCAGCAGCAGTTATGAACATTTCCTTGCTGAAAGGTTTTAGTTTCTCTCTAAAGTTTTGGATGACCTGCTCTTGATTTAACTCTCTTTTATCCTTTGGTATCAGCTTTACATAAATAAGAGATTTGTTTTTCTCTTTTGCAGAGTTATAGCCCACACTAAGTGTTGTAAACTCTACATTTTTATCTTTTTTAACCAAAGCCTCTATCTCTTTTGATTTTTTTATCATCTGCTCCAATGATATTCCTGTATCAGCTTTTATCTTTATCGCAAACTCACTCTTATCCTCTTTTGGTATAAAATCCATACCTATTTTTGGGAAAAGGCTCAGTGAGCCCACAAATATTGCAATGACTACTACTAAAGTTAAAAGCTTAAATCTAAGTATAAATTTTAAAAGAGTTTCATAAATTCTATCTATAAACCTGAAAAGCGGCTCAGTGAAGTTATAAAACTTACTCTCTCCCTTATGAAGCACCCTCGCACTTAAACTTGGTATAAAACTAAGTGCTATAGAGTATGAGATGATGATAGCAAAACCAACAGTCATAGCAAAACTTTCAAAAAACTTGCCAACTATTCCACTCATATTTGAAACAGGAATGAAAACGGCTAAAAGCATAGCCGAGATCGCTAAAATAGCAAATGCCATCTCTTTTGTACCCTCAAATGCAGCTTGAAATTTATCCATGCCGGATTCCATCTTTTTGTAGATATTTTCAATCACAACAATAGCATCATCAATAATAATCCCAATGGATAGAGTAAGCCCGATAAGCGTCATTTTGTTCAAATCATATCCCATATAGTTCATCAAGGCAAAAGTACCAAATATAGATGCCGGGATAGAGAGAGCTGAAACAAAAGTGATGGTAAAGTTTCTCAGAAATATAAAGATGATAATTGCAGCCAGAATTGCCCCATAAATAAGGTCAAACTTTACATCTTCAAGAGAGTTTATGATAAAAGGAGTTGTATCTTGAAGTGTTTTTACCTCAAATCTATCACCTGCCATTTTTTGTAAAGATGGAACCACACTTTTTACACGGTTTACGATATCTATAGTGTTTGTTCCTGAAATTTTCTGCACCTCCAGCATTACACCTTCTACACCATTATAGGAAGCATAACTTTTTGCATCACTTAAAGTATCTTTTACCGTTGCGACATCTTTGAGTCGTATGCTCTCTTTTATCTTTATATTTTCAAGCTCAGCCACACTAAGTGCATCAGCTTTTGTTTTTAAGATATACTCATCTGTTTTAGTGATTAGCTTACCACCGCCGATCTTTACATTCTCCAGTGCTACAGCACTATTTAGCTCTAAAACAGTAATGCCATATTTGTTAAGTGCATCTATATCTGGATATATTTTTATCTCTCTATCTTTATACCCAACTATATTTACTCCACCTACACCAATAATCTTTTGAAGCGCCGGCTTGACTTTTTCATCTGCAAAGAGCATAAGATTGTTAACAGTATCATTTTTTGCAGTTAAGAAGATATTGATAATAGAAGCACCGCCGATATCAAGCTTACTTACAAGTGGGGTCTTGGCATCTTTTGGAAGTGTTATGGCTGAGACTTTATCTCTTACATCATTTGTAGCTTCATCTATATCACGCTCTAAAAAGAACTTAACCATAATGATACTCACACCGTCACTACTTGTTGATGTAATACTGTCAACCCCACCTATCCTGGAAATTGCCTCTTCAAGTTTATCTGTGACCTGTGACTCTATCGTACTCGGCTCAGCCCCCGGATAAACTGTTTGGATCGTCACTATAGGAAAGTCGATATTTGGAAAGAGCGCTGATGGCATAGAGCGAAAACTCATAAATCCGAATATAACCAAAGTGACAACATACATTAAAGTTGTTATTGGTCTATTTATCGCTAATTTATACATCATTTTCTACTTTTTATCTTCTATAAGGATGTATCCATCACCAAAAAGACCGGGCATTATACCCTCAGCTTTTACCTCAGCTCTCATTTTTCTATCTTTAGCATTGACTTGCGGATATACTTTTGAGATTTCTCCTGTATATATTTTTTCATCTCCATCCACACTGTATTTAAAGATATCTCCAGCTTTTACAAGCCTGTTATACTTTTGGTCAAATTCTAAAATCAATTTTCTCTTTTTTAGACTCTGAATTTTAAAGACGGTTTTTAGCATCATTCCGCTAACTGCATCACCAACCTCAACATCCTCTGCATATATGACTCCATTAAATGGTGCTTTTAAAAATGTTTTATTAAAAAGGGCTTCTTGATATGCCAGTTGATTTTTAGCACTTTCATATTTATTCGCAACTGCATCAAATCTAGCTTCATCTATAAGTTTTTTGATTTTAACTTGTCTGTCAAAATCTTTTTGAGCATATTTAAGAGTTGTTCTTGAGACATCAAGCATGGCTTTTATATCACTATTTTCAAGCTGTGCTAAAATCTCACCTTTTTTTACAGCAGAGCCAATATCAACATTGACTTTTTCAACAATTCCACTAGATATAAAAGCCAAATTCGCACTTTTATCGGCCTCTACAGTAAAAGTTGCATAGATCTCTTCCGCATTCAAACTAAAAGTCAGAAGTATTAAACTCAAAATCATTCTTATCATCGTATAAACTCCTTAGGGTTTTTCCCTGCATAATAGTAGTAGATAGATTTACTTATCTCATAATCATAAAGTGTTTCTTTATACCGTGCTTTTGAAAGCGTAACATTGTTTAGTGCATCGAGATAAGTAATGTTATCTACCATACCTACCTCAAATTTTTTAAGAATTGTTTTGTACGTACTGCGTGATGCATGAAGTGCGCTTTTCGTACTTTTAAGCTTGACACGTACTGTACGCAGTCTTTCACTTGCTATTCTAAAATTCATCTTCTGCTCATCCTGAGCATGCTTTTTTTGTGAGTCCAATGCCATTTTTTGGTATAGAACCGCTTCACGATCTCTTTTCATCTTTCCATGATCGAACAAACGTATATTGACAGAAAGCATTAACCTGTTTTGATGCTCCGGCAACAAACCATCCATACCAGGCACATTCACAGTATCACTATAATGTGATCTGTTATAAATATCAGATACACTTACTTGAGGCATATATCCTGCATGGATGGCATTGGCATTTTCTGCCAGTGCCTGTGCATTGGCATTCAAAATCTTTATCTTTTCGTAAGGCTCAAAATGTACATTTTTGGGTTCTTTAAAACTATTATTTTTCAAATATTTTGCAGGTAAACCACTTTGCAGATAAAGATTTTCTTCATTACTTATCAGTGCCAGTTTGGTATTTTCCACTATATACTCGTTGTTATCATACGCTGCCTGAAGTTTATCGACATCTTCTTGTGTTGAAAGTCCTGATATCTTAAACTTTTTCATGCGATGGATTTGTATTTTCAGTTCTTTGGAGCGTTCTTGTAGTGCATAGAGTGTTGCTTTAAGCTTCCTGATCGTATAGTAGCTGTTAATGATATCAAGTGCTATGCTTTTTTCAAAGGCTCTTTTTTCAAACAGTGATGCTTTATGCTCAAAATTTTTGGCACGTAACAAAGCATTTTTTCTGCCACCGTCATAAAGTTCCATACTGATTATGGCAGAGACAGATGTCGTTTGACCAGGATCAACAAGATTATTTGGATCTACCAGCACATGACCTGCACTTATATCTAATGTAGGCCAGTAAGCACTCTTTGCCGCTTCTATCTCTTTTACTTTCGATTTGATATTCAGACTCTTTGATTGTACCATGTGATTATGACTATTGGCATGATCGATCAACTCACGCAGTCCATAACTTTTTGCAAATACAAAAAGTGGTAAGATCATAAACAGTAAAGCTCTCATTTTTTCTCCCTTGATTTAGATTCTCTTTCTCCAAATAATGTATTTAAGAAAATCTCTATCTCTTTTTCTACATCACAGGTACTTAAGCGGGAGTCCACTACCAGACCTGTTCCGAACAGGACCAGGGAACTTGCAGAGATCTGCATCTGTCCGTCCAGTTCTCCTGATGTTATACCTGTTTCCAGTATCCGGTTCAGGATCATAATGAACTTTTCTCTGCACTGTTCACTGAATTCCAGCATCTCTTTTGCTTCATGGGTCAGTGAAATAGCAAGAAATTCCTTATAAATATTCAGGTGTCTTTTTGCTGTTTCATTTTCAAAGAGCAGGTAAAAGAAATGGAAGAGTTTTTCTCTGGTCGGTATGTCAGCCCGGCTTATCTCTTCGAGTCTCTTCTCATGTTCAGATATGAATGTCGTGATGATCTCAAAGACAATATCTTCTTTGTTCTCAAAATACTCATAGATCGTCCCTTTCCCTATTCCGGCTGTCCGTGCTATCTGGGAAATGGTCAGATTGTCTATGCCGTGTTCCAAAAGCAGTTCCCTGCATGAAAGTGCGATATTTCTTCTTTTTTCTTCTTTATTTACAATAATTGCCATACTGTTCCTTCTTATGACTGACCGTCGGTCAATTAAATTATAGTAGAAGATTTCTTAAGAAAATATTATCCCGGATTATTTTTCAGGTTTGTCAAAAAAGCAAAATATCGGTTATGTTTTTCAATGCACAAACAAAGATACCAGGTTAGTAAAAGAAGTTATGCCTTAACCTCTTTATAAACTTACGCTAAAATATACACACTACAAATTGGGAGACGGGATATCTATGGCAAAGGCAAAACAGGAAGAGTCGATAGAAAAACAATTATGGAAAGCCGCAGATAAATTACGAAAAAACATCGATGCCGCGGAGTATAAACATGTGGTGATGGGGCTTGTGTTTTTGAAGTATATTTCTGATAGTTTTGAAGAACTTTATAACAAGCTTGAAGCTGGTGAAGGCGAGTATGCCGGGGCTGATCCTGAAGATAGGGATGAGTACAAAGCTGAAAATGTTTTTTTTGTGCCACCTACTGCCAGATGGTCATTTCTTTTATCAAATGCAAAACTACCAAATATCGGAAAAATTGTTGATGAGGCTATGGATGCCATAGAGAAAGAGAACAACTCACTTAAAGGTGTGCTTCCTAAAGTGTTTGCGAGAGACAACCTTGACAGCAAATCTCTTGGCGGGCTGATAGACCTTATAGGAAACATCGCTTTTGGAGATGCGAAAGCGAGAAGTGCTGATGTGCTGGGTCATGTGTTTGAGTACTTTTTAGGTGAGTTTGCACTTGCCGAGGGGAAACAAGGTGGGCAGTTCTATACTCCTAAAAGTGTCGTTGAGCTTCTTGTAAAGATGTTAGAGCCATACAAAGGCAGAGTGTTTGATCCTTGTTGTGGGTCTGGTGGTATGTTTGTTCAGTCTGAAAAGTTTGTAACAGAGCATCAAGGGAAGATAAACGATATATCTATCTACGGTCAAGAGTCCAACCAAACGACTTGGCGACTGGCAAAAATGAACCTTGCCATTCGTGGCATAGACAGCTCACAAGTAAAATGGAACAATGAAGGCTCATTTTTAAATGATGCCCACAAAGACCTAAAAGCAGACTTCATCATCGCCAACCCACCTTTTAATGTTTCAGACTGGAGCGGTGACCTACTACGAAATGACGGAAGATGGAAGTACGGAACTCCACCAGCAGGCAATGCCAACTATGCTTGGATACAGCACTTTCTTTACCACTTGGCACCAACAGGAACAGCAGGGTTTGTACTTGCAAAAGGAAGCCTTACTTCTAACACTTCAAATGAGGGTGAAATACGAAAAGCACTTATAGAAGCTAATCTGGTGGACTGCATTGTCAACCTACCTGCAAAACTCTTTTTAAATACCCAGATCCCAGCTTCTATATGGTTTATGAAACGAGGAAGAACGACTAAAGATATACTCTTTATAGACTCGCGAAATATGGGTGAGCTTATCAACAGACGGACTAAAGAGTTTAGCCATGAAGACACAGACTATATTGCAGAGGTTTATAAATCTTGGAAAGTACAGAACGGGACTAAAGTCCCTACTCCAAAAAATGACGGAGTGGGGACTTTAGTCCCCTCTTATAAAGACATAAAAGGCTTTTGTAAGTCTGCAAGTTTGGACGAAGTGCGAGAGTTAAACTATGTACTTACTCCTGGGCGATATGTAGGTTTAGAAGAGGTTGATGATGAGTTTGATTTTAAAGAGAGGTTTATTGAGCTTCAAAAAGAGTTGAAAGGGCAGATGAAACAAGAGCAAGAGCTAAACCAAAGGATCAATGAGAACTTGGCAAGGGTGATGTATGAGTGATATAGTTATTTATGAAGATGGGGAAGTGGAATGTGCAAAATTTGCACATTCCATACAACAACAGTTTTTTTATGTACCGCTTTCGTCATTTTATTTTAAATATAGCTTAAATTGGTATCTTGAAGCCCCTGTTTACGTGGATTTTGAGAGTGTGTCCTCTGTATTGTTTGTGTCAAAGAGAGTTGAAAATGGGCTGAAAGGTAATGAGTGATGGGTGAGTGGAGAGAGTATAAAATTTCTGATATAGCAGATGTTATCGGTGGTGGTACTCCAAAGACTTCTGTTGCTGAATATTGGAATGGCGATATTCCTTGGTTATCAGTTATTGATTTTAATACAGGTAAAAAATATGTATCTAAAACTGAAAAAAGAATTACAAGATTAGGGTTAGAAAAAAGTAGCACAAAATTATTACAAACAAATGATATTATTATTTCAGCTAGAGGAACTGTTGGTGCTTTAGCAATGTTAGATAAGCCTATGACTTTTAATCAGTCGTGTTATGGGATGAGAGCAAAAGAAAAGATTACAACAAGTGATTATTTATTTTATCTTTTAAAAAATACAGTAAGACAATTGCAACAAGCATCTTATGGAGCTGTATTCGATACCATTACAAGAAATACTTTTGATGAAACAGATATTTCACTCCCACCACTAAAAGAACAAAAAGCAATAGCAGAGGTTTTAAGCTCCCTTGATGACAAAATCGACCTTCTTCATCGCCAAAACAAAACCCTTGAAGAGATGGCTCAAACACTTTTTAGACAGTGGTTTATTGAAGAGGCTGATGAGGGGTGGGAAGTTGGAAAACTACCAGATGAGTTTGATTTTACTATGGGATTATCTCCAAAAGGTGAAACTTTTAATGAAAATGGGGTAGGCACTCCAATGTATCAAGGTAATGCAGATTTTGAGTTTAGATTTCCTAAAAATAGAGTTTATACAACAGACCCAAAAAGATATGCAGAAAAGTTTGATACCCTAATAAGTGTTCGTGCTCCAGTTGGTGCACAAAATATGGCAAAAGAAAGATGTTGTATAGGCAGAGGAGTAGCTTCTTTTAGATATAAAGCTGATAGTTCATTTTATACATATACTTATTTTAAAATGATGTCATTGATGAATGAGATAAAACAATTCAATGATTCTGGAACAGTGTTTGGTTCTATAAATAAAACTGATTTTCAAAATATGGAAGTAAGTATTCCACCTATTAACTTAGTTGTTAAGTATCAAGACGAAGTAAAACCTTTGGATGATAAAGTAATCCAAAATACAAAGCAAATCAAAACTCTTGAGAATATGAGAGATACACTTTTACCTAAGCTTATGAGTGGGGAAGTGAGGGTGACCTTATGACAGATATATTTATTGATAACAATGTATTTGATTTTTTATTTGATAAAGATATAGATATATGTAAAGAGTTTCCTAAAGAAAATTATAATCTCTATATAACAAAAGAGGTTAAATTTGAAACAGAGCCAATCCCAAATAAAGAAAAAAGTGCTTTTATAGATAATTTATTGAATAAATGTATAACCATCAAGCCTTTTTTTGGTTTTTCTAATCCAAATCATACTGCTGATAAACAAAGAGCTGGGGGTTTTGGAGAAGGATATTTCAGTACAGCCGAAAATGAACTGTTTAGAAAAGAACTAAATCAACAATTTCCAAACCAGAAAAAAAACTCCAAACATGACTTATATACGAATGAGGCAGATATAGACCTTGCTGTAAGAAGTATTGATAGTATAGTACTCTCCTTTGATGACAAACAAGGGAAAGGAAAGTCAAAAGGACCATTAAATATTGCATTTGAGAAAGGCTATAAAGTTGTTTTTTTAAGAGGTCTCAAAGATTTTCGAAATACATTGAATTTGCATGATTATGTAATTGGAGATTTAAATTCAAGAGGTTTGTTATGAAAGTAAAAACCCTTAAAAATACAAGAGATACACTTTTACCTAAGCTTATGCGTGGTGAAGTGAGGGTTAAGTATGAGTGAGCAGATTAAACAACGATTTCAAATTCATTATTATTTTGATGATGATTCACATAGTATGAATGCTTTTGTCAGAAACAAAGCTGAAAAAAACATGTTAGAAGCTATTCGGCAGATTGGTATTTTATGTGATAGTGAAGTAATTTTAGAAACAGAGGCTTATCAAGAAGGTGGGCTTAAAGAAAATATTATTATTGGTATGTTTATGACAGGTGTTGCAATGAACTTTTTAGCACCATCTATAAACAATGTTATAACTCATTATTTTATCAAAGATGCAGAAGATAGAGATCTTGATAAAAAAATCAAACGAGCAACATTAAAAGGTTTAGAACTTGATAATGCAAAGAAAAAACAAGAACTTGAAAAAGAGATAGATGCTAAACTAGAAGATAAGCAAACTATTAGGTATGTATCAAACTTTTATACAAAAATAGATAATTATGAAAAAGTACAAAAAATTGGTTTCAAAGACATTGAAAATGATAATGAAGAATATATAGTAGAAAGACAATACTTTAAAAACTTTATACTAGAAGATAACAAAGAGATAATAGAGGATGAAAACGCAACTATTGAGATAATATCTCCTATACTTAAAGAGGGTCGTTTTAAATGGAGAGGTATTTATAGTGGTGAAAAAATTGATTTTAATATGGGTGATTTTTCATTTAAAAAAGATGTTATAGAGGGTAAGCATACTTTTACAAATGGTAGTTTTATTGAGTGTAGATTACAAATCACTATCACTTATGATGATTTTGGAGATGAAAAACGCAGAAGCTATTCAGTAAAAGAGGTTTATAGCATTCAAGAGTTACCACATGAAGAGTTAAAGCTAACAGAATATGGCAAAAGAAAGAGAAGAGAAGATAGGCAAGGCTCATTATTTGATTTGTATGGAGATAACAATGAAAATACAAAATAAAATAATAAGAAACTCAACAGCCGAATTTTTAATCTTTACTTCCCAAAGTGGTGAAGATAGCATAGAGGTAAAAGTATTTGATGAGTCTGTTTGGCTTACCCAAAATATGATTGCCGAACTTTTTAATGTCCAAAGACCGGCAATTACAAAGCATCTAAAAAATATATTTGACAGTGAAGAGTTAGAAGAAAATTCAGTTAGTTCCATTTTGGAACATACTGCAAATGACGGTAAAACTTACAAAACAACATACTATAACTTAGATGCTATGATCTTCGTAGGATACAAGGTCAATTCCAAAAAAAGTCGTTCAACAATTAATGATATATTCTAAATATTTATAAAAAGAATGAGCTTTAGAAAAATGTAAGTTTAAAGAAAATCGGAAATTCCAACTTTCTTACTCTATGATAACATTTATTCAAAAACTTGCAAAATTTCAGAAAAAATGGTATATTTTTCTGAAATAATAATTGAGGATCATCCATGAAGTCTATCGAAGCCAAGATACTCTCAACGATAAAAAACAAAAAAGAAAAGGGCTATGCCTTTAGTTCCTATGACTTTATTGGTGATTTCCCTAGAGACAGCATAGACAAAGCACTCTCTACCTTAGTTAAAAAAAATAAAATTCGTAGAATTGCACGAGGTATTTATGATTACCCTCAATACAGTGACTTTTTACAAAAAGAGTTAAGCCCAAACATAGAAGAAGTTGCAAAAGCATTTGCAAGAAAGTTTAACTGGAGAATAGCCATCTCTGGAGACAGTGCTTTAAACCTCTTGGGACTCTCTACTCAGGTAGTTGCCAAATATATCTACTTAAGTGATGGTGCAAACAGAACCTATGACATACAAGGCACTACACTAGAGTTCAAAAAATCCTCTCCCAAAAATATAGGCTTTGACTATGATGAGAGTAAGCTCATCGTACAAGCATTAAAAGCATTAGGGAAAGAACACATTACCCAAGAGGTTATAAACACGATTAAAAAACATATAGAACCTAAAATGTACTCTAAAATATTGAATGATACCCAGACGACTACTATCTGGATATATGATGCTATCAAGCAGATTTGTAGAGAGGAATAACTTGTGGAGAAAAAAGTAATAAACCATGAAAGGCAATACCAATATTCTTATTTATCAAACTGAAGATGATGAGTTAGAACAAAATTGAACTGTTGCAAAAAATGCAACAGTTCAAAAAAATGATCATGAAGAAAATCGGAATTTCCGATTTTCTTGCTTTGTGGCAATAGTTTGTATAAACACAAAAAGATGGTAGAATATAACAAAATAGAGTTATGTCAAGGGATGTGTTATGCGTAAGAAGCCTATAGATGAAAAGTACTTACAAAAAATCATCGACACTACACAAAATATAGAAGGTTATACTAAATCTAGTAAAGATGTAATTAAAAAAGTACAACTACTCATAAAAAAATATGGTATCAAAGTATCAGTTAAAAGATAGTTTTTAATAGGCTACATAAATGAATAAAATCACCGAAAATGAAATAGAACGCTTTGCCATAGAACTGTTGGAGAAGCAGGGATTTGAATATATCTATGCTCCAGAAATTGCACCTGACAGTGATACCCCTATGCGAGACTCTTTTGAAGATGTGATCTTAAAAGAGAAGCTTCAAGCATCACTTGTAAGCATTAACCCTACATTGGATTCTGATCTTATAGAAGATGCGATGAAACAGGTGCTGCGACTTAAATCTACAGAGCTTTTGGTAGACAATGAAGCGTTTCATAAGATGCTTACAGAGGGGATTACCGTAGAGAGACAGCAAGATGGTGTGACCAGAGGGGAAATAGTAAAACTCATAGACTTTGATTTTGATGCTGTGATGTCTAATGACTTTATAGTGATGAACCAGTTTACTGTAGTCGAAAATGGTATTAACAAACGACCAGACCTCATACTTTTTGTAAATGGTTTGCCTTTAGTTGTTGTAGAACTTAAAAACCCGGTAGATGAAAATGCTACGATCAGATCAGCGTATAAACAGATACAGACGTACAAGAGTGTGATACCTTCATTGTTTACCTACAATGCCTTTTGTATCATCTCTGATGGGCTGGAAGCTAAAGCAGGAACGATCTCTGCCGGGCTGACACGATTTATGTCTTGGAAAAGTGCTGATGGAAAGAGTGAAGCTTCTAAACTTATATCTCAAGTGGAGACGCTTATAGATGGAATGCTCAACCCCATAACCCTCTTAGACCTCATACGAAGTTTCATTGTCTATGAAAAAAGTACACATGAAGACAGCAAAACAGGCATCACGACTATAGAAACGGTAAAGAAATTGGCAGCGTACCATCAATACTATGCTGTCAATAAAGCAGTAGTTTCTACTTTGAGAGCTACGGCACTTGATGGGTATGTTGACCAAGTCAATGAAGATCCTGTTGCTTATGGTCTCCCAAGCGTTGAAAAACAGCCAAAGGGGGACAGGAAGGCTGGTGTAGTATGGCATACCCAAGGAAGCGGTAAATCGCTCTCTATGGTCTTTTATACGGGTAAAATAGTCCTTGCTTTAGACAACCCGACTATTTTGGTCATTACTGATAGAAATGATTTGGATGATCAACTTTTTGATACCTTTGCTGCTTCACAGAGTTTGCTAAGACAAGAGCCTGTACAGGCAGAAGACAGAGAGCATTTAAAAAGACTACTAAAGGTTGCTTCCGGCGGGGTGGTCTTTGCTACCATTCAAAAGTTTCAACCTGAAGAGGGTAATGTTTATGATGTTCTCTCTGAAAGAAAAAATGTCATTGTCATAGCCGATGAAGCCCACAGAACACAATACGGATTTAAACCCAAAACAGTAGATGAAAAAGATGCAGAGGGGAATGTGATAGGCAAGAAGATAGTGTATGGTTTTGCCAAGTATCTTAGAGATGCCCTACCCAATGCAACCTACTTAGGATTTACAGGCACACCCATAGAGAGTACAGATGTCAATACTCCCGCTGTATTTGGTGACTATGTAGATATTTATGATATTTCACAGGCAGTGGAAGATGGGGCTACGGTTAAGATCTATTATGAGAGCAGGCTTGCTAAAATTACTCTGAGTGATGAGGGTAAAGCCTTAGTAAAAGAGTTAGACAGCGAGTTGAAAAATGAAGATTTAAGCGAAACACAAAAAGCCAAAGCCAAATGGACACAGCTTGAAGCACTGATAGGAAGTGAAAATAGAGTAAAAGAAGTGGCAAAAGATATCGTTACGCATTTTGAGAGTCGTCAAGAGGTATTTGATGGTAAAGGAATGATTGTTGCAATGAGTCGGAGGATCGCTGCAAGTCTTTATGAAGAGATCATTAAACTCAAACCGGAATGGCACAGTGATGATTTAGACAAGGGGGTGATTAAAGTAGTAATGACAGCAAGTTCCAGTGACGGACCGGAGATTGCAAAGCACCATACGACAAAACAGCAAAGACGTGATCTTGCCAATAGAATGAAAGATGTCAATGATGAGCTGAAACTGGTCATCGTGCGTGATATGTGGCTTACCGGATTTGACGCACCATCCATGCATACCCTCTATATCGATAAGCCTATGAAAGGTCATAACCTTATGCAGGCGATAGCCAGAGTCAACAGGGTTTACAAAGATAAGCCCGGAGGATTGGTAGTAGATTATCTGGGGATTGCCAGTGATCTGAAAAAGGCTTTGTCTTTCTATAGTGACAGTGGAGGCAAAGGTGACCCTGCCTTGGCGCAGGAGCAGGCAGTAGCTCTCATGCTGGAAAAGCTTGAAGTTGTATCACAGATGTATCATGGATTTGCCTATGAGGAGTATTTTGAAGCAGATACAAGAACAAAACTGTCACTTATTCTTGAAGCAGAAGAGCATATATTGGGTCTTGAAGATGGAAAGAAAAGGTATATAGATGAAGTAACGGTACTTTCCCAAGCGTTTGCGATAGCTGTGCCACATGAAGAAGCTATGGATGTAAAAGATGAAGTTTCATTCTTTCAAGCTGTAAAAGCAAGATTGGCTAAGTTTGACAGTACAGGTTCTGGAAGAAGTGATGCAGAGATGGAAACAACCATACGACAAGTCATTGATAAAGCTTTAGTCACTGAAGAAGTGATAGATATTTTTGATGCTTCCGGGATCAAAAAGCCTGACATATCCATACTCTCAGAAGAGTTCCTGATGGAAGTACAGGGAATGAAGCATAAGAATATCGCTATGGAAGTACTCAAAAAACTTCTTAACGATGAGATAAAAACGAGATCAAAAAAGAATCTTGTTCAGAGTAAGTCTCTTATGGAGATGCTGGAAAACTCCATTAAGAAGTATCATAACAAGATCATTACCGCTGCCGAGGTCATAGAGGAGCTGATCAATCTCAGTAAAGAAATTCATAAAATGGATGAAGAGCCTAAAGAGATGGGGCTTACAGATTTTGAATATGCTTTTTATAGTGCTATTGCCAACAATAACAGTGCAAAAGAAGTAATGGAACAGGATGTACTGCGTGAACTTGCAGTTGTTTTGACTGAGAGAGTAAAAGCCAATGCCTCTATTGACTGGATGATCAAAGAGAGTGTGAGAGCTAAACTTAAGGTGATCGTCAAAAGAACTTTGAGACAGTTTGGCTATCCGCCGGATATGCAGAAGTTGGCTACTGAGACTGTGTTGAAACAGGCAGAGATGATAGCTAGTGAATTAGTTGCCTGACACTTGGCTGATCGGCATACTGAAGGATGCCAAGATTTCAAAGATTCCTGTTTTTCTCATCGTGATTCACTGTCCGGCTCTGCATACATAGCACTACAGTTTTGACTTGAGCCTTTTAATGCGTTTGTTCGCATTGCGGATACTTTGAAGCTTTACTTCACCGCTTTTCACCAAAGAAACAACCGTACTGACCAGTTTCTTCGTACTTACAGCCTTTCTTGGGTCAAGCTGATTTCCGAAAAGCAGAATGTCATCCCCTGCATTGATAGCCAGTTTCAATGTATTTTTCAACCCGTATTTTTGACTGATGGCACCCATCTGTAGATCGTCCGTAATTACCACCCCTTTAAAGCCAAGCTTTTTTCGTAACAAACCATTGACTGTTTTACTCGAAAGTGTTGCAGGGTATTTTGCATCCAGTCTTTTGTTGAACACATGGGCGACCATAACCGTATCTGCTTTATCTTTTAACAGCCTGTAGGGTTCCAGCTCCGCTTCTTTCCAAAGATGCGTTACATCCACAAAACCTTTATGCGTATCTCCGACAGAAGAACCGTGCCCGGGGAAATGCTTCAGGGAAGTGAGTACACCGTAACGGTGCATTGCATCAATGAATGTACGTGCATATTTTGCCACCACTTTGGGATCTTTCCCAAAAGAACGTCCGAGACCGTGGATGACATGGTTTTTAGAGTTGATATCAAGATCAACAACCGGTGCCAGATCATAATTGATCCCTACGCTTTTAAGCTCTTTGCTCATTTTGGTATATGTCTTTTTTATCTGGCTTTGATCCATCTTTACGACATCCGAAGCTTTAGGGAATTTACCGTAAAAACCGTATTTGCTTTTCAGTCTTTGTACCCTGCCCCCTTCCTGGTCTACCGCGATCAGCAGTTTACCGTCTTTGCTGCAGGCCTGCAGCTCCTTCGTAAGCCTTGCAAGCTGTTTTTTGTCAACGATATTCTTGGGTTGCGTTTTATCGACAGGATTATAGTCGAACAGGATCACGGACCCGATATCATATTTTTGGATATCTTTACAGATACGGCTGCCTTTTGGCGCAGATGTACCGTGAAATCCGACCATTAACATTTGACCTATCTGCTGTTCAAGTGTCTGTTTCTGTGAAGCAGACAGAAACAATGGCAACATACTTACACACAGACTTATCACTATTTTTTTTAACATTCATTTCCCTTCTTGCTGAGACTGTAAAAGAACTAGTTACCTCGGAAGTGAAGGCTTCAGCCTCACCCAAATATTTGCATATTTTTAGGTTATTTTGACAGAAAAAGCAATATTTTCCATTAAATACAAACTTTTTTAGGCAAAAAAGCTTTTTGGTGGGACTGCACCTAAAGGTATACACTTCGATAAAGTCTCCACTTACATGGGTTCTTTCTCAGTCTTACTATCAGGTATTGATTATAATATAGTAACCCTTTATGTTTAATACCTCATTTCTATTGTATAAGCTTAATAATGCATCTAAATACGTTTTAAAGTCATTTCGTTCTATAATGTATCCATTAAACAAAAGGACTACAAAATGAGCAGCAGCAACTTAAAACATTTAGAAAGAATCAAAGAGAATATTGACAAGTCCGACGCGCTTACAGAGGAAGAAAAAAGCGATTCTATGAAACGTATCGAAGAGTGGTACAGAGAAGACCTTGCATGGGGTACTTTCATAGAAAAACTAAGTGAACTTTCACCGACGATCAAAGGACTGCTTGCTGAACTTGGGCTTCTTTAACAAGCACCGCAGGATATGGAACCATACTACCTGCATCTTCTCATTTTTGCAGGTCTGGTATTTCTGCTTTATGCAGCAGGGGTACCTTTTATGAGATTAAGAAGAGCCTTGCTGTTACACAAAATATCCAAACACTGCAACAAATATCCCACCAAAGAAGATCAACCAAAGATGAACACTCCATACTTCTAATAATTTTTGAATTTACCCTCACTCAATTCTTTTTTGAGTGTATCAAGTGCCTCTTGCATCACTTCCAGGATTATTTTTCCTGCCAATTCATGATCTGCCTCAGGTACATCCCAATCTGTAAATTTCATATTTCCTTTAAATAAAGCTCTAACTTCAGTGATGATCTCATTTTTCCTTGCTAAAATATCTTTTTCAACCGGATTCATTCTTTTCCTTTTTAAATTAGGTCACTTACTAAAGCTTAAAATATTTAGAGAGTAACATAGTGTTTTCAACCATATTACTCTTGTAAGTATTAGAAATAACTTTAGAGCTACTCTTTATGACATACTTTCCAACATTTTCATTTTCTTATTAGTATACGGTTAACCTAGGTAGATTATAATTCTCCCATAAAGAGCATCTGAAGGATACTATTAAATCCCCCAAAAATTTATATAGGTCTCCTTTTATAGAACATTTTCCTCCTCCTTTTAAACTTTCCGGATGCTCTTTTGAAAAATCCTTTTTAAAATCTTAAATATCTACTTACAATGTTAATCACTTTTTTACTTGAATTACACGATTCTTACATCTTCATTAGTGTATAATAAATAAAAAAAAGGTTATTCATGAAAAAAATACTTACATTCACCCTTCTTATTTTTTCACTACTTACATATGTTCAGGCGGCAAAAACAACAAATCAGCAACCTCAAATGTCTATTACTGATATTAAAGGTGTAACACATCAGATCACAGGAACAAATAACGGACTTGACATTAAAGGACTGGAAGACAAAATAGTCTTTATAGAATTTTTTGGCCACAAATGTCCACCTTGTTTAGCATCGATTCCTCATCTGATCAAACTACAGGAAAAGCATAAAGATAAATTGGCCATCATCGCTATTGAAGTACAAGGCTACAACAACGATCAACTTAAAGAGTTTGCAAAAGAAAAAGGGATGAACTATATCGTTGTAGCCGATGAAAAGGCAGGTAATTTTACAAACTATATCTCACAAAGAGCACAATGGAGAGGCAGTATTCCTTTCATGGTTGCTTTAGATACAAACGGTACTGTACAGTTTATTCAGGCAGGGATGCTACCGGAGGCATCACTCGAAGAACTGATCAAGCAGCTTAGCCCCAAAAAATAATCTATTGTAATCTCACGATACCATTGTGTATCGTGACCGTCCCTTCAAGTTCTGCCTCATATACTTTATCTCCAAATTTTTTCACGGTATCATCAAATGTAGGCGAGGTCTGGCAAAAGTAGAAGAACTCATCTTTCACAATATCACTCTGTACCGCCTGTCCGAAACGTGAAGCAAATATCTCCACATCCTGTATAGCTTTTGCTTTCCCCTCGACCAGAAGTCCGTTGGTCCCCAGACTCTCATCAAGTCTTTGGGGAAGTACCCATATCTCTTTACCCATTTTTAAAGCATACTCGACCGAGCGCATGGAACCGCTGTCCAGATCCGCCTCTGTTACAATGAGTATATCTCCCAGTGCCACTACCAGCTCATTGCGTACGACAAAACTCCATGCCGTTGTTCTGAACCCGTCATTGAACTGGCTCAGTATCAGCCCTTTCTTTTCAATGCGTTCTATGAGTGACCTGTTCACCATGGGATACCGTATATCCAGACCGTTGGCGACTACCGCAATGGTGTTCTCCTCCCCTGCTCCGGAGTGTGCTATGGCATCCACTCCCATGGCCGCACCGCTGACCACGCAAACACCTCGTTTGGCTAAAGCACTAGCGATACTGTAAGTAAACTGCTTTGTATAGTTCGACGGTCTGCGTGTTCCCACAATAGATACTTTAGGACGTTCCAGTAATGCCGGATCACCCTTGTAAAAAAGTTCAGAAGGATACTTTTTCATGGATTCCAGGGCATCGATATGTGTAGTAAGTATTTGCGTCATCTGCTGCCTTTTTCATTACTATAACAAAGGCAGTGAAAAGAAGGTAAAAATATGTCATATTGTCATAATTTTCAACCCTTGGGCATCTATATCAGATCATCCAGCTCCACATAAAATACGCCACTAATGAAAGTACGGTCACACCGATGAAGTTTAACTTCAATCCGACATTTGCCATCTCTTTGATACTAATGACCCGTGAACTCATAATAATGGCATTCGGAGGTGTTGCGATAGGAAGCATGAAAGCATAGGAGGCTGCAACTGTTGCAACCATCAGGAGCATCGTACCTTCATTCTCCGGCATTGCTTTTGCAAATTCATAGAAGATAGGAATAGCGATAGAAGTAAGCGCTGTATTACTGGTAACTTCTGTAGAAAAAGTGACAAAAAGTGCTACTGCCACAAACATCCAAAAGAGTGGTAACGTTGAAATAAATTCTAATTTACTTGCTATATCTGCTGCCAAACCTGTCTGAGAAAATGCTGCAGCGATGCTAAACCCTGCACCAAAGAGAAAGATGATCTCATAAGGCATGGTTCGGGTATCTTCCCACTCTAGAAAACCTATTTTAGGGACAAACATCAAAAGACCAAATCCAAGTAGAACCAATTTTTCATTAAGAGAAAAACCAAAAAGTTGTTTTAAAAAGGTATTACTTACAAGGACAACAGCAAGCACTGCAATGATGCCATAGAGTCTTTTTTGTGTTGATGCAAGCTCCGGGACAGCATGACTTACATCCTCTACATTCTCCCCAGATACACCAAGTGAAAGTACCCAAGGCATAATAAAAAGCATTAAACCTACTATAGGTAACATCATAAGCATCCATTCACCAAATGCCAATACTGGTAGATGCTGGTCTTCCAGAAAGCCCATTAAAATAAGATTGGGCGGTGTGCCAATAGGGGTAAGTATACCTCCTATACTAGCCCCATACGCCGTAGCCAGCAAAAAGCGGACTTTAAGTTTTTTGTTTTCACTTAAAAAAAGTGCAATAGGCATCAGCATCAGTGTAATCGTCGTATTGGACAACACTGAACTAAGCAGTGCAGAGGTGATGGCCAGTGCATAGATGATACCCTTTGGGGTTTTTGGAAAAAAACTCAATAGTTTTGCTGAAAAATATTTATGTAATCCTGTCTTCTCTATGGCAATAGCCAGCATAAATCCACCAATAAAAAGAAAAATAATGGATTTCGAATAATTGGCTGTAACCGCATTGGTATCTAATATCCCAAAGATAGGAAAAAGAATGATGGGCAGGATAGAGACCGCACCCAACGGCAAGGCTTCATTCGTCCAAAGTGTCACTAAAAAGGCAACAAGTCCTATGAGTGTAGCATGCTGCAAAGAGAAGCCCAGTAAAGCCAAAGCAAAAAAACCTACCCCAATAACAATGGATGTAATAATTCCTTTCATCTATTTCCTTCTATAAATTTCATCAATATAAACAAGCTCTACCTCTTTGAAAATATCTTTAGCACTTGCAAGTGCTTTCATGGTTATCTTATGTGGATGTCCTATGGCAATAGCATACCCTTTTTTCCTGGCTATATCTACTGCATGACGAAGCTGTGAATGTATATATGGAACATTATGCTTGTTATCTATGAATATATCTCTTGCAACATACGCATCACCAAACTCATGTGCTATCTTACGTACCTTCGTACTGCCTACAGTCCGGCTGTCTACAAAAACAAAGCCTTCTTTTCTCAATATTGCATAAAGTATACGCATTGCCTTATAATCATCCGTAAATACAGAACCTGTATGGTTGTTGATGTAATGTGCCGTGGGGAAAAGTTTTCTGAGTTCTTTTATTCTAGCTTCTATCTGCTCTTTGCTAAACGTTGTTTTAAGTGTTTTATACTGTTTGTTAAACTGCAAACTGCCCGACTCCATAGGCAGGTGAATCATATAATGTTCTAAACTTTGTGCCAATCTATGACTTCTCTTAGAGCGTTCAAAAGGAGGAAAGATAGAAGGTGTTATCTTCATATTCAATGCTTGAATACGTTTTAGTTGTGTTTGAGTCGAAACATCATCTATAACGATGACAAGTTTCGGTTTTTTACCACGATAAGCCAAAGAGATCTCTTTTTTCTTTGTTGGTACTTTTCCTCTCTTTTGTTCTTTTTTCCTCTCTTGAACTAAAGAATGAGTCACTGTTTCTTTATCTGTCGGTTTTTCTGTTTTTATTTTAGATAAATTATTGAAGAGCTTTTTGGCTGTATGTAGTTCTTTACTCTTATCAACCTGAGTTAAGTTTGATCTATTATCGGATAGATCATTCTGTCCCAAAAAATACCCAAATGCCACCAGTGATATCATCAAAAAGACACCCAGTACTACAAAAATATTTTTCTTGAAATGAGATGTTTTTTTAGATGTTTTACGTGTTCTTTTTTTGACTGTTGATTTCTTTTTATTTTGGGAAGATTTATTACTACTTTTTTTCGATTGAGGTGCCATAAAATCCACTGGTTTTAAATTTTAACTATTGTAACAAATAAGCATTAAGAGAGTGATTTAAATTGTGGGTTTAAAGAAAGAAGCTACTAACCAACAATAGTTTCTTAGATTTTAATCAACCAAGAAAGTTAAGATTTTTGTCGTGGGGTAAAGGAGGATCGATACAACTTAACTAACTAAACATTTTTAGTTAGTTTGCTGTAGATCTGGAGGTTTGTGAGAGGGAGGCTACATATAAGTAGCTGACCAAACACACCCTCCAAAGATGCAGTGAAATAACTAAAAAGATTAGTTAGTTTCCTGGTCTACGATTTTGTTGGCTTTGATCCATGGCATCATCGCTCTAAGTCTCTCACCTGTTTTTTCAAGTTGAGTCTCTTTAAGATTGTTTCTCTCAGCATTCATTCTTGGGTAACCTGCTTGACCTTCAAGTACGAAATCTTTTGCAAATTGACCATTTTGGATCTCTTTAAGTACTTGTCTCATTGCTTTTTTAGACTCTTCATTGATGATTCTTGGTCCACTTACCATATCACCGTACTCTGCTGTATTGGAGATAGAATATCTCATATCTGCTATACCGCCTTCAAAGATAAGGTCAACGATGAGTTTCATCTCATGAAGACACTCAAAATATGCCATTTCTGGCGGATAACCAGCTTCTGTAAGTGTTTCAAAACCAGCTTGGATAAGTGCAGATACACCACCACAAAGTACTGCCTGCTCACCAAAGAGATCTGTTTCAGTTTCATCTTTAAATGTAGTTTCGATGATACCTGTTCTACCACCACCGATCGCTGATGCATAAGAGAGTGCAACCTCTTTAGTATCACCACTCGGATTGGCACCAATAGCGATAAGATCCGGTATACCGCCGCCTCTTACAAACTCAGAACGTACTGTATGTCCCGGTGCTTTTGGTGCTACCATCATTACATTGATATCTGCTGCTGGTTGAATTCTTCCGTAGTGGATCGCAAAGCCATGACCAAATGCTATAGTTGCACCTGGTTTTAAGTGTGGAGCAATTTGTGCTTCGTAAATCTCTTTTTGATTTTCATCTGGAAGAAGGATCATGATTACATCACCTTTGGCAGAAGCCTCTTCTACAGTAAGTACTTCAAAACCTTTCGCTATAGCTTTATCCCAAGAACTACCGCCTTTTCTAAGACCGATAACAACATTTACACCTGAGTCTCTTAAATTCTCTGCGTGTGCATGTCCTTGGCTCCCAAAACCGATCATAGCTACTGTTTTAGACTTGATAATGTCCAGGTTACAGTCTTTATCATAATATACGTTTAAATGTTCCATCATTTATCCTTACTTCTAGTAAAATTTTCGCGATTATATCCAAATATTACTTACTTATCCTAATAGCATATGCTGAGTGAAAGTTTATGTTATAATAAATCAAAATACTAAAGAGAGAATTTCTCAATGAGACTGTTTTAAAATGGCATTGGGTTGTCAAAGGGATCATAGACAACCTTTTAGACACATCTTTTACTACTGGACTTTTTATTTGGATGCCGGGCTGCCGTAGATAATACAAAGATTTATTTGGCAAAATGCTGATAATCTTTAATATTTCTAAAGTCACCACCCCATTTCCAGCCATACTTTTTAAATATTTTGACTGCTTTATCATTTTTTAACAAAATCACTTTATCTGCATAGGTAGATTTTTGATGTACCCTTTTTCTATATGCTAAAGATTCTTTATGTGAGATACGTCCTGTTCGTGAAATATAGGGGTTTTCTATGGGGTTGATGTCTATGGCTCTACCGTAGGAGTGTTTTGACCAGCGTTTGCTTCCTGTTGCCTTACGACAGTTAAATGCCGAAGTGTTGTCCGCTTCTATGGATCGCCAGTCACTTCCACCAAAGTCGCTTACCAGTCTCATTTGCCTAATGGGGTATTTCATCCCATAGAGTCCCCTGAAAATGCTTACTACATTACTGGCAACATCTTTATGGACAACGATCTCGCCTTGCTTTTGCTCCCCTCTGAAATCCCAATGCATGAGCGTGAGATAACGAAGATCTTCCAAAGGTACAGGACAGCCTCTTCTCCAGGAGTTTCCTTTGATCATACGGATTTTGATATCAGTATCTATCCTAGAGACCGTTGCATCAAATGCGGCATGTAACCATATACTGCATAAAATGACCCATATAAAAAATATTGCTTTCATCTTATCATTATACTACAGAAGCCTATAAATAACTTTAGTCAAAAAACTTGAGTGACTTTTGTTAACCTTTTGTTTGCGTAAGTATGGTATATTAAAATAAAAAAGGAAAGCCTCAATGGAACAACTAAAAACCTATGCCCTGATGACAGGGCTTACTTTACTTTTCATATGGTTTGGAGGAATGATAGCAGGTCAAACCGGGATGATCATTGCTTTTATCGCTGCTGCAGGGATGAATTTTTATGCATATTATTACAGTGATACGCAAGTTTTAAACCATTATCATGCTGTACCTGTTGACCGCAACCATGCGACAGGACTTTACGAGATCGTAGAAAAGCTCACTCAGCGTGCAGGCTTGCCTATGCCCGCACTCTACATTATTCCGGAAGGACAACCCAATGCATTTGCTACAGGAAGAGACTATGAACATGCTGCTGTGGCAGTTACAGAGGGATTACTTCAACTCATGGAGAAAGAAGAGGTAGAAGCCGTTATCGCCCATGAACTTAGCCACATTAAACATTATGATATGCTTATCGGTACTGTCACGGCTACTATCGCCGGAGCGATTGCAATGCTTGCACAATTTGGGATGTTCTTTGGCGGAGGAGACAGAGACAGACCAAATCCTATTGTGACGATAGCACTGATGCTTATCATGCCTTTGGTGGCAAGTATCATACAGATGACTGTAAGCAGAAACCGTGAATTCATGGCAGATGAAGGTTCAGCACGTATGACAGGACATCCGGAGTGGCTTCAATCTGCCCTTAAAAAACTTGATAGCTATGCAAGAGGCACCATCATGCACGATGCAGACCCACAGACAGCACATATGTTCATCATCAACCCTTTTACAGGAAAAGATATGTCACTCAAACAACTCTTCAGTACACACCCGAGTACTGAACAGAGAATAGAGAGACTCGAAGCATTGAAATAATGATTATGATTTTTCATCCCCGTCATTCCCGACTCCGATCGGGAATCTAGACTTCAACCCAAATTATGCAATAGAATGATAAAGATACACTACAGATCAGACTCAATATCCCCGGGTCAAGCCCAAAGATAACAAAATTACATCTCTCTTCCAAAAAGCATGCTTAAGATATGTTATAATCGTGCTATGAATAGACTAAACACAAAACTAACATTACTACATAACACAACCTCGAACGGAGGTTTTTAAGCATGTCCCCCTTTGCCATACAACTTACCAATGGATGTCTCCTCTCAGATATCGAACTTGAAGATCAGAACAGTTTTCAGGCACTACAACAACTGGGTGCTCTGGAAGAAGTAGATGGACTGTGGAAACTGAAAAGTCTCTACCGTGCCGGTAGACTCTACATAGGAAAAGACGGCAGAGGATACGTTGAAGCAGAGTTTAAAGAGCAAAAAGATCTGCTTGTAGAACCTGATCATCTTGGAGATGCCAAACATGGAGATGTCGTTGTAGCTAAACGTATCATCGCCAGACGCGGACGTGCCAGTGGTAAAGTACAACTCATTATAGAGAAAGCCTACCTCTTCACTATTGCTTACACATACAGAGATGAACACGATAATTTCCTCATACTCGATATCCGTACGGGAGAACCGACCTATGCCGTCATGGAAGGGATGGACTTAAAAGCTTTTAAGTTAGGTACCGTTTTAAAAGTAGATGTGGATGATAACAAGGTCTTAGCAGTTTTAGGTCATTTGGGGGATGCTCGAGTGGATGAAAAGATCTCACTTGCACTTTATGAACGAGAAGATGAATTTCCGCAGGAGTGTATCAAAGATGCAGTGGAAATAGAGTCGGAAGTTACCAAGGAGGAGCATCCATACCGTGTAGACCTGACCCATCTGGACTTCTGTACCATTGACCCGATTACAGCAAAAGATTTTGATGATGCTATCTATTTTGACAGGGAAGCACATACTCTTTATGTTGCCATCGCTGATGTAAGTCACTATGTACCCTTCTTTACCCCTATCGACAAAGAGGCAAAAAAACGAGGCTTTACCACCTACCTGCCGCACAAGTCTTTCCCTATGCTTCCACGTGAACTGAGTGAAAATATCTGTTCACTTAAACCCAAAGTAGACAGACTTGCATTTGTAGCCAAGATAGAACTGGATAAAGGAACACTCAAGCCAATCAAAGAGGAGTTCTTTGAAGCGATCATCCACTCTAAACACCGTTTTAATTATGAGACTATAGACAAAATACTTGAACAGGGTACGGAGGGTATCAACGATACCGTAGCCCGTATCCTGACCTGGCTGCTTCCTCTGCAGAAAATGACAGTCAAACTGCGTCATGAAAGACTCAGACACGGCTTTGATTTCAGGAGTGAGGAGATCAAACTCACGATCGATGCTGACCACCTGCTTATGACTACACAGATAGAAACAGGAACACCGGCACATTCACTCATAGAAGAGTGTATGCTTTTGGCAAACCAGGCAGCAGCTAAACGTTTTACAGGTGAAGGCGACAGTATTTTCCGTATACACGAGCCGCCACAGCTCACTAAGATAGAAGCTTTACTTACTGAGTTGGCAGCCATAGGACTTTATGTCGAGGAGTATGAAGACAGTCCGAGCCTCATTAGGGCTATTCAGGCAGAAGCTAAAAAAATGGGCTTAGTGAGTGAAGTCGATGCCATGATCATCAAGGCTTTACGTCAAGCCTCTTACTCTGCACATAATGTAGGCCACTTTGGGTTGGGCTTTAGCCACTACAGTCATTTTACCTCCCCTATACGTAGATACTCAGACCTCATACTGCACAGACTTATCAAAACACAGTTACGTGAAGAGGAAGAAGAAGCCGGTTACCTTTTACGGAACATAGAACCGCTTTGTGCAAGGGTATCTGAACTGGAACGGGAATCGACCAAAGCAGAATGGGATTTCAGAGACCGTAAATTTGCACGCTGGGCCCAAACACAGAAAGGTCTCTTCTTCGAAGCAGAAGTCATCGAAGCAGGAGAGAGTGCCAAAGCAGTACTCCAAGGTGACATACAAGGTGTCACTGTATATCTTAAAGGCGACAATATCATGCTTTTTGACAAGGTACGTGTGATGATCACCGAAGTAAACATCCCTCAGGCGATCATTATGGCAGAGTTGGTCAATAAGCTGGAAAAAGACGAAATGGAGTTATAGAACTTTTTTCTATTCATCTCCCCTGCCTCTTTTCGATATATTCAATGAGACAATATTAAAGGTATTACTTAAGTTGCCTTACATAATTCGGAGAGATCGAAAATATCTGTGGATCCTTACGAAGGAGTTGTATCGTTTCTTTCATAGGTAAAGACGATCCTACATGAAGCATAGGCTTTCGAGTACTTATCGATATACTTTCATATACCTTCAATACCTGCATTCCATAAGTATCTATTATATCTTTTGCCTCTTGAACAGTTATTCCTTCTTTAAAAACTATAATCACTTCAGACACTATATTTTTATTTTCCTCTGCCTTTTGTTGTTCAATTTTTTTAGTAACAGCTTGAGCATTGTCATTCTGAATGGGAATTGAACTGTTACACCCTACAATACCTATATTGACAAACGGCAGAATCAGTATATATTTCATTCCCTTCATTCTACACTCTCCTTTTTTATCTATTATAGCCTAATTGCCTATAAATGAAAAAAAACTGAGATTATAAAACATATGTAAAATGATACTCGGAATTATCCTGTCAAATTTCTCTTTAAAATAGCCAAACAGAAGAGAAGGGAAAATGACCAGAACCGCCCATATCGGTTCATGATGAACAAAGTGCATGAGAACAAAGAGGAGTGAAGTCAGCAGATTGGCAACAGATAGACTTAAAAAAGAACGCCACCGTTCTGTTTTTTTGGCAATATACTCTTGAATCACTCCACGAAATGTCAACTCTTCAACGACCGGATAAAGAAGAACAAGAAAAAAAAATGACTCGGCATCATTCAAAAGCCAATAAAGATCCTCTGTTTTCTGTTGAAAGATCCCAACATACAGCAGGCAGAAAACGGGAGCAGCCAAAAGTGCTGCTCCGTATTGCACAAGTAACGATGAACTCTCTTTGTGCATAAAGTCTATTTGAGATACTTACGTCTCAACGGATAAAATAGTGACATCATCATCATAAGCAAGACCATAAGATCAACACTTTTAGTATGAGGGTTATAGGTACAACCTCCACCACCACCACCGCTTCCACTGCTTTCCGTAATATTAAGCTCTATAGAATTTGCAATATTGAGCCGTCCGCCAGTTGCTACTTTTCCATCTAGGGAAGGTAGTTTATCTGCACCGTTCAAAATACGGTCGATACGTTCAGTGACAGTTTCATCAGGGGAAGCTGCAGCCATCAGTGCAACACTGCCGGTAACATGCGGTGTTGCCATGGAAGTACCTGCCCAGTAGGCATAACTGCTGGAAGGATTGATGGCACCTATGGCAATATCATCAACATAGACACCGTCACGAGTTGTATCAGCATCTGTTTCTAAACGAAGCCTCATTCTGAAATTCGCTGTTTTCATAGTATCAGGAATTACTCCACCGGCACATACCCATGTACTTTGCGTACCTGTAAATCCTGCCATAGTTGTCCAGTTCGTACCGCTGTCAGCGGATGCTTCTACATACAGATAATCATAACCTTCCTCTATATCAAACTTCAGACATGCTCCCAGACCTATATTCTGTCCAGTATAACCGGAAAGATCTATGTCTGAACCATAGGTAAGAGATGCATTTGTATTATTTGCATAATTTCCATTTGGACTGTCTGACCAGGCATGTGTAAAACTGTTTGCTTCTTCTGTAGTTATATTCCAGTCTCCAGATTTTATCCAGTTCCCCTCGTCCGATTCAATATCATCAGAAAAAATATTATTGTCAGGCATGGCAAAAGAAGGAAGGGTACTCAAAATATTGGTACCCGGTGCTGCGATATCTACACTGGTTGCACCGTAATTGGAAAAAGATGCCAACTGATCATCCTGGTCTGTTGCCGCCACAGCAATGATATTGCTTGCATCATAAGAGGCCGGATAGCTTGGATTAGTGTCATTATCGTTATTCTCATTTCCCGCAGCTGCACAAAAAACTATTCCTGCATCCCCCAAACTTTTTATGGCATCATTCATTGGGTCATTTTGTGCTCCTCCATACCCACCATAAGAAGCATTAATGGCGACAATATTGACACCATTATCTTTCATGGTCAGCACATAATCTATCGCTTCAATAATATCATCGTCATAGGCTCCAAGGCTGGGTCTGAACACTTTGAGTGCCATGATCTTCACATCCCAGTTCACACCTGTGATACCCGTACTGTTATTACCTTCTGCACCTATGGTGCCGGAAACATGTGTTCCATGCCCCATGATATCCATCGGATCAGGGTCATTTTCACCACTGGCTCCCCCCGCAAAATCATATCCGTACACATCATCAACATAACCGTTCCCGTCATCATCCGCACCTATTGTACCACCGGCTTCCGCACTGTTGACCCACATATTGGCAGAAAGGTCTTCATGGGTATAATCCACACCTGTATCAAAGACAGCAACCACTACATTTGAAGAACCTGTTGCTGTATCCCAGGCTTCAGGGGCATCGATATCGGCATCATAGGTCCCGGAAGTTCCGAAAGTTCCGCCTACATTTTGACCCGTATTGTTCAATCCCCATAATTCATTGAAATATGTATCATCGGTAGTGGCACTCAATGTTCTTCTATAGTTCGGAGAAACTGATTTTACATTCGGATCTTGTTTGAGTTGTGCAACAAGCTCTTCTGTAGAAGTATCCCCCGATACCAGCATGTAGGAACCTTTGCTTTTGGAAGAGAGTTTTTTATACTCTTTGAGTACTTTGATCTTATTCTGTGCCAAAACCGTTGTAGCTTCTGAGGCAGAGAGGCTCTTGTTCATCACAACAATAACCTCCCCCTCTGCATACGGTTTTGCAGAAGAGATACCGGACATTTTTACCGATGCAGCAGCCTTTGGAAGTACTACGGGAAGAACTTTGGGGTCCTTTGATATTCCCGCTGCCTGCACAATACCCAATGTTCCCAATAACATACCGGCAGCAAGATAACTGGCAAACGAATACTCTTTTTTAAGCATATTCAACCCCTTTTATATTTAATTAGGATTTATTATAACAGTTTTTAATCTTAAATCAAACTGTTCTTTACCCTTTGGCATAACGAAAATGGGTATACATTTCTGGAAATACTTTTTTCCCTTTTACATATTTTTGATATAATGGCCCAATTCAATAAAAGTAACTTGTATGTATCAAAGAGAATTCGATCAGCGTCTTAAACAATTTTTGCCGAAAGCCGTACTCTTCTACGGTGAAAACCATTATCTCATCGACTATTACCTCGATACCTATATCCAAAAACTCGATGCAAAAGAGAGTATGCTCAGTCTTTACCATGATGAATGGAACTTTGAACAGGCAAAGAATTTTCTTTCCCAGACTTCTTTGTTCGGCGGGACAAATCTTGTTGTAGTAAAACATGAAAAAAAAATACCCAAAAAAGAGCTGGACCTCCTCGTAGAACTTGCCAATAAAAACAGTGACAACTATTTCCTTTATGCTTATGCAGGTACAGCAAAAGATGCTAAAAGCATGCAGTCTGCCTTTACAGAGAAAAAAGGCGGTGTATGGGTACGGTTCTTTGAACCAAATATCCGTGACGGTATAGCCATGTTACAACAAAAAGCACAAAAGATACAACTTGACATAGACCACTATGCACTGCAGCATCTTATGCTGCTGCTTAACAACGATCTCTCTCTGTGTTCCAATGAACTGGATAAACTTGCTATACTTGGCATAAAGGTAACAAGCAAAGACATAGACAGGCTGGTCTACTCTACGGCACCACTTGCTACAGAACAACTGCTTATCGATCTCTTTAACAAAAAACCCATCACAGCTACCATCACCAAACTGCTTGACCTGGGAGAAGATGAAGCATCATTACTGCGTTCTACACAATATTTTGTAAATCAGATCTTCCTTTTTCATGCCTATATTAAACTCAACGGACATGTGGACTCAGCAGCCATACTTGGCTACAAACTCCCTAAACAGATAGAGGACCAAAAAGCACAATTGGCTTTACGTGTCAAATCTACATCGCTCTTAAAGATCTTTGAACATTTATTAGAGAGTGAAATAGCCATAAAAAAGGCTCCTGCTACACAAAAAGAGGTACTTATTTATAGTATGTTGATCAAATTGCAGGGGTATCTTTAAAAGTATTTTCATTAATGTACCACTAAGAAATTTTATTGTAGAATATCGCTTCCAAAATTCTTGCTCATTTTTGGACGAGTTACGCTACTCGCATTTATATGGGCTATTAAACCAAAAGGAACAACATGAATTGTTATGAAACACTGTTTGTAGTAAAACCTACACTTACAGAAGAAGAGATCGCATCACAAATCGCCAAGGTTAAAGATGTACTTACAAAAGAAGGTGCTGAACTTGTCGCTACTGATGACATGGGTATGAGAAAACTTGCTTATCCTGTAGAAAAAAATAACAGAGGATACTATACAGTTCTTTTCTATAAGGCTGAAGGTAGTGTGATCAACGAGCTTGAGAGAAATCTTAAGATCAATGAGGAAGTCATTAAGTTTTTAACTGTAAAATATAGTAAAAACAAAGAGATCGCACAATTTGACAAGCTTGTAGCAGCAGCGAACAAAAACGCTACACCTGAAGCTGAATCAAAAGAAGCGTAATCAACCATAACTTAGGAGCAACCTTATGTACAACAAAATAATTTTAGCAGGAAACCTTACCAGAGATGTAGAGGTCAGATATACGCAAGGTGGAAGTGCCATAGGCAATACAGCGATCGCCACTTCACGTAAATTCAAATCTCAAACGGGTGAACAAAAAGAGGAAGTTCTTTTTATTGACTTGACATTTTTTGGAAGAACTGCTGAAATTGCAAACCAGTACTTACGTAAGGGAAGCAAAGTTTTAGTGGATGGAAGATTGAAGCTTGACCAGTGGACAGCACAAGATGGGACAAAGAGAAGTAAACACTCTGTCACTGTAGAAAACCTACAGATGCTGGGTAGTAAAGATGAAGCAGCAATGGGTGGAGGTGGTTACAACAACGCACCTGCAACAGATACCTATGCACACTCTTCACCTTCACAACCGGCACCACAAGCTGCTCCACAACAAACACAGGCATCTAACATCCCAGAAATTGACATCAACGAAGATGAAATACCGTTTTAGGAGAACAGACCATGGCAGAAAGAAGAAAATTTAAAAAAAGATTTTGTAAATATTGTGAGCAAAAAGTTGATTTTATCGACTATAAAGATTTGAATTCACTCAAATTCAGTTTGAGCGAAAGATTCAAGATCATGCCAAGAAGATTGACTGGTAACTGTAAAAGACACCAGGAGCTTGTAACAGTAGCTATCAAAAGAGCGAGACAAACAGCACTTATTCCTTATATCGTAGATAGAAAAAATGTTGTTGAATCTCCATTTGAAATGATCAAATAGATTTAACTGCTCTTTATTCCCGGGATACTCCCGGGATCTTACATTTTAAACTTCCAACCCACTTATTTTTTCAACACCAAAAATACTTTATCTACTGACTCAAGCTCATATAAATTCACTAAATCCATTAAAAGAAAAACTACTTCATTTTATTGGCTATAATATAAACTGACTGTATTAAAATGATTTGGAGATTGAATATGAGATTACATACTTTATTAATTGCTCTCTTGACTACACTGATACTTACACTAAATGGATGTGGTGGGGGAGGCTCCGGTAGCGGAGAAACAGACAGTACAGCTCCAAGTTTTACTTCAAACAATTCCATCACTATGAAAGAAAATCATGTTTTTGTTACTACTGTCCATGCCGATGACGATTCTACGGTAACCTATAGTATCATAAGTGGTAAAATGATGGTTCTAAATTTGCTATCGATAGCAGTTCAGGTAACTTACGATTCATGGCAGGACCAAACTTTGAAAACCCTATAGACAGCAATATAGATAATACCTATGCAAGCTATTCTTCTCCAGGATCAAATATCTTGGTGGAAATTTCACTTTATTCTTCCACCCGTTTCACGTTTTGCCTTCCACTTTTCCAACCCTCAAACAAGCATCTGAGATTGTAGCATAAATGAGAGTGAGTGGAAGAATGGTTTTGGTTATTTCATTGCTTTTTTAGCATTTTCCTTTCTTTGTGACGGACCGCCTATCTCAATTTTATATGCATTATGCACTACTCTATCCAGGATGGCATCTGCAATAGTGGCATTATGCAAATACCCATGCCACTCTTTTATAGGAAGTTGTGATGTAATGATCAGTGAAGATTGATTCACTCTATCCTCAACTATCTCCAGTAAGTCTCTTGCCTCTGCAGCTTTAAGTGGAGATACTCCGAAATCATCCAGTATGAGAAGATTGATGCGTTTGAGTTTTGCTAAATATTTGAGATACTCTTCATCACCTCTGATTGATTGAAGATATTGCATAAGTCTTGGAACCCTGAGATACAGAGCACTGTAGCCCATACTCATAGCTTTATTTGCATAGGCTTGAGCGATCCATGATTTACCGACTCCAGTCGGTCCGTTTAGAATGATATTTCTAAAATACTTCAAATAGTTCCCACCGGCTAAATCCAACATAAGTGCTTTGTCCAAGTTTCTCTGGGGTACAAAGTGTATCTCACTGATGCTGGCACCTTTTTCATGCAGTTTTGCCTGTTTGAGCAGTCTTTGTATCTTTTTATTGTCTCTGTCCATCTCCTCGGCTTCGAGAAGCATCTGTACTCTTTTTGCAAATGGAAGTTCGTTGTAGGCAGGTTGTGTCTCCTGTTCTGTGTATGCTGCATAAAAAGCATTCAGTTTTAGTTTCTGTGATAGTTCCTGTATTGGCATTGTTTATCCTTTTTTTGTTTTTGATGAAATTGACCCACTCAGTGTGTCTTTGTTTAGCTGAAATACTCAGCACCTCTGATGTTGTCATGTGTCGTGAGTGCAATCAATGAAGCAGACTCATCACTTTGGGTCGGCTTGTAAGATTTAAGTAGATCTTTGACCTGTGCTACCTTATACAGATGTCCATAAATAGCCATAGTAGAGATAATTTCCAAATGCTCTTCAGCGTACCCTTTCTCCTGATGCTTTCCATACTCTCTGATGATCCCTAAACAGGTTCTAAACCCCATCTCAGGATGGGGACGGGACTCCATAATGTTTTTAAAGAGTTTTGCAGTCTCACTCCCAATGGTAAGTCCCCAGTTCATAATCCTTCCAGGAGACCACTCCAGATACTTTTGATGTGAAGATGCCATATGCTCATGTTGTGTTGAATATTGCCCCTTATGCAGAAGTTTAGGATGGGTAGCAACTGTTTTGCCTTCATAGGTGATGGTTACAATTTTTGCACCAAACCACACTTCCACTTTTTTGCCTATAAGCTGATAGGGAACACTGTAAAAATTATGCTCTAATTGGATATGATAATCCTTGCTTACCTTGAGTAGTTTAAACTCTTTGTATTCATAACGCGAGGCAGGAAGCGGTAAGAGTGCCGGCTGGTCAAGCTCTATAAAAAGTTCTCTTCTGCTTTTGCCAAGATGTTTCATCACTTTATCAAGATAGAGCGGGATCAGTCTGCCTATCTCTTTGTTTAACTCTGCTATTGAGTAAAAGGTAAAGTGTCTCAGTCTTGCAAGTATCCACCGCTGTACAAGTTTTACAGAGAGCTCCACATGTGCCTTGTCTTTTGGCTTGTATCCCCGAGTAGGCATAACCGCACTGCCGTAGTATCTTGCCAAGCTCGCATAGTCAGGATTGACATCCGGGTCATAGTTATCCGCTTTGGTGACGGCACTTTTAAGATTATCAGGTACGAGCAGCTCTGTCACTCCCCCAAAGTATTCAAACATATCTGCATGCGCATCAATGAAGTCTCTTTTTTTCTGTGAAGCTATTGCTTTGACGAAGGGATAGCCTGATGCAGGCAGTACTGCAATAAATATTTCTGCTTTAGTGATGACACCATTTTTTGGATTAACTATATCAACGGTCTTTCCACTGAAATCGATAAAAGTTTTTTCTCCTGCTTTATGAGTCAGATGCATCGATGGGTTTATCTTTTTGGCATAGGCTTTATATTGGTTGCAGAACCAGGTAAAGCCGTATCCTTGTTTGTTGGGACAACTCTCAACATACTCTTCGTGCAGAAGTGTCAGTGTTACTATAGGACTTCTTAGTTCAATATGTATTTTTGCAAAGTCCGGAACCGGGTATTTACTGCTCTTTGTACGGGTTGATTTAAAAAGAGTGAGAATCTCTTTATCATTCAGTGAGGCAATATCCTCATATCTCTTGTTTGTAAGTTTAAACTCTTTAATGTAGTCATTGACTACACTGTGGCTTATATTTAAAGCTCTTGCTATCTTTCTGTTTGATAGTTTAGCTTCGCATTTTAGTCGTAAAATCTCTTTGATTTTCAACATGCTAATTCCTTTCATTTTTTCTCCATCTCGATTGAGATAGAGTAAGTGTAATTAGCTTGTTTGAGGGGTAGGTTATTTCGCCAAACGAAATTCTAAAACCTTTTTACTAAACCTTCAAAAAGTGGAAGGCAAAAAGTGAAACGGGTGGAAGGCAGTTTGTGAAATCAGTGGAAGGTGAAAAGTGAAAAAGGTGGAAGAATGTTTGTGAAATTTCCAATCTTGGTATCAGTCTATAGCGGAGATACCTATCTGAATAGTCCTACCATAGGCACAACAACTATTATGGGGACATCAAGAAATACCGGAGATCTATATTCAAAAACCACATGGTCTGAAGATACAAATGAAAACTATACTTTTATAATGAACGGGACCAGAGCTGCCTCACCTACAGTAGCGGCATCTGTTGCTCTGTTTTTGGAAGCGTGTCCAGCCCTCAGCTGGAGAGACATCAGGTATCTCATTGCAAAACATGCAAAACAAATTGATACAGGCAATAGTACCTGGGTTCAAAACAATGCCAGTCTCTGGCATAGTACAGATTATGGTTCTGGCTTGATCTATGCACAAGGGATGATTGATGATTGTACCTCAAGCTATATCAATCTTGCTGCAGAACAGAATCAAACTGTAACAAAAATATTTGATACCCCTATCCCTGATGATGGAAGCACTCTTTCTTTTGATATAAATATAACAGATAATATCATCAAGAATGAAACTAATGTAAAAACAGTTAAACCAAATTGGAAGAAGAAAAACATTCCAAGATAAGGAGTGTTTTTTCTCTTTTTAGTTTTTTTGTAACACTAGGAACTGTTTATCTGCCTCTTCCAGTTCATAAAGGTTGACCTCATCACTTTGCAGAAGTTCCAAACTACAGAGAGCCACTATCTCTTCTACTTTATGATAGTACTGCCTAATACTCTCTTGTGATTTACTAAAGAGATCTCCTCTTTTTTCAAACAGCGTAAATTCTGAACTGTATTCCCCTGCTTCAAAATCACTGTCAACCGTCAAAAACCGTTCTTCATCATCTACGATATATGAACCTACAGCAACATTTTCAAAACCATAAAGAGTGTTGATATCACATAAAAAATATCCACCCTCATTAAGATGTTCATTCACACAAAGTAAAAAACGTTTCAATGCTTCTTTATCCAGATAATTCAACATATCGAACACTGCCGTAATAACATCATATTTTCCATTTAGATCACACAGGTCGATACATTGTGAGGGAATACCCTGTTCAGCTGTTCTGGATACCATTACAGGGCTCAGATCGATACCCATGATTTTTTCGATGCCTAATGCACCCTGCATCTGACGCAGGAAATCACCGGAACCGCATCCTACATCCAAAAGTGTATCAAAATCCAGTGAATTTAAAAAAAGAAGGTAGTGTGCATAGAGTCTCGGGGCAGCCTCTTTTACACCAAGAAGGTCCTCTACTTTGGCGTAGAGGTCAAGTGAATCAGAACTGTTCCTAGCCACGGCTCTCTACAACAGTTTTGATTTTTTCATAAAGAGAGAGAATTTCCTCTTTTTTCGCATAAAAACTATTTTTATTGGAGATAAGATGTGCAGAAGAGTCCATGATATCTTCCGCTACTTTCAGTCCGTTTTCTCTCATGGTATTACCTGTCTCTACAATGTCAACAATGGCATCTGCCAATCCAACCAACGGAGCAAGTTCTATGGAACCGTAAAGCTTTACTACCTCTACCCCTACAGCTTTTTTGGCAAAGTAGTTTTTAGTGATATTCACCATTTTGGTTGCCACTTTTATGTTGGGGCGTGACCAGTCGAGTTCATCTTCGTTTTTAATACCAATGGCTACTTTACATTTACCAAGCTGCATATCAAGAAGTTGGATGATATCAAGTTCTTTTTCAGTGATCACATCCAAACCTACTACACCGATATCGGCTGCACCGTGTTCTACATACGTTGGTACATCCTGGTTACGGACATTTAAAAAACGGAATTCACCCATATCCAAAATGAGTTCCCTACCTTCGAACTTGAATTCTCCACCGAAGATCTCTGCAAATATTTCCAGAGTCTGCTCTGCAATTCTTCCTTTTGGAAGTGCTACTGTTAACATAGTTCACCTCCTTGAGGTGAAAGTGATGAGTGATGAGTGTTGAGTGATGAGTGTTGGTATGTATTGCTCTGCAATACTACTTCTCGTTGAACAAATTTCATTTAAAACCTTACTACTTTGTCTCTAATGCTCTAAGCATTCCGTGAAAGACCAATGTTTCATTATAGATAGCATCATCAAAAAAATTAGCAAGTAATTGACCATCTCCACCCGTAAAGTAGAGCTTTTTACCATTACTATGTTTATCTATGAGTGCTTTTATAGACGCGATTATACCATAGCTTATCCCATCTTTAGTTGTGGTAGGAAGTGTGCTGAGTGATATTTTATCATTTAAATCCATATCTAAAACAGATGAGATGGATCTGTAGCTCTCAAGATAAGCTTTCAACCCGGGCAGGATGAATCCTCCTCTATAAACTCCATCCTCCATAATATCTACTGTAATAGCCGATCCGGCATCTACGAACAGACCATCTTTATGACTTAGACACAGTGCTTTTCTATCTACACCCATAGTATCATAAGCACCCTCCAAGATCATCTCTTTGGAGATGTTTTTCCAAGACTTGATCTTTTCTATCTTCACTTCCAAATGGTGTTTCACGGAAATATAGCAAAGCTCATTTTCTCTATATTTTTCTATGGCATCATCATACGTAAGATGTTCTACTTTTTTGCCATCATAAATATGAAAATGGGTATTGCCTATGTCTGCCAGTAACATTATTTTCCCTCTACGTCATTCTGAACTTGAATCAGGATGATGAAAAATATAATTTCTAATTTTCATGCCAAGTTTTCCAACCATGCTCTTCCAACATTGCTTTTGCATGAGAGCAGAGTGGTGCTTTGATGATAATATATTTTTTAGTGATCTTGCTATCAATATACTTCTCCACTTTTTCATGCAGCTCCATAAGTTCACCTGCTTCTTTTCGAAGTACTCTACTCTTCTTTTCAACTTGCATGACCAAAGCATAATAGCCTTTCAGATCAACACCCAGATAGAGTGCAACCTTTTTACGCGAACCAAGTTCTTTGGGCATTACCTCTTTGAGTGATTTGAATATAATATGCTTTTTTTGTAAATACTCTACGATCTCTTTCATAATGATATGATACCTAAATCAGCTAAGCGGATGATAACTCTGCATTGTATCTGCCAAGTTCTGTTTTTGTATATGCGTATAGATCTGTGTGGTCTCCAGTGAACTATGTCCCAATAAATCCTGTACCACACGCAAGTCTGCACCACCAATGATAAGTGAAGAAGCAAAAGAATGACGTAATACATGGGGTGAGACACCTAAATATTTTTTTACTATCTTATAGGCAGAGATACGGCTTAATGGCTCACCTCTGTAATTGAGCCACAGATAACTACTATGCAGATCCTGTTCTTTCATGTATGCTTCCAATGCTTCCAATGCTACAGGTGCCAAAGGAACCATACGCTCTTTCTCACCTTTGGCAAACCTTATCTTTAGCCATCCCTCCACTATATCACCTCTCTCTGCACTCAATGCTTCAGAGATACGACAACCACTGGCATACAAAAAAAGTATTAGAGCATAATCACGTAAACCCATAAGCGTACTTCTGTCAATGTTATCTATGGCTTTCAGGATCTCATCATTGTTTAGATATTTAGGAAGATTTTTAGGCACTTTGGCCATAGGGATCTTTATTTTTTCATAGGTAAAGTTTTGAAGATGACAAAAGTGAAAAAAGGTATTGATAGCTGAGAGTTTTCTATTGAGGGTTCGTTTATTTTCAAATGTAGCTAAAAACTTAAGTACGTCTGCGGTTTCCAGTTTCGTAAGTTTTTTTTGTGTAAGTTCTTCAAGCTGTTTTAGATCACTTATATAAGAAGAGACCGTAAGTATATCCAGTGCCTTAGTGACACTTAGATATTCTTCAAAAGCTATGAGTAGATCACTCATAACCTAATGTAGAGAGTTCTATGATCTTTCCATCTTTATACAGTTTTGTTCCTGTAATAAATACCGGAGTATCTACAGTTCCAAGATCATAGATCTTATATTTACTTAAGTCTGCAGAGAGTACGATAAGTGAGCCTTGCTGATCTAAAGCAAAAACTCTTCCACCGAATGCTGTGGCAGCAGAGAAGTGTGCATATTTAAATTTCTTTTTTGCAAGTGGTTGAAGTACTGTATCAAGTTTCACCACTTCTCCCTCTTTCGTAAAGAGATAAATATTTCCATTCGATGTAGTTACTTCAGAAATATTGGCATGATACTCTTTTTGGCCGCCACTGCCCAGTGTAATAAGTCTCTTTGGTGTTGCTGCCACCATTATGTTATCCATACGGGACAGATAAACAACATTGTTAAAGACTTTTTCACTGCTGATATAGACCACTTTTGCATTTTCCGGATCTTTAGAATTCAAGATGATCAATTTTCCGTCAAGCATTGGCATGACTGCCAAGTCATCTATAAATATCGGACTTGCAGCTCTGGTATCGATAGCAAAAGTTCTTTCTGAACGGTTTTCTACAACTTTTCTGTTGTCTTTTATTTGATAGATACCAAAAGCATTATTGTTTAAGATATAAGCGATCACACCATTTTTAATTGTCGCAGAGACGATAGGTACATGAAGTGCTACTGCACGTACAGGCTCTCCTGTACTTTTATCAATGATCTTTAATATACCCTCGGCATTACCTGCCAACACATAAGCAGGGCTTTCACTCAAAAATCTATACCCTTCACCAAGGGTAATTTTACTTAATCCATGCTTCCCGATATACTGGCCGTTTTGTAATGTAGCACCATCCCTGCTGAGATCAACAATAGAACTGCCGTAAGAAGATGCAGCACTTGAGACCGAATAGCTTTTCTCCGGTTCAAAATATTGTTTAGAGCTGCATCCGGAAAATATCAGTGCCGCGATTGTCAGTGTAAGAAGTGATATTTGTTTCATTATTGCGCCTTTAACGTAGAGTGTCTAAGCAGTGATACCAGCATTGCAAGCGGTGAACGTTCATTAATGAGTTCCAATTTTGCTTTGGCACTTTTTGTATCACCTGCTTTGATCGCAAGATATGCCTCTTCAAGCAGTGCCAACTCTTTATAAAGTTTAGAGTCGGCAGGCTTCCTTTCAAGTGTTGCAGTTGTATATTTACTCGCATCAGCAATCACAGTGTTGCTGCTCCCTGCTAAAATACTCAATGCTTTTGCATCTTTCTTTTTAGCAGCCTGCGCATACGTGAAAAGCTCAAAAAGTGCTGGGTTTTTTGTTTTAAGTATTTGAAGTGCTTCTGTATCATCAGCTTTTGTCTGCAGTGTCAAAAATGCCTGATTTGCTTCTGCCAGCTTTGCCTCATGCATTGCATTCATCACCGCTTTGCCGGCAAAGAAAAGAAGCAGAGCAGCAACTACAGCCCAGATCTTAAACTTATGTTTTTTATAAAGTGTCTCTATCTTTAAAGCACTCTCAAGTACTTTTTCATCACCACTTAACTCTTTTTTCACGTAATTTACATTATCTTGAATGCTCACTTACTTCTCCTAAAACATTTTAATAGCTATATTATACCCTTTGGAGTTAAAAGAAGGATTACAACTCTACAACCGTTATACCCAGGTTTCCGGGCATACGATAAAATTTCTCTATTTTGGGATGATGTTTCAAATATTCTGTCACTAGCTTAGAAAGCACTCCTCCACCCGTTCCATGGATAATTTGTACTTCACTCAGTCCGTTTACCAAAGCATCTGAGATAAATTTATCTACCGTATCTATGGCTTCATCTCCATACATACCCAGGATTTTGACAGAAACACTTGCTCCGGATCTTTCTACATTGACCTTAGCTTGCTTTAGTTTGGTTGGTGCTTTGACTTGAGGTGTATCCCCTCTTTTTTTGAGTTGAGACAGAGGTACTCTCATCTTAAGTCCGTCAACAGTGATCGTGGCATCCTTACCACGTAAAGAGAGTAACTCACCTTTATGGGAACGATACTTTACCTTATCTCCCTCTTTAAGTGGTATCTCCTCTGTCAATTTCACCTCTTTTGGTTTAAACGCTTTACGTTGATGGGCTATATTGAGAAGTCTTCTTCCCTCTGTTGACTCTTTGGCCTTAATCGCTTCTCTGGCTTTTTTTGTAGCTGCATTGTAACGATTTTCAAGGGTAGCTATGGCTTTTCTGTGGCTCTCTTGAAGTTTGATCTCTTCATCCAGGAGTTTTTGCTTCTGTTTCTCAACAAACTTCAGCTCTTCATCGACCTTTGCAATCTTTTGTCTCATTTCACGTTCAAGTGATGTGGACCGCTCTATCAGTTCATTGAGGTTTTCTTTATCTTCCCCATATACCTCTTTGGCTTTCTTGACGATAGCCACAGGAACCCCGTAACGCTGTGCTGTCTCAAAAGCATAACTCTTCCCTATGCTTCCCTGTAAAAAAGTATAAGTCGGTACACGCCTCTCTTCATCATAGAGTGCGGCAATGAGTTCCACTTCATCATCACTTGCCATCAGTGAAGCCAATCGTTTATGGTGAGTTGTCACGATAAAAGTAATACCTTTTTTACGCAATTCATCCAGCATAACACGAAAGAGGCTTGCCGCTTCATCACTGTCGGTTCCAAGTTCTATCTCATCTACACCTACAATAGCATCTTCTTTGTTAAACAGTTTCGCAAACTCTTGCATACGCCCTGCAAAAGTAGAAATATCATTTTTAACCGATTGAGGGTCATCAATGACAGCTTCTATGCTTTTGTAGTGTCCTACTTCGGTTTTGGAAGCATCGCATTTAAAAGGCAAAAGGTATTTGCTCATATAAACGGCACTGAGCATGGACTTAAGCAGCATCGTTTTACCACCTGCATTCACTCCTGTCACAAGCATGATCTGTTTATTCATATCCATTGTTATAGGTACAGGGTTCTCTATGGCCGGGTGTGCAAAGTCTTGAAGTTTAATACGTTTTTGTCTGCTTGGCAAGATGAACTCATACTCTTTGGCCCTGGCAAAACTCACTCTTGCCTGGTAGTGGTCAAACCGGTCATACTCTTTGTTAATAAACGTTAGGAAACGCTCCCACTTAAAAAACACAGCCGAGATATCTTTACAGTAACGGTAGATCAACTCTTCTTTCTTACTGAGCAGTGCAGACTCTTTCTCTTTCATATGAGAGATACTTTGAGGGAGGATATAGAAAAAACCGCCGGGACTTCGTGCTGCTACTGTAGCTTTTATGGCATTATTGAACCCACCGCGCACAAGGAGCGTCTCCTCGCCACCATTAAAGTGTACTTGTGTATCAACAAGATAATCCCTTAGTTTACTGGAGTGAGTGAGTTTATAAAGTGTCTCTTTGATATCAATTTTATTTTGCTTGATCGTACGTTCGAGTTTAAAAAGTTCGGGGTCACGCTCAGGATTGATACCCCCCTCTTCTGTAAAATAGCCTATGACTTCTACTATCTCTTCAGGTATCTCGATACTTTGTATCCAAGAGATCAGCGGTTCTGTAAACCCTACTGCCTTTAAGGTATTAAAGTAGGAGAGCATCGTCACAAAAGCATAGATCTCATCTAAAGAAAGTACACCTTGTTTTTTGATAAGATTTAACTCTCTATCGAGATTTGGTACGGATTTCGGTAGTGGAAACTGAACTTTGGAGAGTGCTTGTATGTATCGATAATGCTGGTTGATATCTCCCATCATCGCTACCGGTTTTTCTCTGGCTAAAAATTGTTTGAACTGATGAATATACCCATCAAGATCTAGTTTCTGGATGATAGATTTTTCATTTGTTTGTTGTGCTGACACGTATCAGTTTCCTCTGCCTGTAATTGTTGTTTGGGTTGAAATTATACTATAATACTCTCACATAAGGAAGCATATGAAATATATAATGGTTGCAATATTTGTTGCGTTGGCACTCCTTACGTTTCCAAAGAAAAGTTCAAATATCATAACCCTCTCACCCAAAGATACTATCTTGGCTTTTGGCGACAGTCTCACTTATGGCTATGGTGTGAATCCTATAGAGAGCTACCCTTCTGTACTCTCCTCTCTCACAGGACATAAAGTGATCAATGCCGGTATAAACGGAGAAACATCTGAAGCAGGACTCAAACGTTTACCGACACTCTTACAGGACAAGTCCATCAAACTGATGATACTCTGTTTAGGAGGCAACGATATACTCAGAAAAAAATCTATGTCAAGCCTAAAAAATAATCTAAAGACTATGATACATATGGCAAAAGAAAAAAATATAGATGTATTACTTGTCTCAGTACCGAATATAAGCTTGTTTGGACTCTCACCGCTTGAACTTTATGAAGAAGTTGCCAATGAAGAAGATATTCCTCTTGTCAACGGAGTACTGACAGAGATCTTGGGAAATCCCACACTGAAAAGTGACCAGGTACACCCCAATGCTTTAGTATATAAGCAGATAGCTCATAAAATTTATGAGAGTTTAAAAGAAAATGGATGGATATAATTATGGGTACCTCTATCCATAGGTGCCCTTATGCCTCTCCACGTATCTGATAAGTAATATCTCCTGCACCGAAAGCTGTGACAAGTCCATCACTGTATTCTCTGATGACACTTCCGTCCCTAATGATCTTTACAATACCGTCTTCTTTTGTAACAGCATCAGCCATAAGCAATTTATATCGGCTGAATGCCCCTTTGAGGTCTATATCTACTTCAAGTTCTCCTGCTGACCAGATGGGAAGGATAACAAGTTCATCCAGACCTTCAAAACACTCTACAAATGCCTGAAGATTATCCATCGTTCGTGAATATTTATGAGGTTGCCAAATGACATTTAATTTGGTGAACTCACGTAAAGATTTATAGGTTTGAAGTGACTCCATCGTTACTTTGATCTCTGTAGGGTGATGTCCATAATCATCTATGACTACACAGCTTTCTTGGTTTTGTACAATGTCAAAACGTTTTTTGATGCCTTTGTAGTTCAGTAGGTTTGTACGGATATCTTCCAACGCTTCACCAAGCTCCAATGCACCCAAAATGGCCAATGCAGCGTCAAGTGCGATATGGTTACCAAAACCAAAAACTTCAAATGCACCCAAGTCTAAAAGTTCAAACTTTGTATGAGGCTCACCATTCACAAGAACGAACTCTATGTTTTTGATATCTTTTGAAGGGTAGAGCTTAATACTATCCATCTCCAGTGAAGCAAGGAATTCATCCTCTGCATTGATGACACGTACTTTAGCCAGTGATAAAAAGTTTCTATAGGCATTATAAAAACGTTCTTCATTGTACTCGTAATACTCCATATGCTCCGGTTCAACATTGGTAACAATAGCCAGGTAGGGATTTGAATTTAAAAAACTCTCATCACTCTCATCTGCTTCAAAAACCACTTTATTGTTAGGATAGTTTCGGACGTTTGAACCAAACGCTTTACTTATGGCACCGATAAGTGCATTGGACTCAGGAACGATAGAAGCGAGCATCGCGGAAGTGGTACTTTTTCCATGTGCTCCACCCACGGCATAGACCTCTTTTTCACCCAGGATAAACTTCAAAGACTCTTTACGTGAAAGCAGTTCTATACCAAGCTGCTGTGCTTTTTGGTACTCAGGATTATTTTTGCGTACCGCTGCTGAGTAGATGACCCTGTCTACACCTTCTACTGCATCTTCATGATGAGGGATGGTGATCTTCGCATCAAAGTTCGTTGCCAGGTCATTGGTAATTTCTGTTTGTTTAATATCTGAACCGGAAATCTTATGTCCGTCATTATAAAGAAATTTTGCCAATGCAGAAAGCCCTATGCCTCCAATGCCTATAAAGTGGATTTTCACTACTCTACTCCTTACTCTCTTCCAAAACTTTCAACTCTTCTTTTCCCTGTTGTACATACTTGGCGAACATGGTTAAAAGAATATCATTTGGCTGTACGAATGTCTGAATGAAAAAAGCCAGTGGATCATGTTCATCAATACCGCTTACATCGACCATATTCTCAATAAAATCATCAAAGCTGTTTCCTGCCATCACAGCACATGCATGTATCATCATTGCATCTTTAAGTTCTGCATGGTCGATGGTATGATACAACACTAAGAACATCTCTTTGGCAGCTTTTTTATCATTCTCGCTGTAGCGTTGAATGGCATGTTCATAGATCGCTCTTGCTATCGCTCTCTCTTCAATGTCATTCATATCAAATGATCTATGTGTTGAAAGATACTCTGCAAGTTTATCAAAAGCTGTGTTTACAATAAATGTAAAAACTTCATTAATGTCATCTTCAGCTGCTTCGATAACCAATTGTGCATCTAAAAGCTGATATCCTTTTGCAATACTCTCTTCTTTTTTACACTCTTCTTCGAGTCTTTTTATATTTGCTAAGAACTCCGGGTCTTTTTTTAATTCTTCTACGTGAATCTCAGGCATATCCATTTAACTATTCTCCAATGCTAATTTAATTCGTTCTAACGCTTCTCTTGTTTTGTCTGCTTCATACACAAGTGCAAGTCTTACATACCCTTTGCCTTCACCCTCTCTACCCAAAAATGAACCGGGGATCACTTTGAGGTTATACTCTTTGTAGAGTTTAGTTGTAAAGGCTATCTCATCTTCTACTTTGAGCCATATGTAAAAAGTAGCTTCAGGTGCATCTACGCCTAAAACTTCTTTGGCAACTTCAAAATTCTTTTGATACTTTTCTCTAAAACCATCTACATGTTCCTGGTCAGCCCATGCTGCTGCCGCCGCATGTTGCAGAGGCAGCGGTGAAGCACAGCCTACATACGTTCTGTAAACCATATAGTTTTTCAGTATCTCTGCATCACCTGCAATAAATCCACTTCGCAATCCAGGGGCGGAAGAGCGTTTAGAGATAGAGTTGATCACAAGTACGTTCTTAAAACGCTCATTACCCACTTCTATACTTGCATTCAAAAGTGAAGGGAGCGGCTCATCCAAATAGAGGTCAGCATAACACTCATCATTGAGCAGTACAAAGTCATGTTTCAGTGCCAACTCTACCCACTTTTTCAAATCATCCAATCCCATCACGGAAGAGGTCGGGTTGTTAGGTGAATTGAGTATAACAAAATCAGCTTTTGCCAATGCCGCTTCATCCACAACAGGCTGAAAATGATTCTGAGCATTAAGATTAAGGTAAATTACCTCAGCCCTGCATGCTTTGGCTGCACCCTCATAGATCTGATAAAAAGGGTTGGGAAAAACCATCACCGGGTTTTCAACATCATGCAGTAAGAACTGAGGAAAGTTAAAAAGTACTTCTCTTGTTCCAAAAGTAGGGATAATCTGGGTATTGTCAAGTTTTAATGCAAAACGGTTTTCAAGATAGGCAAGCATCCCTTCTCTAAGCTCAGCTTCTCCAGCCGTTTTGGGATATTTATTAAGCAGAGATGCACTCTGCTTCAAAGCATCCAGAATAAACTGCGGTGTCTCAAACTGAGGCTCACCGATGGTCAAAGAGAGCGGTGTATAAGCACTGTTGGGTACTACATTTTCAAGAAGGAGATTAAGTTTCTCAAAGGGGTAAGTTTCAAAGTTCATTGCTGCCCTAAATTTTTAAGGAATTATAGCGTAGTTGCAGTAAACTATAACTTTATCAAAAAAGCACCGCTGCTAATATGTTTGCGTACTTTTTTCAATACTGTTCTGGCACTCTGTTCATCCTTGTATGCCCCTACAAGAACTTGGTACTTGTCAGAATGACGTACCTTATAAGGCAGTCCCAAATGTTCAAGTCTAAGCAGATAATTCTGATCGGGAATTGAGTTGAAGAGACCTACCTGTACATAATATCTTTGCAAAGGGGAGGTTTTTCCCTGAGAATCAGAAGGTTCATTTGTTTCCATAGACCATAATGTATCAATTGAAGGCTGTGCTCTTTTCTCCTTATATTCTACAAGCCATTTTATAATATCATCTTGGAGCTTTGCTGCCCTCCAATTTCCTTTTTTTGTATTGACCAATATCACTACCGTATAGAGTCTGCCTGACCTGCTTTTCACATATCCGGAAATATTTTTAACTCTTTTCAGTGTTCCTGTTTTCATCCAGGCACGATTTTTCACGGCGGTTCTTCTAAAACGCTTTTTGATGGTTCCATCCACCCCTGCAATGGAAAGCGTATTCATCCATCTCTGTCCATAATATCTATAGGCATTATCATACATGCTTGCCAGGATCTTTGCATTGATCTTGGCACTGCGTGAAAGTCCGCTGCCATTGTCTATTTTCATTGTACCCGCACATAAAGCACCCTTGCTTCGTAAAATATACTCCACTGCCTTTCTACCTTTTGCTACAGTAGCAGGTGCACCATACATTTTGGCACCCAGATAGAGAAGCAGATGACGCGCATACAGATTGTTTGATTTTTTAGCCGTTTTAGAGATGATCTTTTCTAAACTTTCAGAGTAATGGATGAACAAAATATGTGCATTTGCAGAAATTTTACGTAAACGCATTGTTCCGGCTACCTTTACCTCTGCTTTTTCCAATGCATCTTTTAAAGCATAATAAAAGGATTTGTAAGGCTTGGTGATCACTTTACAGATATTTCTTTTTCCACAGCGCTTTGAAATTTTACCTTTCAGTAGAACTTCGGGTATTGCTTTACTCTTGTCTATCTTCACTGCCGGCCAGGAGTACCTCCCTCTGCACGGTTTGTTGACACGTTGCAGATGATTCCGGACAATATAACTTCCATCTACATCTTTCTTGCTTACCTCATCTTTGTTCGGTATTACATAAATGGTACTGACACGTTCATTGAACATCATTGCATCCGGCATAGCATTGTACGGACTGTAAGTATACTTGTCAAATCCGGAATTGTCTTTTGTCCCTACCGCAAAATAACTTCTGTCTATGACAATATCACCTGTTACTCTTCGAATACCTTTAGCTTTGATATTTGCTACTATGTTATCCAGGTCTTTTGAAGAGAGTGTGGGATCACCAAAACCTTTTACCAGAAGATCACCATAAAGTACACCGTTTTTCACTGCACCTGTAATATAGAACTGTGTGGGCCAACGATAGTCAAATCCTAATTTTAAAACAGATGCATACGTACTCAGTACTTTTATAACCGAGGCAGGTGTATGGGTCTTACTTGCATTGAGAGATGCCAATACCCGGGTATTAACCCCTGTCTCTTTAATATAGATACTCATATCATTTTTTGGAATTTCAGATTTTTGAATCATATTCTCTATTTCGGAAGGCAATGCATATGCCCAGCAGCTGATCAGAAGATAAAGTACAAAGACCTGTTTCAAATCATTTTCCTGTACGCCTGAAATAATCTTTCCATAGCTTCTTCCAGAACTTCTTTTGAAGTTCCTACATTCAGACGCATAAACCCGCTGCCTGCTTCACCAAAACTCTCTCCGTCATTCAATCCTAATTTTGCCTGATTCACAAAAAAGTCTACTAATGCCTTGTGTTCCAGTCCTAATGCTTTACAATCAAGCCACATGAGAAAAGTTGCTTCTGTAGTGATACACTTGATAGGAATCATATGCTCTTCTATAAAAGCTTTTACAAATGCTATATTGGCAGACAGATACTCTTTTAATGCTTCAAGCCATGCCTCACCCTCATCATATGCCGCCATTAAAGCTTCTATACCGAAAGGATTGCCGTTGGTAATACCGGATCTGCGTTGCTCATGGATGTACGCTTTACGCAGTTTTCTATCCGGGATAATGGCATAAGAGCTGTTGAGCCCTGCAATGTTGAAGGTTTTGGAAGGTGCATTCAGGATGATGCATTTCTGGGCGATCCTTTCAAAAGAACCTATATTATGATGTGTTTTTTCATAAACGATATCCGCATGAATTTCATCAGAAACGATCAACACATCATGCTCCAGACAGATATCGATCACTCTTTCCAACTCTTCTTTATCCCATACCCGGCCTGTAGGGTTATGTGGAGAACAGAGTAAAAAGAGTTTTGCCATTCGTGCTTTGGCTTCAAAATCTTCAAAATCCATACTGTACTTACCCTCTTCATAACACAGAACATTATCAAGCAGTGTACGTTTCTGCCTATGTACGGAAGCGGCAAAGGGAGGGTAAAGCGGACTCTGGATGATAATACCGTCCCCCTCTTGCGTATAAGCATTAATGGCAAAGTTGATAGAGGGTACAACACCGTATGCAGGGACTATCCACTCACGTTCTACATCCCAGTCAAATCTTTTTTGTATCCAGTTTTGGATAGACCTGAAATAGTTCTCCGGGTAGATAGTATAACCATACAGAGGATGGGCCGCTCTTGCTTTTATAGCCTTCTGCACACATAAAGGTGAAGCCAGATCCATATCGGCTACCCAAAGAGGAAGCAGATCATCGGTACCGAACTTCTGTTTGGCTTCATCAAATTTAACAGAATAGGTACCCTGTCTGTCTACAGCTTCAAACATACTACCTCTTCTGCCATACTGTCATCTCTGCGATGGTATGTTGATGTTTTCTAGCCGTCTCTTGTATAACAAAAGGTATATCTTGTGTGTCTATGAGTTCAAATTGAGGTTCAAGGATCTCTTTTAATCCCTCTAATGTACTCACATTCTCACCATCTTTTTTATACCCTCCTATCCACTTCTCTTTAGGGGTAGACTCCTCTTGCCAAGTATATGGGGAGGTCATAATGAACAGTCCTCCTTCATTTAAACGTGAAGCAAGTGAATCTAAAAACTTCTTGGGGTCATAGAGTCTATCTAAAAGATTACCTGCAAATATAAGGTCAAAATCTTTAAAAACAGGTTTGAGGTTACAGGCATCTGCCTGCCAGAATGCTACTTTTTTACGTTCTTCTTCCAGATCAAATGCTGTAAGATTCACTTCATGAAAATTTTCCAGTTCACCCTCTGTCGGCATCACGTAACGAAGTATGCTGTTCTCTTTTAATGCCTGGGCTTCCTGAATGAACCTTGCTGAGAAATCCACCCCTATGACTTCATCAAACCCGCGTGCAAGTTCAAAAGAGCTTCGACCTATGGCGCAGCCTATATCAAATGCTTTTCGTTTAGGTTTGTCTTTCATATATTCCAAAGCAATGCTTGCACATTTCGCAGGGTAATTCTCGACTCCCAATGCATTTTCACCCCACCCGAAATGACAATATTGTGAGATAATACTATCGGTGGTATAGCTGTTGGTAGTCACTTTTTCCTCATAGTTGCTCTCTACATATCGAAAGCCTACATGTTGATAAAAGTGCCGCCTAAACCCATAACGGCTCTTTTGTGTTGCAAGATTTCCACAACTTATCCATGAACCTCCATTGATGAGATTATGTTTGCCATCAAAAGTAGGTACGGTAAAATCGTCGTAGACAGGATGTACTTTAAAATCCTCAAAAGGGTAGATAGGTGTACGGGACCACTGCCATACATTTCCTATGACATCATAAAATCCATTATGCTCATAACAGTCTACCGGTACAGATGAAGCAAAACCCTCCAGGTTTATATTGGCCAGTGCTTTACCTTTCCCGCTCCACTCTAAGTATGAAGGTACTTTAGTTTCATCACGTAAACGTATGTATTCATCTTCAGTAGGTAAAGTAAGCGTCAAACCCTCTTTCCCGCTCAGCCACTTACAGAAGGCCTCTGCTTCCAGGTAATTCACTTCCACAGGCCAGTTAAGCGGCAGATCGATCTCTCTGGTAAGTGTACGAAGTTTATACCCCTCTTCACTCTCTATCCAAAATAGAGGATGTTTCGCTTTGGTAAATGCTTTCCATGCTCTACCTTCACTGCACCAAAACGTATCATTCTCATACCCGCCCTCTTTTACAAAAGCAAGAAATTGGGCATTTGAAGTAAGGTACTTAGATGCCTTAAATGCAGGGATATGTGCTTGATGTCTACCATATTCATTGTCCCAACCAAAAAGTTTGGCATCTCTGTTTTTACCCAGTATCACTGTACCGTCACTTAGTTCTAAAAGTTCATTTTGAGGTGCCTCGCCATACTCTGTACACTCTTTCCAGTTCAGATCTTCTTTGATGGTTTCAAAAGGCAATTGGCGTATAAGAACAGAAGAGGTTTCAAGGTGGATATTTTCATGTTCTACTCCCATCAAGATCACCCACCATGGAGAGTCCTCAGTGACAGGAAGCTCTAAAGGAAGTCTATCGATAAGCCCAGAGACGACTTTATAGACTTTATCACGGTATGTTTGTGTTTGAGAAAGTGTTGGCCACTCATAATGTTTTTCATTGAGATCATCCCAACTCATCTCATCTACGCCTACAGCAAAAATAGACTCTAGTTTTGGATCTATACGTTCATCTATGATCTTGGCAAGCTTGAGTTTGTTTATAAAGAAAGTGGCTGTATGCCCGTAATAAAAGATGATAGGATGACGCAGTTCATCTGCTTTTTGGAAGTAGGCTTTTTCATCAGCTACGATATCAAAAAGTGATTCATAGCGTTTGTAACAGCGTTGAAAATACGTCTTTATCTCTTGACGTTTTTCTTCACTGTTTTCGCCTGTAAGTGTAGGTATTTTTATCACATGCCACTCCTTAAGAACCTCATGCAATATACCTACTCAAGGTTTAAAAATCTGCTTTTTCTTTAGAACTCTCTATCATAGAGACAATAATCGTATAAAGATTTGCAATAACTGCTCCTATAACCAATCCTACCGCCATCGTATCATTGTCATAAAATTTCATTGCAAAGAATGCAGGTATAAGGTGAAGATCAGCGACCAGGGAACCAGCCAGAAGTTCTGCTGATAATATGTTTCTTACCCCTAACTTCAAAATAGTTGAAACCACATTCACACTTCCTGCAATAAAAAGTGCTACCAATGAATTCTCATACAAAAATGCTGCTGATGTCGTGAGACTCATTAAGGTAAAAAATATATAAAAAACTTTTCCCCATTGCATCGTAGCTCCTTAAAAGTTTACTGTATTATAGCGTACCATTCTCATACATCGCACGCATTTTTTCTTTTTCTTTTTCTCTTTTTACTTTTTCTGCTTCTTTTAGTCTGAAATCAGAAACAGAGAAACCAAGCCACATCAGGATAGGAGACGCTACAAAAATCGATGAATAGGTACCCACCACTACCCCTACAAGAAGTGTAAAGCTGAAACCTCTTATGATCTCACCGCCGAACAGGAAAAGTGTCAATACAACAAAGAATGTTGTAAGGGATGTCAATGTTGTACGTGAGAGTGTCCGTGTTACCGACTCATCGATAATGGCACCGAGATCAGGATCTTTAATGGTCCTGATCCCTTCACGGATACGGTCAAATACGATAATAGTATCATTCAGGGAGTACCCGAGTATAGTCAGAAGGGCTGCCAGAGTATCCAGGTTCACTTCGATCCCAAAAAGCACCACTGCCCCCATCGCTATAGTAACATCATGCACAAGAGCCAACACTGATGCAATGGCAAAACGCCACTCAAATCTGAAAGAGACATAGATAAGAATACCAATAATAGCAAGCAACATGGACATAAGCCCTTTTTCACGAAGCTCCGAACCTACTTTTGCCCCTACCATATCGACTCTTCTTACTTTGAAGTTCCCTGTATCTTTAAGCAGTGTACGCATTTTATCGCCTATATCTTCGCCTAAAGATTTGGAACTCATCTTGGTACGGATAACCACTTCATCTTCACTTCCGAAATAGGTAACAGTAGCACCTTCGTAGTTTTTATCGTTGCCAATGGCTTCTCTTACTTTGTCGATCGGTGCCTTACCCTCATACTTCACCTGTACCAATGTACCGCCGGCAAAGTCTATACCATAATTAAAACCTTTTGTAAGGATGAGTCCCAATGAAAGGACCAATAATATCACAGAAACAAGACCAAACCGCTTGCTTTTACTCATCAGAGAAAGCGGTTTTTTATATTTAAAGACTTCCATTATTTTGCCCCCTCTGCTTTAATTCCAAACCAGAAGTTCAGTTTTTTCTTATCTATTCTGGGGAGTATCCATTGGTAGATACCATGGGTTCCCACAATAGCCGTAAGCATAGATGCCAGAATACCGATACTCATCGTAAGTGCGAATCCTTTAATAGCCCCTGTACCATAAGCATAAAGCACTACTGCAGCGATCAGTGTCGTTACATTCGCATCCAGAATAGCTGTAAAGGCATTACTGTATCCATCTTCTATGGATTTAGCCACGGATTTTCCTGCATAGAGCAACTCTCTTATACGCTCGTTAATAATCACGTTCGCATCAACAGCCATACCTACCGTAAGTACGATACCTGCCATACCAGGAAGTGTCAATGTCGCACCAAAGAGTGACATGATGGCCAGGATAAGGAAGAGGTTTCCTATAAGTGCCACATTGGCGACCACTCCTGCCATACCATAGTAAAGTATCATAAAAAGTACTACTAACACAAATCCAAGGGCAAGCGCCATCGAACTTGCTTTAATACTGTCCGCACCCAAACTTGGTCCAACAGAACGTTTCTCCATTACATATACGGGAGCAAGGAGAGCTCCTGAACGGAGGGCGATCGCAAGATCATGGGCTTCTTCCAGTTTAAAGTTACCGGATATCTGCACACGCCCACCACCGATACGTTCACGGATGCTTGGTGCAGAGTAGACCTTGTTATCTAAAACAACTGCCATACGTTTACCTATACTTTTTGCAGTAAAGTCACCAAATATTTTGGCTCCTTGTCCATTCAGTGTAAAGTTAATGACAGGTTGGTTATTTTCATCAAAACCTACTTTGGCATCAGTCAACATAGAACCATCCAACACAGGGATTTGACGAAGAAGATATCTTTCTTGTGTATTCACATCAGGCAGGATCACATCACCAAAACTTTTTGCTTCATTCACACTCATAGTCGCTACCCTGGCTGCTCTGTCTTCATCTACAGCCATAAGCTGTAAGTGTGCAGCACGAGCGATGAGTTCACGAATACGCTGTTCATCTTCCTGTGTTTTGATACCTGGTACTTCTACAAGGATCTTATCTTCACCCTGTTTTGCTACTGTAGGTTCTGCAAGTCCAAACTCATTTAGCCTGTTACGGATAGTATCTACCGCTTGTTTAATGGCATTTTGCTTCGTTCGAGTAATCTCTTCCGCAGTCATTTCAAGTGAGAATTTCAATCCGTCTTCACTCAACACTGTACCTTCAAGCTCTTTTTTCAACAACTCTTTTGCTTTAGCGACATCATCAGCGTCAAGAAGTTCGAAAGTAATTTGTTTGCCATCTACCATACGAAGATCATCAAAGATGATCTCTTCATCATCAAAAATGTATTTTACGGATGCAGCCATGGATTTTGTACGGGACTCGATCGCTATCTCGCTTTTGATCCCAAGCAGCATATGCAATCCTCCCTGGAGGTCAAGCCCCAGGGTGATCTTCTTTCCACTTTCACTTTGTGTCAAAGAAGGGATAGAGAATACTATCCCGAAAATGAGTGCAAAGGCAAAAAGTATGACTCTAAAATTAAGCGTTTTCATTACCTAACTCAACCTTTTTTGCAACAAATGCTCTATCCAGCTTCACAATAGTGTCATCATTTAGTTTGATTTTGATAAACTCTTCTTCAGGTTTAACGATCGTAACAATGAGTCCGCCACTGGTGATGATCTTGTCGCCTTTTGCAAGACTTTCAAGCATCGCTTTATGTGCTTTTTGTTGTTTCTGTTGTGGTCTGATAATCAAGAAATAGAAAATCGCGAATAGGATAATAAGTGGTAAAAATGATCCAATCATGCTGCCTTGTTCTGCTCCCATAGGAATCCTTTTGAGTAAATTTTTAAATTTTCGTAAACATTTTAGCACCTTTGTACTAACAAGAGGCTTTTTCATAGCACTTTTGAGTTCTGCCTTTATCTACCTGAATCACTGGGGCTTTTCTTATCCGCTGTTCAATACGGTTCTAGGTATCACTGCATTATATCTCCTGCTTCAGACAGAGAAAAAAGTATGGTTCTTTTCCGGTTTTTTTATAGGGTTATTCTGGTTTTGGTGGATAGGACTGAGCTTCAAACACTACAACATGCCATGGGCGATCCCTTTTGTTGTTTTCTTTGTGGCTTTAACCTATGGAATACTCTTTTGGATCATCGCTTGGATCGCAGAGCTTGCCGGGATAAGGGCAACCCGACCTGCAAACGGGACTAAAGTCCCTGCTCCTAAAACAAAAAGTGTTGCACAGCAACGCATACAATCACTCTTCACTCTTCACTCTTCACTCTTCACTTTAATCCTAAAAGCTCTCGGACTTTTCACGCTAAGCTACATTCATCCTTTTGGTTTTGACTGGCTGAAACCGGAGCTGATGTTCGTAGAGAGTTATTTAGGTATTCAAAAATGGCAGTTCGCCATCATTTTATCTGCTATTGGTTTATCTATTTGGAAACAGCAATATCTTTACCTGTTATTGGTGGTTTTAGCCTATCAACCTTTACCTTCTATACCATCGGTTAGCAGCAATACAATACAGATCGTCACTACACATACGCCTGTCAAAGACAAATGGAATGAGTTACTTCACCCTGCACAGTTCAAAGCCCTTTTTCAGACCATAGACCAAGCTATAGAGACGAACAAAACACTCATTATCCTACCGGAATCTGTCTTCCCTGTATTCATCAACCGTACACAAACTTTGATCAATAAGCTTCAGGAAAAAGCTAAAAAGATCCCTATCATTACAGGAGGCCTCTACTGGGACGGTAAAGTACCGCGAAACTCGACCTATATCTTTACAAAAGGCAAGATAACCGTAGCCAGCAAAGTCATACTTGTCCCTTTTGGCGAGAGTAACCCTTTGCCGGATTTTTTAAGTGACTGGGTCAACAAAATTTTTTATGATGGAGCAGTAGACTATAAAGCAAGCAGAGAAGTTACAGATTACAGGATCGGAGGCAAGAGTTACAGAAATGCGATCTGCTTTGAAGCTACAAGCGAAAGACTCTATGAGAGAAACCCGAAAAACATGATAGTTTTAAGCAACAATGGCTGGTTCACACCCTCCACAGAGCCTACACTCCAAAAACTTTTGTTACAATACTATAGTAAAAAGTATGGAACTACTATCTACCATGCGGTAAATATGTCGGAGTCGTATATGATAACAAACGGTACAACAAGGATACAAAAATAGATACAAGAAAATTCTGGACAGTTCCCATCAGAGGATACCAATACATTTCCAAAATGCTTCCTGCGAACTGTCGCTACTACCCTACCTGTTCAGAGTATGCCAAATGGCAGTTTGAGTTCAATGCCCCTCATAAAGCACTGATTGCCAGCTCTTTACGCATTTTACGCTGTAATCAACTTTTTGATGGCGGCATTGATTATCCTGTGGTGACTTTTGTACCGCCAAAAGTCACTACCTCACTCAAGCTTAATGATTTTTGTGGCAAAATGAAAATCATCTATTGGTTCGTACCTAAAGATGCCCGTCAATCACAATATTATATTTTAAAGGATTTTAATGCAATTAACACCTCCGGTGGTTCTTGATGCCCCACTTGATATGCACCTTCACCTTAGAGATGGAGAGATGCTGGAAAATATTGCAAAAGCAAGCGCCCATACTTTTGCAGGAGCGGTTGTCATGCCAAACCTTGTACCTCCTGTAAGCAGTAAAGAGGAAGTTGTCGCCTATAAACAGCGTATCATGGATGCTATAGGAGATGAAAAATTCACTCCGTATATGACCCTCTTTTTCAAGCCGAGCTACGACAAGGCTTTTCTGGAATCTCTACGTGATGAGATCACCGCGATCAAACTTTACCCTGCCGGTATTACAACCAACTCTGAAGGTGGCGTAAGCGGTTTTGATGTTGAAGAGTTACGTCCTGCACTCTCAGCAATGGCTGAATTGAATATACCTCTTTGTGTTCATGGTGAAACCAATGGTTTTGTGATGGATAGAGAAGCCGAATTTGTTTCCATTTACGAGGAGCTTGCAACGGCATTTCCTAAACTCAAGATTATCATGGAACATATCACTACAAAAGAGAGTGTGGCAGCCCTTGATAGATTTGACAACCTTTATGCAACGATCACCGTACATCATCTGCTTATCACCCTTGATGATGTTGCCGGCGGTATGCTTCAGCCACATCTTTTTTGCAAACCTATCGCCAAACGTCCGGAGGACAGGGAAGCATTGCTTAAAATAGCACTGGAAGCACATCCGAAAGTGATGTTCGGTTCAGACTCTGCACCACACCCGAAGCACGCAAAAGAAGCATGCGGCTGCGCTGCCGGTGTTTTCACTGCACCTATAGCTTTACAGGTACTCACAGAACTCTTTGAGAAAAACAATGCCCCCCTTGAAAACCTTCAAGCTTTCATCTCCGGGAATGCACAACATATTTATGGGGTGACCCCTATCGCTAAAAAGGTGACTTTAGAGAAAAAAAGTTTTAGGGTTCCCGCTGAATATAACGGAGTTGTACCTATGTATGCCGGTGAAGAACTGGTCTACTCTATCAAGGATGTCATAAATGGATAATCGTCTTCATGAATTTGAGAAAGGACATGAAGCCTTTCAAAAAGTTAAATTCAATCAGAGTAAAGAACGTTTTAAAAAACTGGTTTCAGAAGGACAGAACCCTAAAGCACTTTTCATCGGATGCAGTGATTCACGTGTAATGCCTGCGATGATAACAGGGAGTAATCCCGGTGATCTTTTTATTGTAAGAAATATTGGTAACTTTGTAGCACCATACAAACCAGATGCAGACTATCATGCTACTGCTTCTGCCATAGAGTATGCTGTAAGCATCTTGGAAGTTTCAGATATTATTGTTTGTGGTCATTCACACTGCGGTGCGATCGAAGCACTCTATAAAGATATCGAAGAAACCCCTGAGAACATCCACACTATCAAATGGCTTGAATTAGGGCAGGAGGCAAAAAAAGTAGCCATGCTTGCGTATAAAAAAGATGACAAAGAGACCATGCTCCGCTATACAGAAAAAATTTCTGTAGTCTATCAACTTGATAATCTATTGACCTATCCCGGCGTTAAAAAAAGAGTCGAAGAAGGGACACTTTTCCTCCATGGTTGGTACTATCACATGGAACATGGTGACATAGAATATTATGACGATGACAATTATGAATTTAAACCACTTACTCAAAAGTAATAAAATAATATAATATAAAATAAAATAATTAAATAAGGCAGAGTGAATGATTGCAAACAGTATTGAAACACTTATAGGAAATACCCCTTTAGTAAAAATAAACTCACTTTCAAATGAAACAGGTACAACCATCTTAGGTAAATGTGAATTTATGAACCCTACCTCTTCGGTCAAAGACAGAATTGCATTCAACATGATCAACGAAGCAATGCATACAGGGAAAATAACCGAAAACACCACTATCATAGAACCAACCAGTGGCAATACAGGTATAGGACTTGCTGCGATTTGTGCATCTAAAGGCCTTCAACTGATCCTTACCATGCCAGACTCAATGAGTACAGAGAGACAAAAACTGCTTACTTATCTCGGAGCAGAACTAGTACTTACTCCTGCAGTCAAAGGGATGAATGGTGCCATAGAAAAGGCAAATGCACTGGAACAGGAACTTGAGAATGCCATAGTCCTGCAACAATTCCAAAACCCGGACAATCCTGATATCCATAGAAAGACCACTGCTGTTGAGATACTTAAAGACACCAATAACAATGTAGATATTTTTATTGCGGCAGTAGGAACAGGAGGAACACTTACCGGTACTTCTGAAGCACTTAAAGAGAAACTTCCTTCCTTACTTTCTATTGCTGTAGAACCGGCTAATTCAGCAGTATTGAGTGGTCATACAGCAGGACCGCACAAAATACAGGGAATAGGTGCAGGGTTTATTCCTGATATCCTCAATACTTCTATCTATGATGAAACGATTGCTGTAAGCGATAGTGATGCTTTTACAATGGCAAGAAAAATGGCGAAAGAAGAAGGATTGCTTGTAGGTATCTCATCGGGAGCAAATCTTCATGCTGCCTATCTTGCTGCCCTGAGACCTGAGAACAAAGGTAAAACTATCGTTACTATTCTTTGTGATACCGCTGAACGATATCTCTCTACTGAACTTTTTAATACATAGGTTTATCTCTTGTCTGACAGTTCATCACTTCTATTAGAGACCATTAAAATAGAAGACGGGGAGGTTTTCAATCTCCCTTATCATCAGGCACGCTGTGATAAAAGTAGGAAATCGCTTTTTGCTTCAACCGATAGACTAGATCTCGATTCTCTTATTGAAGCACCCTCCAAGGGACTCTATCGCTGTCGTATACTCTACGATGAAGTTATGCACTCTATTGACTATATCCCCTATATACCTAAAGAAATATATCAATTAAAAATCATCGCTTCCGATATTACCTACGATTACAAATATGCAAATAGAGAGGAACTAAACATTCTGCTTCAAAAACAAAAGGGTATAGATGAGATCATTATAGAAAAAGAGGGATATCTCACCGATACTACCATCGCAAACATTGCTTTTTACGATGGTGTACAATGGGTTACACCCGCACAACCACTCCTTGAAGGTACCATGAGAGCAAAATTACTCGATGAAGGATTCCTATACAAAAAAGAGATACAAAAAAAGGATCTAAAAAACTATACTCACGTGGCTTTAATGAATGCTATGATAGGATTTAAAATTCTAAACAATGTAAATATACTATAAAAGACTCAATGCAACTCGTTGCATGAGCCGACTGCTGAGGTCAATTTTTTGGACTTTGTTCAAAAGATTCTCAATCAAATGGTGCTATGATAGGATTTAAAATTCTAAACAATTTCACTATGAAACAATAAGAGGGAAGTAATGACGATGAGCCTTTTTCAAACACCGGAATATAGAGCACTAATAGAAGAACATATAGTAAAAACAATTAACTATCTGTTTAAGAAAGAGCAAGAGTTTGCACTTGCTTGTGAAATAAAACATATCAACTTTAACCCTGAACTTCCTTCAAGCATAAAAGAGACTTTTAATGAGACTGTACTGTTTGTTTTAAGTGGGTACACCTATGAAACTGCAAAACTTGAAGAGGGATACTTCTCTTTTGAAGCGGGGTTTGGAAGTGAAAATTTTGGCTCAACAGTGACAATGCCACTGCTTGCAATCAAACAAATTTTTGTAGGTGATCATCCTCTTGTAATTAATCTTGCCAATCCTGTCATAGCACAGAATATACAGAAAACTTCCAAAAATTCAATGGAAGCCTTACTCAATAACCCTGAAAATAAAAAGCTTCTCAAGAAAAAAACATAATATGAAAAAACTCTTCTACTTATTGACTGGGAATCTCTTGGATTCCCGGAGGTCTATCTTAGCATTGTCCTGCTAAGATATAATCTACCACATTATCTACATAAGCGTTATGTTTATTCTCTTTTGAGTAAACGATATAAAACTTACGTGTCATCGTATACCCTCTCAGTCTTGCTTCAAAAAGTTCACCCGAAGCGACTTCATCTGCAATAGCATATTTGGAAATAATAGAGACTACAGGTTTCTCTTCATCTTTTTTACTTCTTTTGATCGTCTGCAATACCGCTGTCGTATTACTTACTTCAGAAAGAACATTAAAGCTTTTACATGATATACCGAGTTCTTCAAATACTTCAGAAACGACACGTCTTGTATGAGAACCCTCATCACGGCATATCCATTGATAGTCATATAACTCTTCGGTTTTTACTATTTTAGGAATAGGTACATTACTCACAAGAACAAGTTCATCTTCCAACCACTCCCTGTAGATCAGGTCATTATCCATCACCGGTGATTCTATCAATCCGACATCCAGTTTTCTGTCTTTTAGTTTCTCTACAATATTATCGCTCACATCAATACTTAAATTGATATCATTATTGATCGCTTCACCCATAGCATTAAGGCACTCACCCGGTATGACGTATGTTCCTATCGTGAATGATGCACCCAGTCTGAATGTCATCTCTTTGTTGATGATCTTCAATATATCTTTTTCTGAAGCATTGATCTCTTTTTCCAGTCTGGTCGCTATTTTGTAAAGCTCTTCCCCTTCTGAAGTAAGTTTGATACCATTCTTTTTACGCTCAATGATTTTGACCCCGAGATACTTTTCAATAAATTTGATCTGCTGTGTCACTGCAGGCTGGGAAATACCCAATTTCGCCGACGCTTTAGAAAAACTTCTTTCTCTTGCTACAGTTAAGAAAGTTTCTAATTTTACAAAATCTTTTAACATTATGTTTCCTTATTCTATTGTATATAAAAATTTTACTATTGTTATTGTATCAAATTATACTTAACTATCCATAAGGAGACCTTATTAATTTTATTCAATTCATTTTACTTATAGTATATTGGGGAGTGGATCAAATTTTTCTATTTCAGGATTTGGCTAAAGAGGTACCCTTAATAATTTTAACGATATAATATATACTATATAGGAGAGTAAAAAACTTATGGAACATATATTAAATGGACTTAATCCATCACAACGTGAGGCAGTTGAACATATTGACGGTGCAATGCTTATCCTTGCCGGTGCAGGAAGCGGAAAGACCAAAACCCTTACTGCAAGACTGGCATATCTGGTAGGTGAAGTAGGAATAGACCCTGCCAATACGTTAACACTTACTTTTACCAATAAAGCTGCTTCAGAGATGCGGGAACGTGCATTGAAACTCATGCCTGCCACAGTCTCTTATCCTCCACTTTTATGTACATTTCACAAGTTTGGCCTGCTTTTTTTAAAATTCCATATTGAAAAACTGGGACGAAGCAATACCTTTGTCATTATTGACAGTGATGATAAAAAGCGTCTTTTACGTTCCATCGCCAAAGAATTAAAAATAGACCTCAACATCTCATTTATCGCCAGTGAGATCTCAAAATACAAGAATTCATTACTTACACCTGAAGTGGTCATTCAAAAAGCTGAACTGCCTGACTACAAAAAAGTAGCAGAGATCTATGAACGTTATCAGGCAAATATCGAAGAGAACAATCTTGTCGATTTTGATGATCTTCTTATGCTGACCTATAAAATACTTGATGAAAATGATGAACTGAGAAAAGAGACCAGTAACAGATATAAGTATATCATGGTCGATGAGTACCAGGATACCAATGAATTGCAGTTCCGGCTTCTTGAACATCTCTGCAGCGAACACGAGAATCTCTGTGTCGTAGGTGATGATGACCAGAGTATTTACGGATGGAGAGGAGCAAATATTCGCAATATCCTGGAATTTGCAGACCGCTTTAAAAACACGAAAACCGTCAAACTGGAGATCAACTACCGTTCTACCGACCCCATTTTAAAAGCTGCCAATACCCTTATAGAGCATAATTCAACACGTCTGGGGAAAACACTGACTTCACACAAAGGTGAAGGTGACGAGATCAAACTGCTTCACTCACTTGATGAATCCATGGAGGCCAAAGCCATTGCCCATCAAATACACGAACTTCTGGATCAGGGAGTGGATCCTGACGAGATCGCTGTGCTTTACCGTATTAATGCACTTTCGCGTTCTCTTGAAGAAGGTTTTACCAAAGAAGGTCTGGGGTTCAAACTCATTGGCGGTATGCGTTTTTATGAACGTGCCGAGATCAAAGACATTATCTCATACTTCAGGGTATTGTCCAATCCTCATGATGATTTTTCACTTCTGCGTATTATTAACAAACCAAAACGCGGCATTGGCAAAGCATCCATAGAAAAGCTTCAAAAAGCTGCTTTTGATGCCCAGCTTTCGCTTTATGCTTATATAGAACAGAGTATAAACGGGCAACTTCCTGTGATTATCAGTAAAAAAGTATCTACTGCACTGACCGAACTTGTCGAAGATATTAAAGTGTTACAAGAAGAGATACAGAGCTCACTTGGCAACTTTATCTCGCTGTTCGAGGAACGTATTAAACTCAAAGACCATTATGCAGGTATGGTTGACGGTTTTGACCGTATTTTGAATATTGATGAATTTTACGGCTATTTCAGAGATGCTGCCATTAAAAATCCTGATCTTACACTGGATGAGTTCCTCAATGATATTTCACTCCAGAGTGACCAGGACCAGATAGAGGAAGATGCTATTACTATCATGAGTATCCATGCTGCCAAAGGATTGGAATTCGAACACCTCTTTGTGATCGGTCTGGAGGAAGAATTCTTCCCATTACTTGGAGAAGGATGCAACATGGAAGAGGAACGCCGTTTAGGCTATGTGGCTATTACCAGAGCCAAGTCAGACCTTACCCTTTGTTATGTTGACAGTCGCTTCTACAAAGGCCGTCGTAAAATGATAGATAAAAGCCGTTTCCTGGGTGAAGCAGGTCTCATTCAAGATACCAGTTTAAAGATCACCAAAAGTTCAGCCTTTAAAAAAGGTGATCTCGTGAAACACAAGATCTTTGGTATCGGACGGGTACAGGCAGCCAATAAATCCGGTAAAGAATACAAACTTCTCATTAATTTTGGTGGGAACAAGAAAGAGATCTTAAGCTCTTTTGTTCAGTCTATTTAATCGTAGGTCGGGTTGTCCTCATCCCGACATTAGTTTGCATAAAGAAAAAAGTTTTATTGCATTAAAAATTGATTGTCGGGATGAGGGCAACCCGACCTACAAGGAAATAATATTTTGAACCGTCTCTTCGTCGTAAACAAACCCATCTTCCGTACTTCAAATGGCTATATGGGCTATGTCAAACGTAAATACAATACTAAAAAAGTAGGTTTTTCCGGGACACTGGACCCTTTTGCTACAGGTTGCCTCATCGTAGCTACGGGTCAATACACCAAACTTTTTCAATATCTCAACAAAACACCTAAAAGCTACAAGGCTACCCTATGGCTTGGAGCAAACTCTCCCAGTCTTGATATAGAGAAAGTAGATAGCATAAAAGAGGTTGAGGCTTTTGATGAAAGCCACATAAAAGAAGTGCTGCATTCACTACTCGGAGAGCTCACCTACTACCCACCAAAGTTTTGTGCCAAGAAGATAAACGGTAAACGTGCCTATGAACTTGCACGTGAGGGAAAAGAGGTGGAACTAAAAACCATCACTTCTACCATCTATGACATAAAACTCCTAAACTACAACCATCCCTTTGTCCATTTTGAAGCCAAAGTGAGTGAAGGAACCTATATCAGAAGTCTAGGTGCATTGATAGCAGATAAGCTTGAAGTAGACGGTACCCTCTCCAGTCTGCATCGCATCCATGAAGGACAGTTCTACTATGATAATGAAAAAGCCCTGGATCCCTTTACACATTTGGCCCTTCCTTCCAATGTTTACACAGGTGAAGAGGATTACTTGGAGTTAGGAAAAAAACTAACCATTGATTATTTTGAGACTAAAGAGAATGGCCTTTACCTGATAGAGACTTCAAACTTTTTTTCTATTATCGAGATATCGGATAATGAAGTAAAATACAGGTTCAATAGAATACCAAAATTTGAGGATATTTAATGTACAGTATCAAAGCCCATGCCAAAGTAAACATCTTTTTAAAGATCACCGGTCATAAAGACGGTTACCATACCCTACTCTCAAGATTTATGCGGGTCGAAGAGCTCTACGACACCATTACCTTTGAGCCATGCGAATGTGACACCTTCACTATAGAAGGCTGTGAAGGTGTACCTCTTGAGTCCAACACCATCTATAAAGCCTACAAAGCACTCAATGCTCATACAGGTGACCTCGACATACTTAACTTCTTCTACAAACATAAAGTAGTCGTCACAAAACGTATCCCAAGTCAAGCTGGACTGGGTGGAGGTAGTTCAGATGCCGCAGCATTTATGCGTTTGGTTAAAGAGGCATGTAACCTGATGATAAGCACTGAAGAATTAGCCAAGATAGGAAGCACCATAGGAGCTGATCTGCCTTTCTTCATCTACAACTACCCTTCTGCAAATGTAAGTGGCTTTGGCGAAATAGTAGAACCTTTTAAAGAAGAAGCATTAAGCCTGGAACTTTTCACCCCTGATATAGGATGTGACACTGCTGTGGTGTACAAAACATTTAAAGAATATCTACTAGACAACATCACTCTATGCAGTTTCATGGGTTGGGAGAGACTGGATTCAAAAACCCTGCTTGATGCCATGGCAGATCCCATCATACTAAACGATCTTTACGCTGCTTCACTTATAGCATACCCTGAGTTGAAGAATGTAGCCAAAAATGGATGGTTCTTCTCGGGAAGCGGAAGTACATTTTTTAAAATAAAAGATCTCTTATAATATCCCACCTTTTTAAAGCCTATGATAAATGGCTAGGGTTATTCAGAGGGTTCTGTTCACTTTAATCTTTCATTGTATCTAGATATAGATTTTCAACCTTTGTTCGTGCCCAAGGTGTTTTTCTCAAAAACTTAAGGCAGGAGTTGATAGAGGGGTCATAGTTAAAACATCGAATATTAATACGTTCTCCCAACTCCCTCCAGCCATAATGTTCAACCAATTCATTCATGATCTGTTTTAAGTTTATCCCGTGTAGAGGATTATTCCTGTGTTCTTCACTCATATATATTATCCTTTGAAGTATATGGTTGGTGTGATAATATTATAACCTAATAGCGGATACCTTTCCATTTAAAATGTTCAAACAGCTTCAGAAAAGTGCTATCAATCTGTGCTTCCACAACTAACATCTTTTCTGTAACAGGATGAATAAAAGAGACTCTATGCGAGTGCAACAAAAGACGGTGAACATCAAACTTTTCTCTAAAAAGTGTGTTATGCTCTCCCCTGCCATGCTTTGTATCTCCGACAATAGGATGAAAGATATGTTTCATATGTCGTCTAAGCTGATGTTTTCTTCCTGATTTTGGAAGAAGCTTTACAAGTGAATAGCGTGCTGCAGGATAGCGACTCACCGCATATGGCAACTCAACTGTAGCCAAACACTCATAATAGGTTTGTGCCTCTTGGGCTTCTCTTGTAATTCCCTGTTTTTTCTGTTCTTTGGTATCCAACATCTGTTTAAGTGGGTAATCTATAAGCTCTTTATCTTTCGTATAACCACGTACTATTGCAATGTACTCTTTTTGCACTTCATGAGAACGAAAAAGCAGAGACATTGTTTGTGCCATTTCTGATGTAAGAGAAAAGAGTAGCACACCTGAAGTAGGCTTGTCCAAACGATGGATGGGGTAAACGTATTTTCCTATCTGATCACGAACCAACTGAAGAGCAAACTCTGTTTCATGACGATCTATAGGAGACTTGTGTACCAGTAGCCCCGAAGGTTTATTGATAGCTATCAGGTACTCATCTTGGTAAAGTATTTCTAAGGCATTTAAATTGATATTATCCATAGATGATTATATGATATAATTCTACAAAAATACAATAGAAGGAACATTTTGGCTATCAATATCGTTGCACAAAACAAAAAAGCCAGACATGAGTATGAGATACTTGAGAAGTTTGAGGCAGGCATCGTACTCACCGGTGCTGAAGTTAAAGCACTTCGGGCCAAACGTGCCAACCTTGCAGATGCGTTCTGTCGTTTTATACAGGGAGAACTCTATATTATGAATGCACATATTGCACATCTTGACACTGCACACAAACACTTCAGTCGAGATACACGTGTACCCAGAAAACTGCTTTTACACAAAAAAGAACTGGAAAAACTTCATATGAAAGTGCATAAAGACGGACTGACCATTGTGCCTTTAATGATCTATTTTAATGAGCGTAATTATGCCAAGGTAAGTATAGCCATAGCCAAAGGGAAAAAACTGCATGACAAACGTGCCGATATGAAAGCAAAGACACTTGACCGGGAAGCCCAGCAAGCAATGAAAAACAGATCTTACTAAGAGATTTGCTTTTTCCCCCGTTTCTCTTTTAGGCGCTCTCTTGCTGAGAGATAGTTTTTCTGCCTAATTCTCTTTTTTCGTTTTTCAATAACTCGTGTATAACTGTTTGGATTTAACGCTCTTCTCTCTTTCAAGCGTTTAAAAAGAGAAACACGTTCATACCCTATAAAGGCATAGATATAAGAGCGTATCTTCTTTACTGACCATTTCAGGATACGTCTGAGGGGGACATGAAATACATTTTCAATATAATACTCCATCCATCCAAAGACTGATAGTAAAAAAGTATATATTTTGCGAAGTTTTTTATTTAAGAAAGGTACCTTTTCCATCAAGGAGAGGAGCCAGGAGAAGATAAGTACTTCAATAATAGGTGCCAACCAGCTTCCCCATAGATAATCTGTAAAAAAGTAGACGATTGCTGTACTTACTTTTAAGAAGATAGCCAGTAAAAAGCTCCACACTTTGGCTACCAGGACTTTTAGTGCAAGCATACCACCCATAAATTTACCCACAAAACTTAAAGAGCCTATAAAAGCAAGAATAGCGATAACTTTTTTAACTAAGGGAAAGTTGTGAAAATTCTTTTTCGCATGCTGGATCAATCGCTTGATATCATCGCTCAGATGATCCAGAAAATGTATTTTAAAGTTATATGTCAATACACGTTCGATCATATATCGTTTTCCCAAGCCAGTAGCTAAAAGAAAGAGCATTTTTTTCAAAAAGAGTTTTAAGATAAACTTACCTTTTACCAGAAAAAAGGCAACGAAGACAGCAAGGATATTTTTTTTAACAAAAATAAACATGCGAAGAAGTAAAGCAAGCAGGAAAACACGGCTTTCCTCTATACTAAAAAGTACAATCAGACTAATAATCAATACGAAAGGGGTACCCCAAAGCCATAATCTGTTTTTCATCATCCGCTACTTCCTAAGTAACTCTTTCACAGACCTGTAATGATGTTTTATCTTGCTAATAAAAGGGCTCTCATTTGAAAAATATTTCACCCTGAAAACTTTGATACTTTTCTTGATACTCACTTTCACTATAACCAAACGCTCCATTGTTTGTACATATATCTCACGTGATTTTAACCAGTCTATCCCTTTCATAATCCACTCATAAAGCCACTTGAACCATCCAAACTGCATGAGTTTATCTTCCGTAACTCTAAAAATCCAAAAGGTAAAAGCCGCAATAGGTATTTTTGCAAGATACAAGAATAGACCGAACAGCACATGACCGCTTACAAAAAGAATACCTGCATAAATCCCCAAAGTTTCGACCATTCCAAGCAAAAGTACAAAAATAACCAGTATTACCGAAGCATTCACCTTTTGAAGCTTCTCTTCTATTTTTTGCAGGATCTTAAGCGCATGGACTGCCTCATAAATAGGCTTTGCGATCCCTTCCCAGATCAGCTCTTCAAAGATGATGTAGGTGATCACAAGTATAAGTTGCAAAAGCGAGATAAGTCTGTTTTTAATTTTGAACACTATAATAAAATATCCTTGATAATTTCGAAAGAGTATTATAGCTAGTTAAGAGTTAAGAGTTAAGAGTTAAGAGTTAAGAGTTTGACACATAACATGTCGATTGTCAAGAAAAATTACTTTCCATTTATACAACAGATTATTTTGCTTTAGATTTGGATGTTGTTGTGAAATACTAAATATATAAAAGAAAGTAAATATTTCTTTTTGATTTATTGTAGATCTGCAGGTTGTTGAGAAGGAGCTTAGGTTCAGTAAGTGACTGAATAACTCCTGCAGAGATGCAAGGAAGCAGAAAGAAAGATTACTTTCTTCTGAGTTCTTTGATTCTTGCAGCTTTACCTTTAAGTTCTCTAAGATAGAACAATTTCGCTCTTCTGATTCTACCTTTTCTAAGTACTTCGATACTTTCAATACTTTCTGAATAAAGAGGGAAGATTCTCTCAACACCGATACTGTTGGCACCGATCTTTCTTACTATGAATGTTCTACCTGTACCTTGACCTCTGATAGCGATACAAAGACCTTCATAGTTCTGAACTCTTGTTTTTTCACCTTCTTTAATTCTAACAGCTACTCTTAAAGTATCACCTGCTCTGAAATCAGGAACGCTTTTGTTTTCTAATTGTGCTTTTTCAAAGCTTTCAATATATTTATTTCTCATGTGTTATACCTTTTTTGTATAAGTCTGGCCGGAAATACTTTGTCTTACACAAAGCCAACCCTCTTTTTAAGTCCGTGATTTTACTATGATTACCCTTTAAGAACTCTGAAACAACTTCTTTATTTTCGTAAATTGTCGGTTTTGTAAATGAAGGGGCTTCTAAAAGAGAAGACTCAAAGCTCTCTATCTCCAGAGATTCTCTGTTCCCAAGTACTGTATCGACATTTCTGGCAATAGCATCACACACCACCATACTGGCTAACTCTCCACCTGTCAAGATAAAATCCCCAATAGAAAAGATTTCATCTGCCTGAGCTTCTATCACACGTTCATCTATACCTTCATACCGTCCACTGACAAACACTATATGCTCTTTTTTAGCTAAACGTTTTGCATCATTTTGGGTAAATGGTTTAGCTACAGGAGAGAGAAATATTACATGTGCTTTAGGTGAAGATCCTCTTATATGCGTCAAGGTATCCATAAGAGGCTGCGGGGTCATAAGCATACCTGCACCACCACCTATCATCGGTGCATCTACACGGTTATGTTTATCCGTGGTAAAATCACGCGGATTAAAAAAATCAATAGAGATCTTTTCATCCTCGATAGCACGTTTTAAAATACTCTCAGAGAAGTACCCTTTGATAAGATTTGGGAAAAGTGTGACAAAAGAAAAACGCACTAACTAGCCTCTAATATGTCTTTGGCATCTTTAGTATAAACTATTTTTTCTTCAGTATCTGTCTTGATGACATAACGGTCTATGTAGGGAAGTAAAAAGTTTTTAGACAATCCGGCTTCAACCAAAGCATCATCTGTCTTTATAGAGAGGTAGTCTGTATCTGCCATACGCTGGATATCTTCTATAATACCCAATACTTCATCATCCTGTTTAACTGCACAGCCAATAACTTCAAACCAGAAATGTTCACCCTCATTCAAGTCGCAATTCTCTTTGGTCTGCTCTTCAGTGGCGTAAAGTTTGGTATTTGTAAGTTTTTTCGCTGAGTCAATACTTTCATATCCTTTAAAACGAATAATACCACGCTTAAAATTGATATCGGCAATGGTAAGATCACCACGGCTGCTTTTATAGGTATTTCCTACTTTAAATTGTTCCGGAAAATCTGTATGCAGATGAAATTTGAGATCACCCCAAAGTCCAATAGTTCGCCCAATTTGAGCAATGAAAAATTGTTGTTGAGACATAAGAGATATTACGCTATAGCTTTTACATTAACACGGTAGTTTTTACCGCCTTTTGCTTTACAGCCTGAGATGACTGTTTTGATCGAGTTGATCATTCTTCCTTCTTTACCGATGAGTTTACCTATATCTTCACTGTTCGCAAAAATGGTGATCTCATCGAAACCCTCATCAATCTCATCTATCTCTACAGAGATATCTTCCGGATTGTTTACCAAGAGCTTGGTATATGAGAGTATAAATTCTTTAATCATTAAGACTATTTTTTACCAGCAAGTCTTTTTACTGTCGGGCTCATTTGTGCTCCAACACTTAACCAGTAGTTCAATCTCTCTTCATCAAGAGTAAGATCTTTGTTCACGCTTACTGGATTATAGTGACCAATTGCTTCGATCCAACCACCATCTCTTCTTTTTCTGCTGTCTGTTACTACGATTCTATAAAATGGCTTTTTCTTTCTACCCATTCTTGTCATTCTGATCATTGTCATAATGTTTCCTTTATGTGTTTCTTAATGTTTAAGTACTGACAACTGCTTTTTAATGACTAAAACACTCATCAATACTTTTGGAACGCGATTTTACCATAAATATTATAAAAATTTTATTAAAGCCACTATAGATATATAATATACCAATAAATACTAATGGCGTATATACAAAATGTCCTTACAGATCATATCTAACGTGGCATTCCTGGGAATCCACCGCCACCCTGCATCTGCTTCATCATATCCTGCATCTGTTTCATCCCACCTTTAGTTGACATTTTTTTTGCCATCTTTGCAGCATTTTTAAACTGTTTAAGCGCACGGTTTACTTGCATTTGTTCAAGACCTGCCCCTGCAGCTAAACGTCTTTTTCGTGTATTGTTGAGCAAATCCGGATTTTCTCTTTCTTTTGGTGTCATTGAAGAGACCATTGCTTTGATCGTTCTGATCTCATCAGAGTTTTCTAAGTCCATATCACCGATCTGCTTTGCCATATTTCCCATACCCGGGATCATTCCCATAATGGATTTCATACTTCCCAGTTTTTTCATCTGTTCCATCTGATCAAGGAAATCATTGAAGTTAAACTGACCTTTTTTGATCTTTTGGGTCATTCTTTTTGCTTCTTTTGGATCGATGGCTGCAGCTGCTTTCTCAGCCAGTGATTCCACATCTCCTGCACCCATTAAACGGCTTACGATCCTGTCTGAAATAAACTGCTCAAGATCAGGCATCTTTTCACCCGCACCAATGAAACGAAGTGGTGCACCTACTTGCTGCGTAAGTCCAAGTGCAACCCCACCTTTAGAATCACCATCAAATTTTGTAAGAATAACACCTGTAATACCGATCTTCTCTTTAAAAGTTTGTGCTGTTCTGACTGCATCTTGCCCCGTCATTGCATCAGCTACATAGAAAAGTTCATCCGGATCGGCTACTTTTTTAACTTCTGCAAGCTCATCCATCAGCTCATCATCGATAGCCAAACGACCGGCTGTATCGATGAGAACAACATCATAAAGTTCTTTTTCAGCTTTTTCCAGACCTTGTTTTACTATTTGCGTAGGTGTCGCATTTTCATCTGCCACAAGCTCTACTTCTATCCCGGAAGTGATCTGTCTGAGTTGCTCTACCGCTGCAAGTCTCTGTAGATCGGCTGCAACAACAAGTACTTTTTTCTTTTTTTGTTCTTTAAGGAAATAGGCAAGTTTTCCTGTTGTAGTTGTTTTACCGGATCCCTGTAAACCTATCATCAAGACAACAGTAGGAGGCTTTGATGCAAAAGTAAACCCTTTAGATGCACCTTCTATGGTAAGAATATCCGTAAGTTTATCTTGCAGTGCCTTTAAAAAGTTATCCTTTCCTACACCATTTTTCTTCGTCTCAGTCTCAACCGTAGCAATGAGATCCTTGACTACCTTATGGTGCACATCTGCTTTGAGAAGAGACTTTTTAAGTTCGGTTGTTGCTTTTTTAAGCGCCTTGTCATCATCATGAAAACGGATCTTGCCTATGGCATTTTTAAAACTGTCAGTTAAAGTATCAAACATTTTTCACCCTTATATTATTTCGGACGTTTTTTGAGCAAAGCCCAAAAATCTACGCTGACACTATGTCAACTTCAGCAGTTGGCTTATGCGACTTGTCGCATTTAATGTCAAATGATAGAACATCTCTTAAATTTTTTATTATTTATATTGACGCGATTTTACCCTACTCGGGCTTAAAATCATTATTTATATTTAGCTATATCTTTTGGCTCTCTGGCATTAAACTCATAATCAAATATCTTCATTTGTGATGAGTGTAACAGTACACGTTTAGCCTGTGTACGACTTCCATACTGCTCATCTCCTACGATAGGATGCCCTATACTTGCAAGGTGTACACGGATCTGGTGGGTTCTTCCTGTAGTGATCTCTATGCATACTTTGGATTTTTTACCCTGTATCTCTTCAGGTTTTACCTTTGTGTAGGCCTTTTTACCACGCACAGGGTCTATGACTGAAAAAGCTTTCCCTTTTTTGATGGTAAAGATAGGCTCATCTATCTCTATTTCTTCATAGAGTACACCCTCTACCCATGCCACATAGTGCTTTTCAACACGTCTGTTTTTAAACTCATTAATGGCTTGTTTGATGAACGCTTCGTTTCTTCCAAGAAGTAGAACCCCTGAAGTATCACGGTCTAGTCTATGGAGAAGTTCTGCACCCTCTATGGCATCTTGAATATCATAACTGTCTACCTGTGCAGGCTTGTTGACTGCAACGATGTTTTCATCTTGATAGAGTATCTCTATATCATCCGGGTACTCTATACGAAAATTCGTATCGGTAGAGATCTCCGCTCTTGCTATCTTAACTTTTTTATCTTCCACATAGACAAGCCCTCTGTCTATGAGTTCTTTTGCTTTCTTATTTGAAATATCTTTTGCCTGCGCTAGTACTTTATATGCTTTATCTGTAGCCATTTTCTTTTATCCATTCTTTAAATTTATCACTTAGCGGGAACTCCACTATTTTTATCTTGCTGTTTTGTCCTGTTTTAAAAAGTATATCACTTTTTGAAATTTTAAAACTTTTGGCAAGAAATTTCACCAACTCTTTATTTGCTGCACCCTCTACTGCCGGTGCCTTGATGCGTATCTTGATGGCATCATCCCCATAGATTTCGCAAAATTCATTTTTACTTGCTGCCGGTTGTGCCTTGATACGTATGCTTACACTATCTCCATCAATATTATAAAACATCTTTTAAACTCTCTACAATAAGAGTGATATCACTCTTGCTTTTTATCCTCGTAGGTTTCAGTACAGTGTACTGCAACAATCTACGAGAAAGATTAGAAGCTTCCACTATAGAGATTCCTTCTACTGCATCAAAAATATCTTTTTGATTAAAGTAGTGTTTACCTGAGATGATCTTGCATCCAAACTGCGCTGCTTCAGCTGCATTATGTCCACCTATAGGCTCAAAAGCTCCTCCAAGTATAACAATGTCTGAAATAGCATACATGTTAACCAACTCACCTAAAGTATCCACCAGGATAATATCACTTTGCATCTTGGTATTTTGTGAGTACCTCTGCCAGCTCTGCCCATGTACTTTTGCAAAGTTTTCTACCATGGTTGATACTTTGTCAAAGCGTTCAGGGTGTCGTGGCACTAAAAGCAATACTGCTTCAGGCTTCTCTTTTTTCAACTTGGCAAAGGCTTCAAGGACAAGAGACTCCTCTCCCTCATGTGTGCTTGCCCCACAGACTAGCAAAGAAGAAGGTTTTTCTAAATCCTTAGTCGTTTTTGGCAAGTGTGAAAGTTTGATATTACCTGTCACCACAACATTTTTTGCACCCAAAGACTCCAAGCGCTCTTTATCTTTAGAGGTTTGAGCATAGACTTCATCAATATGTTTAAAAATATGTCTATAGAGCCACCCTACCTTTTGGTACTTTGGAAAAGACCTGTCACTCATACGTGCATTGATAAGTAGTGTTTTGGCTCCTCTTCTTTGTGCCAAAGCAAAAAGCAGATACCAAAACTCTGCCTCCATCACAACCAATACTTTTTGTGGCTTCAACCAAGCAAAAAGTAAAGGTTCAAAAGGAAGATATCTACACTCTTTCGTATACTCACCAATAGCTTCAAAACCTGTATGTGTAGTGGTACTCATACGCAAAATATCCTTTGGTAATGCATCCACTAAAGGCTTGATGGCTTTCGCCTCACCAAAACTACAAGAGTGAAACCAAATACCATTGGGGCTTAAAGGCTTATTGTTCCATAAAAAAAACCTAGCAGGAATTGAATCTCTATATTTCGTTTTAAAAGAAAAAAGCAGCAAGAGAGGGGATGCCACCAGGTAGATAATAATGGAAGCTAATGCATAGAAGAAAAAAAACAACTGATCCACACTGCCTCCAAAATAAAGTGAGAATTCTTCTCACTCTTCTGAACGCTAAACGCTAAACGCTGAACGCTCTATTGTTTACGCCTCTTCTGTAACACTTTCGATGTAAAGAATACGACCACAGTGAGGACAATTGACGATCTCATCCGCTTTGATCACTTCTGAGTAAGTCTTGTCGTTGAGTTTCATGTAACATCCGTAACATGCCTGTTTTTTCACTGGTACTACCGCTGTATTACCAGCCCATGTACGGATCTTTTCATAAAATGAAAGTATTTTTTGTTCAATATTTCTGCTAAGCTCTTCTCTTTTTACAAAGAGTTCACCTTTACTTTTTTCTATTTCAGCTTTTTCGGCAGATACTTCCTCATTGATCTTGTCAAAATCAGCTGTAAGTGCTTTCAGCTTTTCATTTGCCTCATCAAGAAGTGCTGTTTTTGTTTCATTAATACCTTGAAGTCTCTCTATCTCTTCATTTGCAAATGTCATCTTTTCTTTAGCGATATCCTCTTCAAGAGAAAGTGCTTTCATCTCTTTTTCTGTTGTGATATCTTTGGATTTTTTTGCATTTGAAACGAGTTGCTCGTTAAGCAATACCAACTGTTCTTCAAAACTTTTTACTTTCTCTTCATTCTCCGCAATAGCAGTATTAAGATCATCCAGTTCAGCTTTTGCTGTATTGATTTTCTTTTGTACTTTTGCTACTTTTTTATCTGCAGCTTCCAGTTGTGGGTTATAGCTATCGATCGCTTGATCAATTTTTGAAAGCTCTATCAGCTCATTTAGATGTTTATTCAATCTTTGTCCTTTTGGAATTTACGGGTATTTTCTGTAGCGGTTCTACAAAACTTTTTAACCTATTTTATAGTGTTTCAATATGAAATGGGTTTTTTGAATTTGAAATTATAGCCAAAAGAGGTAAAACTTTCAACTCATCCAAAATAACCTGGGCAAAAAACTTCTCACTTTCATAATGTCCGATGTCTACCATCATCAAATCTTCACTCATTGCTTTCATCGCATCGTGGTACTTAATATCCCCCGTTAAAAAACAATCAGCCTCTACCTCATCCATAAGTGAAGCCCCTGCTCCTGTAATAAGTGCGATTGAAGTGATATTCTCTTTCTTCCCCACTACTTTGAGTGTGGATAGATTTAATTTCTCTTTAAGTAACACAAGAAGCTCTTTGTAGTGCCACTTGCCTCTTGTCGTACACACAAAGGCATTTTGTGATTCCAACTTGAAACCCAAAACTTTTTCAAATACATATTTGTTCAAATGGGTTTGGTCAAAGTTGGTATGCAGGGCAATGAGTGACTGCTTTTTCAGTATCATTTTTTCAAGTAAATTAGAAGGGTATTTGGAAAAATCAAGCTGTCTCATCTTCCCAAAGATAAGAGGATGATGGACTACAAAAAGTGTCTCTTCTTTTGTACTCTCTATCATCTCTTCATCTATATCTAATGCCACTACTATTTGTGAAACATCTCTACGCATATCACCTACAATAAGCCCCGAATTATCCCATTTTTCCTGAAGTTCGAAGGGACTGATTTTGTCCAAAAAATCATATATTTCTTGTAGTATCATTATTATTTCCCATATCTTGGGTGCCCACAAGGGGCACCCCTACATATTTTTATATCCTGTAGGGGCAACCCTTGTGGTTGCCCTTGCTCAACCTCTTACTCTTTTGTTGCGCTCTTCTTCCTGAGCTTTATACAACTGCGCACAGCCTATAGAAAGTTCACGTACTTTCAAAATATAGTTCTGTCTCTGCGCCTGAGAGATGGCTTTTCTCGCATCAAGTACATTAAAAGCATGTGAAGCCGACATACACTGATCATACGCCGGAAGAGGCAACCCTTTTTCCAAACAGAGTCTACACTCTGCACTTGCATCTTCAAAGTGTTGAAACAGTTTTTCTACTGTTGCTACTTCAAAGTGATACTTGGAAAACTCATACTCACTCTCTTTGTGTACATCTGCATACGTTGTCACTTCGTCACCGTTTCTGTTCCAGACAATATCAAATACCGACTCAACACCCTGCAGATACATTGCAAGTCTCTCTGTACCATAGGTGATCTCCACCGCTACAGGATCACAGGCGATACCGCCTACCTGTTGAAAGTAGGTGAACTGTGTGACTTCCATACCGTCAAGCCATACTTCCCAGCCAAGCCCCCATGCACCAAGTGTCGGAGATTCCCAGTTGTCTTCAACAAAGCGAATATCATGTTCTTGCAGATTCAGTCCCAAGTACTCCAACGACTTCAAATAAAGCTCTTGGATATTATCCGGGCTTGGTTTAATCAGTGCCTGAAACTGATAATACGCACCAAGTCTATTTGGGTTCTCACCATAACGTCCATCTGTTGGACGACGTGACGGTGCCACATATGCAGCAGACCAAGGTTTAGAGTCTAAACTTCTAAGCAGTGTTGCAGGATGAAATGTCCCTGCTCCAGAAGGGATATCATACGGTTGTACAATATTGCACCCCTGATCTGCCCAATATTGTTGAAGTTTTAGTAGTAGTTCACTAAATGTTATACTGTCTTTATTCATTCATATTCTCTTTATTAAAGGATTGTTTCTATCTCACTAGAGTCTAATTCCACTTTTTTGGCTTTGCTGATACGGTCTTCCTGAAGTTTCACTTTCAATTCATCATCACTAAGTGCCATGATCTGTATCGCTAAGTATGCAGCATTGACAGCTCCTGCCTTACCTATGGCGAGTGTACCTACCGGCATACCGCCAGGCATCATCACTGTACTAAGCAAAGCATCTTCTCCTCTAAGTTCCCCGGAAGCCATAGGCACGCCAAGAACCGGCTTAGTTGTACTTGCTGCAAGTGCACCTGCAAGGTGTGCTGCCATACCTGCTGCTGCTATAAATACCTGTGCACCTTTTTTTTCAGCTTCTTTGATATAGTTCTTTGTTCTTTCCGGACTTCTATGTGCAGAAGAGATGATAAGTTCATAAGGTACACCAAACTTTTTTAATGTCTCTCCACACTCTTTCATCACGCTATAGTCACTTTTACTTCCAATTACAATCGATACAAATTTCATATTTTTTCCTTTAAATTACCATAAGCATCTCGTTCCACCTCTCCCAAGGCGGTATGCATACTTCAATTCAATAAACAAATTACTTTTTCAGCCTAGTGAACTCAAATATGCATTCCCAAGCTGGAGCTTGGGAACAAGTATCTATTTTTTCTCTTGAAACATTTGTTTCATCTCTTCATCTGACTCTACAAGTCCCTTTTTCTCCAATGCCTCATCTATACCACGTCTAAGGATGGTATATCCCGGTAAAGTCGTTGGTAAAATGATGTCATTAAGATCACCGCTGTGAATACACTCAAACTCTTTGCCTGTTGTTGAGATGATCTTTTTAAAGGTAAGCCAATAACGCCCTGCTACCTCATCTATCTTCCCATACTCATTGTCAAGTTCTTCAACACTTGCACCTACGGGTAGAACGATCTCCACTGAGTCACCCACACAGGTTTTGTCTTTACAACGCCATGTCTTGCCATCTTCACCTACCAGCCCTGCGACTTGATGGGTACCATTCTGAATCGTAAAACCATGTGACTCTGTATCATTTTTCTCAAAAGGACGAGAGATAAGATAGGCATCGGTAAATCCACGGTTTTGTGTAGTGTTCAACTCTGCCTGATAACGTTTTGCATCAAAGTCACCTGCATAGAAGTCGTCTATTGCATGACGATACGCTTTTGTTACCACACCTGCATAGTAAGGTGACTTTGTACGTCCTTCTATTTTAAGTGAGTCTATCACACCTGAACGCAAGATCTCATCTACATGTGACGCCATGTTCATATCTTTTGCATTCATGATATAGGTACCTAGTTCACCCTCTTCTTCAAGCTTAAAGGTCGTACCACTCTCAGGATTATGGGCATAGATCTCATAAGGGAAACGGCAGTCATTGGCACAGCTTCCGCGGTTAGGCACACGCCCTGTTTGAAGCGTAGAGATAAGACAACGTCCGCTATAGGCAAAACACATGGAACCGTGAACAAATATTTCCAACTCCAAGTCCGGGATTACAGACTTGATCGCTTCACAATCTTTCAAACTGATCTCACGTGCTGCGATGATACGCTTTACGCCCAAGTCATAATAGACCTGTGCATCAAGCGCATTCATCACATTTGCCTGGGTAGAAAGGTGCAGAGGAATATCCGGTGCTATTTTAGAAGCCATTTTTACGATTCCCGGGCTGGAAATAATGAGTGCATCAGGCTTGAGCTCTGCCATTTTAGCAATGTGTTTTTCATAGAGTTTCAGTTGTGAGTTAAAAGGAAAACTGTTGATGGTACAGTAAACTTTTTTCCCTAACTTATGTGCATATTCAATCCCTTCAGCATAAGAGTCCATATCGAACTCTTTACCGGAACGAATACGCAACGAAAAGGTGCTCGTACCACCATAAACAGCATCTGCACCATAGTTCAGAGCAATTTTCATCTTCTCCAAATTACCTGCAGGTGCTAAAAGTTCTACTCTGTTTTGATTTGTCATCTTTTTCCTAGAATATAATTTCGCGTCATTCTCGGACTTGCACCCCAAGGGCATTTCCTTGGGCACACTAGCATCCATAATTCAAACTGTAACTTCAGCTTTGGACACCCGTATCAAGTACGAGGATGACGAATCTCATTATAATTTTGCTCTTATTTTACCCTATTAGTAGTAAAAAACAGGTTTTATGTTAAAATAGACATAAAAAATTAACAAATAAGAATAATAAAATGAGAATAGACTTACACAACCATACCGCACGTTGTAACCATGCAGAAGGTACTGTAGATGAATACGTCCAAAGAGCCATTGACCTTGGCATAGACATCTATGGTTTTTCTGAACATGCACCTATGGATTTTGACCCCGAGTATCGTTTGGCTTTTTCCGAGATGCAAGCATATACAAATGATGTTTTGCATGCTAAAAAGAAGTATAAAAATGATATCCGCATCCTTTTAGGTTATGAAGTAGATTACCTGCCGGGACATATGGATGAACGTGTACTTGGCGCGAATGTAGATTACCTTATAGGTTCTGTGCACTTCATAGACAAATGGAGCTTTGACAATCCGGAATTCATCGGTGGATATAAAAATAGAGATATCGATGAAATATGGAAAGCCTATTTTGAGGCCACAGAAGCAATGGCAAAAAGTGGGAAGTTTGACATAGCAGGACATTTGGATCTTATCAAAGTATTTAAATTCATGCCAAAACAGGATACACGTATTTTAGCAAAAGATGCACTGCAAGCCATTAAAAAATCCAACATGGTGCTCGAACTCAACTCAGCAGGTCTTCGCAAACCTGTAGCAGAGATCTACCCTTCCAAGTTGTTACTGCAGGAAGCTTATGCTCTTGACATACCTATTACTTTCTCTTCAGATGCCCATTCGGTAGACCAGATCGGCTTTGGATATGACAAGGTCATTAGCCTTGCAAAAGAGGTAGGTTACACTAAAGCTGTTACTTTTCAAGATAGAGATAAGGAATTGATTACTTTTTAGGCAAAAATGCTGAAAATATTTATCTTATAATGGTTATAATCTGTGGATAAAATTTAATTAGGAGAATTACAACATGGGTAAATTCGTAAACAATGTAGCAGAATTTAATAAATATTGTGAAGAAAATGAAGTTGAGTTTATTGACTTTAGATTTACAGATATTAAAGGGGCATGGCACCATATTTCATACAGAGCGAGCGCTGTAGATGATGGTATGCTTGAAGCCGGTCTTCCGTTTGATGGTTCCTCTATCGAAAACTGGCAGCCGATCAATGAATCCGATATGCTTCTTAAGCCAGATGTAGAGTCTGCATTTTTGGACCCTTTTACAGCAGACAGCACTGTATGTGTGATCTGTGATGTATATGACATTTACAAAAATGAGCTTTATGCTAAATGTCCAAGATCTATCGCTAAAAAAGCCCTCAAAGCACTGGATGAAGCAGGTATTGCAGATGCTGCATACTTCGGTCCTGAAAATGAATTCTTTGTCTTTGATGATGTAAAGATCGTAGACAAAGACAACCACCAGTCATTCAAAGTAGAAACAGACGAAGGTCACTGGGCAGATGCTGAAGATTACGGTGAGTATGGAAACATGGGTCACCGACCTAGAATCAAAGGTGGTTACTTCCCAGTAATGCCTACTGACTCTGCTGTAGATCTTAGAGCTGAGATGATGATGCTTCTTGAAGAAGTAGGTCTTGAAGTAGTACTTGGTCACCATGAAGTGGCACAAGGGCAGCATGAGATCGGTATTGTATTCTCTGACATCATCACTGCTGCAGATAATGTTCAAAAATACAAATATGTTGTTAAAATGGTAGCCCATCTTAACGGTAAAACTGCAACATTCATGCCTAAGCCTATTTATAATGACAACGGAAACGGTATGCACGTACACCAGTCACTCTGGAAAGACGGTGTTAACCTGTTCTACGAAGAAGGTGCATATGCAAACCTTTCTAAAACAGCACTTGACTACCTTTCAGGTATCTTTGCACACAAAGAAGCGGTTGCAGCATTTACAAACCCAAGTACAAACTCTTATAAAAGACTTTTACCAGGGTTTGAAGCTCCAAGAATTCTTACTTACTCTAGCCAAAACCGTTCAGCTGCTTGTCGTATCCCTTATGGTGCAGGTGAAAAAGCTGTTAGAATTGAGACAAGATTCCCAGACTCTACTGCATGTCCATACCTTGCATTCTCAGTATTAATGATGGCAGGTCTTGACGGTATCAAAAAAGGCGGTTACCCATTGGTCGGTCCTGTAAATGAAGATCTTTTTGAAATTTCAAGAAGAGAGCTTGCTGAAAGAGGTATCCCTGAATTACCAAGTACATTTAGAGATTCATTAGAAGGACTTGAAAAAGATCACGATTTCCTAGCTCCTATTATGAGTTCTGACTATGTTATGGAATATTCTCAATATATGTTTGACAGACATGTTTACCCAGTAGAGGGTCGTCCAACAGCATTTGAGTACATTGCTACGTATTCTTGCTAGAACCTTTCGGGCTTCTGCCCGAAAACTCTTATACTTATCTCACTTTCATCATCTAATCAATTGTTAATTTAGTTTTACCGAACATCCCGGAAAAAGTTACTTCATTTATATTTATCGTTTTACTCTATAATGCATTTAATAAAATCAAATCTATCATAGGGAAGTTTTGCTATTTTCTCTACTTTTAATATTTAGAGGTGCCCTTTAAATATCGAAGCTTCCGTTTTAGGCTTAAATGTGAAATACACCCACAATACCGTACCATATACAAAGATAGAAAGTACCACTACACCTACTGTTACCGCTTCAAAAAGTTCTTTATACGCGAAGCTGTCCGGGATCATATGTACAAGTATAATGGAAAGTGCTCCTTTCATACCTGAGAAGGTCAATATAAACCAACCCTCTACGCCTACAGGTGCGATGTGTCTCACTTTATCACCGATAAATGCAAATTTTGCCATAGAGACAGCTCTTATAAGTGTCGTAATACCGAACATAATCAGTATCTCTGTTTTGTACTCCCAAAGCTTCTGAGGATGCACCATCTCTGCCAACACAAAAAATATCATGACCGCTGCAATGTATCCAAACTCTTTTGCCATTTCATAGATGTATTCCAGTCTCTCTTTTGTCGTAGCACCTATATTTCCTAAACGCAATGTACGCATAAAACTTTTGTTTTTATGCGCGTCAGCATCTTCCATAGCTTTTATATCCATATCGATCCAGGCGTTGGTTGCAATAATCGCTGTAATAAGTGTCAAGATCCCACTCACATGCATCTCTTCAGCAATAACATATGCAAGATAGGCTTCTACAATAAAAGCAAAGAATTCACCTCTTTTATCAGAAAAGAGTTTCATCAGCATATAAAAAGAAAAGCCTATAGCAATACCAATACCCAGACTCACTATAAATACACGCAGTGCGTCCATGGCAGCATGGCCTGCGTCTATCTCTCCGCTCATCATCCATGGTAATCCTATGAAGAAAAAAGCAATAACAGCCGTAGCATCATTACCTAAAGATTCACCTTCTATAAGCACTTTGATATGGTGAGAAATACCCTTAAATCTGGATAGTATTGACTGTACACTGACGGCATCTGTGGCCATATTGATCGCAAAGAGCGATACATAGGCACCCAAAGTCAAGCCTTCAAATACTCCAAAATAATACAAACTTGCACCTATAGAGATGGAGAGTGCTACAGCTACAACCGCTAAATAAAAGATATCCAAACCATACTTTTTGATATCAGAGAAATGCAAATGCAGCGCATCACCCATAAAAATAAGAGGAATACAGAATAAAATGATCGTATCAAAATAGTGTTTTAAATCTATGGGCACAGCTATCGGTACATATGTGTAGACTATATATGAGCCTATAAGAAGTAAAAAGACTGAAGGAATTTTCAGTTTATTGGCAACAGCATCTGAAAAGACAACCAATCCCAATATAGTAATCAGTATGATCTCCGGTGCAAAACTATGCATCATATTCCTTCAATATTTTTTTTCATTTCAAGTAGACTTCTATAGCCTTTTTGGCATACCATATGTCCCTCTTCATCTATAATGACAACTGAAGGAAATGCATTAGCTCCCATGGATCGTGCTTTCGCAAAATCATGTTGCATAAGAAGCTCAGCTCTCTCGCTTTGAAAAAATGTTTTAAACAATGTGCTGTCTAATCCTGTCTCTTTTAATACAGTGATTAAAACATCTACATTTGTAACGTCTTCACCTCTGGTATAAAATGCTTCTTGTATTGTATGCAAATAATCAAATGCACTTTTCATTCCAAAAAGTTCACGTACTGTCACAATCGCTTTGCAAGAAGGATAGGTATCATACTCAAATTCTTCTTTTTCAAATAAACTATAGCGGAAAGTTTGCCCTGTTCTTTTTTCCACCTCTTCCCAATGTCCTTTGAGATACTCTTTGGATGATGCATCCCAAATCATTTCACCTTTTGTACGCAATCCGCCCATCACCAATGAAAGATCATAGCTATCAGACAGTGTAGCACGTAACTCTTCCATGACAGGTGCAAATCCCCAACACCATGAGCACATAGGATCTACAACGAATATAAGCTCTTTTTTTGACATTAGAACAGTGTTCCGCTATCTTCTGAAACTGGTGTTTTAGGTACATTTCTTTTTGGATGTAAAGGATCATCTTCTTCTTGAATTTCCTCCTCAGGGTCTTCATCTATATTAATCGTTTCTGCCAATCCCATATCTTCTTCCGGACTGATATCTTCCACATTCTCATCTCCAGCCAACATATATTCATCTCCATTTTGAGATTTTTTATGTGTTGGAAGTGGTGAATTTACAGTATATAATTCACTCTTCCCCTCATACTCTCCCCTAAAGACTCCTTGAGGTATGTCAAAGGTTCGTTTTGTATCAGGATAGAGTTCGATCAGTTTCTTGAAATAGTAAGCAAATGCCGGTGCTGCTAAAGCACCCCCTGTTGCTCCTCTGCGTCCTATGGGTTTGTTATTGTCACGTCCGAACCATGAAATCACCTCAACAGTAGGTGAATATCCGCAGAACCAAGCATCAACACCATTGTTGGTTGTACCTGTTTTTCCTGCAAGTTCTAACCCTTCTACACGTGCATTTCTACCTGTACCTCTTTTTACTACATCTTTCAGTATATCCGTCATAAGATATGCCTGTTCAGGCGTTGTGAAATCAGCTATCTCTTTAGGACGTGTCTCATACAGGACAGCTCCCTCTTTGGAGATGATCTTACTGACCAGCCTTGGCTCGATCATATGTCCTGCATTGGCAAATACGGAAAAGATCTGTGCCATTTTAAGAGGACTTAGCCCAAGATTACCCAAAGCAATAGACATATCTCTGGGGATGTGGGGGACATCCAGAAATGCCAACCGTTTACGGATCGTATTCACCCCTATATCCGCTACAAGATTAATAGTCGCAAGATTTCTTGAATGGACCAGTGCTTCTCTTAGACTAATAAAGCCTTTAAAGTCACGTTCATAATTCTTGGGTGACCAGATTTTTGGCTTACCCTTATAGTAATACTGAAATGTTCGTGCCAGATCGGTCAAAGGACTTGCAGGATTATAACCCATATCCAATGCTGTCTGATAGATGAACGGTTTAAATGCAGAACCAGGCTGTCGTACAGACTGTGTCACACGGTTGAATGCGGACCTCTTATAATCTGCGCCACCCACCATTGCCAAGATATCACCTGTCTTGCTCTCTACTGCCACAAATGCTGTATTGAGAGTAGAAGTTTCCGGTTTTTCTTTATATTTTTTCAATGCTTTTTTATAGGCAAAAGAGACCGCTTCTCTTGCAATGGCTTGCTGTTTCATATCAATGGTAGTATAGATCTGATACCCGCCTGTACGTATATCCCCAAGTTTTCCCTTAAAACGTCTCAATACTTCATCCACAATGTAAGGTGCAACATTTTGTGTGAGTGATGTTTTGTAGATTTTAGGTGACTCTTTCACCGCTTTCAGATAAGCATCTTGAGTGATCCACCCTATACTTTTCATACGATAAAGTACATTATTGGCACGGTTCAAAGCACGTTTATAATGCTTAAGCGGATTATAATAACTTGGAGCATTGGGTAGGCCAACTAAAATAGCTGCTTCTTTGAGTGTCAGCTCATTCAGCTCTTTATGAAAGTACCCATTGGCAGCTGTTTTTACCCCAAAATAATTATTTCCATAGGAGATCTCATTAAGATAGCGTTCAATAATATCTTCTTTACTTAATTCATGCTCTATCTTCAGTGCCAGTATCGCCTCTTTGATCTTACGTGCCAGTTTCTTTTCATTGGAAAGAATTTTATTTTTGATAAGCTGCTGGGTTAAAGTACTTCCCCCTTCTACAAACTTCCCTGCCTGAATATCTTTTACTATAGCTCTTAAAATTGCATCGAGATTCACACCATTGTGTTCGAAGAACTTTGTATCTTCCATAGCGATAAGTCCTTCAACCAGGAAGCTCGGGAGTTCATCATAACGGGCATAAAGACGATGTTGTTTTTTAAAAACATACGCAAGCTTTTCACCATTTCTATCCAATATGACAGAAGAGGTTTCAGGCTTGTAATTGATAAGTTTATCAGCATCCAAAGAGATCTCTTCATAGGCATAGATAAATGCCGCAGTAAGTGCCACAGCAAAGATCATCGCTAAGATAATGGAACCTTTAACTAGACTATTAAACACATAGACCTTTCATTTTAAAATAATTCTATTATTGTACCGTGTTATGACTAATGAGTGCTAATACATGCTGAAGCTTTTTGCTAGATACACCCAGGCTGAGTATCACTCTGAGTATAGGTATTTTTACGGTTGGTTGACGTATCGCTCCCACCAAATAGCCTTGAGACATCAATCCTTTTTGCATATACAGAGCATACTCATTACTTGGCATAACAATAGGCAGGATCAAACTATGACAAGGAACACCCATCATTTTTCTTACAACAGTTTGCCTCTCCTGGATCTTTTTTCGGTATTTTTTTGCATTTTTACGGATATGCTTTACATTCACCAGTGCCAATGCTGTATCAAAAACAGAAGGTGCCGTGGAGTAGATAATAGGTTTTGCTCTATTGACTAAAAAACTTATGATCTCAGACGAAGCCAGGATATATGCACCATATGACCCATAGGCTTTACCCAATGTACCCATTTTAATATGTAGTTCATTGACAGTAATACCGTAATACTCAAAGATACCCAAAAGTTTTTTTCCTAAAACACCTGCACTGTGGGCTTCATCGACAATGAGCAATGCACCCGCTTCATCTGCCAGATCAAATATCTCTTTTGGGCAGAGATCACCACTCATAGAGTAAACACCTTCTACAGCAATGATCTGTCTTTTTGCCGGATATTGGACTAATTTCTGCTTTAGATCATCTACATCATTATGCTTGAAGGTCACGACCCTGTCACCCAGAAGCTGTGCTGCCATCACACCCGAAGCATGATACTCCTCATCCATGAATAACCTATCACCTTTTCGCACCAGTGCCTCTATGAGTGACATATTGGCAAGAAATCCGCTTCCTACCACCAACCCCTCTTCAAAACCGTTCTGCTCTGCCATGGTCACTTCAAAGATACGATGAATTGGATGATAACCATTGACCAACATACTGGCTTTAGAACTTAAAGTCTGATACTCTTTTACAAGCTTTACTGCTTTGGTGAACTGCTTTTTATTCTGCGACAATCCCAAATAATCATTGGATGCCAGATCATCCAATCTGTCATCAAAAAGCTTACGCTCTCTAAAGCGTCCGGCTTTTTTCAGGGCTTTTAATTCATTTTCATACATAGGTTACCTTCTTATGTAGGGGCAATCCCTTGTGGTTGCCCTTTATCTCAAATCTCCAAGAGTACCCACAAGGGGCACCCCTACGGATTATCTTATCCATGGCAAAAGTACTTCAACCTGTAAACCCATTGCTGTGCTCTCATATCCGTCTACAGACTTAATGTACTTTTTACAAAACCCCTCAACCATACAACCTCCGGCTTTACCTTGCCAAAGTCCACTTTGCAGATAAGCTTCAAGATCATCTTCTTCGAACTTTTCAAAATGATAATGTGTTGCTGAAATATCTGTAAAAAGCAGTTTTTTTGATCTGAAATGCAGTGAAGAGATGATGGAAATGGTTGAGCCACTTTGGATGTTTAAAATGCGTCTTGCATCCTCTATATCTTTTGCTTTACGTAAGATAGTCCCATCTGAAGCTGCAATAACTGTATCTGCACATAGAAGCGGTATTTCCAATCCAAACTCTTGAATAGCAGCTTCAAGTTTTCCTTTACTTGCAGTATAGACAAAATCTTTGGCGATACCTGTTGTGATCTGCTCTTCATCATACTGTGGAGACTTTTGAATGAAATCCACACCAAAATGGTTTAAAAGTAAAGCTCTTGACTCAGAAGATGAACATAAACAGATCACTATAAACCTCTAAGGCTCACACCCAGATAGAGAGCCAACAGACCCAAACCGATATTAACAGGCAGCAACACATTTGGAATAAGCTTCACCTTCGCTTTAGCCTCAGGTAGTTTACCTGCCTCAAACAGTTTCCATGCCACTCTTCGTCGCATGTACATATAACTAAAATTCAGTGACATCACCGTCCAGAGGATCTCTTTGGAGAGAAAGAGTGATTTTAGATCACCGTGATGTCCTTTGGTGGCGATAGCCATCATCAATCCCGTTACCAAAAGCATTATGATAAAGGGGATCACCAGATGAAAAAGTCTTCCGGTGATCTCCAGAGTCTTACCCAGCTTGATCTTTGGCTCTTCTATGCTTTGCAGTACCGGATGAACTGCCACACGAATGGCGATCATCCCCCCTACCCAGATAAAAGCAGAGAGCACATGCAAAAAAACGATCGTATGGCTATACATCGTTAGTTCCCGCCTTCAAGTACCTCTGCAAGGTAGGTTTTTGCTTCTTCAAGCGCTGTAGTGATCTTGCTTGGGTCTTTCCCCCCTGCCTGTGCAAAGTCAGGACGTCCGCCACCGCCTCCGCCGACGATCGGTGCGATAGATTTGATCCAGTCACCCGCTTTTACAGATGTACCTTTAGCACCCGCAGCAAGCATGACTTTGTCACCTTTTTTCTGGAAGAGCATAATGGCAATGTTCTCATACTTATTCTTCGCCTCATCGATAAGCTCTTTGATATCTCCGGCTTCTACCTCTTCTACGATGACCGTCACACCATTGACCTCAAATGCGGTCAACTCTTTTTTTGTACTGCTAAGTGCACTTTGAAGTTCACTTTTAAGTGTTTTGATCTGCTCTTTGAGTTTAGAGATACCGGCTATCGGATTTTGATTTTTCACTTCTTCTTTGATCTGTGTGATCTCATCTCTAAGTGCTTTTACCTTCTCTACGGCTGCTCTGCCGCAGATCGCTTCAATACGGCGGACACCTGCACTCACACCACTCTCTTTAGTGATCATAAAAAGACCTATTTGAGAGACATTACTTACGTGTGTACCCCCACAAAGTTCCACTGAAGCATCACCAAAACTTACCACTCTTACCTCATCACCGTATTTTTCACCAAAAAGTGCCATTGCACCGGAGTTTTTTGCCTCATCAATACTCATAAGCTTTGTTTCTCTTGGTATCGCTCGGCTTATCCTGTCATTGACCCAATCCTCTACTTTTTGAAGCTCTTCATTACTCATTGCCTGAGGATGAGAGAAGTCAAAACGAAGTCTTTTGTCATCATTGAGTGAACCTGCCTGAGAGATATGATCCCCCAGAATCTCTCTGAGTGCTGCATGGAGCAAGTGTGTCGCAGAGTGATGTTTTTCTATCTCAACACGGCTGTTATCCACCACAACCTCCACCTCATCACCCACGCTTAGTTTCCCTTCCACTTCAGAAAGATTCATATCTAGGAATTTCTTGGTATCTTTCACTGCTACCTGCTCACTGCTACCTGCTACCTTGATCGTCCCACGATCACCCACTTGTCCGCCTGACTCGGCATAGAACGGTGTTTTATCCAACAGTACCCAGCCTTTACCGTCAATACTGTCTACTTGTTTAAAATCCTCATCCAGCAGTGCCAGTACTTTGGCTTGAGCTGCAGTACTTTCATAGCCTGTGAACTCATTCACACCGAACATCTCTTTAAGTGCTTTAAAATCACCGGTCGCTGCAGCATCCCCTGTACCTTTCCAGTTTGCTTTGGATTGTGCTTTTTGGGCTTCCATTTTTGCATTGAATGCATCAATATCAAGCTTGATGTTCTTTTCTCTAAGCATATCCTCAGTGAGGTCAAGCGGGAAGCCGTAAGTGTCGTAAAGTTTAAAGGCTACTTCACCATTGAACACGTCAGAAGTATTTTTAAGCTCTTCATTAAAGAGTTTGATCCCTGCTTCAATGGTAGCAAAGAAACGCTCTTCTTCAAGTTTCATAGAAGTTTTGATCGCTTCTGCTTTGCTGTTCAGATAGTCATACTGTTTCCCCATAAGTGCTACCAGCGTATCTACAAGTTTATACATGAACGGCTCGCGCAGTCCAAGCAGATATCCGTGACGAATGGCACGGCGCATAATACGGCGAAGTACATACCCGCGCCCCTCTTTATCAAAGTTTACACCTTGGGCAAGTAAAAAAGAACAGGAACGTAAATGGTCTGCAATAACACGGTAACTGGCACTGTTATCTGCTTCATAATCATAAGGCATACCTACAAGTTCACCTATCTTCTCTAAAAATGGCATAAAAAGTGAAGAGTGGTAGTTGTTTAATTTACCTTCTTTAATGGCAACTACACGCTCCAGTCCCATACCGGTATCAATGCTGGGTTTAGGGAGTGGGTTCAGTGTACCGTTCTCATCTCTTTCATACTGCATGAAAACCAGATTCCAAATTTCAAGGAAGCGATCCCCCTCTCCACCCATCACATCTTCAGAACTGTTAAAATTCTCTTCACCCTGATCATAGAAAATCTCGGAACAGGGACCACAGGGACCGGTATCACCCATTTGCCAGAAGTTGTCTTTGTCTCCAAAACGCATAATGCGATCTTCGGCAACGTATTTTTTCCAAATATCATATGCTTCATCATCACTGTCATGTACCGTGACCCACAGTTTTTCTACAGGAAGGTTCAAATACTTCTCATCCGTAATGAACTCCCATGCATAGGCGATAGCCTCTTCTTTGAAGTAGTCAGCAAAAGAGAAGTTCCCCAGCATTTCAAAAAGAGTGTGATGCCTTGCTGTGTAACCGACATTATCAAGGTCGTTATGTTTTCCACCCGCTCTTAGACAGGTTTGTGAAGAAGTAGCTCTTGGCGGATTTGGGATAGGTGCATCCCCTGTAAAGATGTTCTTAAACTGTACCATCCCTGCGTTGGTAAACATCAATGTCGGATCATCCGGTACAAGCGGAGAACTTGGTACAAGCTGATGTCCTTTACTTTGAAAATAGTCTAAAAAGGATTGTCTGATATCCATGAAATGTCCCTAAAATTGTATATCAACCTCATTTATGAGATCTTATTGTATATTGAAAGATATTTTAGCTAAATTGTGGTTATTGGGAGATAAAGGGTATGTGTAATGATATGAATGTTTCAGCATATGTTACGCCTTGGGAGAGGCATAACAAGCAAAAAATCAAAATTCAAATGTACAGGCATCTCCTTGAGGAAACGAAAATGGATCAAAAATAAACTGTCCGTCAATATCTGTGACGCCATCTATTGAAGAGTCACAATAATAATAAATATCAGCTATTCCAACTTCTCCTCCTGCTGTTCCACTGATATAAAGTTCATCTTCATTGGCAGAAAGCGACAATGTATCATCTAGGTCATAAAAGGTACAATCATCACCGGGAACAAAAGTAAACGCACCATCAATATCCGTAATACCTGCATCTGGACCACAACTGTAATCTATCCCTGCTACACCAACATAAATATCATTTATATCATCATAAGTCAGCAAAAAATTTGTCACTGCTGAAGGAGTATCATCACCACTACCGCCACATCCATTTAACATAAATACAGCTACTCCGGCAGATACTAGACGGATTAACTTTTTCATCATTTCTCCTTTGTCTAAAAATATATTTATATTATTCCGCTAAATTGTGTCATATTTGTGTAAATGATTCAAGCTATTCTGTTATTGATTCCACTTTCTGATTTTATTATGACAAGAGATACACTGATCTAAGACTTTGGTATAGTTTGTAGCTGCAGCATGTTTATGTCCTGCCTTTATATTTGCTTTGACTTTATCTGCAAATTTCATGATGTTGCTTGCTTTTTTGCAAAGGTAGCACTGTAGTCCATATCAGTTTTCTGGGATACCTCTACTTTACTTGATGCCTGTTTTAGATTTTCTACACCCCGGAGTACCATTTTTTTATTGTTATACAGTATCCCTTTTTGTATCTGTGCCATCGATGCTTCCATAGTCTGCATATCCTGTATTCTATCTGCTTTATCATAGGCATGAAGGCTTAACGTTAATAAAGCTAAAATAAATAAACCTGTTATTATCTTTTTCATCAATTCTCCTTATAAAATTAATTTAATTTAATAAATTTATTGTATCAGAATTTTTTATCATTTTTTTAAAAGTGCTGCAATCTTCTTACTACCCTCTTTTTCAACGATCTCCATAAGCCCTTTACTCTTTGCTTCCAAGTTTTCATCAAGAAGTACCAATACTTTTTCTATGTCTATTTCATTTTCTCTCATCAACCATCCAAGATCTTTTTTAACCAGGAACTGTGCATTATAATACTGATGATCACCGGCTGCATAAGGATAGGGGATGAAAAGTGTCGGAAGTGCGGTTGCCGAAAGCTCCCACAAAGTTGAAGCCCCTGCTCTTGCTATGGCGATATCTGCTTTTTTCATGTACTCTGCCAACTTTGTAGTAAAACCAAATACCTCTGCCTTTACACCCAGATTGTCATACGCTTTTTGTACTTCTTCTATATTTTTCTCACCTGCCTGATGAATGATACTGATACCTTTTTTCCGGAGTTCCTCTGCCATTTCAAGTGCCAGGGTATTGATGGCTTTTGCTCCTTGTGAACCACCGAGAAAAATAATGGTTTTTACTTCATGACGAATGCGTGCATTCTCAAAGAAGATCTGTTTTATGGGATAAGCTTTAACAGGACTCTCTTCCAGATAAGAGGAGATGAATGCTGTTGCATAAGGCTTCAATAGTCTATTGAGTGAACCAAGTGCTGCATTTTGTTCATGTATCACCAAAGGGATACGTAGGATCTTTGCTGCAAATGCTGTTGCTGCGGAAGAAAATCCTCCTACAGAAAAGACAACTTTTGCCTGATGCTTTTTCAAAAGTTTGATCGCTTGCAATGTTGCTTTGAACATCATAAAGAGTGATCTGATCTTACCCAAGCCTCCCTGGTTCACTACACCACGCGTTTCAAAAAAATATTTATGTGTAAAGTCATCATCATTTTCAAACCACTGTTTGTCCTGCCCTTTTGTTGAACCGATATAGATAAGTTCGTCATCTTTCAGATACTCTTTTACTGCTTTAATAATGGCAAGGTGTCCACCTGTACCCCCACCTGTCATAACAATACTCATAATATTCTCCCTTGACTGTCTCTTGGTACTTTTTTTGAGATCATCAACACCATACCTATGGCAATGCACGAAGCCAAAATATGTGATCCTCCATAACTTAAAAATGGTACTGCGATCCCTTTAACAGGTGTAATACCGGAGATTCCATAGGAGTTAAGGATAAAGGAAAAAGCGATCAGCAATCCTATACCTATACTAAAAAGATAATACATGGGATCTTTCACTTTAGAGGCAATTTTAAAAATACGGAAGACAATAAAAAGAATCGTTGCTACCACTAAAAAAAGCCCTAAAAATCCAAACTCTTCAGTAATACCTGCCAATATAAAGTCTGTATGCACCTCTGAAAGATACCCAAGTTTGAACTGTCCGTTCCCCAAACCCTGACCTAAGAATCCGCCATTATGGATGGCGTTGAGTGAATTGGATATCTGGTAAGGCTCTTTACCTACTTCAATACGAAGATTTTGTACCGATTCAAAAGGAAGCACAGAAAGTATATTGTCCTGTACGGTTCCCCACCAACTCTTTATCCGTGCCATACGGTGGGGGGCGAAAAGAATAAGTCCTACTACAGCAATGAAAGCACCCGACATAAGTGTAATAAAAAATTTTATAGAACTGCCGATAAATAAAAAGAGTACCAAAAGGGTCGCACCCAGTACTACTACCTGACCCAGATCTTTTTGAAACACGGCAATGATCACAACAGCTAAAAAAAACACTGCAAGATAAGGAGAAAATGCACGTATCTCTTCCATAAAACCCATTTTTGTTTTATAGAGAAGTTTGCGGGAAAAACTCCATGCTAAAAAAAAGACAAATCCTACTTTGAAAAACTCTACCGGTGCAATAGACATAGGGCCAAGATGAATCCATCTTTTTGCACCGCCTACAGCATTAACCAATGAAGAGGGTAAGAACTGCATTACGATCATAAGGAGAAAAAAGAGAATAAAAAGCAATAATCCAACGATAGAAAACCATCTGTCCGGATCCATTTTACTCAGTATTACCATTATAACAAAACCGATAAAAACAGCAATACCTTGTCTAATAAAAAAATGAAAGTCTGTATAATGAAAATGTAACACTGTATAGGTAGAGAGAGAATAACTCATTACCAATGAAAGTGTTAAAAGTGTTATTACTGCAGCTAAAAGGGGTTTATCTATCATCTTGTATTCTCTTTGAATAATATTAATTAGTATTTTATCAGATTTAATAGATAACTTTGATAAAATTCTACATCAGATGAGGGATATATGAATAAAAAAATACAGAATAATGCAATTCACAAAAGAAAATATAAAATTTTAGGTCTTTTTCTCTTTTTAGTAGTTGCTATGGGAATCTTTTTATCATCTGTTTTAAAAACGGTTACTTCAGACAGACGTATCCCCAATCATAACACTATTATCCATGACAGATCTTTTCGCGGGTCTATCATCTCTGCAGATAATTATACGCTCAGCAGCTCCCAAAAAACCTATCAGGCAGTCATACGCGGTGCAAGTATCGTACCGGAAAAAAAAGAAGTCTTTATTAAACTCTTCAGTATTTACAGCGGTATCCCCGAGACGGACATACGTAAACGATTTAAGAACCGTAAAGGAAAAGAGATAAAAAGTAATATCATTCTTTCAAACAGTATTACTTCAAGACATGCTATGCAACTCAAGTCTCTTGCATATAAACTCAGAAAACTGGGTGTATTTCGTTCCATCAAAAACCGTAACGGTATTGAAGTGCTTTACGGACTGGACATCATTGAAAATGGTGAAACCAGACGCTTTCCGCTGGGTGATGTCATGAGTCCTGTCCTCGGATATGTGGGTAAAAAAAGTGATGGACGATACACTAGACCTGAAGGGAAAAAAGGACTTGAACGAAAGTATGAAAAACATATTACTTCAAAGAAAAATGGCTATTTCAAAGGTAAAAGAGATGTTGTAGGTGCTGTGATACATGATAAGAACAGTGTAGAAATCCAACGTGTGGATGGTATGGATCTGCATCTCAATATCCCGTTGGCACTTCAACGCAGGATAGAGCTGATGATTGATGCTATGAAAAGACGTATCGATGCCGATGAGATCCTCGTAGGTGTGATGGAGAGCAAAACAGGAAAAGTACTTAGCCTGGCAAGCTCAGAACGTTATGATCCTGCACACATTACCCAAAAAGACATCCCCGCACTGAACCCTAAATTCTCTGAATACCCTTATGAAGCAGGCTCTGTACTTAAACCTATCACTTTGGCAATAGCATTGGATCATAAAGTCGTTCAGCCCATGACTGTATTCAACACCTATAACGGACGTATGAAGATAGGTAAAAGAAGAACGATTACGGATGATGAAAAGTTTGACTCACTCACTGCTACAGACATCATTGTACATTCCTCCAATGTAGGGATCTCCCAGATCTCGTGGGAACTGACCGGGCAGGAGTTCAGGGAGGGACTGCTCAAATTCGGAATAGCAAGACCTTCAGGTATTGACCTGTCACGCGATCTGCCTGGCCAACTCAAGCCGCTCCGTCTGCTTAACAACAATATGCACAGAGCCAACAGTGCATACGGATATGGTATGCTTGTAACCTTTGCACAGCTCTTCAAAGCCTACAGTGCTTTTAACAATAACGGTATAGCAGTAACCCCCCGCATCGTAGATTACCTTCAGGATGCAAAAGGAAACCACTATACACTGGAACCGAAAGTAGGAGATATGAATGCGGTCAGTAAAAAAGCTGCCGAGCAGATACACGATATCCTTTTGGAAGTAGTCAAACGCGGAACAGGAGTAAAAGCCCGGTACCCGGGGTTAGAGATAGGCGGTAAAACCGGAACTGCCCACATTGCAAAACATGGTCGTTATGTCAGGGAATACCATAGCAGCTTTTACGGCTTTGCCAACGATAAAGAGGGTCATAAATATACCATTGGTGTACTTGTTATCCGTGCCAAAGGCTATCACAAATACTTTGCTTCACAATCGGCTGTACCTACCTTTAAAAATATCGTGAGGATCTTGGTAGAACAGGGCTATTTGAAAGTCGATCCCAAAGAGGTATTGGAAGCCCAAAAAGAGGAGCCTCTGTATGGAAATGAAGAGAGTGTCACAGAGCAGACTGTACCTACCCCACCTGATATACCCGAACCAAAACGAAAAGAGCCTGCAAAAAAAAGATCGGCAAAAGAGCTATTTCATATAGAAAAAAAACCGAAGATCAAAAAAGAACCAAAAATAAAACACGACCTGAAACCACAACCCAAACCTAAAACCACGGTGAACAGGTCAACCCATGAACTTTTTGAGGATCTGTTTTAGATCAGATCCATATATTATCGATCAGTCTGGGCTTTCCTACCCATGCAGCTACCAATATAATGGTATTGCCTATCTCCACTTCTTCCAAGGCATTAAAGGCTCTGTCGACAATGGCGACATACTCCACCTTATCAGCATCTTTAAGTACATTGAACATCTCTCTTTTGATGGTTTCCACGTTCAATTCTCCTGCCATGACCATCTTTGTGGCTCTTTTCAAAGAACGTGACAGACAAAGGGCTCTCTCTTTTTCATCACCCTGCAAGTACACATTACGGGAACTCAAAGCCAGTCCTCTTTCATCACGTACGATCTCACAGGGTATAATATTGACATCCATGAAATAGTTCCTGACCATTTGTGTAATAAGGGCTAACTGCTGGGCATCTTTTTTACCGAAATAGGCATTGGTCGCCCCACTGAGGTTAAGCAGTTTCATCACCACTTGCAGCATACCGTCAAAATGACCCGGACGCTTTTCCCCCTCAAGAATGTAACCACGAATTGCCGGGGCACCGATACAGAGTTCATCCGCTTCATACATAGCATCTATGTTCGGCATGAAAAGAATATCTACGCCTGCAAGTTCGCATATCTTGGTATCTGCTTCATTTTTACGTGGGTAGGAATCCAGATCTTCACCTTCCAGGAACTGTGTAGGATTTACAAAAATAGAGACGATAAGGTGTTCATTTTCTTTTCTGGCTTGCTGTATAAGAGAAAGATGTCCTTGATGCAGGGCACCCATGGTCGGCACAAACCCTATGCTGCCTTTACGTTCTCTCTTTGCCTCCTGAAGTTCATCTATTGTTCTGGCTATTATCATCCCTAACCTCATATTTCGCTATATTTTGGTAAAATCATACCAAAAAAGTAGTGAATAAAGAATGGATGCATACGAATACAGTGAACTTTTAAAATCTCTTTCTGTCAAGATGGAAAACATTACCAATATTGTCAAACCTAACCTTTTGGAAAAAAGGCTCAAAGAGATAGAACAGATGCAGCAAGATCCCAACTTTTGGAATGATGCGGCCAATGCAGGGAAGATATCCCAGGAAAAAACAAAAACAGAACGTATATTGGAGACGTACAACAGTGCCAATGATGCTGTACATGATGCCATAGAATATTTTGAAATGGCTAAAGCTGAAAAAGATGAAGATACGTTGGAGATGCTGTACGAAGATGCGGATTCTCTTCAGGAAAGTACGAATGCTCTTGAAGTACAAATGATGCTCAGCGGAGAACATGACGGGAACAACGCCATTGTTTCCATCCATCCGGGTGCCGGAGGTACTGAGTCCCAGGACTGGGCAAGTATGCTCTACCGAATGTATCTGCGCTGGGCTGAACGTCATGACTTTAAAGTCGAAGTACTTGACTATCAGGCAGGAGAAGAGGCGGGGATCAAAGATGTAAGCTTCATCATCAAAGGTGAGAATGCCTATGGATACCTTAAAGTAGAGAACGGTATCCACAGACTTGTACGCATCAGCCCGTTTGATTCCAATGCCAAACGTCATACCTCATTCTCTTCCGTGATGGTCTCACCGGAGATCGATGATGATATTGACATTGATATTGAAGATAAAGATATACGAATAGACACTTACCGTGCATCCGGAGCGGGAGGACAGCACGTCAACAAAACTGAATCAGCCATACGTATTACCCATGAACCTACAGGTATAGTTGTACAGTGCCAAAATGACCGAAGCCAGCATAAGAACAAAGCTGCTGCCATGAAAATGCTTAAATCACGCCTTTATGAGTATGAGATGGCTAAGAAACAGGCTGCCATAGACGGTGTAGAGAAATCAGACATCGGCTGGGGACACCAGATACGCTCCTATGTCATGCAGCCCTATCAGCAGGTCAAAGATACCAGAAGCAACCAGGCTTTTACAAATGTGGATGCTATTTTGGATGGGGACATAGACAAACTTTTAGAGGGTGTACTTATCACCCAGGCAAAATAAAAAATAGAATTACAAGGGGTTTGGGTGTATCAATATTTTCCATACAAAGAGATGGACCACCGTAAGATCCTCTTGTATGGTTTTCATTTCAGTTTTTTGTTCATTTTTGCTCTTGCCACACTGAGGGACATTGGATTTGGAAACTTTTTTAATGCCACCATTAATCTTTCTGCATTTTTATTCACAGCATTAAGCTACTATCTCCTGCATTTCAGATCAAAAATAGAACTTCTCATCCGCTTTTTTCACCCCTTTTCATTTCCGGAAAGTTCACGACGATGACTGCCGTTACCCCGACCAGAAAAAGGGCAACGATACTCTTTTGCACCGCATGCCATGAGGAGCTAAGAGGTTTCACTCTATCGCCTTAAGACTCTCTGGGCGGAGGTGTAACAGCTTTTCTTGAAGGCGATGTACTCTCTTCAGTTTCTGAAGATGCAGCACCCTCTTCTCTATCGGGAGCTGTGACCGTATCTTCTCTTTGTGGCGGAGTGGTATCTCTTTGTGGCGGCGGAGTACTTTCAGGCCTTGCTGGAGGTGTTGAAGCAGTTGCTGTTGCAGCCTGTGGCGATGTTGATGGAACTTTTTTCTTACCGAACTTCGCAAGTAGTACAGCTAGTGCGATCCCTATCCCAATGATCCCCAAAGAGAGCATTGGACGCGAACCAAACCATGCCAGTGCGATGATGACAGAACCCAAGATCAATGTCAATACGGCGGCAACGATACTTGTCACACCGCTTGCAAGTGAACCGAGTACAGGAATCACTTTTGCCAATGCCGCGATCGGTCCCATGATCATCGTAAAGCCAAAGAACATTACCAACAGTCCTACCCCTCTGAGTATCCATGTCAGTGCCGCATTGGCATCCAGCTCCTCTTTGAAAATGGTTTTTGCAGAGACTCTGCCGCTACGTACAAAAACAAACTCTTTCCCATTCTCTGTTACATAATGGGTCAATTTTTTTCCCTCTTCTTTAGCAGCAAATGTATACTCTCCTGCCGGTGCGTAGGTATAGGTGATCTTGATATCCCCGACCATAGGTGTTTGAGGATTCATACCGATATAGAGATAGCTTTTATAATTTCTTGCCACTCCCGCCTGATTGGGCATACTGTTCAACCCCGCATAGGTTGTTGAAGCACGCACATAACCCACCATGCTTCTGTCAAGGTAGAAGTCACCCAGCATGGCATCAGTGTTAAAACTTTCACTCTTGTAGTTCATCATCGGATTCTCATGATTCATCGGATGCTGAAAAGAGGAGGAATCGATGCGATAAGGGGACCATGTTCTGACATACTCATAGGTTGTTGTTGTCTCTGTTCCTCCGCCGAGCTTGTCTTTTGTGGTGCTCTCTTTATTCTCTTTCCACTGATACATCTCAACCTGTCGTCTCAAGACCAATCCGTCTGTCTTCACATTGAACTCAGGATCCACCACTTCACTCATCGGTTTCACTGCTCCCTGTACCAGCACCGCTTTCCCATCAACGGCAGCATCATACTTGGGTGCAGGAAGTGTTATGATCTTCTCCTCCATCTCTTTAAGTGCGGTAGCCTGCTCTACACTTCTTCCCTCATTCCACCACAACAGTACAATGGAACCGATAATAAATACAATACCAAAAAAAATCCCCTTAAAGGAGTTCCCTATATTTTGTCCGTAACTGGTATAGGTCGTCTCTGTAAATTTATCCATCTCTCTTCTCCTCTTTAAAAGTTAAATCTGTCGCCCATAGCAAGATCACCTAACATACCAAGAGCTGAACCTTCCCCTTTGTCACTTCCTCCACCCTGCGGTGCGGCAGAGAGCATTCTTCCGGCAAGTCTGGAGAACGGCAAAGACTGTATCCATCACAATATGATTGTTTTTGTACATCATCGCACCCGCTTCAGAAATGGCACTCTCTCCCGGGTCAAGCTCTATCTCTACATACTGGATATCTTCTCCAAAAATGGTGTAGTCGATCTCATCTGCTCTGTTAAGGCTGCTTCCTGCCATTCTTGAAGGAGGGCCGGAATGCAAAGAGAGAAAATTGCCTGCTTCTGTCAGCTCCACCACCTCAGCCATAGGTTTCCATGCACTGAATCCCTCTGTCCACGCATACCCATGGGCATTCTGACTGACGTACCCTCTTGCCTCTTCTGTAGATACCGGACCATATTTTTGACCATTGTCATACTCTAAAAACCATTGTGTTGCCATGGCTACCTCCTTAAAATTTATTTTGTGCCAGGAATTTTTTTGCGTCTGAATCTCCCTGTTTCGCACACTTCATCATCCATTTTTTTGCTTTTTTTCTGTCTTTTGTAATGCCTCTGCCGTTATAATACATCATAGCCAGATAGTATTGAGCATAGGAACTTCCTTTTTTTGCAGCTTGGGTATAGAGACTAACTGCTTTTTTAAGATCTTTTTTGGTACCTCTTCCTGTTTCATAGAGTCTTGCCAGATTTTCCTGAGCAAGAATATGCTGTTCTTTTACCGCCTTTTTATACCAAAACTGTGCATCTTTAAACTCTTTTGCATTATCATATATCTGTCCGAGAGAATACATAGAATCACTATTTCCCTGCGAAGCAGCCTTTTTAAACCAATCAACGGCTTTATTAAGATCTCTTTTTACCCCAAGTCCATCTTTGTATATCACTCCAAGATTCTTTTGGGCATCTGCATTTGATGAGGCAGTAAAATGCTGTATTGCTTTATAGATATCCTTCTTGAGCCCACCCTGACCTGTAGCATAGAAAAAACCCACAATCAATTGTGCTTCATCATTTCCGTTGTTTGCGGATCTAATGTACCATTGTGTGGATTCTGGAATATCCTGCTCGACACCCTCTCCTTTCTCAAACATGTTGGCTACTTTAAACTGTGCATCGGCATCACCACCCTGTGCTGCTTCCAAGTAGTATACTCTTGCTGTGACTATATCTTTAGGTACTCCTGCACCGGCTTCATACATCTGCCCTAAATTATGCTTTGCCATTGCATGCCCCTGCTTGGATGCTTTTTTATACCACTCTACAGCCTTGGTGTAATCTTGTTTGACCACAATACAATTGCGATACATAAAGGCAAGATTGTTTTGACAATCTGCATCACCAAGCTCTGCTCCTTTTGTATACAGTTTCAATGCCTCCGCTTTGTTCTCGGCTACACCTATGGCATGATAATTCAACAGTGCCATATTATAAAAAGCATGGGCGTAGTTTTGAGATGCAGCTTTTTCATACCACTTTATTGCCTCAGCTATATCTTGCTTGACACCTTTACCAAATCGATAAAGTATCCCGATATTGTTCAGTGCGGCTGTACTTCCTTTATTAGCTGCTTCTCTATATAATTTCATGGCTTTTTGATAATCTTTTTCTACACCATTCCCCTCTTCATACATGGTTCCAAGATTCAATAAAGCAGATCTATAACCCATTTGTGCTGCTTTTTGGTAATATTCCAATCCTTTTTTCAGATCTTTTTTAACACAGATACCCTGTGCATTCATGACACCAAGATTATATATTGCATTTGCATTCCCTTCATCTGCAGCTTTCTGATAATACACAATAGCCTGTTTAATATCACCTTTATTATAAGTATCATCCCCATCTTCTAATGCTCCTGTATAGACACCACTCAACAATAAACCGGATAATATGATTGATCTTAACATGTTTCTTCCCCTTTTTATAAATAGACACGTTTATATTATACTTATGTAGTATGTCAAAAACATGTCAAAAAAAGGGAAAATAGAGATAAAAGAAATATTTAGGTCAACATTTATTAGAGTAAGAGGTAAAAGGTTTATATGAAGTATATTTGAGGAATATAATAAAAATCATTATTCATCATCTTTAGATGATCCTTTCTTCTTTTCAATATATTTAGAGATGGTTTTTGTTACAACAAGCGCTGTAACAAAAGCAAGTATGATCATAGTCGTGGTATAAAGTACATTCATAATATCTATCTTCATACTTCTTCCTTTAAAACCTTATCTTCCAGCCTATACATCATATCACAGCGTACAGCCATGCTTTCATCATGTGTTACAAGGACTAATGCCGCAGCATTCTCCCTGATATAATCCAACAACACATCCATAACAAGCTCAGCGGTTTCTTTGTCAAGATTTCCTGTAGGCTCATCTGCAAAGATGATCCTGGGTTTTTTACTCAACACTCTGGCAATAGAAAACCTTTGCTGCTCTCCTCCTGACAGCTCTGATGTCTTATGCTCTATTAAATGTTCTATCTCCAGTTTTTTCAGAATACTGTAATCTATCTCTTCACCGGAAAGTATCGTAGCTACACTGATGTTCTCTAGAGCACTCATCCCTTTAAAAAGATAATGGAACTGAAAAATGATCCCTACATCATAACGACGCACTGACTCTATGGCTTCATCACTCAGTGTGTAAAGATCATGGTTCAAGAGCGTTACTTCCCCCTCGTTGGGTTTCATAAAAGTAGAAAATATATGTAAAAGTGTTGATTTCCCGGATCCACTTCGCCCTACAATGGCTACACTCTGGGCAGGGTTTATGCTAAAGTCTATATGTGTAAAAAGAGGATAATCAAAACTATGAGAAAGATTTCTAGCTACCAATAGGGGTTGAGACATGCATAGAGCCTTTAAAATATTTTGCATATTTTAACATAAAAAAGATAGGAAGAGGGGAATAAAAGATTTTAATTCAAAAAGACTCCAAAAGGAGCTTCCTGCACAGCTTTACTTTGTTCCGGCTGTTTAGGTTTCAAAGCTACAAACAACAGGCAGTTGTTGTTTGCTTTACGCTTCTTGTTTATGCCATTTGTTTGGCAACTTCAGCAGCGAAGTCTTCTTCTTCAACTTCGATACCTTCACCCACTTCGAGTCTTACAAAAGTGATGATCTCAGCTGATCCACCAGCTGCTTTGGCTTTCTCCTGGATATATTCAGCAACTGTTTTGCTGTCATCCATTACGAATTTTTGGTCAAGGAGACATTGCTCTTGATCCAGTGTTGTGTTGTCAGAAATAAATCTAGCGATCTTACCCGGAAGAATTCTGTCCCAGATCTTCTCAGGTTTACCTTCAGCTTTAAGCTCTTCTTTGAGTACAGCTTCAGCTTCAGCCATAACCTCTTCAGTCAATTGGCTCATAGAGATGTACTGAGGAATATTTTTAAGTGTCTTGCCAAGTCTGCTAAGTTCTTCGTTCTCTTTTTCAATAGCAACGATTCTTCCTTTAGTTTCTTCTGCTACATAAGCAGGATCAAAATCTTTATAAGAAAGAGTTGACGGTGCCATTGCTGCTGCGTGCATTGCAACTTCTCTAAGTACAGGTGTCATTGCATCAGCTGTTTTTTCAGAATCACATTTTGCAGCGATGATCACACCGTTTTGACCGTTTGAATGCACATAACCGTTTACCGCTGTTGTTTCATCACCTACGATCAATGCTGCTCTTCTTACTACAAGGTTCTCACCGATAGTAGCGATCTGCAAAGAGAGATAATCTGAAAATGATTGACCATTGATCTCTGATGCGTTAATTGCTTCTGCATCAGCCAGCTCATTATCAAATGCATGATTTACAACTTCATCCATCACTGCTTTGAATTTGTCATTCTGTGCAACGAAGTCTGTTTGTGAATTGATCTCAACGATCATTGCTTTATGACCTTCAACTTTAACAGCGATAGCACCTTCCGCTGCTACTTTACCGGCTTTTTTGGCAGCTGCTCCAAGACCTTGGTCTCTGAGCCACTCAACAGCTTTGTCCATATCTCCATCAGCTGCAGTGAGTGCTTTTTTACAGTCCATCATTCCTGCATCAGTCATCTCTCTGAGTTTTTTAATGTCTTTAGGTCCAAAGTTTGCCATGATTACGCCTCCGCCAATTCTTTTGCAGATGCTACAACGTCTTTAAAGTCACCTTTAAAACTATACTTCTCTTCCATCACTTGGATTTGAGCTTCAGTCATGTTTGCTACGTCTGCATAAGTATAGAAACCTTCATCGTTGAGTTTTCCCTGGTATACTTTACCAACACCTGCAATTTTAGTAAGATCATCACCTTTTTTAGCTTCAGTTTTAGGAGCAGGAGCTGCTTTTTCTTCTGCAAGTGCTGCTACTTCTTCTTCAGATGCTGCTTCAGCCATAACTTCTGCCACTTCCTCGCTTGTCACAACCTCTTCTACCTCTTTCCCTTGTGTTTCATCATATGCTGCTTTACCTTCAATGATCGCTTCAGCCATCTCTTTACAGAAAAGGTTGATTGAACGGATAGCATCATCATTTCCCGGGATTGGGTAGTCGATTACATCCGGATCACAGTTTGTATCAAGTGGTGCAACTACTTTCATACCAAGTCTTCTTGCTTCTTTAACAGCGATATGCTCTTTAACAGCATCGACAACAAACATCATATCCGGAAGTTTTTTCATGTGTCTGAAACCTTCAAGATATGAGCTTAATTTCTCTTTTTTTCTTAAAAGCATCAATGCTTCTTTTTTTGTAAGCATATCAAGTTGACCAGTCTCTTCCATTTGCTCGATGATTTCAAGTTTTCTGATAGATTTTTTCATTGTTGGGTAGTTTGTTAACATACCGCCTAACCATCTTGTAGCAACGTAAGGCATACCACATCTCTCTGCATGCTCTTTCACTGCTGATCTAGCTTGTTTTTTAGTACCTACGAAAAGTACTGTTTGTCCTTCAGCTGCTGCATCTCTTACTACATTGTATGTATACTTGAAATATCTAAGCGTTTTTTGAAGGTCGATAATATATATGTTTTTTCTTGCACCGAAAATGAATTTCTTCATTTTTGGATTCCATCTTCTTGTTTGGTGCCCGAAGTGTACACCACATTCGAGTAAGTCTTTCATTGTTACCATTTTGTCTCCTTGGTATAAGTCATTTATATATTGGAAGTTTTCACTTCAACTAGGTTTGGTCCTCTGTAGCCCTAAACACACAACGTGCAACCTTTCAAGGAATAACTACATGAGTATTTCCGGATTTCAAATAGAAATAAGGAACGCGATTATACCGAAGTGATGTTTAAAAATAGATAAAATAGATATCTCTAGGAAACAGAAAAAAGCGTATCAAGCACACGCACACATCTATAAATGTAAAAAGTTAACGCTTATAATATTTTTGACGCTTTTTTATTTTATTGTATCGTGATAAGGAAGAAGTAACAAAGAAATATATTGCTGCAAGGCAAACCAGTATAGTTAAAAGCAAAATATGTAAAAAAGAGACAAACCAGCACAAACTTACCAATATAATACCTTCTATCAGAAGATAAAAAAGCGGTTTCACAACTGAGGCTCTCCTTCTGTTAGACAATTTACTGTGATATTCCATAAAAAAACCTCCTTCATAATCTTCTCTTTCATTATACTCTTATTTCAGATTGTTAATCAACTGGTTCAATTTATAATGGAGGGTAATTACTCTCCCCCCTGGATCGTATTATCCTTGTAACTCTTCAAGTTTAGATTTCACCTCATCCACATGACCTTTTACTCTCACTTTTTGCCATACAGCAGCCACTTTTCCATCCGGGTCAATAATAAAGGTACTTCTGACTACCCCCATATACTCTTTGCCCATAAACTTTTTAAGTTGCCATACACCAAAAGCATTACACAGTGACTTATCTTCATCTGCAAGCAGTGTGATTTTAAGGTCTTTTTTCTCTATGAAATTTCTATGTTTTTGAGGGCTGTCCGGACTGACACCCAAAACAATAGCATTCAGATCTTCAAAATTTGGAAGTGCTGCTGTAAAATCACAAGCCTCTGTGGTACATCCTGGAGTATTGTCTTTTGGATAAAAATAAAGCACTATCCAGCGTCCTTTTATATCTCTAAGACAGATCTCTTCTTCATCTTGGTTTGGCAGACAAAAATCCGGTGCCTGTGCTCCTACTTCTAGCATGGGTATCCTTTATTATTTCTTTTTAATTCGGAATCGGGAACTTCCGAAGATTTTATTTCTTTTTCGCTAGTATAACAGAATGAATAAAGAAAATGAACATTCAAAAGAAGAATTACTTGCAGATATTGAAAAACTTATCTCTTATGGCAGGGAAGAACCGACAATCAATCCTGCCCTTTTAGCATACTTGGAAATAGATGACCTCATCTCTACAAAGAAAAAACTGCTTGAAAAAGTAGGAAAGCTCAGTGAAGAAGACAAGGCATGGCTGGAGCAGTTTAAAAAGTATGAATAAGCTGTCAAAAGGAACAAATAGCCAATACTGACCGCACAGACTCAAATAGAGTAATTTAAAAATGTTGTATTTAACTTCTTTTTTGATAGAAAAGGCATATTATAACATTTTTTTATAAAATTATTATAGTCAAAGAAATAATTTAGATTGTATATGTTACTATGGATATTGTAATTAAACAGTAAAAAAGGAGTTAATTATGAAAAAGTTTAGTCTTTCAGTAACAGCGGTTTTGGCAATGAGTGCATTCGCAATGGCAGGTGGGGATATAGAACCAATAGTCGAGCCGGTAGCTGAAGTCGTAATTGCTCCGGTGGCAGATGCGTGGGCCGGACCTTATGTAGGTCTACAGGCAGGATATATCTGGGGAGATGCAGATGTAAGTTCTTATTGGAGAGATGGAAGCGAAGCATATTCTCTCAATGGCTTTAATGTAGATGGATTCACAGGCGGTATCTTTGCCGGCTATAACTGGCGGGTCAATAATGATATTATTCTCGGTATAGAGGGAGAATGGAACTATGTATCAGCAGATGACACCATTACAGAAAATGAGGGAATAGATGGAGAGCAATGGTCATGGGGAGCAAAAGTTGAACAAAAATGGGATGCTTCACTCAGGCTGAGAGCAGGAAAGGATATGGGGGATTATATGCCTTATATCACCGGAGGTGTCGCATGGGCAAGAGTTGAGTCACATGGATTTACTAGTTGGGGTTCATCAGATGACCATGATGCAACCCTTACAGGCTGGACACTTGGAGCAGGGGTTGAAAAGAAGATCGATGATAACCTCCATGCCCGCATCCAGTACCGCTATAGTGACTATGGAGACGACACTTGGCAGTTGGACCCGAATAATGACCCTGATACAGGAAAAATCGAATACAACGCTCACATGCTTACTGTGGGTCTGAGCTATCGTTTCTAATCTTCAAAACACTCATATGGCCGAAAGGCCGGAGTGTTTACTTTTCTTTACGTAAAATTTAATTTTAATTTCTTAAGGAAGAAGATAAGAAATGGCTGGAACAGTTCAGAAAGTATGAATGATCTATTTATCATCCCAAAGTACATGTTTCATCACATTGATGCTTTTTAAATAATTCTCATCTTTCTCCAATTCCGGAAAACCAGGTAGTGCTGAAAGTTTTTGGTAAAGCGCTTCTTCTGACAATGCTTCCAAAGTGATCTTCACGTTTAAATAGAGTTTTGACAAAAACCATAACATCACAAAACCACTGCTGAGTGGATTTAAACAGTTCTGACTAAAACATTCGAAATCTCTCTCACCACTTACTTCAAACTCCTCTATGATCACTTCGATCAAACCTTTTAGATGCACGAGCGGTACAGCGGGAAAGATCAGTCTGGCGGTACACTCACCTTTACTGTAGTTCCCACCCAGAAAAACTCTGGCAGCTTTTTGTGTCTCTCCGAAAAGATTGGTACGAAGACCCACCAGGCCGATATCCACATGATGGTGTCTGCCGCAGCCTTTCAGACAGCCACTGAAACCCACTTGTATATGATCTGCTTCGATCTTCTCTAAAGGCAGATATGCAGTTTCTGCTTTGATATCCCAAAGAGAGAGTGCACAGTAGTGACTTCCCGCACATGCAGTGATATGTGAAGCACCGTTGATACGCTTGAAAGGGTTATTCTTCTCCTTAAATCCTAAAAAATAGAGGTTTTGGTCGATCCCGACTCTTATCTCAATGTTCTGCTCCTTTGCATAGTGGACAACTTTCAGTAGTGAAGCAGCGTCTATTTTGCCGAAGTTGCTTTGATAACAGTAACCGAATATCTGCTTTTTAAGTTCCTGAAAATCTGAAAAAGGTGCCTTGATTATCTGAAACTCACCCTTTTTTACAATCTCTTTCGGATAAAATTCGGCTATTTTTTCCACAAATGCATCCATACCGATTTCTGTTAGCAGATGAAAAAGCCGCGTCTTTGACCTGCTTCCCCTCAGCCCATATTTCATATATGCCCTTCCGACTGCTTCAAACATTGCAGGTACTTCACCAGGTGTTACAAAGATATCCGCATCTTTTGCTACTTCTGAATTTTTCCCTCCAAGGTAGAGATTGAATCCCCATACATCTTCTTTACGGGCAAGACCAAAAAAGAGATCATTTCCAAAAAAGTGTACATGACTCAACCCGGTACCGCAGATCGCTGTATTGAACTTTCGAGGAAGCATCCCCATCCACTCTTTGTGTCCCAGAAAAATATTCTGCATCTGGACAATAAGCGGATAGACTTCTATTTGACTGCGTTCATCCCTGCCATCATAAGGATCGGTAACGATATTACGAAAATTATCCGTCAGTGTCTGAAGTGTACTGATCCCCTCCTCCAGTAAAAGTTCCCACACTTCCAGAATATTTTTGGCACTTAGTGCATGTAACTCTATCTGAGCACGTGCGGTAAGGAGCAGTTCTAAATGATATTTTCGGGTGATCTCTGCAATAAAGTGGAGTTTATCTGTATCTATCCTTCCACCTGCGATACGGATACGAAGCATAAACCTTTCAGGCTGCAGTTTGCTATTGTAGATACCGTAGTTTTTAAGGTAAAAACGCTCCTCTTCACTCAAATCCGTAAAGTCAAGTAACTTTAATTTACTACGAAAATCATAAGGAGAGAAGGCAGTTTTGACTCTTTCAATCTTGTTTAGTTTCATTTAAAACCTGTTATAAATCACTTACAGACTATTTACTTTTTCTCAAATCAATTGACTTGTCAAACTCAATATTATACTTTTTAAGTATCCCACTCTGTTTTTCCTGAGCCTCTTTTTTATCGATCACCACTTTCACCCCATCCTTATCTTCCAAAACAATATATTGCCCCTGAAAATCTTCTATCTTTTGAAAAAAAGTTTGAAAATCAGTAAAGGTTTCACCATTGATCTTTTCTATAGGCCACATAGCAAAACTGTTATTTCCTCTACTCATATCTGAAGCCAGGACCTTAAGCAGGACAACGACCTCTTTCTTTTTTTCTGTTGGCCATTGTGATGCAAAATAACTCAAAGTCAGTCTATTGCGATTGGTTGATAAGAGTAAATTTCTGCTCAATGGAGAAAATACATATCCACCCTCGATAAAATACGTTGGCATTCTGTCGTATTGTATTGTTTTTACCAATAAAATATCATCTGCAGTATGTGACAGGTTTGCATCTACACTTATCTTCTTTCTATCCCGGACAATATCCAGTTTGATACTTTCATACATCTGATGTTTATCTACATAATAGTTAAAATCTGTATATTCATGGGCTCTAAATGCCACGGTACCATCATTTTCTATTTTATGCCCATCTATAGCTATAAGGATATCTCCTTCTTGAAGTACCCCCTTTAGAGAAGAGTTATAAACAATATCGTCTACAAGTTTTCCTGTCGTATTTTCATCAAGATGATAGTAGTGTCTTAATGTCGGATTTTCCATATTCTGTGTAGTCAGCCCAAGATCGGCAAACCCGTCATATTTTCCATCTTTCATATCTTCCAGAAAATGTCTCACCATTGAAACAGGTACCAGATATCCTATATTCTGAGACTTTTGGATAACCTGCATCACTACACCTACTATCTTGCCATCAGAAAGTGCCGGTCCTCCACTGTTGCCGGGATTGACTGCTGCATCGACCTGTATCGCTAAAAATGCTTCTCCACTGTGCGCATAACGATGGTGTTCTATACGTGAGACAACACCTATGGTTGCAGAAAGTGTACTCCCCCCCATCGGATAACCGTAAACAACGATCTTTTGCTCTATGTTGGGAAGAGAACCAAAGGTCAAAGGCTTTACATTTGAAAAGAATGTCTTATCTTCCACCTTTAAAAGGGCCAGATCCGCCTGATGGGAAACAGAGATCACTTTTGCAATATAGCGTTTTCGTTGTCCGTAGCGTTCTACTTCTATAAAAGTATGGTTGGCTACTACATGTGCATTGGTAAGTATCCTATCTCCTTCTATAATGGCACCCGAACCTGTAGAACGGCGCATGGAACTGTTCCACGGTTCCTGATAGTTCGGTACTTTGGAGACTGTATATATCTTGACTATAGCTTGTTTCGTCAGATCTTCCTGCTGTATATCTGCACTCAGCAAAAGTGTACTTAAACATACAATAAATAATAATCTCATAAACGGTTATCCTTTTAATTTAATGCATCAGGGAAGCAATACCTTGAAACTTCCCCTGAAGCTCTCTTCAGTGTTAAAGCATTGTTTCCGGACAGATAAATACTTCTGCATCGAAAGATCTGATACCTCGTATTTTAGCCTCTTTTGCCATGAGCCCTGCTTCTTTGGTATTGATAAGATTCTTCTCTTTATCATAAAGTCTGGCAGAACAGACACCGCAGCTTGGGCTTCTGTCTTTGCCTATGAACAGATCGATATCCGAATGTTTGTCAAAAAATACCGTAGCATATTGTTTTATCGGATCAGACAGATCTGCTCCCGTCCCATTTGAGATGGCTTTTTGTCCTTCTTTCGTCTGTATCAGATCCATCGTAGGACGAGGAGAACCAAAGGCATGATCTTCTGGACAAAAAGGGACAAGCTCACAATTTTCCAACTTTGCTAAAAGTTTCACATTTTTATTGTCTGTCGCATCATAACGACACTTTTCACCCAGCAGACAGGCAGAAATAGCAATTTTTTTCTTTTTCATTTAAAACACAAACAGGAGCAGATAGACCCATATTCCCGTAAGTGATGTGAGTACAATACCTGTGAAAGTACGTAAACCTGCTTTTTTATGTGATATCGAATGAGTACCGGGCAAAATACCTCCTCTTTTGGCATCTTTTCTTGCATGGAGCAGCGTATTTGTCCATATACCAAGCGTAAGTACCGAGATGATGATATGCACCACCAGTACAATAAACAGATAAGAATGGGAAACATGTGTATTTTGTACAAATGCTTCGTATCCTCCTCCCAAACGTACACCATATTCAAAATATCCTACCACTACTACAGAAACAATAAAGATCGATGTTTGCATAAACGCATGCAGTGTATAATTTTTCTTTTTGGCAAAGGTGATCGCAATCCCGACCAACAAAGGCAAAACTGCAACGATAAGCGTAACAAAATCCATAAAAAAGGGTGCTTTTGTCCCTAAAAAACCTGCTTGAAACATATAGTTCATTTAAAATCCTGATTTATTTTTAATAAAGCTAGCATATCACAATCGACTTAATCTCTGTAAACTCTTCCAGTGCCCACTTAGGACCTTCTCTTCCCACACCTGAAAGTTTAGAACCCCCATAGGGCTGCACATCAAAACGTAAAGTTGGAATATCATTGATCACCACCCCGCCACACTGTGCATCTTCTATAAAGCTTTGTGTTTGTCGTAAATCATTCGTAAAGATAGAGAACTGTAAACCGTAAGGAGAGTCATTCATCTTCTCTACTGCTGTTTCATAGTTAGGAACAGAGACCAAACTTACGATAGGAGCAAAGACCTCTTCACAGATGATCTTCATCTCATCAGTCACATCTGCCATCACTGTTGGAGGGAAGATACCCTCTACCTCTTCACCACCGGCCACCACTTTTGCACCTTCATTTTTAGCTGATGCTATCCATGACTTGGCACGGTGCCTTGACTCATCATCAATGAGCGGTCCCATAAAAGTATCATCCTCGTATGGTGAACCTACTTTAAGTGTTTTAGTCTCTTCTGCAATAAGTGCTGCAAACTTCTCATACACCTCTTCATTCACATAGATACGTTGAAGTGAGATACAGACTTGCCCGGAGTTATAAAATGCCCCAAAAGCACAACGTTTTGCAGCCATTTCCAGATCTGCACTTTTGTCGATATACGTTGCGGCATTACCACCCAGTTCAAGACTTACTTTTTTGATACCTGCCTGTTTTGTGATAATATTTCCCACAGGAACAGAACCTGTAAAACTGATGACTCTTGGGATATTACTTTTTACCAATGTAGAACCTACCTCAGCATCACCATAAACCACGGAGAGTGCATCTTGAACAGCATACTCTGACTCCACAAAAAGTTTAGCCAGCATATAGGCTGTCATAGGTGCTTCAGGTGTGGGCTTAAGCACCACAGCATTCCCTGCACCAAGAGCTGGTGCTATCTTATGGGCAACCAGGTTAAGAGGGAAATTAAACGGAGTGATACATGCTACTACTCCCACTGGTTCACGTCTATAATACGCCAACGTTTTCTTGCCGCTTGGCATAATATCTGTAGGAATGGTCTCTCCATGAAGGTTGGAAAGTTCCATTGCCGTAAGCTTAATGGTCTCTACACATCTATCTACCTCTATACGAGAAAAAGTGATCGGTTTTGCTACCTCTTTTGCCAACATCGTCGCAAATGTTTCTTTATTCTCTTGCAACTTACCGGCTACATCTTCAAGCCATGAAATACGTTGAGACAGTGGTGTTTTAGCTGCAACTTTCGCTGCCTCTTTAGCGATAGAGAGTGCTTTTTTTGTATCTTCAGCATCACACAGCGGTGCAATACTCACCACTATTCCATTATAAGGACTGCATCGTTCTACTTTCTCTTCTTTAGTCTCTTCGGTAGAACCAAAAAATATCTTTGCTTCTACTTCATCATCAAATATTCTAAACATAATATATACCTTGTATATGAAATTGTTTGATTATAGCAAATTGGGGATAAAAGGTTGTGGTAAAGGAGTGAAATGGAAGTTTAAAGATGCTCTTTATTTTTTTTGGCTGTATGACTACATGAGTTACTATCACAATAACGCTTTTTCAATACAAATTTATAGATAATATCTTTGGTCATCAGTGCCAAACAATAAACCCATAAAAGATCCATAATGATGTTAGGTTTATACTCAAGACCATAGAGAAGCAGAGGCCAGCCTATGAGGATGATATACTTCATGTAATAGAAAAAAAGTATCCCAACACCATAGATCTCTTTAAAAACTTTGGACACCTTTAGCCTTGAAAGTTTGGTGTGCCGTCTGCCAGATGGCTGTCACCCTCTTTTTTTGCTTCCTGTTCTGCTTCGTAGGCATTCATCTGCATACGCACTTCATTGATCTGTTCCGGGGTTACATTGTCATCACTTGACCAGATCACTTCAACTACACCATCATACTCTTTGCCCATCTCTTCTATCTTGTCTGCATACTCATAGATATCCATACAAAATTCTTGGCTATCCTCTTTCATTGTATCGCTTAGTTCAATATACCATCGTCCCAAAGGACTGTTTTTAATTACTGATTCAATTACTCCTGCCATAAAACTCTCCTAAAATCCAAAATCTTTCTTTTTCAAGTCACCATTATAGACAATATCTCTTGCATCTAAAGTATCATCATTAAGCATTTCAGGAACAGGTCCCTCTGCTTCTAATTTTTTGATCTCTTCATCAAGCTGATCCTCTTGATAGGTCATCATCATATCAGCTGCTATCACATGAGGAAGTTGCTGTATCTTAACGAGTTTTTCTATCTCTTCTTCTACACCCTTGCCTTCAACTGTAACGATGATCTTTCCTTTTTCTTTATCATGAAGATGGTAATCACAAATTTCTGAACTCTTAAAAGTCTCAATCAACCCATCTATATACTCTGGCAGTGCTTGTACTACAATACTTGATATATTCATTTTATTCTCCTATTTTAATTTAATTCTTTAAATCCCATACCATGATGGTATTGTCATCACTTGCTGAAAAAATCCTGTTTTCATCTTTAAAAATAATGACATTAAGTGTACTCTTTTGCCCCTTAAGCAAGGCTATTTTTGACTTGCTTGATGTACTGTAGACAGAGATATTGTTCTTTTCATCCATAGCAAATGCTACTTTGGACGCTGATGGGCTCAGAGCAGTTGCATAGATAAGGAATTCTCCCTCTATATACTCCCCTTTCCCACTCTTGGCATCATAAAGTGCTCCTCTTCTATCTTGACCTGCTGCAGAAACCATACCATGTTTAAAATCAACTTTATAGACATTGTCAACATTTTGTCCTTTGAGTTCCCCCAGTATCTTTCCACTCTTAACCTCTACCACATTCAATACACCACTCTCACAGGAAAAGACAACTTGACTCTTATCTTCATTAAGTGCAAAATCGGAAAATTTCGATTCACTCAACTGAACCCTGTAAAGCTCTTTTTTACTTTGAATATCCAAAAGTGAAACTTCATTGCTCAGGTAACCTAAAAGTATATGCGTTTTATCTATAAAACGAGCTTTTATAATCGCTTTTTTATCTTCAGGACCGATAAGCTGTTTGATACTATTGTTCTCATAAAGGAAAAGATTCGCATAACCTCCTTTTCCACTGTCACTAAGTAGGAGATACATACTATCTATCACATCTGTACTCATCACTCTCGCGGGCATTATGTCACCCATGAAATCTTTAACATCCGGGATGGAAATTTCTTTGATCTTTTGCTTTTTGGCAATATCATACACCTCTATATGTCCCATATCTGTAGCGATGATAAGATTATTACCTGCCAAAATCATATCTTTTGCTGTTCCATTGATCTCTATAGATTCAACAGGAGTAAACGTAGGTACTGCCCAAATCGAAAGAGTCAATAGACATAAGAGAATTAACTTTTTCATATGATCTCTTCCGTCTGATTTAACACAAGAGCAACAATCTGCTCTTCATTAAGTGTTGTTTTTATCCCATAAAGATCCGACTCTGTAGGTAAAAAGTTCTCAAACTCTTCCTTTTCGTTAAGTTTGACCATCAACTCTTGCATTTTTTCTTCACCCAATGCCTGTTGAATAGGTTCAGCTACATAAATAACAAAGTTATACTCATCTACTTCAAACTCATACTCTTCTGAGTCAAAATCCTCATAATTCTCATCAACACTTAAAAGGTGTCTTAACTCCAGCTCTTTATCTTCTAATTTTTCAAAAAGTTTAGGGTATTGCTCTTCTAAATTCATTCTATATCCTCTCTATTAGTATCATTGTTGATCTCATGTGTACTATAACTAATCGCCTGTGTGGGGCATCTTGACATGCAGAAACCACATCCTGTGCATTTATCCTCATCTATTACGGGAGCGAACATTCCGTTAAAGAGTATGGCATCATCGATACATGGCTCTTTACATGAGGAACATATGACACCATGATGTGCCACACACCCCTCTAACGAGATACGAAAAGTAGCATTAAGTTGCTCTGCCGTATGACTGTTTTCAAGGGACAGCACCCCCTCATCACAGGCATTGGCACACTCATCACAGAAGGTACATCCATTCTGCTTAAAACTTAGTGTGGGCGTACCATCATCCGCAATAAAAATAATCTTCTCATCACAAGAAGTGACACAACTCTTACTCTCACAAGAGGGACACTTGTTCTGAAAAAGAGATTCATCTTTTCCATAAGGCGGTCTCACTAAGAGGAGGGACTCCTCTTTAGTTTGACTTAATGGTTTTGTAAAAGATTTAAAAAAATCCCTTCTGCTTGCCACTATTGTACACCTTCATTCATCGCATCTGCCAAGCTTGAGTGTGATTTCATTTCATTACCTTCACCAAAATCAGGTGTAAACGTATTTCCTACAACTGTATCAATCTTTGCTTGCGGTGCATGACACTGAGAACAGTTGAATCTACCTTGGTAGAGTTTATCAGACTTTTTAGCTTTGGCAATTTTAATATCACCAACATTTCCAATATCTCCCTTAAGACCAACCACTTTGCCCTCTTTAACCAACTCACCACCTTTAAGTACCGTCTTCGGTCTGTAGTTCGTAAAGTGAGATACCGGGATCGGCGTTGCTTTCACAGCCGCAGCCATTTCAGGCATATGACATCCAAGACACTGGTTGTTGTTTTGTTTAATAGGAAGCAATCCTTCTACTGAGTGAGGGATCATCGGTGGTGCATTGACATATGCTCTCTCAAATTTTGTAGAACTACCAGGAGCTGGTCTGCTGTAATCCGCTTTCACACCTTCTGTCTCACCTCCTTCTGCATAAAGATTCGTTTTTCTAAGTCCCAGTGCCTCTTCAGTCACTACTTTTTTATTACCCAAATCTTCTTTGTTGATCCTTGCAGTATCACATACTTTTGCATTGATATCAATAACCTTTGCTTCTGCTACTGCCGCAGCTGCCGCATGAGCTGTTGCCTTATCTGTCGCGACACCTGCTCCGCCTTTGATAGATGCTGCGATAGATTCCATATCTGCATCAGACAAATTAGCAACCTGTCCTGTCATCAATCCTTTCATCGCACCACCGTAAGTACCCTTTTTATAGCCTTTAAGTGCCACAAGGATATCTGCTTTACTCATATCTTTTACGATTTTGGATTTGCCCATTGCCACTTTTTCAAAATGCTGCCCGTGGCACCCTGCACATGCAGCTGTACTTGCTGCATAAAGTGCTGAGGATGCAAGCAGTGAACCTAGTGCAATTACCTTTATAACTTTTGTCATTTCTTCTCCTTTTTTATTATATCTTCTTCTTGAAGATGAACACGTCTATCTTCAATTCATCTCTCTAGCTTAGCCTTCGCTCAAAAATTTTACTTTTTTATAAAACTTCTAATACTGAATCTTAAAGCATCATCATCACAGACATCAATACAGCGACCACAGTTGGTACACTCTCCATCCGTCACCATAATACTTTCTTTGTTTACCATATACAATACATGATTCTCTGGACAAACTACTTTACATTTCATACAGTTTGTACAAGCTTCATGATCATGATCTACCCTGATAAAACTTGCTTTACCGATGAGTGAATAGCTTGCTCCCAAAGGACATAAATGTCCACACCAACCATTTTTAACCCCAAAGAGATCAAAAAGGAATATCGCAACGATCACCGCGATCCCTGCACCAAAACCAAAGATAATTCCTCTTTGCATAATGGTGATAGGGCTCAACACTTCAAACGCAGCAACGCCCACTATGGCAGAGACAATAAGACCCAGCACCATGATCCAATAACGTGCTCTTCTCTTAATAAAACGATAGTTCACTTCCTCTTTATCTAAGTTGAGTTTGCGTCTAAGCCAGTTGGCCAAGTCTGTCACCATGTTAATAGGACACACCCAGCTGCAAAAAGCTCTACCGCCTACTACAAAATAGAAAAGTGTAATGATCAATGCCCCTAAAAGCACATCTGCACCTAAAACAAACCCGGTTGCAAGTACTTGCAGAGTTGTATAAGGGTCAGCCAATGGAATGATACCAAAGAGAAGAGAGGAACCAAAAGTACCTTCTAAAATATGCCATCCATAAGCATTGGCACCAAAGTAAAGCACTAAAAGTGTAATCTGTGTTACTCTTCTAAGGAGTAGATACTTTATGTTTTTCATTAGTACTCTACCTCCACATTAAGATAATCAGCAGCCTCTTTTTCGCTTCGCACATTCTTGGTTTTTATCTCTTCGGCATCTTTGACACGCTCTTGATCTTTTATATCCCAACCTTTTACATAGTGTGAACCTGCTCTTCCTGTAGAATGCTCTATAGGAAGTACAAAGATAGCAGGTTTTTCTGTTACACACGCTTTTTCACAAAGTCCACACCCTGTACAAACATCAGAGTGAACGATAGGAAGTAAAAATGCATGTTTCCCTGTACGTTCATTTTTTTGATACTCCAGAGTGATCGCTTCATCCAAAAGAGGACACGCTCTGTAGCAAGCATCGCACTGTATGCCCCAAAAGGCGATACACGACTCTTTGTGTACAACTGCCAGTCCCATTCGTGCTTTGTTAATCTCAAGCTCCTCTTTTTCATTGAGAAGGCTTGGCATATCTAAAGCACCCGACGGACACACCGGTACACATGGAATATCCTCACACATATAACAGGGAACATCCGTAGGTATAAAAAATGGTGTACCTATCATACGATGGTCACCACCCTTCGCCATCTGGAGTGTTCCCGGTCTTGCTTTTCCTGTATCTCTGTCTATGTTGCTCTCACGGTTTTGACACGCCTCAGCACAGAGTCCACACTTGATACATGCCTTAAGAAAATCTTCCTCTGGAAGTGCACCTGGTGGTCTAAGAACCAATGGTGATGCTTTCACTTCATCACTATAACCACTCCACAACAATCCACCAAGAGCCGTTAGGCCTACACTTTGAAGGGTTGTCGCCATGAACTTTCGTCTATTGTTGCCGGAGTTTGCCATCTAGTTACGCCTTATAGATCTTAACTGCACACTTCTTGTAGTCTGTCTGTTTAGACATCGGACAAGTAGCATCGAGACATACTTTGTTGATAAATACTTTTTCATCAAACCAAGGTACAAATACCAAGCCTTGAGCAGGTCTGTTTCTACCTCTGGTCTCAACTCTTGCTTTGACTTTGCCTCTTCTTGATTCTACCCAACAGAGTTCACCTCTTTTGAGACCTTTTGCTTTTGCATCTGCCGGATGCATATAACAGAGTGCTTCAGGAACCGCTCTAAATAGTTCAGGAACTCTCATCGTCATCGTACCACTATGCCAATGTTCAAGTACACGACCTGTACATAACCAAGTATCGTAGTTTGCATCTGGCATTTCCGGTGGATCCATGTAAGGTCTAGCAAAGATCTTCGCTTTGTTTTTCAATGCTTTTTTACCTAGTTTTTTATCCGGACCAGTCAAGGTACCTTGGAGAAGGTTTTTCGCCAATGGACCATAGAATGCATGTGTACTTCCGCTACCGGATGCTTTAACTGCTTTTGCTGCATACGGATCGTATTTTGCATTAAATCTCCACTGTGTCTCTTTACCGTCAACTACAGGCCACTTAAGTCCTCTTACTTTGTGATACACTTCAAATGGTGCCAAGTCATGTCCATGACCTCTACCAAAGAATGCATACTCTTCAAAGAGGTATTCATGAATCATAAATCCATACCCTTTAAAGACTTTTCCGTCTGAACCTTTCACATTTCTGCTGTCACCTATACACTCTGAATTGTCATAGCCTTTTTGAGGGAACTTGGTTAAATCAACTTTATATTTTTTTGCTCTATCATTAGCATATAAAATCTCATACATAGTTGTATTTTCATTGTAACCCATTTTCTTAGCATCAGCAATAACATTTGGAAGTTTTTTACCATTTCTAAGTGTGTACTCTCCCCAAAGATCTTTAACTGTAAATCTTTTAGAGAACTCAACCCACTGCCATGTATCTGACATCGCATCACCTACAGGAAGTACTTGTTGTCTCCAGTGTTGTGTTCTTCTCTCTGCATTTCCGTATGCACCCCATTTTTCATAGATCATCGCTGATGGAAGTACAAGGTCAGACACTTTTGCTGAGATACCTGGGTAACCATCTGAAGTTACAATGAAGTTATCCATCTCTCTTGCAGCCTTGATCCAGTGAGAAGCACTCGCAGAATCTTGGTAAGCGTTACATACATTGACCCATGCAAACTTCACCACACCATCTTCGATATCTCTATGAATCTTCATAATGTGCTGATTTCCTACCGGATTCAGTGTACCTGCTGGAACTTTCCATTTTTTCTCAACAATAGCTCTATGCTTAGGGTTTTTCACCATCATATCTGCTGGAAGTCTGTGACAGAATGTACCAACCTCTCTTGCTGTACCACATGCAGATGGCTGTCCTGTAAGGGAGAACGCACCATTTCCTGGAAGTGCTTGTTTGTTAAGCAGGAAGTGAACATTATATGAAAGTGTATTTACCCAAGTACCTCTAGTGTGTTGGTTCATACCCATTGTCCAGAATGAAACTACTTTTCTTCCTTTTTCAACATAAAGATCTGCTAAACCTTGAAGTTTTTTCTTAAACTCTTCGATATCCTCATTTGGATCACCTTTAGCGATCTTGGCTACATAGTCAAGTGTAAATGGTGCAAGAGATTTTTTGTACTCTTCAAATGAGATGTGCCAGTGCTTAAGTGTACCAGGAGTGTGTTTCATCTTGTCACCCTCTTTATACCCGTATGGTGCAAGTGCCGGTGCTTCTTTAGCTGAAACTGTCGTTTCCATCTCTTTAGAGATAGTCTCCATTTCTTTCGCTGAATATTTACCATCTTTAAGTGATTTCTCACCTGCTCTTCTCATACCGTAACCGATGTTTACCGGTCCTGCTGTAAAGACGATGTTCTTTTTAATGAAATCCCAATCAATAGCTTCTGGATGATTATAAACGATCTCATGAGCGACATAGTTCCAGATAGCAAGGTCTGTACTTGGAGAGAAGATAATATTGATATCACCAATATCACACGTTCTATGTGTATAGGTTTGGATGTTAACAATTTTTACTTTATCTGGATTTGAGAGTTTTCTATCTGATACTCTTGACCAGAGGATTGGGTGCATTTCTGCCATATTTGAACCCCAAGTAACAATCGTATCTGTAATCTCGATATCATCATAACAACCTGATGGCTCATCCACACCAAACGTTTGGTAGAAACCAACAACCGCAGATGCCATACAGTGTCTAGCATTTGGATCGATAGCGTTTGATCTGAATCCACCCTTCATCATTTTCTGAGCTGCATACCCTTCCATAACGGTATATTGACCCGATGCAAATACTGCTACTCCTTCAGGACCACTTGCCTTAAGTGCTTTTTTAGCATGTTTTTCCATCTCATCGAAAGCTCTTTCCCAACTTACAGGTTTAAATTTACCGTGTTTATCGAACTCACCTTTGTCATTCATTCTTAGAAGTGGTGTTTTAAGTCTATCCGCACCATACATGATCTTCGCGTTAAAGTAACCCTTAATACAGTTAAGACCTCTGTTTACCGGTGCTGCAGGGTCACCCTTAACCGCTACGATCTTACCACCTTTAGTTGCAAGCATGATCCCACAACCCGTACCACAGAAACGACAAGCTGCTTTATCCCATCTCCAATCTTTCTGTGCATCAGTTGCTGCTGCATTCAGACTAGATGGAACAGCAATTCCCACTGCACTAGCTGCAGATGCTGCCGCTGCACTTTTAAGAAATTCTCTTCTATTTAAAGCCATATTACTTCCTCCGTAAATTAATTTTTTTAGTTATACAATATATAACAACGTATATAGTTTAGCATAGTGATACCTATATAAAAAATGATTTGCATCAAGAAAAGTGAATAATGTTATAAATCTAACAAATATGTAACATTTTAATTTGGAGTAAAAAAGTCTTAGATAAACTATAAAAATGAACTAGGATCAATGATTAAATTATGTTGATGAAAAGAGGAGCTTTTGACTCCTATTTAGTGTATATCATAGATTGGAAATCTACATTCCGCCTAAAGCTTTTTTTACATTATCATCTGCCATTGAAATATTCCAAGCCGGCTCCCACACTACTTCTACTTCAATGGTACCAACACCATCGAGTTTTTCTACTGCTTCATAAACCCACTGTTTAATCATCTGATGCAGAGGGCAGCCTTGTGTTGAGAGTGTCATGATGACATGTACATTACATGCTTCATCGACGATTGCATCATAGATAAGCCCCATTTCAACCAGGTTAAATCCTACTTCCGGATCGATGACTGTACTTATAGCTTCAAATACTTTTTCTTTACTTATATCACACATTATTTTATTTCCTTTTTTTATTAAATAAATGGTGTGTTGGAACACGCACCCTGCAAATTTTAATTTTCACTTCCGTATGCTAACATTTTCTTCATCGTAATATAGAGGAATATTGCTCCTGCAAACAGAAAACTTCCTCCTGCCTTAAACATGATATTGCTCTCAAAAAGCAATCCAAAACCACCCGATATAACACCTAAAGCAGTAAAGTTAAACATCATTGCGGCACCCTCTTTTGAGTACATTTCATGTAACATGGGCACTTTCTCTTTACCTACCAATGGAGCAAAGCGTTCAAACCATACCAAAAATGGAACAATTTTATAAAGATGTCCTGTGATCATTGACGATACAAATCCCAAAAGAAAAAACCATACTGTGGTATGCAGCATCACTTCGGAATTGCTTAAAAGAAATACCACTCCTGTCATCATAGAAAATATCAATGTTCCAAAAGCAAATATCATAGATTTTGCCCAAACATCCAACTCTTTTCTTACTGTTAATTTTGCAATAATATAAATTTGCCAAAGGTAGAATGCCACTCCGCCAAACGTAATAAGATATCCAAGCAGCATGAACCATTCAAAACCGAGCAATGCACCTGCAAAAACAGTACCTACTCCGGCAACAACCAACTTAAATGCTATTTGAATTGCCTTTTCATCAAAACCGTGTGCCAGTGAAAACATAGGAATCAGTGTTAAAGACAAACCCATAATGGTCAATAGAACATAACCGCCAAGTACTGCATAGACATGTGCCTTCAACATGAGTGAAATATTTACGTTCAAACTTCCTGCAAATCCCAATGCAATAGAGAAACCTGTTAAAATACCAAGCAATAAATATGCATTACTCCACTTTACTGTACTGACTGTCAGGTTATTCAGTGTACTCTTTTTCAGTGTAGCAATATTTTCAAAAGCAAAAATGATCATTGCGACAAGTACCAGCAACCCTCCATAGGGAAGCAGGGATGGCATCATCCAAAAACCAAAGATCATTACTATGGTCCCTACACCCAAAAGTGGAAGAATGATATAATAGACATCCACCACTACATGCCCTACTTCAAGCACTACAGGGATGAGCTGTGCCATCGCTCCAAAGATGATCATCATGACAAAACCTAGCAAAAAGAGGTGTATCCACCCTGCTACATCCATCTGTTGATAACTAAATGTAGGTTCAAAAAAGAGCAGAGCTAACATCGAAAGTAGATAAAAGATCACCCCTAACCGAAAGAATGGGGCGATAAGTTTAAGAGGTGGGGCAAAATCTTTAGAGATAGAGAACATTATTCATTATCCATGACAAGAATTTTGAGTAAGATCAGCTTGCTCACTCTCACCTGATTTGTAGGAAAAAGTAAGTTTTACACGACCATCTTCAAGTTGTTCAATTTCTGTATCATAATTCTCACCGATCTTCTCCAATAATCCACCCGGTTTTTTATGGTTGATCATAACAAGCTTTTTATTAGGACTGTCAATAAGCTTCAATCCTGCCATTGCATTGACCATTGGATCCGGTGGTCCACATTTTGAAGTATCAAATTCAAGAACCTGATCTTCTCCTAATGTATATGTAAAAAATGGAACTGTCGCTCCCATTACTTCAATTTCTTCTTTGTTTAATTCAGACATTTTATCTCCTATTTAGTTTTTGTTATTGTAATGACTTATATTTAAAATAATCTTGATTTATATCAAGATTATGTCAAATTTTGTCAAAATCATTTAAAATATTTTTTAAAATATTCTTCCACCAATGCATCAAAATACTTCATGCGCTCTTTGCCTTTGGGCATCTCTGAGCGTAAAGACTTCATCTTTTGTAGAAACTCCCCTACACTGTCCGGGATAATATTTTCAAAATGACGGCGTATCTGTTTCGCAAATGCCGGTGAAGCTCCTCCTGTAGAAAAAGCAATGGTCAGATCTCCCTTTTGTACATAGGAAGGGAATATAAAATCACAATAGTCTGTATTGTCGACACTATTGACTAAAATCCTACTTCCTCTTGACTCTTCATAAATCGATTTATGAAGTTCTACTGTGTCTGTTGCAACAATAACAATATCAAAACCTTCTATATCTCCTACCTTGTAAGCTCTTTGATAAAGCGTTAAACAGTGTTCTTTAATAAGCATATGAGCTTCTGAACTTACTTCGCTTGCAATAACAGTGATCTCTTTGGTAAAATCAAGCAGTTTTTCAAGTTTTTCAGTAGCAATAGTCCCACCGCCAACTACTAAAACTTTAAGATTTTGCATATCCATATACATAGGAAAAAAAGACATTCTGTTCCTTTATGTCGATTGTCATTACGCCACTATGCAAACACCTGAATCTTTAATGCAGTGATCTCATTCATAATCAAGACAGATTTTTGAAGGACCCGCCTTAGCGGATTCAAGAAAATCTAACGCAGAGTATGGGTGAAAACACTACACCCTTCGGAAAAACGAGAAGAGGTGATCTGCAAGCGAAAAAATATCTGAATTACCTGCGGGTAGTCCTTCATCTTTTTTCACCCACTTATTGCCTCTTCTCGTTCTTTTAACGGTTTAAGTGTTTACATATTGGCGTAATAGATTTAATATAACAAAAGTTTAACATAATAGCTTTGATATGTATCAATCTTTGATAAACTATGATTAACTATAATCTAAAATCACTAAATTTCTTTCAAAACGGAGTCAAAAAATAAATCGTTTAGAAAGAAGTCTACTATATTTAACTGGAGCTATACTATATGGAAAACGAACTACTCTTTCAAATGCAAAATGCCTTTCCTATGACACAAAGACCTTTTGAAATTTTAGCCAAAGAACTGGATACGACAGAAGATGAAATACTCTCTGTGGTACAAAAACTCAAGGATGAAAAAATCATCCGACAAACTTCTGCCATCTTTGATACTAAAAGATTAGGCTACAAATCCTCATTGGTTGCATTTAAAGTGGCTGAAGACAAAGTAGATCAAGCAGCCGATATCATCAACCAACATCCAGGGGTGAGCCATAACTACTTACGTAACCATGACTACAACATCTGGTTTACGATGGCTGTGGCTCCAGACTCCAAGCTTGGACTGGAAAAAACCATTGAGATACTCAAAGAAAGAACAGGTGCTGATGATGCCATCACACTACCTACACTTAAGATGTTCAAGATCTCCGTAAAGATGGATACCACTGGTAAAAGAGCTAAAAAAGAGAAAGTCAAAAAGGTAGCCCATAAAGAGATAGAACTTACTCCTTTACATATCTCTGTAATTAAAGAGTTACAAAAAGATATAGATATAACTCCAGAACCATTTAAGGCAGCAACTGAAAAATTGGGACTCTCTTATGAACAGTTTTTTGAGATAGCCAACACACTTAAAGAGAGTGGTGTCATGCGCCGTTTCGCAACTATCTTAAACCACAGAAAAGCCGGTTTTGGTGCCAATGCTATGAGTGTTTGGGCTGTACCGGAGGATAAAGGTGAAGAGATAGGTCAAGAGATGGCAAGCTTCTCGGCTGTAAGCCACTGCTACCTTAGACCAAGCTACCCTAACTGGCCCTATAATCTCTTTGCCATGGTGCATGCCAAAACCCAAGAAGAGTGTGATACCCTCATCGAAGAGATGGCAAAAGAGAGCGGTTTGACAGAGTATGGAAAACTCTATTCTACTGTTGAATTTAAAAAACAAAGACTGGTTTATTTTGATGATGCGTTTGAAGTGTGGGAAGAGCAGGTAGCAGGTAGCAGGTAGCAGGTAGCAGGTAGCAGGTAGCAGGTAGCAGG
>OFAT01000003.1_pt1 | contig 118855 bp, 114 predicted proteins | sample 1520331 | NCBI WGS metagenome assembly OFAT01 (sample SAMEA3696446, study PRJEB22514) | metagenome | biome: water; feature: marine; material: hydrothermal vent | place: Pacific Ocean | collected 2014-08-12 | depth 1521 m
TAACATATAACATATAACATATAACATATAACATATAACATATAACATATAACATATAACATATAACATTTAACATTTAACATTTAACATTCAATATTCAATATTCAACATTACTCAATGCTCAACACTCAACGCTCAACGCTCAACACTGTTGCCAAGCAACTCTGAACTCTAACTCCTTATTCGATATAATGCAATCAATATATATATAGAGAGGAAAAAATTTGAAGATATTAGTAACAGGTGGAGCAGGATATATCGGTAGCCATGTGGTAAAATTATTGCTTGAGAACAGTGAACATGAGATCACTGTTCTTGATAATCTTGTAACAGGATTTCAGGAAACGATCGATGCACTTACCGTCATTGCAAATGAAAACAGTAAAACCCTGAATTTTATCGAGGAAGATCTTTCTTGTTTCGATAAAATTGAAGTGATCATGACTGAAGATCATTTTGATGCCATTATCCATTTTGCTGCTTCTCTCGTAGTACCGGAAAGTGTAGAAAATCCACTCAAATACTATCTTAACAATACAGCCAATACAGCCAATCTCATAAAATGTGCCACGCAGAATGATGTGAAAAAATTCATCTTCTCTTCTACGGCTGCAACCTATGGAGAACCTGACCCTGCTCTTGTCAACTTGGAAACAGGGCTTAAAGAGAGTGATCCGACCGAGCCTATCAACCCTTACGGTATGAGTAAACTGATGAGTGAGCGTATCCTTCAAGATACGGCATGTGCATACCCCGCATTCAAATATGCAGCATTACGCTATTTTAACGTAGCAGGATCTGATCCGGATGGTCGTATCGGACAGTCTACCGAAAATGCCACACTTCTTATTAAAGTAGCGGCAGAAGCAGCGACGGGGAAACGTGAGAAGATGTATATCTTCGGAGAGGATTATCCTACTCCGGACGGTACAGGTATTCGTGATTATATCCATGTGGTAGACCTGGCACAGGCACATATTGAAGCATTGGATTATCTTGAAGATCATGAAAGTGATGTATTCAACGTAGGGTACAGTCGGGGTTTCTCTGTCAAAGAGGTGATCGATACCATGAAAAAGGTAAGCAGTGTTGATTTTACTGTCGAGATAAAAGAACGACGTGCAGGTGACCCGGCTATCCTCATTTCTGACAATACAAAGATCAAAAATGCTATGAACTGGGAACCAAAGTATGATGACCTGGAAGTGATCTGTCAAACCACTTTAGCGTGGGAAAAAAGGTTAAAATGATCATACGCACTTGAGCTCTTTCGTAATAACACTCAACACTTTTAGATCCAAAGGATTTTCAGCTATAATCGCATCAATACTTAGCAAGCAATGAGATAAAAAACTACCTACTTCTCGCTATATACTTAACACTGGATCCAAAGGATTTTTATATGATCAACAAATGTTTATTCCCCGCTGCCGGCTACGGGACACGTTTCCTTCCTGCAACCAAAGCGACGCCCAAAGAGATGCTGCCTATCTTGACCAAACCGCTTATTCAGTATGGCGTGGAGGAAGCTCTGGAGGCGGGTATCCACACTATGGCGATCGTTACGGGTCGTGGTAAACGTGCCATAGAAGATCATTTCGATATCTCCTATGAGCTTGAACATCAGATCAAGGGAGCTTCCAAGGAGTCTCTTCTTGATGAGATTCGTTCTCTCATCAGCCAATGTACCTTCTCTTACACCAGACAAATAGAGATGAAGGGATTGGGGCATGCTATCCTCACCGGTGAAACACTCATAGGAAATGAACCTTTTGCGGTTGTATTGGCAGATGACCTCTGCACCAACAACCTACCAATAACCAATAACCATCCAAGCAAAGCGACAATCCCTCAGGAACGGGGACAATTACCAATGACGGATGCCAAAGGTATCTTATCCCAAATGATCGAAGTCTATGAAAAGTACCAATGTTCAGTGGTAGCCATCGAAGAGGTCCCTATGGATCAGACTGACAAATACGGTATCATTGCAGGAAATCTGGTAGATGGCACGGATGATACCTATCGGGTAACCGACATGGTGGAAAAACCGGATCCCAAAGATGCCCCTACCAACATGGCGATCATCGGACGCTACATCCTTACACCGGATATCTTCGATATCCTCAGAGAGACCAAACCGGGAAAAGGCGGAGAGATCCAGATCACCGATGCCCTTCTCGAACAAGCCAAACAGGGCAGAGTCATTGCCTATAAATTTAAAGGTACACGTTTTGACTGCGGTTCAGTAGACGGCTTCGTCAAAGCAACCAACCACTTTTATGAATTGAGCCAAAACTAACACAGGAGACTTGACAAGTCCCAAAGGACTATGTCAAAGTTTACCCACATAGTACATAGCATTGTTGCAAAGCTGCTCTTAACTCTTTTCGATATAATCATTAAATTAATTTTAAATTTTAAATTGGGGGGATTGATGAAAACAGAAAATCATACCGTAGGTAAATCATTTGATTTTGCTGTTCGGATCGTCAATTTATCTAAGTATCATGAAAACAACGCAGGACAGAAATAAAAAATGAGTAAAACTAATTCAAAATTCAAAATTCAAAATCCAAAATTAGCGATCATCGGACTCGGTTACGTAGGTCTGCCTCTGGCGCATGCTTTCAGTGAGAAGTATGAGGTGGTAGGTTTTGACATTGCGCAGTGGCGTATAGATGAACTGAATAATGCTTATGATCGTACTCTTGAACTGGACGAAGCTCAGATGAAAGAGGCTATCGATAACGGCATGAAGTTCTCTTGCAACTTAGAAGATATCGCCGATTGCAATATCTACATTGTTACGGTTCCAACACCTATAGACAGTTCCAACCGTCCTGACCTTACTCCGCTTATTAAATCTTCTGAGTCGGTGGGAAAAGTGCTGAAAGAGGGTGACATTGTCATCTACGAATCTACGGTCTATCCTGGTGTGACTGAAGAGGTCTGTGTTCCTGTCCTTGAAAAAGTCTCCGGCCTCAAATATATCTCTTCAGACAATAATTCAACACTCAACACTCAACACTCAACACGGGAAGAAACCAAAGGTTTCTTCTGCGGATATTCTCCTGAGCGTATCAACCCGGGTGACAAAGAGCATACAGTAACTAAGATCTTAAAAGTTACGGCCGGTTCAACTCCCGAAATTGCTACTATAGTGGATGATCTTTATGCGAGTATCATCACTGCCGGTACGCATCTGGCTTCTTCTATCAAAGTAGCAGAGGCTTCCAAGGTTATTGAAAATACTCAACGTGACGTTAACATCGCACTCATCAATGAACTTGCTCTTATTTTTGACACGATGGGCATAGATACTACGGAGGTCATAGATGCTGCCGCAACAAAATGGAACTTCATCAAGCTGACTCCCGGCCTGGTAGGCGGCCACTGCATAGGCGTGGACCCTTACTATCTTACACACAAAGCACAGGAGCTTGGCTACAAACCAAACCTTATTTTAGGTGCTCGTCAGATCAACAATGGTATGAGTAAGTACATAGCCGAACGTGCTATCAAAGAGATGATCTCACATGACAAGAAGATCAAAGATTCTAATGTACTTGTGATGGGTTTGACGTTCAAAGAGGACTGTCCGGACATTCGTAACTCCAAAGTGTTCGACATCATCGATGAACTGGCTGACTATGGTTGTAACGTTGATGCTTATGAACCATGGATTGATGAGAAAGATGTAGATCAGAAGAACTTCACGTTCATAACGGATCCTTTTAAAGCAGATAAAAAGTACGATGCAGTCATTGTCGCTGTAGGGCATAAGGAGTTTAAAGCGTTGGAACGCAGTGCATATGAAGGTATCAGTACAGGTGAGCCGGTACTCATAGATATTAAAGGGATCGTTGAGTCTCCTACGTGGAGATTGTAGGGGAATGCAAGAACGGGTATCTCATATCTGACATAAAAATGGGAAGCAAATGTGAGTTGATCATAAAAGAGGCATAAGAGTGGATAATATCAATGATCTCTATGGTAGAATGTCAAGAATATATGAGTGTAGGGTATATAAATGGGGATCTGTCTGGAAATCGTTGGTTTTCTTTTGGAAATCGATGGTCTACGGTAAATAGGGGGGGGAGAATTGATGACGAATATTATATTATGCGGAGGCTCAGGTACGCGTTTATGGCCGCTCAGCCGTACGCTTATGCCGAAGCAGTTCGTAAAACTCTTTGAGGGTGAGTCTCTTTTTCAAAAGACTGTAGCAAGAAACCAAAAATCCTGTGATTCGCAGTTTATTGTCTCAAATGCAGAACAGTATTTTTTAGCAGTAGATCAGCTCGAAGAGCTTACGCATAACTCAACACCCAACACCCAACACCCAACACAATATCTTTTAGAGCCTGTAGGCAGAAATACTGCACCTGCTATTGCTCTTGCCTGTCTTGCCCTCGATCCGGAAGAGATCGTTCTTGTCACTCCTTCCGATCATCTCATTAAAGATGAAGAAGCCTATCTGGAAGCCGTAGAAAAAGCAAAGAATCTTGCAGAAGAGTGTAATCTTGTGACTTTTGGCATCACTCCACAATTTGCTGAAACAGGCTTTGGATATATTGAAGCGATTGCTTCAGTGATAGTTGAGAGTGATAGTGATTGTGGGATGGATGTTATTCATTTTCATGAAAAGCCTGATCTTCAAACGGCACAGCAATATATTCATAAGAACCAAGAGGATCAATCACTATCACAATCCACTATCACTAAATTCTTCTGGAACTCCGGAATGTTCTGCTTCAAAGCAGGCGTGTTTTTGGAAGAATTAGAAAAATATGCACCTGAGATCTATGAAGCTTCAAAAAAAGCGATAGAAAAACTCAAAACCCGTCTGAGCGAAGCGACAATCCCACAGGAACGAGGACAAAACTCAACACTCAACACTCCGGAATTGCTCCGAATCGATCACTCATCGATGGCAGAGATTCCGGAAGAATCCATAGACTATGCCGTCATGGAAAAAAGCGACAAGGTAAAGGTCGTTCCCTCAGATATTGACTGGAGCGATCTTGGAAGCTTCGATGCACTTTACGAAGAATTACCTCATGATAACAATGGCAATGCTACAACTTCAATTCAAAATTCAGCATTAATCATTCAAAATTCGAATAACAACTTGATCCTCTCTGAGAAACAAGTTGCTATGATAGACGTAGATGACCTTATTATCATTGATACGGCAGATGCACTTTTGGTTTCTAAAAAAGGGAGCAGTCAAAAGATTAAAGAGGTAGTCAAAAGACTCAAAGAGAAAAAATCTGAACTGCCAAACATTCATGTTACGGCACACAGACCATGGGGTACCTATACCATACTGGATGAGTCAGAGGGCTATAAAGTAAAGCGTATCGTTGTTAAACCCGGTAAACGTCTCTCTTTACAAAAGCACCATCACCGTTCTGAGCACTGGGTTGTGGTCAGTGGGACAGCATTGGTCACAAGAGGAGCAGATGAGTATCCTGTAAGAGCAAACGAATCAACCTATATCTCTATGGGTGAAGTCCACCGCCTTGAAAATATAGGGAAGATCCCTCTTGTGATGATCGAAGCACAGGTGGGTGAATATGTCGGGGAAGATGACATCATTCGTGTAGAGGATGACTTTGAAAGAAACTAATCCGGGCTATATAGAGGGAGATCTTTTTAAAACGCTTATTGAGAACACACCACTTGTCTCAGTTGATCTTATTGTTAAACAAAAAGGTAAGGTATTACTCGGAAAAAGAGTCAATAAACCTGCTCAAGGATATTATTTTACACTGGGTGGTAGAGTATTTAAAAACGAGCGCATCAAGGATGCCATCAAACGTATCAGCAAGCTAGAATTAGGTATAATTATTGATAATAATCCAAAGTTCATCGGTGTTTTCGAGCATCTCTATGACGATAGTATTTTTGAGACTGTTTCGACCCATTATCTTAATCTTGGGTATGAGATAGAAGTATCAGATCTTGAGGATCTGCCTAGGGATCAGCATGATGATTACCGATGGTTCGATCTTGAAGAGCTGATGCAGAGTGATGAAGTACATGCCTATGTAAAAGACTATTTTACAAAAGAGAAGGGAAAGGTCCCACAAAATAGTGATAGTGACGTGTGATAGTGATAGAGGGGGAGGATGATATCGTCAGATTCTCTGATGATTTTCAGAGAGAGTAGAGTTAAGTGCTACGTGTTATGTGTTACGAAAAGGTATTAAATGAAATGTGAAAAATTGGATGTGTGGAAGAAGAGTGCTAGACTCTCTGCTAATGTCTATAAAGCTTTTAAAGAGTGTAAAGACTTTGGGTTTAAAGATCAAATCACCCGTGCAGGGCTTTCTATCCCCAGTAATATTGCTGAAGGAATGGAAAAAGAATCTTTTAAAGAACAGGCTCGATTTCTTGATATTGCAAAAGGTTCAGCAGCTGAATTCGCTACACAAACATACATTGGAATGGATATAGATTATATAGATAAACAAGAAGGAAAAAGATGGATAGAAGAGTCAGATCATATACTCTCTATGTTGTCAAATCTACAGAAATCAATAAGAGAAAAAATCGTAACACGTAATCCGTAGCACGTAACACAAATAAAAAGGAAATAAAATGGCAAAGCAAAAAGTAGCACTGATAACTGGGATAACCGGCCAGGACGGAAGTTATTTGGCTGAATTTTTATTAAAGAAAGGCTACATCGTTCACGGTATTAAACGTCGTGCATCTCTTTTTAACACGGACCGTATCGACCATCTCTACCAGGATCCGCATGTAGAGAACAGGAATTTCATCCTCCATTATGGAGACATGACAGACTCTATGAACCTGACCCGTATTATCCAGGAGGTGCAACCGGATGAGATCTACAATCTGGCAGCCATGAGCCATGTTGCTGTCTCTTTTGAAACACCGGAGTATGTTGCCAATGCTGACGGTACAGGAACACTTCGTATCCTTGAAGCAGTTAAACTTCTGGGGCTTACAAAAAAGACACGTATTTATCAGGCTTCCACCTCTGAGCTCTACGGGAAAGTACAGGAGACACCTCAATCTGAAACAACACCGTTCTATCCGCGTTCTCCTTATGCTGTAGCAAAGATGTATGCCTATTGGATCACGATTAACTATAGAGAAGCCTACGGCATGTTCGCCTGTAATGGTATTTTGTTCAACCACGAATCACCGGTAAGAGGTGAAACCTTTGTAACCAGAAAGATCACGCGTGCAGCTTCCAAGATCGCTTTGGGACTTCAGGACAAGCTCTATCTGGGTAACCTCAATGCAAAACGCGACTGGGGCCATGCAAAAGACTATGTTAAAATGATGTGGCTCATCCTGCAGGCAGAGGAACCCGAAGACTGGGTCATTGCTACAGGACAGACAACCACAGTACGTGATTTTGTAAGAATGGCATTTGCTTATGCAGGGATCGAGCTTGAATTCAAAGGGGAAGGTGTTGATGAAGTAGGTATTGTCAAATCCATCGATGAAGACCGTATTCATTCCCTGTCACTATCACTCTCCACTATCACTGATCTAATTGGAAAAGAAGTGGTTGCTGTTGATCCCAAATACTTCAGACCTACAGAGGTTGATCTTCTTTTAGGTGACCCGACCAAAGCAGAGACCAAACTTGGCTGGAGCAGAGAGTATCAGCTTGAAGAACTTGTGAACGACATGATGCAGTCTGACCTTCATCTTATGACAAAAGACCAGTATCTCAAAGAAGGTGGCTACACCATCATGAATTACTTCGAGTAGTGCATGATCAATGTTGAATTTTAAATTTTAAATTTTGAATGGAGGGGAAGTGAAAGATAATGTTATTTTAGATAAATCGCTTGAATTTGCTATTAGGGTTGTGAAACTCTATAAGTATCTGTGTGATGAAAAGAAAGAATATATATTATCTAAGCAACTGCTAAGAAGCGGTACTTCCATTGGTGCTAATATTAATGAAGCACAAGCAGGTCAAAGTAAAGCTGACTTCATAGCTAAAATGGCAATAGCGAGCAAAGAAGCCAGAGAAAGCAAATACTGGATCAATCTATTGATAAAAACGGATTATCTTAATAAACATGATGTGCATGTTCGAACATTGGTAAACGAAATAGATGAAATAGTGAAGTTGTTAACTTCAATAGTAAAAAGTTCACAAGGTAATAATTAATATGGATAATTCAAAATTAAACATTAAACATTCACCATTACAAAAATCTTCAAAGATTTTTGTAGCGGGTGGTACAGGTCTTGTAGGCTCTGCTATTATTCAAAACTTGTTGGAAAAAGGCTACACAAACATAGTAGCAAACTACCATAAGCGCATCCCAAACAATTCAAAATTAAACATTAAACATTCAACATTAAATACGAACCCCGTCAAATATGTTAAACTAGACTTATTAGATGCAACAGCTACAGATGAGTTTTTCAAATCAGAGCTTCCAGAGTTCGTATTTCTAGCTGCAGCAAAAGTAGGTGGTATTGTGGCGAACAACACCTACCGTGCGGACTTCATCTATGAGAACTTGCAGATACAGAACAACATTATCCACCAAAGCTATAAGAACAATGTCAAAAAACTGATGTTCCTGGGATCTACCTGTATTTACCCAAAGAATGCGCCACAACCTATGCCAGAGGACTGCCTGCTTACAGATACACTCGAATACACCAATGAACCTTATGCCATAGCAAAAATCGCAGGTATCAAGATGTGTGAAAGTTACAACCTGCAGTACGGCACCAACTACATCTCAGTGATGCCAACAAACCTCTACGGTCCCAATGACAACTTTGACCTGGAAAAATCACATGTACTTCCGGCACTCATCAGAAAGATCCACCTGGGAAAAGTATTAGAAGAGAACAACTGGGATGCCATCAGAAAAGATCTTAACAAACTCCCCATCGAAGGCATCGACGGATCATCTTCGAAAGAAGAGATCATTGGAGTACTTGAAAAGTATGGAATTGCTATCCACTATCACAATCCACTATCACAACCCCAAATTTCAATAGAAATTTGGGGTTCCGGTAAGCCACGCCGCGAATTTTTATGGAGCCACGATATGGCCGATGCCTGCGTATTCCTCATGGAAAACAGAGACTTCTCTGATGTCATCAATAGTGAAAAAGATAATTCAAAATTCAACATTAAGCATTCAACATTAACAAATGAGATCCGAAACACCCATATAAATATTGGAACTGGAGTAGATGTTAGTATAAAGGAGCTAGCCTACATGATAAAAGATCTTATTTGTTTTAAGGGCGAGCTTTACTTCAACACCGACAAACCGGACGGTACGATGAAGAAGCTTACGGATGTTTCTAAGCTTCATTCTTTAGGTTGGCATCATAAGATAGATCTTGAAGAAGGTATAATGCGTATGTATGATTGGTACAAGGGAAATAGTTAATGAACATTATACAACAACAAATTACGAATTCCAAAGGAATTAAATGAAAATAGCAATAGCAGGTACAGGTTACGTTGGTCTATCCAACGGTATTCTTTTAGCACAAAACAATGAAGTTGTAGCACTTGATATCATCCCTGAGAAGGTTGAAATGATCAATGCTAAGAAGTCACCTATTGAAGATAAAGAGATAGAAGAGTATCTTTTGCGTACTGATCTAAATTTCAAAGCGACTTTAGATAAAGCGGAAGCGTATAGAGATGCAGACTTTGTTATCATCGCGACACCGACTGACTATGATCCAGAGACTAACTATTTTAACACTAAGAGTATAGAATATGTCATTGCAGATGTGTTGGAATACAATCCTGATGCTGTTATGGTCATAAAGTCTACTATTCCTGTAGGTTATGTAGAACGAGTTAAACAAGAGTTCAACACGGAGAATATCATCTTCTCTCCAGAGTTTTTACGGGAAGGTTCTGCTCTTTATGACAACTTGCATCCTTCACGCATCATCGTAGGTGAAAAGAGTGAACGTGCAGAAATTTTTGCCAACCTTCTTAAGGAAGGTGCTATCAAAGAAGATATTTCTGTACTGTTTACCGATTCAACAGAGGCAGAAGCCATTAAACTCTTTGCTAACACTTACTTAGCAATGCGTGTTGCTTATTTTAACGAATTAGACACTTATGCACAGACTCATGGACTCAACACCAAAGAGATCATCGATGGTGTAGGCTTAGACCCTCGCATTGGTACACACTACAATAATCCTTCGTTTGGCTATGGTGGCTACTGTTTGCCAAAAGATACAAAGCAACTTCTGGCAAACTACAAGGATGTTCCAAGCAAGATGATCCAGGCGATTGTTGAAGCGAACACTACCCGTAAAGACTTCATTGCAGATAGTGTTGTCAAAATGCTCAACGATCAAAATAACTCAAAACTAAAAACTAAAAACTCAAAACTAAATTCCCAAGTAGTGGGAATTTATAGACTTGTTATGAAAAGTGGATCAGACAACTTTAGAAGTTCAGCTATTCAGGGGGTTATGAAACGTCTTAAAGCTAAAGGGATTGAAGTTGTTGTATATGAACCTGTACTATATGAAGAAGAGTTTTTTCACTCAAGAGTAATCAAAGACTTGGATGAGTTTAAAAAGATATCAGATGTTATTGTAGCAAATAGACTTTCAGAAGATCTCAAAGATGTAGAAGAAAAAGTTTATACTCGTGATTTGTTTGGGAGTGATTAGGTGAAGATCTTAGTAACAGGAACAGCAGGGTTTATAGGTTTTCATTTAGCAAAAAAGTTACTAGAACGTGGTGATGAAGTTGTGGGGTTAGATAATATTAATGATTATTATGATGTAAATTTAAAATATGGTCGTCTTAGAGAACTTGGTGTAGAAAAAGAGGCAATTGTAGATAATGGGTTTACCACATCGATTTTATATCCAAAACATAAGTTTATAAAACTTGATCTTTCAAACCGTAGAGGAATGGAAAAACTTTTTAAAGAAGAAAAGTTTGATGCGGTTATGCATTTGGCAGCACAGGCAGGGGTTCGTTACTCTATTGATAATCCTCATACATATATAGACAGTAACATTGTAGGTTTTATGAATATTCTTGAGGGGTGTCGTCATCATGATGTAAAAAATCTTTCTTATGCTTCAAGTTCATCGGTATATGGACTCAATAAGTCACAACCTTTTAAAACTTCTGATCATACAGATCATCCAGTAAGCCTATATGCAGCTACAAAAAAATCAAATGAAATGATGGCACATACTTATGCACATCTCTATGGGTTACAAGTTACTGGTTTACGTTTTTTTACAGTTTATGGACCATGGGGGAGACCAGATATGGCACCTATGCTTTTTACAGATGCCATTTTAAATGACAGACCTATCAAAGTGTTTAATCATGGAAAGATGAGCCGAGATTTTACTTATGTTGACGATATTGTTGATGGTATTATAAAAGTAATTGATAACCCGGCAAATCCTAATCCTAATTGGGATGCTGAAAATCCTACACCGGAGTGTTCATCTGTCCCTTACCGGGTCTATAATATTGGAAATAATGCTCCGATTGCTTTGATGGAATTCATAGAAACTATAGAAAACACGTTAGGTAAAGTTGCAGAGAAAGAGATGTTGCCAATGCAGGATGGAGATGTGGTTTCTACTTATGCAGATGTTAATGGATTAATTAATAAGTTTGATTATAAACCAAATACAAATTTAGCTGATGGTATTAGTAAGTTTGTATTGTGGTTTAAAGAATTTTATAATATTAAGAATTAGTAGATGAAAGCAATATTTTTAGATAGAGATGGAGTTATAAATAAAGAAAAAGAATATTTATATAGAATAAATGATTTTGAATTTATTGATGGAGTGTTCCCAACGTTGAAGTACTTTCAAAAAAAAGGATATTTACTTTTTATTATTACAAATCAATCAGGCATTAATCGTGGCTTTTATACAATAGACGATTTTATAGCATTGAATAGATGGATGATTCATGAGTTTAATAAAATGGATATACAAATAGCTGAGGTATATTTTTGTCCACATACTCCTGAAGAAAAATGTAAATGTCGAAAACCAAAACCAAAAATGATACTTGATGCAAAAAAAGAGTTTGATTTGGATTTAGAAAATTCAATTTTGATTGGAGATAAAAATAGTGATATAGAGACAGGCATAAAGGCAGGTGTGCATAATCTATTTTTGGTTACAACAGGACATTTAATTAATGAAAATAAGTTTAATGTTAAAATAATACAAAATTTAAAAGAGTTAAAGGATTTATTTTGAAATATACAGATATAGATTTTAAGCATAAAACTGTACTCATTACAGGAGGTGCTGGTTTTATAGGAAGTAATTTAGCTTTTTATTTTCAAAATAATTATCCAAAATGTAAAATAATTGTTTTAGATAAATTTAGGAATGAAGAAACTTTTAGTAATGGTAATTTAATGAGTTTCGGACATTATAAAAATCTTCTTGGATTTAACGGCGTGGTAATTAGTGGTGATATCAATGATAAAGTTGTGTTGAAATCATTAGAAGAAGATTATCAATTTGATTATATTTTTCATCAAGCAGCAATTTCAGATACTACCGTAAAAGAACAAGACTTAATGATCCAAACGAATGTAAATGCATATGAAGATTTACTTAAAATTGCAATTAAGCATAAAGCAAATATGATTTACGCTAGTAGTGCAGCAACATATGGTGATGCACCCAGTCCTCAAACTGTGGGGTGTGAAAACCCAGGAAATGTCTATGGTTTTTCTAAATTAATGATGGATAATATTACTAGAAAATATTTAAAGCAGGATTTGGATATTTCTATTGTTGGATTGCGATATTTTAATGTATATGGTGCAAGAGAATTTTATAAAAACAAAACTGCTTCAACCGTTGTACAGTTTGGGCATCAAATTCTTGCAGGTAATACACCCAAACTTTTTGAAGGTAGTGATAAGATTTTAAGAGATTTTATTTATATTGAAGATGTGATTCAAGCCAATATTAAAGCATGTAGCCCCAAAAAAAGTGGAATTTATAATGTAGGGACAGGAAAAGCACGAAGTTTTCAAGATATAGCGGATATTTTACAAAAAGAGTTAGGTACGGATTATGGAACAGAATATATCCCAAACCCCTTTATAGGCCAATATCAGTTTCATACTGAAGCTAATATTGAGGAGACTAAGCAATATATAGGTTATATACCAAATTATGAGATGGAGGATGGTATAAAAGCTTATATTCCTGAAATTAAACGGCTTTATGAGTTAGAAGTAAAAAATGCATAATCAATTTTCACATAATACGAATATCTTGGTCATTGGTGATTTAATGATAGATCATTATTTGTGGGGTCAATGTGATCGTATATCGCCTGAAGCACCTGTTCAAGTAGTAGATATTGAAAAAGAAACAACAGTCTTGGGTGGTGCAGGTAATGTTGTTAATAATCTGAAAGCTTTAGGATCAAATGTTGCCGTAATGAGTGTAATTGGTAATGATTTGGTAGCTAAAGAGTTAATTGATATGTTAAATACTATCAGTGTAGAACATTTTTTAGTTACTCAAAATGAACGAAAAACATCTAAAAAAAGTCGTATTATGGCAGCCAAAGCGCAAGTAGTACGATATGATCATGAAACAAAAAATGCTATAGATACTCAAAGTGAAGAATATTTGATTAAGCTTTTTGAAGAAAAAGTACAAGACTATGATCTTGTATTATTGTCTGATTATGGTAAAGGCGTTTTGACTAAAAATGTATGTAAAGCAATAATTCAAAGTGCCAATAAGCATAATAAAAAAGTATTAGTAGATCCAAAAGGAACGGATTACAGTAAATATGAAAATGCCTATTTATTAACTCCCAATAAAAAAGAAGCAAGTATTGCTACAGGAATTGATATTGTAGATGATGATTCTTTGATCGAGGCTTTGCAGTTATTAAAACAAACTGGATCTTTACAAATTTCTATGATTACATTAAGTCAAGATGGAATTGCTATCTATAAAGATCAATTAATTAAACGTCCTACTGTAGCTAGAGAAGTTTATGATGTAACAGGTGCGGGTGATACAGTATTATCATCACTTGGATTTTGTTTAGCTCAAGATATTAATATAGAGAAAGCGGTTGAATTTGCTAATTTAGCAGCTAGTGTGGTAGTAGGAAAATTGGGTAGTGCAACTGCTACTATAGAAGAAATAGAAGAATATAAATCTAGTTTGCATAAAAAAAGTAGTATAGACTCTCATATTAAATCTTGGAATGAGATTAGTTATACTGTTGAAAGATTCAAAAAGCAGCATAAAAAAATAGTTTTTACCAATGGGTGTTTTGATATTCTGCATCGAGGTCATGTATCTTATTTGGATATAGCCAAATCATTTGGAGATATATTAATTTTAGGTCTTAATAGTGATGCAAGTGTTAAGCGTCTTAAGGGAGAGGATAGACCTATTAATACCCAAGAGGATAGGGCATTTGTTTTGGCAGCATTGGAAAGTGTAGATTATGTGGTGATATTTGAAGAGGATACCCCTTATAATCTGATTTCTTTAATTAAGCCTGATATCTTGGTTAAGGGTGCAGATTATGAAGGTAAAAAGATTGTAGGAAGTGATATAGTTAATGAAGTTAAACTAGTGACATTTGTCGATGGTAAAAGTACAACACAGACAATACAAAAAATAAAAAAGGCTGATAAATGCAGGATATGATCAATAAAGAGTTTCAGCTTCATTTGGAAACAATGCAAAAAGTAATGCAAACAATGATTAGTGATTTGGAAAAATCTGCACAAATAGCTATAGAAACTTTAAAAAATGGTAATAAGATATTATTATGTGGAAATGGTGGAAGTGCTGCTGATGCGCAGCATATAGCAGCAGAATTAACAGGAAGATATAAAGTTGAAAGAAAAGGTTTACCTGCCATTGCTTTAACAACAGATACCTCAGTTTTAACAGCTATTGGAAATGATTATGGGTATGATCGAGTATTTGATCGACAATTTGAAGCATTGGCAAATAAAGGGGATATGCTTATTGGTATTAGTACAAGTGGAAACAGTGCTAATGTGATGAATGCATTAAAATTGGCTAAAAATATGGAGTGTTTTACTTTAGGATTTAGTGGTCGAACAGGCGGATACATGAATGAAGTATGTGATTTAAACTTAATAGTTCCGAGTGATAATACTCCACGGATTCAAGAGATGCATATTTTGTTTGGACATACAATTTGCCAAGCGATTGATGATGCATTTAGGGTTAATTGATGATATTGGAAAAGGTTTAAATAATGTGTGGAATTTTAGGTCAAATAGTCAATAAATCTATTGATAGAAACAAGTTTCAAAAATCATTATTGTTAATGGATCACCGTGGACCTGATGATAATGGAGTGTATTTTAACAATAACCTTGCTTTTGGACACACAAGACTCTCAATTTTAGACCTTTCAAACCATGGTCATCAGCCGATGATAAGTGAGAATGGAAATTATGTTCTTGTTTTCAATGGAGAAATATATAATTTTGAAGAGATAAAAAAAGTATTAGAGAAGAAGGGGTATGTTTTTCATTCTCATTCAGATACAGAAGTAATTTTAAATGGATACATTGAGTATAAAGAGAAAATAGTTAATAAACTTAATGGCATGTTCGCTTTTGCTATTTACAATAAATCAAATGGGGATGTTTTTTTAGCACGTGATAGAAGTGGTATTAAGCCGCTTTACTATTTTAATGATGATGACAACTTTGCTTTCTCATCAGAAATAAAAGCACTAAAAGACTTCTCAAGTAAAATCAACCTTGATGCAAAAATACTTTTTTTGCTTTTAGGCTCAGTACCTGAACCTATCACTATTTATGAAAATATATTTATGTTTCCTGCAGGTAATTATGCATATTATTCAAATGGTATCCTTAAAACTACAAAATTTGATGAATATAAATATGAACCAAAAATTATAAAACCGTATACTGAAATTGTAAAAGATGTTAATACTCTCTTGCATGAAAGTATTAGAAGGCATTTAGTTAGTGATGCACCGATCGGTACTTTCTTATCCGGAGGTTTGGATTCTTCGGCTATTACGGCTATTGCTGCACAATATAAAGAGAACTTGCAGACACTCTCTTTGGTTTTTGAAGAAAAGGATCTGTCGGAAGAGTATTATCAAGATCTGGTTGTTGACAGATATAAGACAAATCACACCAAACACCTGATCGATGAAAAACTGTTTTTAGAATCTATCGATGACTTTATAGATTCCTTAGACCAACCAAGTATAGATGGTTTAAACACTTTTTTTGTTTCAAAAGCAGCGAGAGAGAGCGGTCTTAAAACAGTACTGTCCGGTGTTGGTGGAGATGAGATATTTTATGGTTATCCCTCTTTTAAAAATGCCAAAAAGCTGGATTTTCTTTCTAAAATACCTTATTTTATTATTCAGATGCTGCAAATGTCTCATAAGTACAAAAAACTGGAGTTATTGCAAATTGAAAATGATTTGGCAACTTATCTTCCGACAAGGGGTGTATTTACGCCAACAGAGATCGCAGACATCTTAGCAGTTGATAGGGATCTCGTGTATAAAACAATAGTAAAGCTATGGGAAGAGTATAACTCATCATATATCAAAGTGATTGATGACAAGGTCTCGTTCTTTGAGCTAAATATGTATATGAAAAACCAGCTTTTAAGAGATACAGATGTCTTCGGAATGGCGAATTCACTGGAAATCAGGGTGCCATTTTTAGATAAAGAGCTGGTTGATTACGTACTTAAAATTAAACCGGAAGAGAAGTATGATACTAATATCAACAAGATCATTTTAGCGGATGCAACAAGATCATTGTTGCCTAGTGAGGTGATAGATAGACCAAAGATGGGCTTCACTTTGCCTTTTGAATCATGGTTCAGAAAAAATATAAACAAGTTTGAGTTGCCTGCGGATGTAAAAGATAAGTTTTTGAATAAGCAATTGCATTGGTCAAGAGTATGGGCATTATTGGTTTTGAATAAGTTTGGTGTAGAAGAATAATGCTAAAAATAAAAACAGTTCAAGCTCACTATAACTTTTTAAACGGATTATTATCTTTATTGCAGCAGTTGCTATTTCAAAAAGTACAAGTAAATAAAAAGAGTGCAATCAAGAAAATACTTATATTTAGAAATGGTTCATTTGGAGATACTATTTGTGCACTCCCTGCTATTAACAGTGTGCGGAAAGACTTTCCTGATGCCGAGATTGATATTATGACTAATAGTGGTGGAACAACGCTTGTATCTATAGAAAATATCATTGATAGGTCATTGGTCAATGAGTTTATAAATTATTTGGGGGTAGATAAACAAGTTCTGGCCAAGAAAATAAAAGAAAAAAATTATGATCTTTTTATTGAACTTCCGCAGGATCAAGCCACATTTATATCTCAAATTAGAAATATGGTCATAGCCAGGTTTATATTTAAAATTCAGCATGCTTTTGGCTGGGAAATTGGTGCAACCAGATTATTTAAAAAACAGCAAGAAAAATATTTTACTTTTAAAGATGAAAGAAAAAGATTATTGGATATTTTAGAAAAAAACGATTTGACAAACTATAATCAAGAGTTTCCTTTAAATATTACAGAAAAAGATATTCATTCTGTAACTGACTTAATGAAGCAAAATAATCTTACTGATAAACATAAAAATATAGCTTTTGTAGTGGGTGCAAAACGTCATTCGAATCGATGGCCTATAGAGTATTTTAAAGAAGTTGCATTGTACTTTTCTAAAAAAGATTTTAATATAATTATAATCGGTGGTAAAGAAGATCAAGCTCTTGCCGAACAATTATTAGATATAACAAATACCTATGATTTTACAGGAATGTTGACGCCTATGCAAAGTGCAGAAATGCTTAGGTATTGCAAATTGACTTTGTCCAATGATACTGGTCCTATGCACCTTTCTTATGCTGTTGAAACGCCTATTGTAGCTGTTTTTAGTGCAAGAGATTATCCAAATAAGTGGTTTCCTCCAGAAGGGAACATTGTATTGAGAGATAATGACATTGAATGTTCAGTATGTTTTACAGAAACATGTACCGATAATCAATGTATGAAGTCCATATCTTCAAAAACTGTCATTGAGTCTGTTGAAAACTTGTTGCAAATAGGTGAAAATAACGTATGAGTTCATTAGGCAGCAAAGCGAAATCGTCAGTTTTGTGGAATACAGGTTTCAACCTTTTCCGCGATGTTTTACAATTTTTGGTCATGATCATTCTCGTCAGAATGATCGTGCCGAGCTCGTACGGTGAATTTGCATTGGTAACCAGCATAATTGGTTTTATTCATGTGTTTTCATTCAATACTTTTATTCAACATGTTTTACAAGTTAGAGATGACTCAAAGGTAAATTATCAGTACCATTTTACTTTTGGTTTTTTCCTGCAAATATTTATGTTTATTTTTACTAACCTGATAGCTTTTTTGATGGAGTTTTTTCATTTTTATGACACTGTAGCAGTCTATTTGCATGTATTATCCATAGTTTTTTTTCTCGAACTGTTTTCTGAAATCCGACGAATGGAATTACAGCGCGAATTGGATTGGAAGCGTATGCGTATCCTTCATGGTATCGGTTTGTTAATAGGTTCCGCTTTAGCTATAGGTTTGGCCTATGCCGGCGCAGGAATATATGCCTTGATTATTCCTGGATTTATGTCTAACGTACCTTTCATTTATGAGATGTTAATTATACAGAAATGGCGTCCAACCTGGGAATGGAAACTGTCAGAGTATAAAAAAACGATTAATTTTTCAAAAAAAAGAATTATCAGCGGTCTTATGACAACAGGAAAGCCCTTAATAGAAAATAGTCTTTTTGTTGCAATATTGGGTTATGCACAACTTGGATTCTACAATAGAGCAATAGGTTTAGCTACTTTGTTAGTCAATAAATTTGCCTTGCAATTAACTTTTTCTATATATCCGATTTTAACAAAAGTAGAACCTTATACCGATCAGTTTAGGCGCATAGGAGGATTAATAATTCTTTTTGTTGTTTGGATCATTGTACCTATAGCCTATGTGGTTTTTACTATGAGCAGTGAGCTTGTTCTCATTTTGTATGGAGATAAATGGTTAGAAGTTATACCATATCTTGCACCGGCTGCCATCATTATGGCTTTAAATGCTATAAACCATGTTCTTTATTCTTTATTGCTTTCTTCTCATCAGGAAAAATTGTGTACATATTATGATTCTTCAATGTTGATAGGAACTGTTTTACTTTTACTTTTGGTATTACCTAATGGAGTGTTGGGTTATTTACATGCACAGGTATTATTATTGTTTGGAGCAACATTATTTTTAATCAGTGTAAGTATTTATCTGAAAGTCCTAGAAGTTAAGTCAGTTTACTTTGCAATTTTTCCACCACTGCTTGCTTTGGCATTTTCAGGTATATTTTTAGAAAATGTAGTTTCTTTGGAAATGGAAGCCTTAGATAGTAAAATTATTCGATTAATACTCTATAGTCTACTTTTTTCTATTTTGTATCTTGGAGTCTTGCGAGTGTTTTTTTCTAAAAGCTTATATACGATTGTTTCCTATTTACCGGGCAAGACAGTACTGTTTAAAATTTTAATGTTAACAAACAATAAGGACCAATAATGAAAATTTACTTGATAACGGATTCACAAAATTTTTATGGGCAGAAATTATATCCTTGGGAAAGTTTAGACATTTTCAAAATAATTTCAAAACTTGAGAAGCTCTATCCTGTTGAACATGTGACATTTAATAAGATAGTTAATACTAGTATTGATATTGAAAATTCTATTGTTATATATACAAGTTCTCAACAATCAGAATATAAAGAATACATTGAAGATGTTTTACTCTATTTAATGCAAAAAGGAAATATATTAATACCATCTATTAATGTATTTAAATCACATGAGAATAAAGGTTATCAAGAGTTACATAAAAAAATTCTGGGTATTAAATCCCTTAAGGTCTCATATTTTGGACATTATAAAGAGATGAAAGATGCAGATTTGAAATTTCCTATTGTGATAAAAGCTTTGGATGGTTTTGGTAGTGGGGGGGTTAGTCTTGTTGGTACAAAAAAAGAAATTGTTGATTTCTCAACAGAAGATGATTGTCTGATCCATAAGGGATATGTACGAACAATAAAAAGTGCTATTGCAAAACCTATTAAAAAATATATCCTACAGCAAAAAAATAAGTTAAACCCTGGAGATTATTTTGACTATTTTAAACGTTTTATACTACAGGAATTCATACCTAATCTTACTTATGATTACAAGGTACTTGTATTTGGTGAAAAATATTATGTTCTTAAACGTTATGTTAAAGAAGGGGATTTTAAAGCAAGTGGAAGTGGCAACTTTGCATTTGTAAAAGTAGAAGATCATTTATTAGATTATGCAAAAGAATTATTCGAAAAGTTTAATGAACCAATGATGGGTTTTGATATTTGTTTTGATGGTTATAGATATTATCTAATTGAATTTCAAGGAATGCATTTTGGTCCATATACTTTAATTAATTCTGATGGTTATTATTTAAAAAAAGATAATAATTGGGAGTTTGTCAAAAAAAAATCAGATATAGATGAAGAGGTTACTAATGCATTTTTCACATATATTAGAAATAAAAGAATATAGGTATACTAATAATGATAAATAGAATAAACTGGATTGATCAAGCAAAAGGGATAGGTATACTATTAGTGGTAATTGGTCATATGACCATTCCTTTAAAATTATCTATTCTCATCTTTTCATTTCATATGCCTTTATTCTTTTTTATTTCAGGATATCTATTTAACGAAAAAAAATATGCATCTGATTTTAAAACTATAGTTATTTCAAAGTTCTCAACCCTAGTTTGGCCTTTTATTATATTTACGTTTTTAGCTTTACTGCTTCGTAGTATCTATGATTTAAAAAATATCGTAGATACATTTGATTATGTTAGATTTTTGATGGGGATGGATAGCATAAATGTACCATTGTGGTTTTTAACAGCTCTATTTAGTACGGAGATAATATTTTCACAGATAGTACGTTTCAGTAAGCATAGATTGGAAGTTATTGTAGGGTTAGTGTCAGCATTGGCTATTGTAGGTTTTTTAAATGCATATTTCTGGCATGTAGAGATTTTTTATAATATTCATATTGCATTAATTGCATTATCATTTTTCTCAGCAGGATGGTTGGTTAAAAGATATGGTGTATTGGAGACTATAGGTAATACTAAGACTCTGATCATCTATTTTTTCATAAGCTCAACTACTTTGTTCTATTTTTCATTAAATAACTCAAAATTAGATATGCTGGAAAGTAATTATGGAAACATAATGTATGTATTTTTGGCAGCTTTTGCAGGTATTGTTTCCAGTATATTATTGGCTAAATTATTTCAACAGTTAAAATATGTAAAAGCAATTTTCTCTTATTTAGGGAAAAACAGCCTGATAATCCTAGCAACGCATACAATTTATGCACCATTTATTTTAGCGACAATAGGACATTTACCGTATAGATTGGATCGAATTTTGACTATTGTTTTCATCTTTGTGAGTATTGAAATAATTAATAGATATTTACCGTTTATGTTAAAATTTAATGGGTTTGGAGTAGAAAAAAAATGAAATTAGCTATTGTAACAAGTCATCCTATTCAGTATTATTCACCTTGGTTTAAATATATGTCGGATTATGTTGATTTACATGTTTTTTATATGCATCAAGAAAGTAAAGATGAAAAATTAAATGGTGAATTTGGAATTTCACATGATTGGGATATAGATCTTTTAGATGGATATAAATATATTTTTTTAAATAATGTTTCTAAAAATCCAAGTGTCAACAGCTTTAAAGGATGTGATATACCAGACATATATATACATATAAAGGAAGGGAAATTTGATGCCGTTCTTGTTCTTGGATGGTATTTGAAAGGATTTTGGCAAACTATTTTAGCTTGTAAGATTTATAAAACTCCTATTATGGTAAGGGGCGATTCTCAGCTTTCTTCTAATCTACCAATTATAAAAAAAATAATAAAAAAATTTATATACACCATGATGCTAAGAGTCTTTGATATAATTTTATATGTTGGAAAAAATAATAGGAAATATTTAAAATATTATGGTGTAAATGATGATAAAATACATTTTTGTCCACATTTTATAGATCAGAATTTTTTCTATGTAAAGTCTCGTAATACTAACATTACATTAATCAGACAAAATATTGGTATTGATAAAGATTCATATATACTATTATTTGTTGGTAAACTAATTGAAAAAAAAAGACCATTAGATATTTTACAGGCTATGAACATATTAACTAAGCAAAATATACAAGTAGAATTAATCCTCATTGGAAGTGGTGAATTAGAAAATGAATTGAAAACATATGCAGAAGGAAATAGTAAACTAAAAATACATTTTCTTGGTTTTAAAAATCAAACAGAACTCCCTTTATATTATTCATTGGCTGATTTATTAATTTTACCATCTGATACTGGTGAAACATGGGGGTTAGTAGTTAATGAATCTTTTGCAACATTAACACCAGCAATAGTTTCTGATCAAGTTGGATGTGCTCCAGATTTGATTGACAAAGGTTTAACTGGGGATGTATTTGAATGTTGTAATCCTGTTGACTTGGCAAAAAAAATTAAAAATTTTATTAAAAACTTTAATTCAAATAGTGTTGAAAGTAATATTCAGGGAAAAAATAGAGTGTATTCTATGGAATATGCAACAAATAATTTAATTGAAGCTATAAATAGCTTGAAAGTAAAGTCATATGAAACAAAAAATTAGAATCATAATATTGTTTGGATCTCCATTCTTATATGGTTCTGAAAAAGCAAATATTGATGTTTTTAGTGCGCTATCAGAATACGATGATATAGAAATTTTATTTTTGATCGATGGAAAAAGAGGCGCAAGAACAATTGTTCCTTATCTAAAAGATAAGTCCATTACTTATAAATCTGTTCCATATCACTTTATGTTAAGAAAAAATATGAATCTAATAGAATGGATAGTTAAAATTATGGAAATAATAGGTGGTTCATATCAATTACTAAGAATTTATTATAAATTCAAACCAACACATATATATACGTCTAAACCAGAATATTTTTTAAATTTTTTCCCGTTATTGTTTTTTATACAAAAACCAATTATTTATAGAATAGGAGATTCTCCGGTATTACACAATATTCTTTATAGAAAATTGTGGGGCTATATTGTTAAAAAAGTATCTAAGATCATATGTGTTTCAAAATTTATTGAACATCAGGTACATGTATCAGGAGCAGATAAATCAAAAACAGAAGTTATTTACAGTAGACCACATGATAGAAAGAAGACTGATAATCTACCTACTCAACATGAAAAGAAACAAACAGATGTTTTTACAGTTTTATATGTCGGACAAATAGCCAAACATAAAGGAGTTGATCTTTTAATAGAAGCTGCAATATCCCTTTGTAAAAAATATGAAGATATTAATTTTCTAATAGCGGGAAAAATAGACAAAAAGGATCTATTTTCACAAGAACAGGTGGCTCTTATAACGAAAGAAAAACTTACTGAAAAAATACAGTTTTTAGGCTATGTCTCTAATGTAGATGAGTTATATATGAGATCAAGTCTTCATGTCTGCCCATCAGTATATGATGAACCTCTGGCAAATGTTTTGATAGATGCTAAAAAGCATGTGATTCCGTCTATTATATTTAATGTAGGTGGCTTGCCGGAGATTATTGATGATAAGAACGATGGTTATATTTGTAAGGAAAAAACAGCTGTCGAATTGGAAAAGGCAATTGAATATTTTCACGTCAATCAGAATGAATGTAGTGTAATGGGAGAAAATGCATCAATTTCTTTAAAAAAACTTCAGATAGACAAATTTAGTGAAAGATGGTTAAATGTATTTGAATCCACCATATAGAAAAAAATTTTTCAAACCATCGTCAAAGTTCAGTCTTATATACTTTTTGATTGCTATATTATTGGGACTTGCCTCTGTGAATGGTCTTTTGATATTTCTGGCACTTATTACTATTCTTGTTTCACTTAAGTTGGTATGGAGAATTAACGAACCTCCTATTCTTGCGTTTGTCATTTTTTATCATTGGATTCAAATAAGTATGAAAATTTTTCATGCAAATTTACTTGGTCTACCCATTCAAGATATAGCTTTTTCAAATTCGTCTGAACAAGCTATCTATTTGTCTCTTTTGGGATTACTAAGTATTTCTTTGGGAGTACATCTTGTACTAAGAAAACTGAAACCAATCGATTTTTCCAACATTGTAACGCTAGCAAAGAGGTATTCCTTAAGAAAATTATTTAATGTCTATATTGTATTTTTTCTTATTTATATTTTTTTGAAAGGTATTTTATTTGTTGTTCCCGGGTTATCTCAAATTATTGTAGGTTTTTTAAGTTTCAAAATAGTACTGATCTATTTTATTTTTCTGGTTAGTCTGATCCAAAAAAGATATAAAATTTTGATATGGGTAGTACTTGCAGAAACGATATTTGGTATGTCCGGATTTTTTTCAACATTCAAACTGCCGTATATGTTGCTGTTTTTAGCGTATTTTACTATTAATCATAAAGTTTCACTTCGAGGTTTAAAATTCATAACTCCTATATTTGCAATGGTGATAATTATGGGTTTGACATGGACTGCTATTAAAACAGACTATAGACATGCTATCAATAAAGGAGAAAAGACACAGGTTATTACTGTTGACCTTTCGGAACAAATCCAAATATTATTTGATAATATTAATCAAATAGATATGAATAAGTTTGGAATTGCTGCAAATGCTTTAGCATACAGACTGGCATATGTTGATATTTTTGGAGAAGTAATTGATTATGTTCCAAGAAACAGGGATTATGAATATGGTCAACTTTGGCTTGGTAGTATAAAACATGTTTTAATGCCAAGAATACTTTTCCCTGATAAACCCAGACTAGACGATTCGCTTAGAACTCGTAAATATACAGGACACAACTATGCTGCATTGGATGAAGGAACATCTATTGGAATAGGTTATTTTGGAGAAAGCTATATTGATTTTGGTCCATACTTTATGTACTTTCCACTTTTTATTATGGGTCTTTTTTACGGATTTATCTATAGATATCTAATGAAAAATGTTAAAAATACACTTTTGGCATATTCAATGATCACTGCTATTTTATTGGTGGCTTATCCTTTTGAAATCAGAAACGATAAACTCTTTGGTGGAGTTTTAATTGCTTTCATCATGCTTTTGATTATGAAAAAATTATTTATGTCAAAGCTTTTTGTTTCCACATATGTTCTAAAAAAGGGGATTAGATGAAACTAAGTTTGATTATTCCGTCCTTTTATCCAGCCACTGTTTATGGTGGTCCGATCTTTTCAACTTTACATACCTGTTATGCATTGGCAAAGCTTGATGACATGGAAATCTATGTATCGACAACCAATACAAATATGACTTCAAAGTTAGATGTCGAAACGAATAAATGGAAAAAATTTGAGGATAATTTCTATGTCAAGTATTATGATGAAACAAAAGTAGATAAGTTTTCATTACAGTTGTATCTAAACGTTTGGAAAGATATAAAAATTGCTGATGTGGTTCATATTCAAGGGATATTTAATACACCAATTCCAATATCTCTATTTTTTGCACGATTATATAAAAAACCAATTTTACTTTCACCTAGAGGATCATTAGGTGCTTGGTGTTTAGAGAACGGTAGTAGTTCTAAACAAAAATGGTTGGAGTGGTTTATAAAACCTTTTGCTTATAATATAGTTTGGCACGCTACAGCTGAGCAAGAAAAAAATGAAATTCAAGCAATCTTTCCTAATAGTAAAGTAGAGATAATTTCTAATGGTATAGAGTATGATCTTTTTCAAGAGTTTTCTGTATTTCAAAAACAAGAGTTTATGACTAAATTTGCTAAAAAAGAGATAGAGGTGGAGAAGATCATTGTTTCGATGGGACGACTGCAAAAGAAAAAAGGTTTTGATATACTCATTGACTCATTTGTTATAGTTCTAGAGCAATATCCAAAAGCTAAGCTTTTTATAGCTGGACAAAACGAGGATGAAGAAGATAACCTCTTACAACAGATTAAAGAACTTGGGTTGGTAGATAAAGTCTTTTTAACAGGTGCTATTAATGGACAAGAGAAGATAGACTTTTTAGCTAATGCTGATTTGTTTGTATTGCCTTCACATAATGAAAACTTCGGTAATGTTTATGTTGAAAGCTTGGCAGCCGGCACACCTATAGTTGCAAGTAAAAATACACCATGGTCCGAAGTCGAAGAGGCTGATTGTGGTAAGTGGGTTGATAATAGTGTTGATGAAACAACTAGCGCAATTTTAGAAATGCTAACTAAAGATAAGGAGAAGATGCAAGTAAACTCTAGAAAACTAGCACAGAAATATGATTGGAAAAATATTGCATTACAATTTAAAGAAGTTTTTGAGGACATAGTTATGAAAAATCGAAAGAACAAATCAAAAAAAGAAGGTGGAAAATGAAAGTAGTATTATTGGCAGGTGGTTTTGGAACAAGACTAAGTGAAGAGACCGATATCAAACCAAAACCAATGGTAGAGATAGGGGGAAAACCTATCTTATGGCATATCATGAAACTATATTCTCACTATGGATATAATGAGTTTGTGATATTACTTGGATATAAAGGGTACTATATTAAAGAATATTTTGCAAATTACTTTCTTCATCAAAGTGATGTGACGTTAGATATAACCAATGGAAAAATGGAAGTACTGAACAACTCGAGTGAACCTTGGAAAATTACACTTTTAGATACAGGTCTAGATAGTATGACAGGTGGACGTATCAAGCGTGCTCAAGATTTTATTGGTGATGAGACATTTATGCTGACGTATGGTGATGGTGTGAGTGATATTAACATTGAAGAATTGGTAAAGTTTCATAAGTTACATGGAAAAGCAATGACCATGACATCAGCACAGCCTGAAGGGCGTTTTGGTGCTCTAAACATTGAAGAAAATGGCAATGTATCAAGCTTTTTAGAAAAACCAAAAGGTGATGGGGGTTGGATTAATGCTGGATTCTTTGTATGTGAAGCAAAAGTATTTAATTATATTACAGAAGGTGATAGTACTGTTTTTGAACAAGCTCCGCTTCAGAACCTTGCAAAAGATGGTGAAATATTTACATTTAAGCATGAAGGGTTTTGGAAACCAATGGATACCCTTCGAGATAAAATCAAATTGAATGAACTTTGGCAATCCAATAATGCTAAATGGAAAGTATGGAGTGAATAGCATGTTCAATAATATATATACTGGTAAAAAAGTACTTGTGACAGGACATACAGGGTTTAAAGGAACTTGGTTGACGACATGGCTTCTAAAGCTTGGAGCACAAGTTGTAGGCATATCTAAAGATATACCAACGAAACCCTCTATGTTTGAAGAGCTTCAACTTGAAAACAGAATTGTTCATTATCAAGAAGACATCAGAGATCTCTCCAAAATGATTGAGATTATTGCCAATGAAAAACCAGAATTCCTTTTTCATTTGGCAGCACAACCTATCGTTTCTACTTCATATAGTGATCCTATAGAGACAATCTCATCAAATGTTATGGGGACTACGAATATTCTTGAGGCATTAAAAGTTTCAAATCATCTGTGTACAGCAGTTATTATTACAAGTGATAAAGCATATGATAATGTTGAACAAGTTTGGGGCTATAAAGAAGATGATAAAATGGGTGGGAAAGATATATATAGTGGCTCTAAAGGGGCAGCAGAATTAATAATTAAATCCTATTATCACTCATTTTTTAAAGACCGAAATAGCAATATCAGACTTGCGATCGGAAGAGCCGGGAATGTGATTGGTGGTGGTGATTGGGCACAAGACAGAATTGTTGTTGATTGTATGGAAGCATGGAGCAAAGGAGAGACGGTTGAGATTAGAAGTCCTGGAGCTACACGACCTTGGCAACATGTATTAGAACCATTAAGTGGCTACTTAGACCTCGGTGCAAACCTGTATATTGATCACTCTCTACATGGTGAGGCATTCAACTTTGGTCCACGTGCAGAACAGAACCATACTGTAAAACAACTGCTTGAAGATCTAAGTAAATACTGGCATTATGACAATGTAAATGATGCCTTTACTGTTACGGACAATATTCCTTTCCATGAAGCTGGACTACTCAAACTAAACTGTGACAAAGCTCTTTTCTATCTAAAGTGGCAAGCAAACTTGGAGTACAAAGACACAATTAGGTTTACAAGTGAATGGTATTATGGTTTTTACAAAGAAAATAAAGATATGCATCTGTTTACGAATAATCAAATAGAAGAGTATGAACTACTTGCAAAAAATAGAGACTTGTTATGGACGATATAAGACTATCCCTTTTAAAGCAGATTACTAACCCCAAAGGAGATCTCTATCATGCTCTCAAAAAAAGTGATGATAGTTTTAATGGTTTTGGTGAAGCCTATTTCACGACAGTAAATTTTGATGAGATTAAAGGTTGGAAAAAACATACAAAAATGATCTTAAATCTGATCGTTCCTGTCGGTGCAGTAAAATTCGTTATTTTTAATGATGAAACTGGTGAGTTTAAAGATATTACACTCTCTCAAAGCAATTATCAACGGCTCACAGTTCCCAGTGGACTTTGGGTTGCATTTAAAGGTGTCTCAAATGAGTTAAATCTAGTCTTGAATATAGCAAATATTGAGCATGATCCTTCTGAATCAGAGAACTGTCTTCTTGAGGAGATAAAGTATGAATGGTGAAAAAGTTTTAATTACCGGTGTAAGCGGTATGTTGGGCTCAAGCTTATTAAAGTTATTACCATATGATAATATAGTTGGTTACGCAAGCAGTGAACTCAATATTACAGATCATAAAAAAGTTCAAAATGTATTAAGATCTGAAAAGCCTGATATTATCATTCATACAGCAGCATATACAAATGTGGAAGCATGTGAAATAGAGTCTGATAAAGCCTACTTGGTTAATGTGATAGGAACACAGAACCTTGTGAATTATGCCATAGAGAATGATGTTTTATTTGTATATCTTTCCAGTACAGGAATATATGGTAAAGAAAAAGATACACCTTATACGGAATTTGATGCAGTAAATCCTACAACAGTACACCATAAATCAAAATATGAGGCTGAAAAAATTGTTCAAAATCATTTAAGTAAGTACATTATTATCAGAACAGGTTGGTTATTTGGAGGTGATAAAACCCATCAAAAGAATTTTGTTTATAAGCGGTATCTGGAGGCAAAAGATAAAAGTGTAATTTATTCAGATAATACACAAATAGGAAATCCAACGTATATAAACAACCTAGTCAATCAAATAATGGTACTTTTGACATCGAAGCAGTACGGTCTTTATAACTGTGTTGATAATGCAGAGAATATTTCCAGATACGATTATGTAAAGAAGATTATTGAACTGTTTGAGCTTCCTTGCAAGGTTAAGATTGCTCCAGTTGGGATGTTTCAGCGGACAGCTCCTGTATCATACAATGAGTCTTCAATAAACAAAAAATTAAACTTATTGGATTTAAATGTGATGCAAAACTGGGAAAATTCTTTACAAGAGTATATTTATGATCTAAAGAAGGATGTTGAATGAACGAAATTTCAGTTGTAATTCCGGCATATAATGAAGAAATTCATATTAAACGTTGTATTGAGAGTTTGAAAAAAATCACAAAACATATTTATGTTCTAGATTCATTTTCTACAGATAAAACCAAACAGATTGCTCAAGAGTTAGGTGCAACGGTATTTGATGTTGCCTGGGAAAATAGTTATGCGAAAAAATTTAATTGGGGATTAAATAATATTGATTTCAAGACCCCTTGGATAATGAGAATGGATGCGGATGAATATATAAGAGATGATTTGGCTGAGGAAATTAATGCAAATTTGAAAAAATTTTCTAAAGAGGTTACCGGAGTTTATATTAAGAGAAGAGTTTATTTTATGGGAAAATGGATAAAGCATGGAGGTTATTATCCGACTTTTCTTTTGCGTATATGGCGTGTAAATACTGGTATGTGTGAAGAAAAGTTGATGGATGAGCATATTAAACTGAGCCATGGAAAAACAGTAACGCTTAAACATGATCTTGTAGATGATAATAAGCAAAACCTAACGGTTTGGACAGCAAAACATAATGAATATTCTATTAAAGAGGCAGTGGATATTTTAAATATTCTTTATAAATTGAAAGATATTAATGAGATTCACCCTAGTTTTTTCGGTACCCAAGCACAGAGAAAGCGATGGCTAAAAATTCGCTATGCTTCTCTCCCACTTTTTGTCCGTCCTATCCTCTACTTTCATTGGCGTTACTTTTTTAAATTAGGATTTCTAGATGGTAAACAAGGTTTTATTTGGCATTTTTTGCAAGGTCTTTGGTATCGTTTTTTAGTAGATGCCAAGATCTATCAAATACAAAAGATAGCTAAGGATGAAGGTAAGTCATTGCGTTGCGTTATAAAAGATAACTTTGGAATAGATATAGATGCTGTACGTTGATTTAAGTAAATACAACAACAACTGGTATAATCCTGGGAATACCGTAAAGAAGATACTTTGGTATTTCATTAATATACTTATTTTTAAAACCTTGTTTCCGTTTCCTTCAGCTGTTAAGGTAAAGTTATTGCAAGTATTCGGTGCAAGGGTTGGAAAAGGTGTGGTTATCAAGCCTGATGTCAATATTAAGTATCCTTGGTTCTTAGAGATCGCTTCTCATGTCTGGATAGGTGAGGGTGTTTGGATTGACAATCTGACAATGATAAAGATAGGGAATAATGTTGTACTGTCTCAAGGAGCATATCTTTTGACGGGCAGTCATGACTATAAAAAAGAATCGTTTGATCTGATACTAGGTGAGATCATATTGGAAGATGGTGTGTGGATAGGTGCCAAAGCGACTATCTGCCCCGGCGTAATCTGCCGCAGCCACAGTGTGCTTGCTGTTGGCTCGACTGCAACCAAAGATCTTGAGGCTTATAGTATTTATCAAGGCAATCCAGCTATTAAAAAGAGAAAAAGAGTTATCGCATGAAAATATCCATCATAACATCTGTATACAACAATAAAGAAACCATATCTGAAGCGATAGAGTCTGTTCTTTCACAAACCTATGACAACATTGAATACATTGTAGTTGATGGTGCTTCAACTGATGGTACGGTGGATATCATACAAAGATATGCTGATAAAATAACAACATTTGTCTCTGAGCCGGATAAGGGTATTTATGATGGGTTGAACAAAGGGGTAGCATTAGCGACGGGTGAGGTGGTCGGGTTTTTGCATTCTGATGACCTCTTTGAAGATGAAAATGTCGTGGTCAAGATAGCTGAAGCTTTTAAAACCAATGGTACAGAGAGTATTTATGGTGATCTGACGTATGTAACCAAGGAAGATACCAGTAAAGTAGTTCGTTACTGGAAAAGTGGACAGTTTACCTATAAAAAACTAAAAAGGGGCTGGATGCCGCCACACCCTACATTCTATGTGAAACGTGAAGTGTATGAAAAGTATGGGGCTTTTGATATAAGTTTTAAAATAGCAGCAGACTATGACAGTATTTTGCGATTTTTGGGATGGGAGAAGATCAGTACACATTACATCCCTGAAGTTTTAGTGAAGATGCGTATAGGGGGAGCGAGCAATAAAAGTCTGAAAAACCTTATACAGAAAAGCAGAGAAGACCTCAAAGCTATGAAGAATAATGGAGTAGGGCATATAGGTAGTCTATTTGTAAAGAATGTCTCGAAAGTACCACAGTTTTTTCGTCGATAAAGAGTAATAGTGTGTTGTGATGATAACATGTAAATTGTTAAGTGCTATGAAAAAGGCGATCGATGTAACTGCTTGCAAGTCTGATCGGTCGGAGTATGAGGTAAAGAAGCTTTAATTGTTTAGGTAATTTGAAGGTTTGGCAGTCATTGGTGGAGATCTTGAAAAACGTGGAGAGCCGAAAACGGAGCATATCGCATTTGGTATCAAAGAGCTTGGACTGATACGCGAAGGTTTCTCTGTTCTTCTCGAAATCGCTTCTCTCCGCTTTTTTGTTCGTCATCTGTGCCAGGGTCATGGTGTGCAGAGTCTGGATTGCTTCGTTCTGTATCGATGGCATGAGGGTTGCGGGGAGGGTCGTATGAAAGAGAGCGTGCACCAGCGAAAGCCCCAGATAGAACGAACGCTTTGAATGGGACTGTTCCGCGAGGGAGACGGCAGAGCCCCAGTCCACTTCGCTGACACGGATGAGGCGGTCGATATCGCAGATCCACTCAATGCGCTCGAAGGCATGTTTGGCACCGTGCAGGCAGAGATAGACCAGCAGCAGTTCATTTTGCAGGGTGCTTATCTCTTGACCATTGATTCTGACAGACTGGCATTTTTGCTCTACGGCATAGGAGAACAGGGAAATGTTGTACTTCTTCTCGAACAACCGCCAATGCAATTCGGTGTGAACACTGCCTGGTACACTTATGAAGCTAAATTCTTTTGCAGTATGTAGACAAATCTTATTTGAAAGTATATTTAGCGGAAAAATACTTGTATGACCATTTTTGGACATAAGTTTCCCAGCTTTGTATGCATCCTTTTCATCCACCAAAATATCCAGATCACCAAACTGCCGCAGTGTAATATTCCCATAAGCTATCTGTGCCAGGGTAGGGCCTTTGAATGCCAGGGCTTCAATATGGTTCTCTCTGAGCAGGTTTAGGATTTTTATTAATTCTGCTGACATTAACATATTGCGGTGGGCAATTGCTTGGTAATGTGCTTTTAGCTCAGTTACCAAGGAGTGATAGTGATGGTGGATAGTGATAGTGTTGTCGGTTTGTGAATCTGTGGATCCGGTATCTGGATCTTCGATCGGGTTGGAGATGACGGGTTGGAGGTTTTTCAGGGTTTTGTAGACTAGTGGTAGAACGCCATGGCGGGACGCCGTGGTAGTGATAGTGGAGCACCCCTCTTTCGTTTTAACGATGGGGGTATCGGCATTTAGTGCCAGAAGTGATAGTGAAGGTGTTGAGAGGTAAGTCCGGATGAACTCTATGTCATCTACAGATGGATCTGTCTGGCAGCAGGCGAGGAGGAACCGAATCTCCATCGAGATCGGTTCCTGTGATAGTGGATAGTGGATAGTGGATAGTTGACTATTTGGCATGGGGGTATTATAGCAAGATAGTGATAGTGATAGGATTAGTGATAGCAGGCGATGAGGAACCTGATCTCCTCTGAGATCAATTCCGGTGATAGTGAATAGGTGATAGTGGATCGTTCAGTATTTGACATAGATTATTATAGCGTGATTTCGTTCTAAGTGAGAAGTATCAGGTTCAGAAGTTGATCGTTGAGAATGAGATTATTCCTCTTTTCTAATATTATTTAAGATAAAAATGTTACAATAGTGCACAATATAAAAGACAAGGGGATATTATGAAAAAGGTAGTACTTGCAGTAAGTTCTGTAGTGGTAATGAGCAGTTTGGTGTTTGCCGGTGGAGATATGGCAAAAACAAAAGAGGTAGAACCGGCAGTAGTTGTACCGATAGTGATAGATGAACCGGAATTAAGCGGGATCTATGCAGGGATAGGAGTTGCGTATAACAGAACATACTCAACTGACTCCGGATGGTGGGATGATACTTCCAAAACTCAAGATGAGACAGTGAATGTCACTGCTGTACTTGGTTATGAGTTCAATGAATACCTTGCTGTAGAAGGGCGTATCTCTAAAAGTGTCTCTTATGAAGATTATGCTGATGTTACAAGCTACAGTCTTTTCTTAAAACCGCAGTACCCTGTAACTGAGGCATTTGAGGTTTATGGCCTTTTAGGATATGGTTTGGTTCAGGTTGATGGTGAAGAGAGTGGTACAATGGCTGCAACACCGGGTGTCGGCATTTTGGATGAGAGTGGATTTCAGTGGGGCTTTGGTCTAAGTTATATGATGACAGAAGATCTTTCACTCTTTGTTGACTATACGAGTTTGATGCTTGACGGAGATATCAATTCTCGACTTTACTCTTATGATCAGGCAAGCTATACTGAACTCAGTATGGATGCCGTGACCGCTGGTATGATCTACAACTTTTAGTCTTCTCTCCCCGGGAAGCACAGAGGAGGGATCAGGCTTCCTTTTCTCTCTGCCAACCTTAAATAAAACTTTTTTGATATAATACACCATAATTTTAGAATGGCATTTCCAAGGAAAAAAATGAATACACATAACATACAGACAGATGAAGATGAAATAGATATTAAAGAGGTCTTTAGGACCATTTACCGGTATCGGTATATGATCCTCTCTTTAGTCGTTTTATTTACACTTGCCAGTAGTTTTTATGCCTATTTTAAACCTAATGTCTACAGGGCTTCTGCCACTGTTGAGGTAGGTCTGGGACAACGTGGATACCGCTCACAGGATATGTTGGCGATGGCGATGGACCCCGGGACGATGAATGCGGATACCGAAAAAGAGATCATAAAATCGAGATTTTTGACCGAAAAGGCACTGAAAAAAGTAGATTTTTCCCATAAGTATTATACGACCAGAAAATTTAAAGAGATCGAACTCTACAAGGATGCTCCCTTTGAAGTGGGAATGCTGAAAGGGTATGGGGTCTCGTTTGACTTCATTCCGGTGGATGAAAAACGTTACCGTCTGGTAGTGAAGGAAGCCAAAGCAGATGACGGTACCGTCTGGAGCTATGATAAAATACACTTTTACGGAAAAGAGATCGTGACGGAGCATTTTCATCTGAATATCGTCAGAACAAAGAAAACGGCGGATGCCGAGTACCGTTTTGTGATCATCGATCCTGCGAAGGTGGCAAGTCTGGTCCAAAAAGGGGTCAGCGTGAACCAGACATCCAAATACTCGACCATCCTGGAGATCTCCTATGAGGACAATGTTGCCCTGCGTGCACAGGAGTTTGCCAATGCGCTCTCTGCGGCTTACATAGAGCAGAATATAGAGAAAAAAACCAAAGAAGCAACACGTAAACTCGATTTTATAGATAAACAGTTGAAACTGATCACGGAAAATCTTAAAAGCTCCGCCATTAAACTTGAAGAGTTCAAGAAAACGTCCAATACCGTAAGTCTAAGCTCCAAAGCAGAAAATATCATCCGGCAGATGAGTGAATATGAAACGCAGCTTGCAGGAATATCCATTAAACAAGAGATGTTAAACACCCTTTATAAGCAGGTGAAGTCAGGTAAGAACCTTGAGACGATCTCCATCGGGGGACTCGATATGGAACAGTCCTCTCTCTCACAGAAGATCAAAGATCTTCAGGATGCCATCATCAAAAAGAAGATCCTGCGTGAAGACTATACAGAGATGTACCCGGAAGTGGCTAAACTCAGAAAGAAGATCATACAGCTCAAGAAGATCATTGTGGTCACGATCAAAAATTTGAAAAAAAGTATCACTGAGAGAAAAGTTCTGATCGAAAAATCGATCGCCCATCAGCAGAAACTTCTGAACAAGCTTCCTGCAGATGAGCGAATGTACGGTCAGCTGCAGCGTAAATTTGCAGTCAATGAGAAGATCTACTCTTATTTGCTGGAGAAACGCTCTGAAACAGCGATCATCAAAGCTTCTACGGTCAGTAAGAACAGAATCATCGACAGAGCGCTTACCCCTGAAATTCCGATCAAGCCTAAGAGAAAACTGATCGTATTGGTAGGATTGATCCTGGGGTTGATCCTTGGGATCGCACTGGCTTTTCTGAGGGCATTTTTGGATGACCGCATCAAAACCGAAGAGGATGTTGTGCAGGGAACCCATGTCCCTCTGCTTGGTCTGATCCCGAATATCAAAGAGGGTCAGGAGAAGATCAAAGTCTTTTTGTCCCCGAAGTCCGCCATAGCAGAATCTTTCAGAAACCTCAGGACCAACCTGCAGTTCATGGCAAAAGGCAAGAGTGCCCATGTGATCGCGATCACTTCGACCATTGGTGGTGAAGGGAAGACAACGATCTGTATTAACCTGGGTGGGATCATGAGTATGGCAGAAAAGAAAACCATCATACTGAACCTTGATATGCGAAAACCGACTTTGCATCAGAAATTCGGACTCCAAAATACAAAAGGTATGAGTACCTTGTTGTCAGGACGTACAGGTTTGGGGGATGTGATCCAGCATACCGAGTATGAAAATCTGGATATCATCGCTTCGGGACCGGTGCCGCCGAATCCGAGTGAACTGATACAGAGTGAACTGATGGAAAAGGTACTGGAAAAGTTAAGAGAAGTGTATGATGTGATCATCCTGGATACCCCGCCGATCGGCCTGGTGACAGATGCAAGAACGCTGATGCATTTTGCAGATACCAGTATTTATGTATTGAGAGCAGACTATTCAAAAAAAGATTTTTTACGTAATATAGAAAAACTCTCCAAAGAGGAGATCAGCGGTTTCGGTATTTTGCTGAATGATGTCAAAATGGGTAAAAATGGTTACGGCTACGGTTACGGTTACGGCTACGGTTACGGCTATGGTTACTACGAGGAAGATCAAAAATGATTTTTTCTCTTTTTAAAAAGAGAAAAAAGGAGAAAAGAGGACCTCTGCTGAAGGTCGATCTGCATTCTCATCTGATACCGGGGATCGATGACGGCTCCAAAAGTATGGAGGAGAGTCTGATGCTTCTCAAAGGGATGGAGGACTTGGGCTATGAGAAGGTGATCACTACACCGCATATCATGGCAGATGCGTATCGTAACACTCCGGTGATTATCAGGGATGGCTTGCAGGCTTTGCGTAAAGCTTCAAAAGAAGAAGGTCTTGCCATAGAGATAGAGGCTGCGGCCGAGTATTATCTGGATGACGGTTTTTATGATCTTCTCCATAAGGGGGAGATCTTGAGCGCTAAGGGAGGGTATCTTCTGTTTGAGACCTCCTATATCTCCAAACCTATACAGCTTGAAGAGATGATCTTTGAGATCTCAGCTGCAGGTTATACACCGCTTATGGCACATCCGGAACGGTATCGTTACATTAAAGATCCGGTAAAAGAGTTCAAACGCTTTAAAGACCTGGGTGTGCTGTTCCAGGTGAATCTGAACTCATTTGGAGGGTATTACGGGAAAGGGGCAAAGATCCATGCCGATCTTTTGAGCAAAGAGGGGATGATCGACTTTTTAGGCTCTGATGTGCACCATAAGAGGCATCTGGATACACTTTCTGAAATCTTTTGTTCAGAGGCTTACAGCGGGATATTCAAACACAACAAAATTCTGAATGATATGTGAAACCTGCAATAATAATGTGGGTCCCATATTTTAATATGAAACCCGCGGGAGCACACGGGGGTGCTCCCCTACAATCAAACAAACAATGTAAAACCTTCCCGTAGGGGTGGACCCTTGTGTCCACCCGGAAATCGGAATGTCAATTATGGAACCCGAAATATCAAATTCAATGAGACATCTATCCGGGTGTTTTAATAAAGATGGGATATAATATAAAGAACAAATCAGGGACAAGGGAGATGAAATGTTAAGAACGAAAATAATGCTATGGACAGGGGTATTATTCCTCTTAAGCGGATGTGCCAGTAAATCAGACTATCAGTTGTTTCAAACACAAGAGGAACCTGCAGTAGAGAAAGCGGTTCCACATCAGAAGATCGAGTATAAGATCCTTCCACATGACAGGTTGGCGATCAATGTCTATAAGTATCCGGAATTGGCACCTACAAGCATGACAGAAAAAGGAATTTTGGTAGACAGCAGAGGGTATATCTCTTTACCATTGATCCATAGAGTAAAACTGTCAGGTCTCACTCAAACACAAGCAGCAAAACTTCTTGAACGAAAATACAAAATGTATTTGACAGACCCTACACTAAACCTTGAAGTAATCAACAAACGTATCTATGTATTGGGTGAAGTGAAAAAACCGGGTGTAGTGAAGCTGGACAAAGAGAAGTTGACGATCATCGAAGCAGTTGCTTTTGCAGGGGATTTTACCAACTCTGCTGTTCGTAACAATATTATTGTGATCAGTCATAATGCACAAAATCAAATGACGATGAGAAAAGTGGATATGACGAGTTTTAACAGTATGAGTCTTTCAAATATGGTGATCAAGCCTAATGATATTATTTATGTTCAGCCAAATAAATGGAAAACGTTTAAAGTAGCATCAAATGACGTCATGTCTGTATTGGATCCGATTTCAAAGCTGATAGGAACGTATGCGTCAGTCAAGTATCTGACAGATTGATCAGGATAGAGATTGACATGCAATTGTTCTTAGAATGCAGTATGATCTTTTTGCTCTCATTGCTACTGATCAATATGATTCGAAACAATGCATCACAATGGGGGCTGATCGACATTCCCAATGGCAGGAGTTCCCATACGGAACATACGGCAAGAGGAGCAGGTATAGGATTTTACCTTGCCATTGCTTTTACTGTTCCTTTTTTTCATTTTGATCTTATACTCTCTTATGCATGGACCTGTACAGCAATCCTTTTGGTCTTTATAGTCGGTGTACTGGATGACCATCATGATGCTTCTCCCAATGCCAAGTTTTTTGTGATCATTCTTAGTACCGTATTCCTTTCCTTTGATCATATCATCATCCGTGATCTGGGGACCTTTTTTGGTTTTGAACTCTCTTTGGGATGGTTCGCACTGCCTTTTACGATCTTTGCAGTGGTTGGATTTACCAATGCACTCAATCTGATAGATGGACTCGATGGACTTGCCGCGACGATCAGTATCGTGATACTGAGCATTTTTTTTGGAGTAGGTTATCTCCATGATGATCTTTTCATTATGGTGATATCTGCGGTATTCATTTCAGCACTTTTGGCATTTCTTATGTTTAACTGGCATCCTGCTTCGATCTTTATGGGAGACAGCGGTTCTTTAACACTGGGGTTTGTGATCTCTATGCTGGCGATCAAGTCTTTGGCATATCTTCCTACGGTCAGTATTCTCTTTATAGCAGCGATCCCTATACTGGATACACTGGTCGTAATGACACGCCGCAAGTTGAATGGACGCTCAATGTTTTCTCCGGACAGATGCCACATACACCACATTCTTAGACATTTTTTTGCAGAAGATACACGAAAAACGGTACTTTTTTTTGGCCTAGTACAAATGATCTACTCTTTAACCGGATTGCAACTGGATAAAAATATAGATGAGGGTTTACTCCTGATCCTCTTTTTGCTCAATGTTGTACTTTTCTATCTCTTTCTCGGGGCAATGATCAAAAGACAGAAAAGGAAGTGTTGATCCGCATGATCGTTGCGGGATCCGCATTGTTATTGTAGGGGAGCACCCCTGCGGGAGGTTCACGAATATTTCACAATAGAATATTATAATCCTGTAAAAAAGAGAATGAAATGACAAGAACTTTAATCATGATCTTTATGATATTGATGACATCGTCAACACTTTTTGCCTATAAAGAGGTCGTGGTGGATCTTTCGGAGCAGAGAGCGTATGCGATAGAAGACGGGTATATCGTTTTTGAGGGGCGTATCTCTTCGGGTAAGTTCGGCAGAGAGACACCCAACGGTGAATTCAGTATCATTCAGAAGAAACGTTATCACAAGTCCAATCTCTGGCCCAAACCCAACGGCGGCGCAAAGATGAATTATATGATGAGACTGACCAACAGCGGCATTGCCATGCATTTGGGATATGTGCCGGACAGGCCTGCTTCACATGGCTGTATCCGGCTGAAGAACGGCTTTGCACAAAAGATGTACCGTTGGGCAAGTGTGGGGACACCTGTTTATGTCGAGGGTGATATCCGTGATTATGTGAGAGAAAGAGACAGATACCGGGACCGTTATGATACTGATGACTATGGTATGATAGATTATCATGATTAGAATCGTATTGTCCGCCCGGAACCCGGAGATTCAAAGAACGATCAAGATCATCTCAACAGCGATAAGCAAAAAATGCAGATCATAGACCTGCTCCTGATACTCATAAGGTGAGTTATAACGTGTATGTTCTGTACTCCAAATAGTCCAATGTCACGTTAGGTTGCTGCAGTATTTCCATCATCATCCTGATACTTCCTGCATGTGAGCAGATGAGTATCTCTTTGTCTGCCGGAAGTGAAGCGAGAAACTCCTCCAATCGTAAACGGAATGCCTCTTCCGATTCTTGGCAGATATAGCTATGCCAACTACTTTGAGACTCCAGGTGTTTGGTATCGTAACTTTCCAGTTTTTCAATATCGTTAAATCGTTTTCCTTCTATATGGGCCTTGAACCTGACTTCACGCAGACGACTGTCTATAGTAAAATCTTTTTCTAATTTTTCAAGTGTCTGTCTGCATCGCTTCAGATCTGAAGAAAATACAAGAGCAAAAGAGTTTGTTCTCAGTCGGGCTGCCTTCTTTTCATCAAAGAGATCCTCATCTATGCCGATATCACTCCAGCCAAGGTAACACCCTTGTTGTTCTTTGGGCAAAGCAGCATGCCTGAGCAGTGTTATAGCCACAGTAAAGCCACCATCATAACGAGGAGAATCTCAACGTTCTCCAGAGTTGCACCTAGGACATCACCATTCATGAAACCTATTTTGGATTTAATGAATGTAGCGATGAGATAGGTAGACAGCAGTCCTGCAAGTAGAATGGTGAAAAAATATACCCCTGCAAGAAAAAGCCCGATTATGCTAAAAAGTATCAATGCACTCAAGAGATAGTTTCTGGTAAGTGATGCTTTGAGTTGTGTTGCAAATGTCGATCTGAATGTTTGTGTATAAAAAAGTATCAAAAGTCCTAAACGACTGACTATGAGTATAGCAATGAATGGGGCAAAAAGATGATGCATCAGTAAAAAAGTAATGCCGGAGATCTTTAAAAGTACAGATCCTACAGTCCACAATATACCCATGGCACCTACAGTAGGCTCTTTGATGATATCATAAGCATCTTTGCCGGAGTGTGAGGCATAGATGGCATCTGCCACATCCATGACAGCCTCGGTATGCAAAAAACCATAGAGCATCATATAGACCACTGCAGAGAACAGTGCTCCATACCAGGAGAGAGGTTCCAACAGGTGAAAGAGTCCAACAGTGAGTGTACCCAGAACAAATCCCACAAGGGGGAGGAAGAGAAGCATTGAGCCCAGTACATCTTTGGAACTTAAGTCATCATGTTCATTGAACTTTACGGGGATGATACTAAAGTAGGAAAATGCAAATTTTAAACCCAAATAGAGTGATTTCACAGTATGACTCCCAGTCCTAATAATATAAAGATAAATATATCCAACCTAAGCTGTAAGGATAAAGCATTTTCAATATCTTCTGTTCCGATCTTCCCGTTGCCTGCCCCAAAACAGGGTTTGGACTTCATTTTTCCAAAGTAGGAAGTGTCTCCGCCCAGTTTGATGCCAAGTGCCAGTGCCATAGCAGAGATGGGATGTCCTGCATTGGGACTTTCATGTTTTTTCCCATAACTGTAAAAATGGAATAGAGCCTTTTTGCTTCCCCTTAGCACGGCTATGAGCAGGGCAGTGATACGTGAGGGGATGTAGTTTGCTGTATCATCCAACTTTGCAGAAAATTTTCCAAACTTCTCATACTTCCTGTTTCTGTAGCCTACCATGGAGTCCAGGGTATTGATGGCTTTGTAGACAAAAGCACCACCGGGTCCAAAAAGTACCAGGTAAAAGAGAGGGGCTATCACTCCATCGCTAAGATTTTCTGCATAAGTCTCTATGGCAGCCTTGTTGATATCGCTTTGGCTTAGCTCATTCGTATCCCTGCTTACCAGGTATTTGATGTTCTGGGGGTGGATGATGATCTCTTTTACGCTATCATAGAGCATTTTTGAGGCGATGGTCGTTGACGCAATGATTCCCAAAATAATAACCTGTAGGTCGGAGTGCCCCCACCCCGACAATAAATATTGAACACCATACGAAATTATGAATACGATAGAGACAAGAGAGAATGTAAGCAATGCCCCTCTCAAAACTGTATTACGATAATATCTCCCCTCAAACCACTTAATATAATCCCCCATCAACACTACAGGGTGTCTCATGAAGCCAAATTCTCCAAAGCATCTGTCGATGATGTAGGCGATGAAAGTTATTTCAAAGTACATGCTTGAGTATCCTCTCTATATCCAATCTCTTTTTCATACTTTCTACAAAATCATCTATGGTTTTTTGCTTATATTTTTTAAATTTCTCATCATCAAAGAGTCCATGGACAAATGTACCTTTTATAGTCTCTTTCTCATAAAAGAGAGGGTATTTTTCAGAGATACCGTGGTGTATCTCAAAACCGTTTACCTTTTGTCCGAATATCTCATACTCCCCACGCCTGAGAACTTTTTCTTTTTGAAAAAGGATGACATCATCTATAAAGCCTAAACCCTCTATGGTTTGAGGCTCCGGACTCTCTACAGCCTTATTGTCTCTGAGCTCTTTGAACATCATCTCATAGCCGCCGCAGATCCCCAAGATATGGGTTTTGGTCTTTTGCAGTTGTACAAATAAACCACACGCTTTAAGCCATTCCAGATCCTGCATGACCAGCTTGGAGCCGGGAAGTATGATCTGGTCATATTTGTCCAGATCAGCATTGGACCTAATGAATTCAAGAGAGATGTTCTCATCCGCTATAAGAGGCTCCAAGTCGTTGTAGTTGCTCATAGTAGGGTAGGCTATGACGGCTATGTGTTTTTTGGTGTCGTGCTTGTTCTGTTGGTAGTTCATGAGACTTTGTGAGTCTTCAAAACCAAGGTTGAAAGGCTTGTAGGGCAGGACGGCAAGTACAGGTATGCCAAACTTTTTTTCCAGGATCTCTATCCCTTTGTCAAAGAGGCTCAAGTCTCCTCTGAATTTGTTGATGATGACACCGATGACATTGTCCCGTAACGGTTTTGGCAGGAGGTGGTACACGCCATAAACAGAGGCGAAAACACCACCCTTTTCTATGTCTGCTACGAGGATGATCTTGGTGTTGAACTCTGTTGCAATGTAAATGTTGGAGAGGTCTTTGTCCATAAGGTTCAACTCGACAGGACTTCCGGCTCCCTCTGCTACGACACAGTCATATCTGCTGTCCAGGTAGGCAAAGGCAGACTTGACCGCAGGTTTCAGGCTGTCCAGGTCACGGTAATACTCCCGTATATCTTTATCTGCTGCCACTTTACCGTTGATTATGAGTGAAGCAGAACTCTTACGTCCGGATTTTAACAAAACGGGGTTGTTGTGGTAAGAGGTGGATACACCAAGCACCTCTGCCTGAAAGTGCTGGGCTACAGCTATTTCTGACCCATCATCGGCTACTTGTGCATTGTTTGATACATTTTGGGCTTTGAAAGGTGCAACAGTGTAGCCTAAGTCTTGCAGTATCTTCGCTATGACAAAGGTAAGGGTGGATTTGCCTGCATCAGAGCTTGTTCCAAAGATGGAGATATTATGCATAAAGAGCCTTTTTTAATGTGTCCAGATCACTTCTGCTTTTTACAGCGATGCGTACATGTTGTTCATCAAGGCCGTCAAAGTTCGAGCAGTCTCGTATCATGATCTTATATGGCTTTAAAATGGCTTGAAATTTTTGAGCTGTCAAGTGATTTAGTTTTACCAAAACATAATTTGCATTTGAAGGGTATATTTTTTGTATATATTTTGAGTTTTGAAGTATCTGCATAAGGTAGGTTCTGTTTTTCTGGTTTATCACTTTGGAGGTTTGAGCAAAATATCTATCTTTTAAAACCTCTTGCAGGTAGTGACTGTCAAACTGGGAGATCTTCCATAGCGGTTCACTCTTTTTCAGTTTTTCAATGTTTTGAGTGTTGGAAATAACCGTTCCCACCCTTATACCGGCAGCACTGTAAAACTTGGTCATAGATTTCAGTATATAGAGTTTATCGTAGCTCTCTATGTACCTGGCAGCCGACTCAAAATCAGTAAAATCCAAAAAAGACTCATCTATGAGAACCGTACAATCTTTCTCTATCCATTTTTGCATCAGTGTATCAATGCTGTAAAATGCTCCGTCCGGGGTAGAGGGGTTGACAAAAATGACCAATGATCTCTCTTTGACATCCCGGTGTATGTTTTCAAATCTATCGATCAGGTCAGTATCATAACCAAAAAGCACCGAAGCCTTTTTATACTCCAGATAAGCAGGACTGTAGATGGTACAGTGTTTTAAGCCAAACTTGCAAAAGAGTGTAAATATGGCAGAACTCCCGCCATTGAAAAGCTCTATCTGCTCAGGCTTCACATTGTAGAGATCGGCTATGCAGGCGTAGAGTTCGTCGTAGTTTGGATATGCAGATATATCCAGACGGTTGAAGTCCACACTAATGTCAGGTTTGATATGGTTGATATTGGAGGAGAGATCTATCACTTCACCTGTGCTGCAACCAAGCGATTTTGCAAACGCTGTTACATCTCCGCCGTGCTGATAGGCTTTCATTTAAGACGAGTCTCCAAACCAAGTTTCACTTCATAGACTTCATCACATAACGCAGCCAGCTTCTGACCCGCAATACCGGACCTGTCAATATATCTGCGACTCTCTTTATCTATAGGAATGACTCCTGAACTCACATCGTTAAGTACAAAAATGATATTTGCATCTATAGCACAAATGGCTTCTATTTGCGTAAAAACGGTCTCTTCCGGCTCTTCTAAAGTATTGAGGATCCACATAGAGATACAATCAACCAGATAGCTTTCATCCGGTTGGATCACTTTGGTTAAATGAAAGGGCTCTTCTATGCTGATGAACTGCTCCTCCCTTTGACTCTGATGCTTCTCTATACGCACTTTCATCTCCGTATCATGATAACTGTTGTCATAGGTGGCAATATAATAAGGTTTAGTTTTTGCAAGTGCCAATGTCTTTGCTTCTGCCAGTCGACTTTTGCCTGATTTCTGCCCACCGTAGTATAGTATTTTCATGACTGTAAAAAATATTCCACTTGTCTGGTAATCTCTTCTTTGCTTAGACCGTTTAAAACGCCATACATCAAAGCTCCACCGGCTCCGACACCCTCTTTGGCTTCACCTTCATCGTAGAGTTTCAGAGCAGGGTGTCGGCTCAGAGAGAAGTCAAAATCCACATAGTAGGTGTGAATAGGGAAACTCAACATCTCTAAAAGTGCCTTTATATCACTATACTCATCCTGGGCTACCCATTTTGTTGTACATAGAGCCAGGTTTGAAGTTTCAATGTTCCCACCCATATACTCTGCAATACGATTGATAATAAGCAGTACGCATGCCATCTGTGTCCCCCCGGCTAAAACAACTTTGAGACGATTGTTCAATCCCAGGATAAACCCTGCATTGAAGATGAGCATATTGTCTGATACCGAGCCCAAAACATCGAACAGATCATTTTTGTCACTAATATTTTCAAGTGCTGACTCTATGGTTTTCTCTCTTATGCTATGGGGTACATTTTTGAAACTGCTGCTGAACAACTCTTTTGCATCATAGCCCAAAGCCAAGGCTGTGGCTGTTGCTGTGGTGGTTCCGCTTGGTACAGACTCCCCTAAGATGACATAATCACTGTGGCACTCATAACTCTGCCCAAAAGTTACCCCTTTCTGAAAAAGAGCCTCTGCATCAATACCTGCTCCCTTGTCAATGGAACTACTGGGTGTTATGTTGAACGTGTGCTGCTTAAAGTAGCTTACTTTCGGTACGACTTCCAGACCAAGATCGAGTAGTTCTATAGCATAATACGGACTTAACAGGTGAACCCCTCTGGTAATGAGGGCAGGGGTTGGTACCCCTTTGGGGGTCTCAGCGATGTTGTCCAGGCTTCGGACTTCACCTGTGCATACAAACTCGGAGTCAAGTGTAGGGGTGAGGTGTATCATACCCGGGATACCTGCCTGGGTGATACCTTCTATGTTTGCTGTTCCCGTGTTACTTAGTGCCAGCATGAATGTAGCTTTTCTCCCCCGTAGGGATTCTACAAAATCCGGTTTCCCGATTATCGTTTTTATCATGAAAGTTTCTCCAATTTCTTTAGTAGTTGCTGGTAGTCGAGTTTGTTGATATACCGTGTTGTAGCGTAGTATAGTAAGGCATATCTGATATATTCATTAAAATCACAGAGTGATATATCGGCTTGATAGCTTTTGAGCAGGGTGTTGATCTTTTCATAGTTTGGCGTCTCTTTGTCATAGCACCAGGAGAGTGCTGTAACAGCAAGTTCAAAATAGAAATCTCCATTACAGGCATCGCTGAAATCATAGATACCTGAGAGTCTATTCCCCATAAATTTTGCATTGTCAACAAAGAGGTCGCCATGTATCACTCCATGATCTTCAGGTTCGCATTTTATGGTACTGAAATACTTTTTCAGGGTGATGTTTTCTGTATGCTCGATGAGTTGTCGGAGTCTCTCTCTTTCAAACAACCTCTCATTGGAGGAGCTGATCCTTTTGCTTATGCAATGAAACTCTTTTAAAAAATTACCGATCTCTTTGATCTGCCGGATATTTGGGTTTTTGACACTTTTTCCCTCTATCTGGGTATAGATCAGCACTTCATGACGATTGATCTGAAAATGCTCTATCACCTTTGGCACAGATAAATGCCGAAGCTTTTCCAGGAGTGCTGTCTCATTCTCCACCACCCTTGAGGGAGTCTCTTTTTCAAAGAGTTTCAAGACATGATCGCTGCCAAGCAGATAGACGGATGCCATGACACCGTCAGTTGTGGGTATCAGTGTATAGTGCTGATATGGTTCGGGTAGTTCACTGTTCTTTATCGTCGTTTTAATTCCCACAGTTTACCTCTTGATAAGAAGATAGATGAAGAATGGAGCTCCCAAAAATGAGGTAACTACTCCAATAGGTACATCAGTAACGGTTCCGAGATTTCTACCTACAAGGTCACAGAGTACTAAAAATACTCCACCGTAAAAGAAGATAGGAACGATGAGCTTATCAGCACTTTCAGCATAAATACTTTTGAGTATATGGGGGATGATCAGCCCTACAAAACCAATGGGTCCTGTAAGACTCACTGCCACCCCTACAGCTAAAGAGACAGTAAAAAGCAGAATATAGTTAAGCTTTTTAACATTCACTCCTTTGAGATATGCAAACTCATAAGAGGTAAGCAGAAGCCGCAGTTCATAACGGTAATACTGTATAAGACTCAGTAAAAAAAGAGAGGTCAAGACCAACAGATAGATATTTTCAAAGCCTACGATATCTAAACTTCCCATAGTAAAACGCATGATCTCATAACTCTCCTGCAAGTTACTGATGTAAAACATGACCATCAATGCAGCAGCATAGAAAAATGAAAGGGCGATCCCTACAAGAAGCAGTGAGGAGGAGTCGTATGTTTTAAACCGACTGGCTACCATAAAGAGAATGATAACGGTCAGCATCGCTCCGACAAAGGCAAAGAGAGAACTTGTACCACCGAAACCTAAAACAATAGCGATAGCAGTGAACAGTGTTGCCCCACTGGCAACTCCAAGGGTGAAAGGAGTACTCATAGGGTTTCTAAATACGGTTTGGAAGATCAGTCCGCCCAAAGCCAATATGCCGCCTACAAAAAAAGCTAAAAGCATACGCGGCAGACGAATATCAAAAAATATTTGATGATCCATGGTCGAATGATCGAACAGTTTAGCGGGGCTTATAGGTATCTGTCCTGTAAATGGTGCGACGATGAGTACAATGAAGGCAAGTAAAAGTATAGATGTTTTCATAAATTCACCACGATATTGTTCTCTATTTTCCCTACACTTTTGTCATAGAGCTTATTTAAATTCTCCTGGGTAAAGAAATCTTTTGATGCACCATGGAATTTCACTCTTTTATCTTCTAAAAAAAGAATGTCGAACCCAAGTTTATAGGCAAAGTCGAGATTATGGGTAATAATGATCTTGCTCTGTAAAAAGTGACTCTCTTTAAAATGTGAAAAAAGCATTTGTATTTTTTTTGGATCAAGATTGGCTGTGGGCTCATCAAAAATGGTATAGTTCGCAGAGTGTAAAAGACTGCTTGCAATAAGCAGGAGTTGAGATTCTCCGCTGCTGAGTGAACGGCATGTTTTTTCTTTTAAATGTGTTATCCCCAGTATTTCCAATGCTTTATCTATAGTGATAGCATGGTTGAAACAGCCCAATTCCAAAAATTCTCCGACACGCATGAATTCATCAAATATCTCCAGTTTTGGAGGAATATAGTTAATGAGTTTGGCTCTTTTTTCTCCAAAGATCTTTGAGGGATCAAGGTTGCCTATACGGACATTGCCGCTAGGTGTGATGCCGCAAAGTACTTTAGCCAAGGTGGTTTTTCCTACACCGTTCGAACCAAGGATAATAAGGTTCTGACCGCTCTTGAGTTCAAAAGTGATTTGAGTCAAGATTTGATTGCTGAAATCAGTGATTTTTAGAAGCATATAGTATCTTTCTGAAATCTTCCAGGAACAGAACCAGCCTGTCACTGGGTACGCCGGCGTACTTTTTATCTATGATATAGATATGCTCTTTCTTGCTTGCGTTGACAGGGAGGCTCATCCATGGGGCTATCAGCTCTTTTGGGCTTAAACCTTTCTCTTTGATGAATGGTGACAGGAGAATGACAATATCAGGATTTGTCGCAATGATGTTTTCCTGATTCAGTATAGGTTGTCCTTCTCTTTTGGACTGTAAGGCATTTTGGTTACCGCTTGCATTGATGATATCATCAAGATAGAGGTTTTGCCCTACGACAAAAATTTGTTTCACCAAAGAGGTATTATGTCCAATCACAATAAGAATTTTTTGATCAGATATAATGCCTTTTATGGCATCTAAATGTTTATCTATATCTTCTACAATACTTTTGGCCTTACTCTCTTTGTTCAACAGCAGTCCAAGCTCCAGGATGGAGCTTTTTATATTGTGAAGTCTGTCTATTTTTACAATCTTGGTTTTAATACCCAGTTTGTTAAGCTGTTTGCCAAGTTTGAAATTGTTTTGCTGCATAATGACGATGCTTGGTTGCAAAGAGAGGATTTTTTCAAGGTTTGGGTTGAAGTAGCCTCCTACTTTAGTAACCGAGAGTGAATCTTCAGGGTAAGTACAATACTGTGTATTTCCCACTACATCATCTCCTGCACCTAAAGCATAGACGATCTCATTGATCGCAGGCGAAAGGGTGACGATACGTTGTGCTGCAGTACAGTAAACAGTCAAAATTAAAAATAAAATGATTTTCATATTCTGTCACCCCTCCCTTTGTATTCTTCTATTAAAAACTGGCTTTCAAACCTAAAGAAAATGCTCTTGGACTTGTAGCATAACCATAGACTGTTTGGTAATATTTATCTGTCAGGTTTTCTATTTTACCATAGACTTGTATCTCTTTTGCAATGTCATAGTTCGCAGTGAAATCGATCATGGTATATTTACCTGTCTCAATATCTGATGTAGTATAGTCCGGATTATATTTTATATCGGTTCTTGAACCGACATACTCAGCAGCTACACCTAAGTGAAGTTTTTCTATACCATAGTAATCCACAGCAATTTTTAAATTCTCTTTTGCTCTTCTTTTCAGATCTTCCCCATCTTGATCTTCTGCCTGGAAAAGATGAGTATAGTTGATCGAGAGTAGTACATTTTCAAATACTTCTTTTTGGTAAGAAGTCTCAAGGCCGTTTATTTTTGAAGTACCGGCTAAATTCCCATAGGTATAGGTACTCATATCAAAATCGATCATATCATCAATTTTCGTATCAAAATAGGTTACTTTAAACGCTTTATACTCTACTGTGATATCAAATGATCTGGTCTCTTCCGGATCAAGCAGCGGACTGCCATATGGAGAATAGAGTTGATAAAGAGTCGGAACATTATAGGCAGTACCATAGTTTAGAGATGTGGTAAGTCCTTCAATTTTTTCATGAATATGTTTAAGGCCTATTTTACCTGTCAATTTGTTATCAAAAGTACTGTAGTTGTCATAACGTAATGATTCCGTGAGTATGGTTTTCCCACCCATGAATCCTTTGAAAACGTTACTGTTCGTAAGAAAGATTCCTTTATTGTTGAACTTCTCATCAATATCATTTTTGTGTTCAAAACTTTTGTAGTCTGCACCCCAGACAACAAAGTCTTCTGTAAGATATGGAACTTTGGATTTAAATCCATACTCCCTTACCTCACCGTCAAAAGGTGAAGTTCCATAGGGAGAAACATATTCTCTATCAAATATTGATCTTTTTGCATAGATATCCAGTTCATTAAAACTATCAATATGGTGAAAGTTGATCGAGGAGAATGTATCATCTGTTGTACTGCTTGAAAAACCATCCGGATCTCCGTAAGGATCATATTGATTGGTTGCATCAATGATAGTATGGGAAAGATCTATTTTGTTCGTTTCATTTATATTGAAGCCAAATTGTAAAGAGGTTGTTTTATTTTTATAAGCATCATCTTCAAACTGGTCTATATCTTCTCCTTCGGGTGCCTGTGCAGTAAATCCATCTGTTTCTATCACATTGTGACTTGCTTTAAAGTAGTAATTTTCTGTTTTAGAAGAGAGAGTGGCACCATATTTGTTGGTGTTGAAACTACCTTTCTCTGCATGAACAGAACCATGAATACCGCTTTCAGGTTTTTTAGTGATAATATTGATGACACCGGCACTTGCATCGGCTCCCCAGATACCGGATTGGGCTCCTTTAACTACTTCGATCTGTTTTATGTCATCGATCATAAGATGAGCAAATGGAGCACCACTGAGTGACGTGATATCGTTATAGCGGATGCCATCTATAAGTACAAGTGTTCTTTGTGAGTCCATGCCTCTTAATGTGACAGAAGTGTTTTGACCTAATCCACCATTACTTGTAAAAGAGACACCCGGTAGAGAATTCAATGCTTCAGTAACCGTTGTAAAACCTCTCTCTTCTATCTCTTGGGCTGTGATAACGTTTACGTTAGATGTAACATCTTTGATCTTCTGTTCTGATTTGGTTGCAGAAGTGATAATGATATCTTCCAGAGTTTCATCCGCATGAATATTTGTAGTGAGTAGCAGGGTTGATGCTATGATGCTTAGTGATTTTATTGTCATGTGTTTTCCTTAAATAATATTGCTGCAGGTTTGGTTATGGCAAACGTTTTGCAAAATAATAATGTTTAGTTGAACCAAACCTATGATGTGTTCGTGTGTAAAAGTTGTGTTAAGCAGTTTGTGCAGGAGGAGAAGTTTTGTATTCTTCTATTTTAAAGGCATATTTATGGTACTGAAAGTTACTGTCCATGGTACACAACTTGTAAAGTGTTGAGTACATCGCAATGATTGCTAATGAAAAGTAGCGTCTGGTATAGCCTCGTAAGTGTTTCATGGTGGGATTTTACACTATTTTAAATAAAATCAAGTATAATCACTTCAATTATTTATTAGGAGAATTCAATGGCAATTGAAACCGTTACATCAACAGACGCATTTAAAAAATTGGTAGCAGAAGTTACTTCACAAGAGGGATATAGAGAGCCTATGGCATTTGGTATCGCCAGAGTTGACAGAGGTCAGAAAAACGCAGAGAAAGTACTTCAGGCAAACTTCGGACTCATCAACTGGAAAGAGAACTTTGGTTCTGCTGCTGTGTTCATCAAAGCATTGCAGGAAGCAAAATGTAATGTAGAGTTTTCAGGTTCCGAATTTGTAGCGACGATCAACGATAACTTCGTAGAAAATGCTATGGCGGCATTTGCACCATACCTTGAAGAAGCAACAGGTGATGCACATAAAAATGTACAAGTGGTTAAAACACTTGCAGCGATGGAAGACATCGGTAAAGACTTTAGAATTGTATTTTTGTTTGAAGATGCAAATCCTGAAAGTGTAGAAGCGGTTTACTTGAAACTCTATGCACTTTCTCTCTCTAAAGCTGAATTAAGAAAAGTAAATCTCAATGGTGCATTTGGTATCTTGTCAAACGTTGCCTGGGTTGGGAATACACCATACGAACTTGACTACCTGAGAGAGAACGAGATCGAGATGAAACTTAACGGTACATACCCAACGGTAGACTCTGTAGATAAATTCCCAAGATTCCTGCAACATGTGATCCCTGCAGATAATACACGTATCCTGGATGCATCTAAAGTACGTATGGGTGCACAACTTGCAGCGGGTACAACAGTAATGCCGGGTGCATCATACATCAACTTCAATGCTGGTACACTTGGGCCTGTGATGGTTGAAGGCCGTATCTCCTCTTCTGCTATTGTAGGTGCCGGTTCAGATGTCGGTGGTGGTGCGAGTATTCTTGGTGTATTGAGTGGTACGGACGGTAACCCTATCAGTATCGGTGAAAATACACTGCTTGGTGCAAACTCGGTCACAGGCCTTCCTCTCGGAGATGCATGTATCGTAGATGCCGGTGTCACGATTTTGGCAGGTACGAAGATCAAGGTTGCTCCTGAAGAGTTAGAGAAGATCAAAGCAGCAAATCCGGAAGCACACTTTGACAATAAGACAACCTTTAAAGGGGAAGAGCTTCAGGGACTCAACGGTATTCACTTTAGACAAAACTCTTTAACCGGTGAGATTATTGCCAGAAGAAGTACGAGAGAAGTGAAACTGAACGTAGAGCTGCATTAAGCATTACTGTAGGGGAGCACTCCTGTGTGCTCCCGGGGCACCCCGTGTGCGCCCGATTTATGGAGTAAATATGAACGAAGATGATATGATAAAAAAAGTGACTTTGCTGGGTATTTTGAAAAAACAGCCGGATGAGACACTGAATGATGTAATGCTTATGTTGGCAGATACCGGTATGTATGACATGAAAGAAGCAAAACAGGTGTTTAAAGCGTTGAAAGCAGAGCAGTATCTGTCAAACGGGCAGCTTACACTTAAAGGTATTACTGCTGCCAAAGATGCAGAGCAGGAATTTAAACTATAGGATGGGGTCATGAGGGTAGATAAATGGTTAAGTGCAGTGAATGTAGTAAAACGCAGGACCATTGCTACTGATATGCTTAAAAGCGGTGTTGTCCTGGTCAATGGCATGAAAGCAAAAGCCTCCAAGAATGTTGCTGTAGGAGATAGAGTTACGATAGAATACCTTAAAGGCCCCAAGTCTTATGAGGTACTTCAGATCCCTACCACAAAGACGATACCTAAGAGTCAAAAAGAAGAATATGTGAAAGAATTGTAGGGGGCAGATTCTATATCTGCCCGCAGTTTCACATCGAAATGTTGGATTTTATTAATATGCGGATTTCCGGGTGGACACAGGGGTCCACCCCTACGGAGAAATGCACATTGTTATGATTTCATATTAAAATATGATTTTAGATGAACCCCGGTTTATTGTAGGGGAGGACCCCTGTGTCCTCCCGGAGTATGGAAAAGAATGATGAATACAAAACAAAAATTTGAAAAACTGTTCAACCATGAAATGATCGAAGCTGAAGCACGCCGATTTCTCATCGATCTTTATGAAAAAGGTGAGACTTCAGAAGATATCGCTGCTGCTGCTTCTGTGATGCGTGAACACTCAATAAAGTTGCCTTTGTCGGATACATTGAGAGAAAAAGCCATAGATGTTGTGGGTACAGGCGGAGACAAAAGCGGAAGTTTTAATATCTCTACAACGGTTTCACTCTTGCTGGCTTCTCTTGGATGTGTAGTGGCTAAACACGGTAATAGAAGTATTACTTCCAATTCAGGTTCGGCCGATGTACTTGAAGCATTAGGCATTAATCTCAATCTCTCTGTTGAAAATCAAATAAAGATGCTTGAAGAGACAGGTTTTTGTTTTATCTTTGCGATGAACCATCACCCTGCGATGAAACACATCATGCCGATACGAAAGTCTATCGACCATAGAACCATATTTAACATATTGGGCCCGCTTACCAACCCTGCAGGTGCAAAAAAATACCTTTTGGGTGTCTTTGACCCTTCCTATATCAAACGTATGGCAGAAGCACTGCTTGAACTTGATACCAAAAGAGCTTATGTGGTGAGCAGTCATGATGGCATGGATGAGATCTCTCTGGCATGCAATACCTCTTTTGCCTATGTAGAATCAGGACGTATCTCTGAAGGCGAGATCAACCCTGCAGCTTTTGGATTCAAACAGGCACCTAAAGAGGCAATACTCGGCGGAGATGCTGTTTTCAATGCGCAGATCACCAGAGATATCTTTTCCGGAGAAGAGCGTGGTGCCAAAAGAGATATTGTTGTGTTGAATGCGGCATTTGCACTGTTCGTAGACGGAAATGTCAGAGATATAAAAGAAGCCATAGCAATCGCAGAGAGTGGACTTGACAGCGGCAAGGCTGAAGAGCATTTGAAAAGAATGGCTGAAATAAGCCAAAAACTCGGGTAGGGTGCCCACAAGGGACACCCCCTACAGATATTCATAAGTAGGAACAAAATGATTAAAGAGATAACAGCATCACTGTCAGAACTTGATAAAGTAGTCAGTTACCTGGAAGAAACACTTCCTGCCAACGCTATTGTCTTTCTTAGAGGCGATCTTGCTGCAGGAAAGACAACACTGACCCAAGCCATAGCGAAAGCAAAAGGTATAGAGAGTGAAGTGACTTCTCCTACTTTTTCGTTGCAGCACTGTTATGGTGAGGGACTTTACCATTATGATCTTTACCGTTTGGATCATGAAGAATTTATGCAGATGGGACTCTTTGAGGAGTTTGAAAAACACGGGTGGCATATGGTAGAGTGGGGATCTGATGCGCTTAAAGCCTTTTTAGAAGGTGTAGGCTATAATGTTGTCACGATAGAGATCGAACCCAAAGAAAACAGTAGAATCTATAGGATAGAAGCATAATGCACACACTTGAAGCCAAACATCTCTCTAAAACCATCAAAAAGACACAGATCGTACATGATATCTCTCTTGAAGTAAAGAGTAAAGAGATCGTCGGCCTTTTGGGACCCAACGGTGCGGGAAAAACAACATCATTTTATATGGTGTGCGGTTTAACCGGAGTCACAAGCGGAGAAGTTTTTTTAGACGGTGAGAATGTTACAGAACTCCCTCTAAGCAAACGTGCACAGTTGGGTATAGGATACTTGCCTCAGGAATCAAGCATATTTAAAGACCTTACAGTGGAAGAGAATCTTCTTATTGCAGCCGAAGCTTTAAATTTGCCGGAAGAGATTATGCAGCCGCGTATTGAAAAACTGCTGGAGATTTTCAACATTGAACCTATCCGCAGCCGTCAGGGGATACGTCTCAGTGGTGGAGAAAGAAGAAGGGTAGAGATTGCCAGAGCATTGGTAGGTGAACCAAAGTTCTTATTGCTTGATGAACCTTTTGCCGGTGTTGATCCTATCGCAGTGATCGATATCCAGAACATCATTAAACAACTTGTAGACCTGGATATGGGTATTCTTATTACGGATCATAATGTACGTGAAACACTGGGTATTTGTGACCGAGCCTATGTGATGCGTTCCGGAGAGATGCTTGCAAGCGGAAAAAGCAATGAGATTGCAAATGATGAGAATGTAAGAAAATATTATCTGGGTGAACATTTTACATTTTAACATGTAGGTCGGGGTGAGGGCACCCCGACCTACACGGGAGGTGAAAAATGCGTTTGTCTGAAGTCAAACAGCTTCTTGATGCTGAAGTGAGTCGACGAAATTCGCTTACCGAACTCTCCTATGAAAAACCTGATCCGCTGTTGATAGCTTCCAAATATCAAGATGAATCCATTGCGCTTATCTGTGCACTGTTTGCTTATGGCAATGCAGGCCAGATCATAAAATTTTTAGAGAGTCTGGATTTCTCCTTGTTGGATGAAGATGAAGAGCGTATCAAGAATAGACTCTCCTCACATTACTACCGTTTTCAAAAACCTGAAGATGTCATAGCAATATTCATCGCATTGAAACGATTAAAAGAAATAGACAGCATTGAAAATATATTTTATGAAGGCTATAAAAAAGAGCATCATATTCTAGATGGATTATGGCATTTCATAGATAGAGTAAAATCTGTCTATCCTCATGCGACACGAGGATATAACTTCCTCACAGGCTCTGTACCTGAAAAGGTAAATGCTGCAGGAACCTACAAGAGATATATGATGTACTTACGCTGGATGATACGTAAAGATGAACTTGATATGGGATTGTGGACAAGGATAGATAAAAAAGATCTGTTGATGCCACTGGATACACATACCTTTGCTGTGTCACGAAAGTTGGGTTTACTCAAACGTAAAAGTTATGATATGAAAGCGGTTCTGGAATTAACGGACAGGTTTAGACAATGGGATAAGAATGATCCTGTGAAGTATGATTTTGCACTTTATCGTATAGGACAGGAAAAAATAGATATTTAAACCCCATAATTAACCGAGTTTTTAGTACATTTTTTGTAAAATACAGCCAAATATTAACAAGAGGACGTTTTATGGAAGGTGTATTTACTTACCTAGGTGCTATTTTCGGTCACGGTCAGGCAATGATCGTTGCACACTTGATCTTAGTAGCGATCATTATAATTGCTATTGCAAAAATGGCTACAAAGAGTCTTAGAGCAGTACCGAACGGTACACAAAATGTGATGGAGGCATACCTTGGCGGTGTGATCGCCATGGGTAAAGATGTGATTGGCGAAGAGATGGCTAGAAAGTATCTCCCGCTTGTTGCAGCTGTAGGGATCTTTGTTTTTGTTTCGAATGTTATCGGTATTATCCCGGGGTTTGAATCTCCTACTTCAAACATCAACGTAACATTGCCGTTGGCACTTATGGTGTTTTTCTATTATAACTATGAAGGTATCAAAAAACAAGGTGTTGTACATTACTTCGCACACTTTGCCGGTCCGGTAAAACTGCTTGCGCCGTTGATGTTCCCTATTGAAATTGTTTCACATATTTCAAGGATCATTTCACTTTCATTCAGACTTTTTGGTAACATCAAGGGTGATGACCTGTTCTTATGGGTACTTTTGATGCTGGTACCTTTCGTTGCACCACTTCCTGCTTATCTTCTGTTGACATTCTCAGCATTGTTGCAGACGTTTGTATTTATGATTCTTATCTATGTTTATCTTGCAGGTGCTGTAGCTATCGATGAGGAGCATGAAAAAGCACCGAATCCTGTTGTCGATACAATGGGTGCTGTTTAACAGACTCACGAATGAGATTAAACGATAAGCCGCTGGGCTTTGTAATTAACTTTCTCTTAGGCGCTGCTTGGGCTTTTGTGCTCATCGGCGCTGTAACTTCTTTTTTTGCTTCATATCAGAATAGTTTCTTTTTTGCTGTTATTTCTGCAGTATTGGGTGCATTGCCTGGTTTGCTAGGTGTATTAGTGCTTGAACATATCATCACCAACAAAGAAAACCATGAAGAACTTAAGAAACAGACAAAACTGCTTCAGAAACTTCTCATGCAGAAAGAAAATGAATCCTCTGAATAACCCTGTGTACTGAATATATGGGCTTTTCATAAACTCTCTCAAATGACCAAAACGCTATAATCTATTTAATTTAATATGCACTATTTATAAGGAAAATCATTATGTTTGAAACCGTCATCGGTCTTGAAGTTCATGTTCAACTTAACACTAAAACAAAACTCTTTTGCTCCTGTCCTACCTCTTTTGCAGAGCATCAAAATAAAAATACCTGTCCTACTTGTCTGGCTCTTCCCGGGGCACTGCCGGTTGTAAACAAAGAAGCAGCCATCAAAGCGATGAGATTTGGGTATGCGATCAATGCAAATATAAATCATGTTTCCCATTTTGACAGAAAGTCCTATTTCTACCCTGACAGTCCTTCGGCGTACCAGATCACGCAGCTGACAAAGGCTATTGTACAAAAAGGTGAAGTATTTATAGATCTTGAAGACGGATCACAAAAGCGTATCGGTATGACACAGGCACACCTTGAGGCAGATGCAGGGAAAAATATGCATGAGGGCAACCACTCCAAAGTGGATTTGAATCGTGCCGGTACACCACTGCTCGAGATCGTATCTGAGCCGGATATGAGAAGTTCTGATGAAGCGGTGGCATACTTGAAAAAGTTACACTCTACGGTACGTTACCTCGATATCTCTGATGCGAACATGCAAGAGGGATCGTTCAGATGTGATGTGAATGTCTCTATCCGTCCAAAAGGGCAGGAGGCATTCGGTACAAGGGTTGAGATCAAAAATATCAACTCTTTTAGATTTGTGGCTGCTGCCATTGCTTATGAAGTACATAGACAAACAGAAGCTTATGAAGATGGTGTCTATGAGCAGGAAGTACATCAGGAGACGCGTCTTTGGGACGTAGCTCAGGGAGTAACCAGGTCCATGAGAGGGAAAGAGGAAGCGGCTGATTATCGTTATTTCCCGGATCCGGATCTGCGTCCGCTTATTGTAACGGATGAGATGATAGAAGAGGCAAAGAAAATACCGGAACTTCCGGATGCAAAAGTGAAACGTTATGTGGAAGAACTTGGTATTAAAAAAGATGATGCACTTGTAATTACATCAGCGAAAGAGATGGCGTATTATTTTGAAGAGATGTTAGAGCATGGAGCCGTAGCAAAAACAGCAGTGACATGGTTGACTTCAGAACTTCTTGGACGTCTGAACAAAGCAGGTTTAGAGATAGAAAACTCTCCTGTTGATGCTAAAACTTTAGGTGAACTTGTTTCTAAAATAGCAGACGATACAGTCTCAGGTAAGGGTGCCAAAGAAGTACTTGACTATATGATGGAGAATGAGGATCGTGATATAGATGCGATCATTGATGAACTTGGACTCGCTCAAGTAAGTGATGATGGTGCTATTTTGGCCATCATTGATGAGATCTTAGCTGCGAACCAGGACAAAGTAGAGCAGTATAAGTCCGGTAAAGACAAACTTTTTGGGTTCTTTGTGGGACAAACGATGAAAGCCAGTAAAGGATCTGCAAACCCCGGTAAGGTAAACGAGCTACTTAAACAACGCCTTTCATAACAGGAGATTGAGCTGTGATATCAGAAACAATAGTAAGATTTGCTTTCTTTATCAATAGCTCTAACAGATACAAAAAAGTAAAAACTTTTTTTGCTGATATTTTAGTAAACCCTGAATACCCTTATAAAAAGTATCTTGATAGCTTTATGATCTTTTTGATCCTTACTTCGGTAGGGATTTTGGTCCATGGGGTAAGAAACCCTGTACCTGAATGGATGGATTTTTATGACATCTACATCGTTTCCTTTATTTTTTTTATAGAATATATCGCTCGTATCTGGGTACATAATGATCTGCATAAGGTCATTGTCAGTGATTATGAAAAAGCACTCTTCCTTCAAAAAAAGTTTTCACTTTGGCACTCTCTTAAAAAGATTATCATCGAAAAGCTGCACTATATGGTCACTCCGGCTGCCATCATAGACCTTCTGGCTATTTTACCTGCTTATCGACCGCTGAGAGTATTGCGTATTTTTGTACTTTTTCGTGTCTTTAAGCTTCTTCGCTATACCAAGAACATCAATCAGTTCGTAGAGGTATTGAACAATAAACGTTTTGAACTGTTGACTTTACTTTTTTTACTCATTTTCATTGTGATGACGGCAGGTATCGCTATTTATGTGTTCGAGGAAACATACAACCCTCATATCAATACCTTGTTTGATGCCATTTACTGGGCATTGGTGACTATTTCAACTGTAGGGTATGGTGATATCTCTCCTGTAACCCATCAGGGACGGGTAGTTTCCATGCTGATCATTGTTTCAGGTCTTGCAATGATCTCGTTTGTCACTTCGGTCATCGTTTCGGCATTTTCTGAAAAATTGACGGAGCTCAAAGATAATCGGGTGATAGAGGAGATCAATACAAAAGAGTCTTTTTTAATCCTCTGTGGATATGGACAACTGGTAAAAATGTTTTTAAGACAGAAGCAGGAGTCGGAGTATCCTTATGTCATCCTGGAGAAGGATCCTGAAAAAGTAAAGCAAGCGCTTAAGGATGGATACAATGCCATTGAAGAGGATGCCAGCCGATATGATGTCTTAAGCAAGTTCAATATAAAGTATTCCAAAATTACGGTACTCTGTCTTACCCAAAGTGATATTGAAAATATCTATATTACACTCAATGCAAAGAGCCTTTCCAAAGATATCCTTGTCATTGTAAAAGCAATCGATGAAAACATGGAGAGGAAATACCGGCTTGCCGGAGCAGATCATGTCTTGAAACCGGCACATGTTGCGAATGTTATGTTCATGACTGCAATCACCCAGCCGATCATGCATAATGCTTTGGAGGCGATCCTTACTGGAAAAAGTATGGCATATATTGATGAAGTCAAGGTGTATGAAGGGAGCAGTTTTGAAGGAAAACGGATAGAGGATATTCCTTTAAAAGAGAAAAAACTGCTCTTGATCGCACTGAAAAGAGAGCATAACGGAGAGTTTATTTTTAATCCTTCCAAAGATTTGGTCTTTGAAAAAAATGATGTGATGGTTATTATGGGATTAAAGATCAGTGTGGATGATTTTAAAGAGATCCATCAAAGGGGATTGCTGTGAAAAAACGTGCATTTATGCTGGGGTATGGCAAACAGGGAAAAATGATCTGTGAAGGATTGGAGAAAGACCAGTTTCTCATTACTATTATAGAGTCTGACAGAATGCGTTATAAGAAAGCAAAAGAGGACGGTTTTGCCGATGTAATACTGATGGATGTCACAAAAGATGAAAATCTGGAAAATCTGCTTATCGAGAAAGAGGATTATCTCATCTGTGTGATGGATGATATCCATCTGAATGTCTATTTAACCCTTACCTTGCATGATCTCTTTCCGGATTCTCCTATTATTGCATTGTCTGATTCGATCCATACAACGGAAAAACTCTATATGGCCGGTGCAACCAAGGTCATAGATCTGTATCGTGTGACTGCCAATCGTATTCACAATTTATTGCGTAAACCTGTTACAACCCAATTGCTTGATGGATTTATTTTGAATACCCATAATATTTCATTTAAAGAGATTGAGATACCCCGGGATTCATTTTTGGATGGGATGATGGTGGAAGAGGTTGATTTTTCCAAGTATGAGATCATGCTTATCGGTATGATAGATAAAGAGTTGAGCAGCCATTTCATTTTTATTACCAGTGGTATATCTCATAAATTGGACAGTGGTGATATTTTGGTATGTATCGGAAAGCAGTTTGATTTGGTACACTTTGAGGAAATGATCAGAAGGAAAGAAGTATGAAAAATGATATGAAAATAGCGATTATAGGTGCAGGAAAATGGGGACAGGCACTTTATCATGCTTATAGTCAGAATAATGATGTAGTCATTTATTCCCGTACAGTGAAAGAGATAGAGAATTTTGTTTCTTTGGAAGAAGCACTCAGCAGAAAGTACCTGATTATGGCTATCCCTGCGCAATTTGTGAGAATGTGGATGGAAGAACACTTTGTAGATCATGGACAGAACATTCTTGTAGCGGCAAAAGGTATAGAGACCAGTACCGGTGCATTTCTCAATGAGATCTATGGGAAATTTGTTCCAAATGAAAGATTGGCATTTATTTCGGGTCCCTCTTTTGCTGCTGAAGTTCAGAAATCTCTTCCAACGGCACTGATGATAAGTTCTACCAATATCGAATTGGCTCAAACCTATGCTGATGCTTTACCTGACTTTATCAAAGGGTATGTGAGTGATGATGTCGTAGGGGCAGAGGTTGCAGGTGCATACAAAAATGTCATTGCCATAGCAGGTGGTGTCTGTGATGGATTGGGACTTGGAAATAATGCCAGGGCGGCACTGATCTCAAGAGGTTTGGTTGAGATGTCACGTTTTGGAGAATATTTTGGAGCAAGAGTAGAGACTTTTCTCTCTTTGGGTGGTGCAGGTGACCTTTTCCTCACGGCAAGTTCTACACTCTCACGAAACTATAGGGTAGGGTTAGGACTGGCCAAAGGGCAAAGTATAGTGGAGATACTCGAGGAGCTTGGAGAAGTAGCAGAAGGTGTTCCTACAGCAAAAGCTTTACATAAAATAGCAGAAGATAAAGAAATTTATCTTCCTATCGCATCTGAAGTCTATGCAATGATAGAGGAGGGGAAAGATCCGCATCAGAGTGTAAAAGATCTATTATTGCCGTACTGACCAAAGGGCACCTCTGAATACCTAAAACTTTGAAAGAACGGGAAGAGGGAAGATATGAGTAAAGAAATCTGTAGGACTACCCATAGGTAATACAAAGATTTGGCAATATCATAATAAATTTTAATCTATGGATATATTAGTTAGTTTTTGATAGAATGGTCCATTGGAGAACTTTCTATTATGCATTATAAATGGATACTTGTTACATTATTATTCTTTACTGCCCTGCTTGCTTCAGAGGATATGAAACTTCCTACGCATATCATCCATTTTACAGGACAAAAACATTTTGATGAAGCTGTTTTACAGGATGCTTTAGGGGTTGAACGCAAAAGTTTTTTTGAATTTTGGAAAGAGGATACACCTAGAATAAAAGATAAACTTCTCCCTACGTTAAAGCTTTCGTTAAAAAGTTTTTATGACTCGGAAGGTTTTTATGATGCCCGTTTTACCATCAAAGAGACGCATAGCACTGTTGATGTAACGATCGAAGAGAATCTGCCTGTAAAAATCAATGATATTACTATCAGCAGTGACTATGATCTTAGCGCTTTGGTGACAGTAAAGAGTGGAGAGATATTCAGAGCCAAAGATTTTATGAACATCAAAAAAAATATTATTCAGGCATTGCTTAAAGACGGGTATTGCAGTTATGATCTTGATACTAAGGCTTATGTTGATCTTGATAAACATAAAGTAGATTTAAAATATCTCTTGAAGAAAGGCGGTATTTGTACCTTTGGTGATGTTACAGTAAAAGGTTTGAAGAGTATTGATAAAGAGGTCGTTGGATCAAGAGTGAGAGCTGCCAAGGGAGAAAAATTTAATACAGAACTGATTAAAGATACCTATGATGCCCTTTATGGTTTAGATGCTTTTGATAGTATATTGGTGAAATATGATCGAAAATTTTATAATGTGGTACCTGTGGATATTACTGTTTCCGAGATTGAGAAAAGTCATTATTACCGTATGGGTGCAGGCTATGATACTTTTGTAGGCCTACGTGTACAGGCAGAGTATATTAAGAAGAATTTTTTAGGCAATGCCCAAAAATTTAAATCAAAAGCTGCCTGGTCAAGTAAAGAACAACTGGTAGAGCTGGAATTTTTCAAACCGGCATTTTTTAATATCTTGGATTACTATATTGATTTAGGTTTAAAGACAGGGTATTCAAATCTGGAATTTGAAGGCTTTCTGGAGGAGAAAACCCATGGAAAAATTTTCTTAGCCTACACAGATAAGAAATTGATCTTGAGGAGCGGTTTGGCTTTGGAAAGTATTTATGTTTCACTTTTGGACAATATGCAAGGCAATCCACTGTCCCATGCGATAAATGAAGGGACTTTTTTACTTTTTTACCCTTATATACATATGATATATGATGAAAGGGACTCTAAACTTAATCCAAAATACGGCTATTATCTTTCTGCTTATTTAGAGTATGGTTTAGCGTATGATAACAAGGCGAGTGATTACATTAAAACCCTTTTTGAGGGAAGGATCATTCATACGTTTGGTGATCTGACACTTGCTGCAGTAGGAAAAGCAGGTTTCATAGAAGGAACTTCGGCGCAACTTCCTGAATCAAAACTCTTTTTTGCCGGTGGATCCTTTTCCAATCGTGCCTATGGGTATAATGAGATGGGAGTGATCATCTCTCCTTCAGAGTATAGTATACAGGGGGCGATGAGCATGGCAAATCTCTCTTTTGAGGCAGATTATCCTGTGTGGGGTAATCTGTATGGTGCAGTATTCACAGATAATACAATGTTAAGTGCAGAGAATTATGATCTTTCGGGAGAGATTATTTCATCCGCTGGTGTAGGCGTGCGATACATGACACCTATTGGTCCATTTAAACTGGATATAGGATTTAATATAGATGACCCTTCTCAGTATGGTATCCAATTTCAGATAGGACAATCATTTTGACAAGTCTTAAAAAGATATTCTATGGCCTTGTTATTTTTTTTGCGGTATTGATGGTTTCTGCAGTCTTTATGGCAAACTCTTCTTTTGTCATTCAAAAAGCTGCAGACTATTTTGCTCCTGACTATAAGATCTCTTATGATGATATTAGAGGAAATATTCTTACAGGTGTGACGATTGATGGTGTGAAATTTGAGGGTAAACCTCTTGCTGAGAGTTTGAGGTTCAGTTGGAATCATTCCAGGCTGCTCTATAAACGAATTGCCGTTAATACTCTGGAGATCAATGCATTGGATGTAGATATTGCCAAAAGGCTGATCGCTTCTTTCCGGAATGGTGAGAAGAGCAGCCGTGAGCCTTTTGATCTTACTGTAACCGTTGACAAAGTATATTTAAGCTTGAATCCTTTTGAAGAGCAGGGTGTTCTTCTTTCTAAAACCGTATTGACTGTGGAGCGTGTGAAGTATGCAAGCAATGCATTGGAGATTAAAAATTTTACACTCCTTATAGACAGTAATATAAGTCAGATCGATATTACCGGTAATTTGACAAAAGATACGCTCAGTTTTGGGCATCTGGTATTGAAAGATATTGATACATATGCATTACAGAAGCTTTTTGCAGGTGAAAATAACAAGAGTGATCATACTGAAAGCAAGACAGTAGCATCTGCAGAGCAAAGTGAAGCGAATCCTCTTCTCCCTAAATATGTAGTATTGAAATCTTTTCAGGCGAATGTACTTCCGGCAATGTATGATCCGGTGCATATTCTTAACTTGGCATTGGATGCTAAGAATATCATAGTAAATGTAGAAAAACTTTTAGTTGAAAATGGCTTGATTGAGCTGAATGGAACGAGCAATCTTAGTAATTTTAAATATAATGGACAGATCGAAAACAACCACTTGATCGGAAAGATGAAGCTCACTCCCAATAGAGCGTTGTTTGAACTCTATCAATTACCTCTGCGTAAAGAAGCCATGGGTGACATTGAGATTGGTCTTAATGTTTCCAAAGAGCAGGTAATAGCTGATATTAACGCAAAAGCAAAACAAGTTTTGATCAGTAAAAATGGTGAGTTCAATGTAGATATTGACAGTCTGCTCAGTCATGTGGTCTATCGTATCCGGGAGCATACTCTTGTAGCTGCTTCTACCGTAATGATAACCACACCCTATGCAAAAGATATTGCTGTCATCAATACATTCAAGATGGATGACAATATAAGTTATGGGGGAGAGATCAAAGCAAAAGAGTTGATCGGTATAGATGCAAAATTTACAAAACCATTGAAAAATCTGAATATTAAATATACGGGTGATATAAAGAGTATCAAAACAGTCATTTTATCAGATGGTTTAAAAGGAAGTTTTGATTCATTGGATTTTAAAAAAGGACAATTACATCTTGAAACGACTAAAGCTATTGTCCTGCATAATATGATGAGGTTGCCTGCGGAATTGAATGGAACCAAAGTCAATGCTGTGATAGATGCTCCGCTTAATTTAGAGAAGATCACTCCTTTAAAAGCCAAAGCAAAGATCACCTCAAATGTTACGAATCTGGATATGGATATTGTCTATGGAAAAATCTTACAGGTTAAAGCAATAAGTAATATACCGCAAGACTCTCTTTTAAAAAAATTTGATGAAAATGTCAAATGGGATGCTCTTGATCCACTTATAGCCAATGTTGAATTGAATGATAAGAATATGACTCTGAAATTAAAGGCTAAAGCGCTTTCTGCAGATCTTAAATATCTACTTTCCAACGGTCAAATAGATGGTATGATAAAATTGGGCGGTTTGATAACAGATGTCAAAGGCATTGTAAAGGAAAAGGTCATGGTCAATGCCAAAGTCAGTTCAATAAAATCTTTACTGAAGAGTGTAGAGACTTTTTATACGCTGGAAAATATGCCTCCTGTTGAAGGTGCATTGAACTTTTCAATGGATATTACGGAGATGAAACAGGCTCATCTTTCTCTTACTTCACCTGAGATGATTTATAAGCCTGATCACAGAACAGAACATATCTTTAATGATATGAAAATGGTTATAAGTTTTGATAAGTCAAACGTATTTCTGAAAGAATATACAGTGACGTATGACAAAATGAAATTCTTTTCTACTAAACCTTCTTCGGTTAAACTGAAGGGCGATACTGTCGAAATTGCACCCCTTTGGCTAAATGATCAACTTAAGGTAGCGGGAAGGTATAATATCAAAAATAAACAAGGGAATATATCTGCAGATGCATCAGCATTGCACATAGCACATAAGTTGATCGATCTTGATAGTGCGATAAACCTTGAAACGGCACTGGATGGCAATAAAACTTCCGTCAAGGGGCAAGTAACACTGTTGGGCGGTGATATTCACTATGACCTCAGACAAAAAACCTTTGCTTCAGACAGTGATATCATCATTGTTCAGGACATGAAGAGAGAAAAGGAAAGCAGTCCTTTTATGGATAACCTCACTACTTCTATTCAGATCAAAACAAAAAAACCTTTACTTTATAAGCAGGGTGATGTCAATATCCAAGCAAAAGCTGATCTTAGAATAGAAAAAACTGTGAGTACTCCTATGCTCTTCTTGGGTTCAGTAGAATTACTCGAAGGAGGGAGTTATATTTTCCAGGATAAAAAATTTATTTTGAAAAAGTGTTTTATCTATTTTACAGGAAATATTGAAACACCGATCCTGGATATCAAAGCAGAATACAAAACCGTTAAATATCTTATTACTGTTTCGGTGACCGGTACACCGGCTTTGCCAAATATCAATTTTAGTTCAGTACCGCATTTGACACGGGAGCAGATCCTTTCTGTGATCCTTTTCGACTCTGAAGCGGGAGCAGAGAATAACAGTGGTGAAGATATGATGAAGATGATGGGAGGAGCCATGGCAAAATCTGCTCTCTCCCATGTAGGTATCAAGATTGATCATCTTGTTTTGGGTACAGGAAGCAGCATGGAAGTAGGCAAAAAACTGACAGACAAGATCACGATCATCTATATCAATGATGAAGTCTCCAGTGTAAAATTGCAATATGACTATAGTAAAAACATTGAAGCTACTGTCACTGTCAGTCCCGAATCAAGTTCCGGGGATATCTTTTATAAAGGGGAGTTTTAACCCGGATCAGGAAAGCCTGTTCTTGAAATCCTCATATCCGAACTCACGTACGACCTCTACCGTTCCGTCCTCTCTTTCTATAGCGATACTCGGGAGTTTGATACCGTTGAAGGTCGTGGCTTTGACCATAGTGTAGTGCATCTGGTCTTCAAAGATGACCTTGTCTCCTATGTTCAACGGAGTATCAAAACTGTAGTCTCCCATGATATCCCCTGCCAGACAGGTATTGCCTGCCAGACGGTAGGTATGTGCTTTCTCTCCGGCTTTGCCTGCACCACGTACATCTGCACGGTAAGGCATGATGATGGTATCGGGCATATGGGCTTCTGCCGAAGAGTCCAGGATAGCGATATCCATGCCGTTATGAACGATATCCAGGACCGTAGTGATCAGGGTACCTGTCTCCCAGCCGATGGCTTCACCGGGTTCGAGATAGACTTCTACATCATATTTTTCCTTGAAGTTACGAATAAGGGCAATGAGTTTTTCTATATCGTACCCTTTTCGCGTAATGTGGTGTCCGCCACCAAAATTGATCCATTTCATTTGAGGAATATATTTTCCGAATTTCTTTTCAAAATTGTTAAGTACATGCTCAAGTGCATCACTGTCCTGTTCACACAGTGCATGAAAATGTAAACCATCACATTGCTCTAAAATGGATTCATCAAAATTAGCCCGGGTTGTGCCCAGTCTGGAGTTGAGCCCACAGGGGTTATAGATCTCTTTGGGTGCCTCTGAATACTCAGGGTTTAAGCGTAATCCAAGAGTGAGCTTTGGATTTATCTTTTTAGCTTGTGTAGCAAATCGTTTGAATTGTGCAGGAGAGTTGAAAACCAGATGATGGGATATCAGCGCGATCTCTTCAAGTTCCTCCTCTTTGAAAGCAGGGGAGTAGGTATGTACTTCCCGGGCAAATGTTTCATGTGCCAGTTTTGCTTCATGGAGACCGCTGGCGCAACAGCCGTTAAGATAAGGTTTGATCAAAGGGAAGCTTTTCCATAAAGCATAACCTTTAAGTGCCAAAAGAACTTTTACACCTGTTCTGTTTTTTATCTTTTGTATAAGTTCAAGATTTTTTTTAAGTAAAGTTTCTTCCAGTAACCAACAAGGAGACGGCAAATTATTTTTATCTGTATTATTCATAAGAAATTATAGCAACAGAAGCTAAAATATTTTGATATAATTCAAACAGCATATAAAACTTATAGAAAAGAGAGAGAGGGTATATAAATGAAAGTAAGAGAAAATGAAATGCAAAAAGAGAACTTGAGATTTGATGGAAATGATATAGCATTGGCAGCTAAAATGGTAGATAAGCTTACAACAACTATTGATATTCTATACTATCTTATGGAGCGCGGAGAGGAACGCTCTTTTGTTGTGATGCTTATATCGGGAAAAAATGTAGACATGAAAACATTATTGACAAAAGAGAAACGCAATACTGATATTTTATTTGAAATTGATGAAGAAGCATCTTTGTATGCCGTTATTTGTCAAGATACTAAAATAGATGGAGGGTATCATTTTGCAGAGAGAATGCTTCGTAATATGTTATTGAATAAAGGTGAAGATATCTATTGTACAGAATTGGAAGTAAGAACATCAACACATAGTATAAAATATGTGATTTTTAAACTTATTGAAACATATGTAAAAACAAAAAGAGATAAAAAACATGGAGAGATTATTTTTAAATCACTTCATTAATTAGTATGGTTTAAGCCATATTAAGGTAAAATCGCGTCCAAATAAAACCATGCAAACATGCTAGGTAAACCAGATTAAGGATAATTCAAGATGAAAAGAACATACCAACCCCACAGTACCCCAAGAAAAAGAACACACGGATTTAGAACGAGAATGAAGACTAAAAATGGTAGAAAAGTGATCTCTGCAAGAAGAGCTAAAGGTAGAAAAAGATTAGCTGTATAAAGACCAGTAGGTTAAAACCATCAGTTCTATAAAACATTTTACTAGAATTAAAACTAGCAAAGAGTTTGATGGAGTGTATCGTCACTCCTCAAAAACATGGCATACACCATACTTTGTCCTTTTTTATAAAAAGAACCTCGAGTACAAGGTGGGTTTTGTTGCCAGTAAAAAAATTGGAAATGCAGTTCGCCGAAATAGAGCAAAGCGTTTGCTTAGAGCACATTTCATCGAAAATATTGACCTTTTAGCTGAAGGGTCTTATGTCCTGGTTGCAAAGCCGGCTCTTTTAAACGAAAGTTTTTCAGAGATTCGTAAATCATACCTTCATGCACTTAAAAAGTGTTCTGCATTAACATAATTTAACACATATAACACTATACTATCGACGATATATAACAAAAGGTATAATTTTGGAACAACAAGATTTAAACAAACGACTCCTTCTCGCACTTGCTCTCTCTTTTTTTGTATTTGTAGGGTATAGCTATCTTTTCCCTCCGCAAAAAGCAACACAAACTGTAGAACAAACAGAAAATGTACATCAAACACCTAAAGTAACTACTTCTGAGGTAAGCAGTCCGGCACCAACTACAACACAAAAAGCAAACAATGCTCCTGTTACTTCAACAAGCACATCACTTTTAGCTACAGTGACATCAGATACATTTAAAATGAGTATTGATACGTTTGGACGTATTGCACAGTTTGAGCTTTTAGAAGAGAAGTATAAAGATGATGAAGGGAAAAATCTTCAGATCTTGGGTGCGCAAGAAGTCAAGCCTCTGGAAGTGAGATTCTCAGACAGCAAACTCAATGAAGAAGCATTTAAAACACCATATACAAACAGTGGAACTGCGACAGTTGATGTGACATCTGCTGCAAAGACAGTGACATTAACGCAAAAGCTCTCTTCTGTAACGATTACTAAAAAGATCACTGTGAAGCCAACTGGTGCCTATGATATTGATATCTCTACATCTTCCCCTGCACCATACTTCATCACACCGGGTCACAGACCAATGGCAGATACCTCTATGTACATGCTTGTAAGAGGTGCTTTGATAAAAGGTGCTGATAATGTCATCACTACGATAGAAGACGGTGATGCAAAAGGGGATGAAATTGTTAAGAATGCTAAAATCGCTTCAGCATTTGACAGATATGTAGCTACCATGTTCTATGACTTTGATAAAGGAATGAATGTTTCTATCTTAAAAGAGAAAGATGATAATCCTCTTATCTTTGTTGAAGGAAGTCAAAACTTGCATCTTGGCGGCTATATCGGGCCTAAAGAATATAAAATACTTAAGGCAATCAATCCGGAATTGACAGATACGATTGAGTTTGGTTTCTTTACTTTCCTTTCAAAACCTTTCTTTAAGGTGCTTTTATGGATCCAGGATATAGTTGGTAACTGGGGATGGACGATCATACTCTTTACATTGCTTGTGAAGCTTATACTTTTCCCTCTCTCATACAAGGGTATGATGTCTATGCAAAAACTTAAAGACTTGGCACCTAAGATGAAAGAGCTCAAGAAAAAGTATAAAGGCGACCCTGCAAAAATGAATGCACAAATGATGGAAATGTATAAGAAAAACGGTGCGAATCCAATGGGTGGTTGTCTGCCTATGCTGCTCCAGATCCCGGTTTTCTTTGCACTTTATCGTGTACTTTTAAATGCAGATGAACTTCAGGGTGCAGCATGGATCCCGGTATGGATCAATGACCTTTCTGCAGCGGATCCTTACTATATCTTACCTGTCTTAATGGGTGCATCTATGTGGTTCCAGCAAAAGATCACACCAAACAACTTTACGGATCCGCTTCAAGAGAAGATCTTCCAGTGGTTCCCTGTGATCATGGCGCTTATGTTCATTATTATGCCTTTCCCGTCCGGATTGGTACTTTACTGGGTTGTGAACAATATCTTTACTATAGGCCAGCAGTATGTGATCAACAATGCTTATGCTAAACATAAAGCAGCAGCGGTTGCAGCACATAAAAAGGGAAAGGATAGCTAATGAAAAAAGTTGAAGCAGCTACACTTGAAGAAGCATATCAAAAGGCTGCAACACAATTAGCATGTTCAATTACCGATCTTCAATATGAAGTAGTTCAGTATCCCTCAAAAGGTATTTTAGGTTTTTTAAAGAAAAAAGCCATCATTGTTGCAACATGTAAAACGACTGTTCCTCAAAAAGTGACTCCTGAGATAAGCGAAGAGGAGAGTGTTGCTTCTGAAATCCTGGCAACCGTTAAGCAGGAAACAGTTAATAGAGAAGCAGAACAAGAAGAAGTATCAATAGCAACTACCCCTACACTACAAACCACTACTGAAAAAGATGCTGTCTTAGATAGTTTTTTTGAAGTAGATAAACTATCTGAAGATGAGAGATCGGATGATGAACTGTTCGAAGAAGAGAGTGTTGTATATGATGAACTGGCACGTCTTATTGAAGATCAACTCAAAGAACTTCTTTCTTACTCATGTTTTGAGATAGATGTGGTTGAAGTGGACGTGAGAGACAACACGGCACTTATATTTATAGATGGTGATGATGCGGCACTGCTTATAGGGAAAGAAGGGTATCGTTATAATGCACTCTCCTATATGCTGTTTAACTGGTTACATACAAAATATGAACTCTTTATCAAACTTGAGATCGCAGAGTTCCTGACTTCTCAACAAGAGATGATACGTAACTACATCAAGCCAGTCATAGAAAACGTAGAAAAATTTGGACGAGGCAAAACACGTACCCTCGATGGTATTTTGGTACAAATCGCACTGGAACAACTACGTGAAGCATTCCCGGATAAATATGTAGCAGTTAAAACAGGTCGAGCAGGCAAGAAATTTGTTGTGATAAATGAGTTTAACAACAAAAGCCATGCATAACAGTATTGCTGCTATTGCTACGGCACATGGTGTCTCTTCGATCTCTATTATCAGAGTAAGCGGAGAAGCCGCATTGGGCATTGCTCATAAGATCTCACATTTAAACAACATCACCCCCCGATATGCACATCTTACCTCTCTTTATACTGCAGATAATGCTCTTATAGATCAAGCGATCATGATCTACTTTGCTGCGCCACACAGTTTTACCGGTGAGGAGATAGTGGAATTCCAGTGCCATGGCGGGATGATAGTTGCACAGGAGATACTCGATACTATACTCTCTTACGGGGTAAGGCTTGCAGAACCGGGAGAATTTTCAAAGCGTGCATTTCTCAATGGAAAGATAGACCTTACTGAAGCAGAAGCCATCTCGAAACTTATCGAAGCCAAGAGTGTAGATGCAGCTAAGATCTTAGCGAAACAGATGAAAGGTGAACTTAAAACCTTTGTAGATGAGAGCAGGGATGCACTACTTAAATCATTGGCATATTCTGAAGTAATGATCGACTATGCTGAAGAGGATATTCCTGATGATATTATGGAAAACATTCTCCATCAATTAAATGCATTGACAGAAAAAATAGAACAAATAGTAGAGGCCAGTCATCGTCGCAGAGGACTCATTGAGGGGTTTAAAGTAGCAATTATAGGTAAGCCGAATGTGGGTAAAAGTTCTTTATTGAATGCTTTGCTTTCTTACGATAGAGCTATAGTAAGTGATATTGCGGGGACTACCAGAGATACGATCGAAGAGCAGGTACGTATCGGTTCACACATTATTAGGCTGGTAGATACTGCCGGCATACGTGAATCTGAGGACACCATAGAGAAAATAGGTATAGAGCGCTCTATGAACTCAGTCGAAGATGCAGATGTGATCATTGCACTTTTTGATGGTTCAAGAGCATTTGACACGGAAGATGAAAAGATACTCTCCATTATTGAATCATTGGAAGATAAACATTGCATTGTTGCGATTAATAAGTCAGATCTTGATACCCATTTTGACAAGTCAAAAATCTCAGTATATGATCCGCTTGAAGTGAGTGCAAAAAAAGGTTTTGTGCAACTTACGAAGAGACTTGAACTGCTTTTTGACAGTATTGGAGAGGGTGAGGAGATGATGCTTATATCCGCTCGGCAGATAGAGGCTGTAACTAAGGCAAAATCTGACATTGAAGAAGCAAAATCCCCATTGCTTTCCGGTGAGTTGGAATTTTTTTCATACCATTTACAAGAAGCAGTGAAGGCGATCTCTTCTATTTCAAAACCTTATGACAGTGAAGAGATATTGGATAAAATGTTTGGTGAATTTTGTTTGGGAAAATAAAATGCAGATCATTGAATATTTTAATATGGTTGAAAATATAGAATTATATCTCATTATTGGTTTACTTTTTTTTACCATTTGGTTTATACTGAATACGGTTAAATATTATCATGGAGAAAAAAGAAAAGTAAAAAATCTACATCGTTTTGCAAAAGAGGGTGAGATGGATGCACAAGGGAGACTTGCTTTCCACTACCAAAAAGGTGTGATGGTTAAAAAAAGTTGTCAAAAGGCAGCATTTTGGTATCAAAAGGCTGCCTTTTCAGGCAATGAAGAAGCAAGAGGATATCTACAAAATTTTTTAGACAAGAGTAAGAAAAAGAAGTGTTAATACGTATACTTCCCTAAAGTTAATACAGTATAATTACAATTATCAAATATAAGGAAATACATTTATGACTAAAAAATTATCATTACTTTTTACTTTCTCTGTCATGTTATTACTTTTAACCGGATGTGTACAGAGAGAACTGGTTATTTCAACACAAGATTCAGGACAAAACAGTTGGGCAGATGAAACAAATGAAGAGGATGTAGATATTTCGGATCTGGATTCAAATCTCACAGAAGAAGAGACTATGATCACCGAAATATCTGATCAGAAAATGGAGCGTATCACTTTTCCTGTTTCCGAATATAACCGTCTGGCAAGGACAGGAAAAGGTACAGTGAAAGGTTCTATCTATGTGACAGATGCGTATGATAAAAGAGTCGTAGGGGCCGGTACAAGACTCTATCTGAATCCTAAAACCAGTTATTCCGATCAGTGGTATAGTGAGAGTTATCTTGGCGGGTACAAGATGGAAAAAGCAGATCCCAGACTCTTTAACTATTTGCGGTTCACGGCAGCCAACAGTGACGGGAAATTTGCATTCTACGGTGTACCTTCCGGAAAATATTATCTGATAGGTACGGTAAAATGCGGAACAGAATGCGGATATGACTCGCCTAAAAATATACGTATAGCGACTCAGGTAAGTGTATATGGAAATCAGATCGTAGAGAAGGATCTGAGCAGGATGGTTGAGTAATGGCAGAAGAAACTGCTTATCCTTTCGGGTAAGCCTTTTCAAGTGCCTTGTACAGTTCTTCCGGACTGATATCCTCTGTTTCATCTAAAATGCGCTGCATTACTACATTGTCTTCTTCTCCATTCCATATCTTGATATAGGTACCCTCTTTATATCCATGGTCCTGTCTGAAGCGGTTTAAAATATTTTTGCCGATATAGAGTTTATACAGTGCATCAAGATTGAGTCCGGACTGTACTGCCACATCTATAAATGACTCCATAAGTGCTTCAGTGGATTCACCACAAAAGAGTGTTTTCATGAGTGCTTCAACCACTTCTATCTGTTCATAATAGTTTTTTGTCGTTGGTGTAATATCTGCTGTAAAGGTTTGAAAGTTAGGCAGTTTGTTAATGTTCGAAGCTAAAGTTTCTATTGAGCCCAGATTTTGCATCTTGTAGTCTTCAAGCCCCTGGGACATGATAAAGTGCCAGATATCTACAGCTTCGATTTTAATGTTATCATAATCAGGTTTGGCATCTATATTTTTCCAATGCTTCCAGGGATAAGATTCTATAAGCTCGGCGCACTCCAGGTATGTACAACGCTTCCAGTCAATTTGTTTTCCGTTTTTAGTGAGACCTTTTTCCCAGCCTTCACCATTGGTCGCATCATTGAGTTCCTGCTGCAGAAGCAGCATTTGTAATATCTTGTTCATAAAATTACCTTGTTTCTCTTTTTAAAGGATTATACAAAAATTAAGATTAACCCGTACGGTGCGTTTGCTAACACACCGTAAAGTTACAGCACTCTCTTAACACTTTTTTAATATAATTATGGACTTATTTTACCTCCTAAAAAGGACACAGTATATGTCACAACCGATTGAAAATCTAGATGAAGTTTTAAAGAACCATAAGCTAAGCAAAGAAGAATATGAAGATATCTTACGTATTCTTGACGGTCGTCACCCGAATATCGTTGAGATCGGTATTTTTTCTGCTATGTGGTCAGAACATTGTTCATACAAATCAAGTAAAAAATACCTGAATGGTTTTCCTACCAAAGCGCCGTGGGTTATCCAGGGACCGGGTGAAAATGCCGGTGTTATCGATATTGGTGACGGTATGGCAGCTGTCTTTAAGATGGAGAGTCATAACCACCCGTCGTTCATCGAGCCTTTTCAGGGTGCAGCTACGGGTGTAGGCGGGATCCTCAGAGATATCTTTACTATGGGTGCAAGACCTGTGGCTAACCTCAATGCTTTACGTTTTGGTAAAGTAAGGGGTGACAGTGAGATCAACAAATACCAGAGACACCTTGTACGCGGTGTAGTAGATGGGATCGGCTCATATGGTAACTGTATGGGTGTCCCTACCATCGGTGGTGAAGTAAGTTTTGATGAGAGTTACAATGGAAATATCCTTGTAAATGCCTTTTCATTAGGACTTGTAAAGTCTGATGAGATCTTCCTTGGTGTGGCTTCCGGTATAGGTAACCCTGTCATGTATGTAGGGTCTAAAACAGGCCGTGACGGTCTGGGCGGAGCGGTAATGAGCTCAGACAGCTTTACTGAAGAGTCTAAATCGCTTCGTCCAACGGTACAAGTGGGTGACCCTTTTACAGAAAAACTGCTTCTTGAAGCGTGTTTGGAACTCTTCAAAACAGATCACGTAGTAGGTATCCAGGATATGGGTGCTGCAGGGCTTACCTCTTCAGCATTTGAAATGGCAGGTAAGACGGGTGCAGGGCTCATCATGCACCTTGACAAAGTACCTGCAAGAGAAGAGGGGATGATGCCATATGACTTCATGCTCTCTGAATCTCAGGAGCGTATGCTTATTTGTGCTAAAAAAGGAAGTGAGCAAGCGATTATTGATATCTTTGAAAAATGGGGCCTTGATGTTGCTGTGATCGGTGAAGTAACAGATACTGAAAGAATGGAGCTTTTCTGGCATGGCGAAAAATGTGCAGATATGCCTATCGCTCCGGTAAGTGAAGAGGCACCTATCTTAGATAGACCAACAGCCAGACCCAAGTATCTTGATGAAGTGAATGCCAAAAGTGTAGATGACTATGCAAAAGTAGCTGACCAGGAGGCATATGAAAAACTTCTTGCTTCTCTTGAAGTGGTAGATAAAGCCTGGGTCTATAACCAATATGACTCTATGGTGCAAACCAATACAACGAAAGCACCGGGAAGTCTGGATGCAAGTTGTATCCGTATCAAAGAGAACGGCAGAGCGTTAGCCATGAGTTCTGACTGTAATCCTCGTTACTGCTACATCGACCCTAAAAAGGGTGCGGCACTTGCAGTAGTTGAGTCTGGAAGAAATGTCGCAATGTCCGGTGCAAGACCATTGTCTATCACTGACTGTCTTAACTATGGTAACCCGGAAAATCCGGAAGTGATGTGGCAGTTCGCACAGGGGTGTGAAGGAATTAAAGAAGCTTGTCTGGAACTTAATACACCGGTTGTAAGTGGTAACGTATCTCTTTACAATGAAACAAATGGAGTGAGTGTATTCCCAACACCTGCCATAGCGATGGTGGGACTCAATGATGATGAGAATAAAGTATTGCCTTCCTGTTTCCAGGAAGAGGAGTCACATATACTTCTTTTAGGTGAGACAAAAGGTGAGTTCGGCGGTTCTCTCTACATTAAAGAGCTTTTTGGTGAAACAGCCGGAACGTTGCCGTCATTTGATTACTCTGCTGAGCTTAGACTTTGGGAGCTTGTGATCGAAGCGAACAAAAAAGGACTTTTGAAGTCGGCTAAAGATGTGAATGTGGGCGGTATTGCAATTGCCCTTTCCAAAATGGCTGCTGTTTCCAATAAAGGTATCGTTGCTGAAGTGGCAGTAGAAGCAAGTAGAGATATCTTTGATGAATCACAAAGCAGAGCACTGGTTGAAGTAGCGAAAGATGATATCGAAGCATTCGGAAAAATGGCGATGGATCTTGGGATCAGTGTAAGTATTATCGGTAAAGTAGGCGGAGACAAAGTAAAAGTGAATGATATAGAGCTTCCGCTTGATAAAGTAAAAGATATCTACTTTAATACTTTTGCAAGAACGATTGAACAGGATCTGTAATACTTTAAGTATTTGAGTTCTGTTGTATGCATGTTTCTTTTTCTACTTTTTTTAGAAAAAAGTAGGCAAAAAATCGTCACTGCTCTCAAAACGCTTTGCTTTCAAGGGTGTTCGCAGTGACAATTATTTTATATTAAAGAGGAAAAAGAGTGAAATTACTTCGCGGTTTTGGCAAAAACTATTTTACATTATCAGCGATGCTGGCATATAATGTTGAGCATAAGCTTCATAGTCAAGTCTCTGTAGCACATTCACTCCTGCGCCTTTCTGACAGTTCAGATCATGACATGGATGAAAATGACCCGCCTGAAGAAGTATCGGAAACTACTTTAGCGCAAGCTAAACCTTGCCACTGCAACTGTTATTTTAAACTTCGTACCCGTTTGGCACTTTTGCTGAACCACTATATTCCCCGTTGTCCATTTTACTGTACATACTTTGCATTTAGACGCACAGGCGTACACCCTCCACACCCTTTATCCCGGAATATGCAATAGAGATCACCAATCTTCTGCAAATCATTGTCTCGTGGGCATTCACAAAGAAATCATCCATTAACCTACGGGTTAACCTCAAATTCTTTGCAAGCACCCACAAAACAAGCACATGCAGAATCTTTGGCAATTCTATTGCATAATCCGGGTTTATCCTATTAATTACCAACTATCAACATAATCTATAAACCATATTATAATTTATTAAAGGATGACGTATGTCTAAAAATTACATAACAGGATTTCCGAGAATTGGAGAACAAAGAGAGTTAAAAAAAGTTTTAGAGCAGTTTTGGGCAGGTAAATGTCCATTTGTGGAAGTAGAGAAAACAGCTTCAATACTAAAAAAGAGACACTGGAATTACCAAAAAGATGCAGGGATAGACTACATTGCATCCAATGATTTTTCACTCTATGACAATATGCTTGATACTGCCATTATGTTAGGTGCGATCCCAAAAAGATTTGAACTGCTTAAAGAAGAAGAACTCTATTTTGCTATGGCAAGAGGAAATAAAGATGCTGTAGCAATGGAGATGACAAAATGGTTCAACACGAACTACCACTACATCGTGCCGGAACTGTCACTTGCAGACAACTATGCACTCAATGCAAAAAAGATATTGTCTGAATATAAAGAAGCAAAAGCACTGGGGATCAATACAAAGATCAATCTTATCGGACCTGTCACATTTTTAGGTCTTTCAAAAAGAGTGGACAGGGGTGATACCTATGAGCTGTTCTCAAAGATCCTGCCGGTCTATGAGGCACTTTTGGAAGAGATAGCAGATCTGGATGAAGAGATCGTTGTGCAGATGGATGAACCTGTTTTTGTAAAAGATGTAGAGCCAAAAGTCCTGAGTCTTATCAAACCCTGCTATGACAGATTGGCAAAAGTATCTGATAACATCAAGATAGCAGTGACGACTTATTTTGAACATTCAAATGAGGCAAGCAAAGTACTGGTACACACACCTGTCTGGGCTATTGGACTTGATCTTCTTTACGGAGAGAAAAATTTTGAGAGTTTGGAACGCATTGCCAACAGTGGTAAAAAACTGATAGCCGGTGTGGTCGATGGACGTAATATATGGAAAAATGATATCATTAAAACCATTGGACTTTTAGAAAAAACAGCAAGGGTGGTACCCAAAGAGAATCTTATCGTCAGTTCATCCTGTTCATTGCTTCACACACCTTTTACACTTCAATATGAGGAGAAGATGGATGATGAGATCAAAAACTGGCTCTCTTATGCTGTAGAGAAGCTGGATGAAATTGCTTTGGTTACGAAACTCTTTTTTGAGGGTGAAGAGAAACTCAGCGGATCAGAAAAAATGCTTTATGTACAGAACATTGCAGCGAACAGATCACGAAAAAACTCTACACGCATACATAACGATAAAGTACAAAGAAGAGTGCAAGGTCTTACGAAACTGCAAAGAGAAGGAGCGTATGAGGAGAGGATCAAGATCCAAAAAGCACTTTTGGGTTATGATGATCTGGCTACAACCACCATCGGTTCATTCCCTCAAACCCCAGAGCTCAGAAAGGTAAGAGCAGACTATAAAAAATCGCTTATTTCATCTGATGTGTATGAAGCAGAGATGAAAAAATATATCGATGAGTGTGTAGCATTTCAGGAAGAGGTCGGGCTGGAAGTATTGGTACACGGTGAACCTGAACGAAATGATATGGTAGAGTACTTCGGTGAGCAGCTTGATGGCTATGGATTCAGTCAAAATGGCTGGGTACAGAGTTATGGAAGCCGTTGTGTAAAGCCGCCATTCATTTACGGTGATATAAGCAGACCGGAACCGATGACTGTAGACTGGATAACGTATGCACAAAGTAAAACTTCCAAGATCATGAAAGGGATGCTGACCGGTCCGGTAACGATCTTGAACTGGTCATTTGTCAGAGATGATAAACCCAGAGATGAAGTAGCCAAGCAGATCGCCATTGCTATATCGGATGAGATAGATGACCTGCAGAATGCCGGTATTAAAATCATTCAGGTGGATGAAGCAGCATTTAAAGAGGGGTATCCGCTGCGTACGGAGAATATTGCAGAGTATGAACAATGGGCAGTAGACAATTTCAGACTGTCAGTCTCTACAGCAAAAAAAGAGACACAGATCCATACACATATGTGTTACAGTGAGTTCAATGATATCATTAAAACTATAGAAGCGATGGATGCGGACGTGATCTCCATTGAGACGGCAAGAAGCGGGAATGAACTGCTTAAGATATTTAAAGAGGTAGGCTATAAGCAGGAAGTAGGACCGGGGGTTTATGACATACACTCTCCCCGTATCCCCAGTGTAGAGGAGATAGTGGAACAGATCGAAAAGCTGCTTGAAGTTCTGCCGAAAGAGCAGCTTTGGATCAACCCTGACTGCGGACTTAAAACACGGAAATGGGAGGAAGTAAAGCCCAGTCTCATCCATATGGTAAAAGCGGTACAGATTGTACGGGAGAAACTAAAGGGTAACTCTAAATAAAGGAGAAAAGGAGAAAGTTGTTTTCTCCTTTTCTGAAGTGCTTCTATTATATTATTTGAGAAGTGCCTTAAGCTCTTCTTCTGTGCTGATATATTTGACTGCTTTTACCACACCGTTCTCCAGCGTTACTACAGCAATTTTATCTGCCTCTTTTTCATTTTTAAGTTGTTTAGCAATGTTTTTATCATAGATCAACAGTACAGAGTAGGTACTCTTTTTAAAATCCGGTAGGGCAAAAGTATTACGGATGATCGTTGGCATAGGGCTGATGTCTGCAACAAAGAGAGCATTTCTTTTTGGCAAATAGTCGCTGTCCTGTTTTTTCAAAAATTCTTTCACCGTATGTCCTGTTGCTTTGGCAAATACCAGGATAAGTGTTTTTGTATCAGCTGTTAATGTATGTGCTTTATCGAACTGGTCAGGGAGTGTGAAACTGATCGTTGAACCTGTATTTAACCCATTGCTTACACTTGCACTGTATTTAGTTGCATCATAGGTATCTTTTCCATTCATAAGAAAAAGAACACCTCCTCCAATAACGATAAGACCCAGTAATCCGAAGAGTATTTTTTTAATCATGTTTTTCCTTTTAAGACAATTTATATCTGATTTAACTGCATTTTATCCAAGTAAGCTATCAATATTCTTAATATTAGTTAGATTCGATATAATGTCAGCCTAATTATTCCCAAAAGGTTAAAGTCATATGAGAGCATTATTAAGCGTAAGTGACAAAAATGGCATTGTTGAATTTGCCAAAGGTTTAGAGAGTCAAGGTTGGGAGATCATCTCAACCGGTGGTACATATAAGAAGCTTAACGAAGCTGGTGTAAAAGTCATCGAGATCGATGAAGTAACAAAGTTTCCTGAGTGTTTTGAGGGACGTGTGAAAACACTCAATCCTTATGTGCATGGCGGTATTTTACATAAAAGAGGCGATGAGGCACATGTGGCACAGGCCAAAGAGCTTGGAGTAGAAGGCATAGACCTTGTATGTGTAAATCTTTACCCGTTCAAAGAGACCATTGAGAGAACAGAAGATTTTGATGAGATCATCGAAAACATCGATATCGGTGGACCGACTATGGTACGTTCTGCAGCGAAGAACTTTAATGATGTGCTTATCGTTACAGATGCCAATGACTATGATGCGGTACTTTCTGCACTTGAGAGTAAAGAAGATACATTAGAGTTCAGACGTGGTCTTATGATCAAAGCATTTGAACATACAGCAGCCTATGACAGCATGATAGCAAACTATATGAATGGTCGTTTTAATGACGGTTTTGGTGAGTATCAGTTCATTACAGGAAAAAAATCATTCCAAACGCGTTACGGAGAGAACCCGCACCAAAAAGGTGCACTCTATGAGTTTGACAATCACTTCACAAAGAACTTTAAACAAGTCAAAGGTGAAGCGAGTTTCAATAACATTAACGATGTAAACGGTGCATTGAAGATCGCTTCCAGCTTTGGTGATGAAAATGCTGTATGTATCGTTAAGCATGGTAATCCTTGCGGTTTTGCCATTAAAGAGACACTTTTAGAGTCCTATACGGAAGCACTTAAATGTGATCCTGTGTCTGCATTTGGCGGTGTGGTCGCAATTAACGGTGTTGTGACCAAGGAGCTTGCAGAGAAGATGAATGAGATCTTCCTGGAAGTAGTCATGGCAGCAGACTTTGAACCGGCAGCACTGGAAGTATTTGAAAAGAAAAAACGTCTTAAACTCTTTGCCCAAGGCGGTACAAAGTTGGTGATGTCCGGTGATAAATATGACTTCAAACATGTAGATGGCGGATTTGTTTTCCAAAATTCTGACTGTATCTGTGACAATGAAGTACACAATGCCCATAAAAAATCCGAACTCACTGCTACAGAGCAGGAGATGAAAGACCTTGAGATCGCTTGGAAAGTGGCAGGTCTTACAAAGTCCAACTGTGTTGTGTATGTAAAAGATTCGGCAATGGTAGCCGTAGGTATGGGTATGACATCTCGTGTAGATGCGGCTCAGTGTGCCTTGAAAAAAGCAAAAGAGATGGGTCTTGATGTAAGTGGTGCTGCTATGGCATCAGAAGCATTCTTCCCGTTCAGAGACTCTGTTGATGCGGCGGCTGAAGCGGGAGTAAAAGCCATTATTGAGCCTGGCGGAAGCATCAGGGATGATGAAGTCATCGAAGCTGCCAATGAGCATGGTATTTCACTTTACTTTACTACTGTAAGACACTTTTTACATTAATCTTTATTTGTAGGTCGGGGTATCCCCACCCCGGCTTTTAACAAAATTTTTTATATATTTATTTTGTTTTATAATGATGCATATTAATGTCGGGGTGAGGGCACCCCGACCTACATAAATTCAAATATTTTATCTTAGGAAGATCATGAACAAACTGCTTATCGTATGGAGTACGGCTGAGATAGAAGTAGCAAAGAAAATGGTTCTGCTCTATGGATCTGTGATACTCCCGCGAGGCTACTGGGATGAAGCCCATATTATGATATGGGGTCCTTCTGCCAAACTTTTGGCTGAAAATGAAGCACTTCAGGAAATGGTGAAAAAAGTGCAGGAGAGTGGTGTGACATTCTCCTGTTGTGTCGTCTGTTCCGATGACTATGGGGTGAGTGAAAAGCTTGCTTCTCTTGGTATAGAGATGACCCATACGGGAGAGAGACTAACCGACGCATTGCAGAGTGATTGGAAGGTAATTACCTTTTAGCCTATATATTCCGTGATCCTCTACTAAATTTCTATTATTTTTCTTTAAATATATAAACCAGACATAAAGCTGTCAAAATAAAAACTATAATACATCATCTCACTCATAAGAGATGCAACTGAATAATCCCAGAAAATGTGTCGGGGATTATTTTGAACACTTAGGACAGTTTACATAAAAATATGGCAATTTGACATATTTTGAAATGAAATGGTTTTTTTGTATTACAATAGCTCTATGAATTACAAACGCATATTTTTAGAAAATTATAGCTATTATCTGACGTTGGTAACATATAGGCGTCAGCCTCTATTGGTTGACAATATTGAACTTTTGCGTGATGCTTTTAAGAGAAGTAAGCGAAAATATAGGTACAGCATAAATGCTATTGTTATCTTACCTGACCATTTACATATGATTATTACCCCTCAAATTGCTACAGATTATCCTAAAATCATAAGAGCCATCAAGAGAAGTTTTGTATATGGACTGGACAGCCGGATCAAAGCAGAAGCCAAAACTGTATTAAACACCCAAAAATATAAAAGAGGTCATGCAGGTATATGGCAAGAGCGCTACTATGAATATACCATACGTGATGAGAAAGATATGTTAGAAAAATTTACATATATGAAAAACAACCCCATAAAACACGGATACATAGAAAATACGCAAGAGTGGCAATACAGCTCATTTACGTAGGTCGGGTTTCCCTGATCCCGACAAAAACCCAAAACGACGAACATATTATACACATCAAATCATTTACGTAGGTCGGGTTCCCCTGATCCCGACAAAAACCCAAAACGACGAACATATCATACACATTAAATCATTTACGTAGGTGGATATACTATTTTCCGTGTTTAAACTGATACATCATAATAGATGCGGCGATCCCCACATTAAAACTCTTCACACCTTCCATCATCTCTATAGTGACTACTTCATCACAGAGTGCAAGTACTTCATCTGAGAGTCCTGAGCCTTCGTGTCCCATGAGTAGTACCCATTTGTCTACCACTTTTACAGAGGCTAGTGGTGTGGAGTCCGGGGTGACTTCTGCCGCGTAGATGCGGTAGCCATTTTCTTTTAATGCGTGTATGGTTTGTTTGATGTCATCGTAGCAATGTATATCCAGCATACTCACATGCCCCATGGAAACTCTTAATGCACGTCTGGAGTAGGGGTGAGGTCCATGATTTGGTACCAGGTAAGAGTCTATGCCTATGGCTGCAGCAGAACGGGCGATAGCGCCTATGTTCTGTGTGGAGCTTATCTCATCCAGCATCAGGATATGATCTCCCAGATCATCCAGTGGTGTTTCTGCGGGGCGTATGCCGTGCATCATGACATTGTGGTGTATCTTGTGTCCGACGATGTTTTGCATCTGCTCTTTGGTAGCCACATAAAATACCGCATCTTTTTTACTTTCTATGAGTGCCTGGTATGCATCGTAGTACTCCTGAGTGGCAAGGATGCTTCTGACCTCTATGTTCTTTTCAAGAAGCAGATTGACCACTTTAGGGCTGTCTGCTACGAAGCTTCCGTCTGCTTTGAAGGCATGTTCGCGAAATTGGTGGTATATTTGCAACTCTGGTGCATTGATGTCATCTATGGGTGTATAATTCATGGGAAATTGTACTGTAATATTGTTATGTTATTGCATGATACTATTAATTTATTTTTACAATTGAATCAGGCGGATCTGGTTGTTCTATTATCTCAAATGTATATCCTGGAGATTTGTATAATTTCTCAAAGCTATTTGTTAGGTGCTTTCGATAACTGAATTTGTTTTTCATTCATAGAATCTTTGACTATGTGAATACCACCACGAATAACAATGATTGAAATAGCTAACCCTATAATAAGGTCAGGGAATCGTGAATCTAAAAGATGAACAAGTACCCCGCCAAGAATAATTCCAATATTTGCAATAACATCATTTTTTGAAAATACCCAACTGGCACGCATATGTACCCCACCTTCTTTATGTTTAGTGATTAATCGAAGGCAAATAGTATTTGCTATAAGTGCTGCAACACCAACGCAAATCATTAATAATGATTCTGGCTCACTACCGAATATTACTCTGCGTATTACATCAATGAGTACAGCAAGACCAAGTAATATTTGGAAAACACCACTAATATGAGAGGCCTTTACTTTTACTAAAACATGTTTACCTACGGCATATAGACCAATACCATAAACTGTTGCGTCAGCTAACATATCTAAAGAGTCTGCTATTAATGCTGTTGATTCACTAATTATTCCAAGTGTTATTTCAATAATAAACATGATCGCATTGATACCGAGAAGTATAATTAAGACTCTACTTTCTTCTTTATTTTTTATATCAATATTACAATCACGCTCCGACATTCTTCTGCCTTTATTGCACCTAACTATTTATGAACCGAACACTTTGTTCTGCTATTACGTTATTTTCGTATGAAGAGTATATCAAAAATGTTTTGATAATGATGAAAATAGTTAGAATGATAATATTTCATTGGGTTCAAAATAAGATAACAAGGCAGCCAAAAGAAATATAAGATTTCAAACCTTGCAAAAAACTGCTAAAATACCAAAAAAACTTCAGGTAAACTATGAAAAAACTTACAACACTCCTCGCACAAAGAACCACCCTCAATGAAAAGCAGATCAGCAATATATTGACTCTGTTGGAGAAGGGCGATACCATTCCTTTTATCGCTCGGTATCGTAAGGAGATGACGGGTGGGGCGGATGATGAGCAGTTGCGGGTGTTTTATGATGTGTATCTGTCTGCCAAACGGCTCCTGGAGCGTAAAGAGGAGATACTGAACATCTTGAAAGAGCGTGAACTTTTGGATGGGAAGATAGAGTGCGCCATCCAAGAGGCTTCTACGATGACATCAGTAGAAGACCTTTACCGTCCCTATAAAGAGAAAAAAAACACGAGAGCTTCAACCGCCATCAAACAAGGGTTGGAGCCGTTGGCAAATCTGTTGCAGTCTGCCAAACTGAGTAAAGAAGCGTTTATGTCTGAGGCGAAGCGTTTTGTAAAAGGGGAGGTGAAAGATGTGGCTATGGCTCTGCGTGGGGCACAAGACATCATTGCAGAGCGGTATGCCGATATGCCAAAAGAGCGTGAAGTTTTACGTGATACCCTGCAAAGACATGGCACCATAGAGGTGAAAGGTACGAAAACATTTCAAGAGAATGGAAGTTTTAAGAACTACAAAAGCCATAGTGAAAAGGCAGCCTACATTCCTTCGCATCGTTATCTTGCCATCAAAAGAGGGGAAAAAGAAAAAGAGCTGAGTGTAAAGCTGAGTATCGATACAGAGCGTTACTTGGATACTTTGAAACGCTACAAACTCAAAGAGTGGATGGGTAGTTCCAGGGAGTTGCTTTTTGATGCCTACAAAGATGGCTTCAAACGACTCCTCTTCCCCTCCATAGAACGTGAAGTCTTTGCACTGCTTAAAGTGCGTGCCGATGAAGCCGCCATAGGGGTGTTCGGTAAGAATCTGACACAGCTTTTTATGACACCGCCTGTGGTGGGTAAGGTGCTTTTGGGTGTAGATCCTGCTTACAGAACAGGATGTAAACTGGCTGTCATAGATGAAAATGGTATGTACTTGGACCATGCAGTCATCTACCACGTACCACCTCGTGATGAGTATGAGAAGTCTCGTGATGTGGTGCGAAAGTTGGTTGAGAAATACAACATACAAGGAGCAGCCATAGGTAACGGCACAGCCTCCAATGAAACGCAAGCCTTTTTTGCCAGACTCAATGAAGATGGGCTTACCTTGCCCTATACTGTTGTTTCTGAAGCGGGGGCTTCTGTCTATTCTGCTTCGGCCATCGCTGCTCAGGAGTATCCCGATCTGGATGTGACCATACGCGGGGCCATCTCTATAGCGGGGAGGGTGCGTGACCCTATGGCAACACTGGTGAAGATAGACCCAAAATCTTTGGGCATAGGGCAGTACCAGCATGATGTAGACCAGAAACTCCTGGAGCGTAAACTCCATGAAGGGGTGGAGAGTCTGGTCAATAGTGTAGGGGTAGATGTAAACTCCGCATCGGCTTCACTGCTCTCCTATGTGGCAGGTGTGGGTACAAAAGTGGCACAAAGCATCGTCAAACATAGAGAGAGTGAGGGGGTGTTTGATTCTAAAAAAGCACTGCTCAAAGTCAAGGGACTGGGTGCCAAAGCCTATGAGCAAGCCGCAGGATTTATACGCATACGCGATGGTAAAAGTGTGTTCGATAACACAGGCATACACCCTGAGAGTTACGAAGTGGCAGAAAAACTGGAAAAGTATGATGACCTAAGTGATACAAAACGCATAGCAGAGGAGTTAGGGGTAGGAGAGTTGACGCTTAAAGACATCATCAAAGAGCTTGCCAAACCTGGGTTTGACCCTCGTGAAGCGTTACCTCATATTCCTTTTAAAGATAAACTGACCGATATCAGCATGTTAAAAGAGGGGAGTATTGTCTCCGGTGTGGTGAGGAACATTGCAGATTTTGGTGCATTTGTAGACATAGGGTTAAAAAATGACGGGATGATACACATTTCACAAATGAGCCAAAAGCGTATCGCCCATCCTTTGGAAGTCTTGAGCGTCAATCAGTATCTGCCCCGTATTGAGGTGATAAAGATAGAGAGGGAGAAAAACAGAGTGGGTTTGAGTTTAATCCAAATAAACACCTAGATTTCTTGGGGTTTAAAAGAGATGTAATATATGATTTATTTACTTCTTTTTGTTACAATGCAAAAAAATTAAACAGGATAATAGATGATGAAGAAAATTATATTAGGGTTATTACTTTTGGGTACTTCGCTTTTTGCAGAATTGCAAAATGTATGGGTGACACCTGATTTTTTAAAAAAAGATATTAAGATCATAGATGTTCGTACACCGGGAGAATGGAAAGAGACAGGTATCGTTAAAGGTGCATATACGATCATGTTCTTTGATGAAAAAGGCAGGTTCAATGTACCAAAGTTTTTAGAACAACTGGATAAAGTCGTTAAGAAAGATGAGCAGTTCGCACTCATATGTCGTACAGGCAGCAGAACAACAGAAATATCTAAATTTTTATCATCGCAGTTAGGGTACAAGGTGATAAATCTTAAAGGCGGGATGAAGAAGCTTATGCATGAAGGGTATAAACCTGTAGCATATAAGCCGTAATTTTTCAAACTTGATTGACATTGACTAAAGTTTTTTGATATAATATCTTTAAAATTAAGAAATAAATAATGTGTAGGAAAGAGCCATGTCAAAAAGTTTATATGAAACACTGGGTGTTAGTGAGAATGCCAGTGCGGATGAAATAAAAAAAGCTTATAGAAAACTCGCAAGAAAATACCATCCGGATATTAACAAAGAAGAGAGTGCTGTAGAGAAGTTTAAAGAGATCAACGCAGCCTATGAAGTATTGTCTGATCCAGAGAAAAAAGCACAGTATGATCAGTTTGGTGATCAAATGTTCGGTGGTCAGAATTTCCATGACTTTGCACAAGGTCAAGGTGCCGGAGTGGATCTGGATGAAATTCTACGTCAAATGTTTGGCGGAGGAGCTGGAGGCTTCTCCGGAGGCTTTGGTGGATCACAAGGAGGGTTTGGCGGCTTTGGAGGGTTTGGCGGACCGGACCTTGATGTTCAGGCACGTATCACTGTGCCATTCATGACTGCTATACAGGGAGGAAAATATAAGATTCATGTTGAAGGTGAAAGCTTTGATATTAAAATTCCTGCAGGTATTAAAAGTGGAGAAACACTTCGTGTAAGAGGCAAAGGAAAACAGTACCAGGGGCAAAGAGGAGATCTTCTTATAAAAGTAGAAATTGCTGACTCTGATGAATATGAAAGAAAAGGTGACAACCTTTATAAAACCTTTGATGTTCCACTTAAAGAAGCACTTTTCGGCGGGAAAGTACAAGTACAGACACCAGAGAAAGAAGTTTCATTAAAAGTGCCTAAAAATACAAAAAATGGTCAAAAATTCAGACTTAAAGGCAAGGGTGTACCTGATAGAAAAACAGCAATGAAAGGTGATTTATATCTTGTTGCCAATGTGGTACTTCCGGATGTAGACAGTTTAGATCCTGAGCTTAAAAAAATATGTGAAGAAAAATTATAAGGAGCGTATAAATGCATAGTTATGATGAACCGGTTTATCTTATTTCAGTAGTGGCTACAATGCTTGATATTCATCCCCAAACACTCAGACAGTACGAACGTGAGGGATTGGTTGAACCGTCTCGTACACAAGGTCGTATGCGTCTTTATTCTCAACGTGACATTGACAGAATGAAACTTATTTTGCGTTTGACACGTCAAATGGGTGTGAATCTGGCAGGTGTAGATATCGTACTTCAACTTAGAGAGCAGATAGATAAAATGCAGGCAGAGATAGACAAGCTGCAGAATGAACTCAGTCGTGTAAATCGTAACGGATCAGTACATATAAGTAAAGCATTGGTGACCAAAGGTTCTTACGATATTGTTATTTTTGAGGATTGACGCAACTTTTACATTGAAACAGATCGATGATCTGGATATCAATACTACAGTGAGGTAAAAAGATAAGATAAAAAAACTGAATGGTGCATGTCAACGAGTAGAGTACGGGTGCAGATATTGCCCCCTTATGGCTGAAATCATCTCTGATCTCAGGGTCTGTATCTACGATCACAACAGTTTTAAAAATCTATATTTCATCTTATACCTTTTTTCGTTTGCTTTTATTGACAAGAAGTTTCAACTTCTCTTCTACAAGATAGTTGATACTCCCTTTTGGATATTTTCCGTTTTTATCTTTTTTACCGCTTGCTTTGCCTGTAAGTATCTCCATCCCTTCATCAACACTCTCAATGGCATAGATCTCAAAGGTACCGTTCTTCACAGCTTCCAATACCTCCTCTTTAAGCATAAGATGTTTCACATTTGATGCCGGGATGATAACACCATTTCTTTTGGCACTGCTTGCGAGGTTGCATACATCAAAAAAGCCCTCTATTTTTTCATTGATACCGCCTACTGTCTGGACTTGACCGTTTTGGTTCACCGAACCTGTTACTGCTATGGATTGGTCCAGAGCGACTTCACTCAGTGAAGAGAGCAAAGCAAACAGTTCTGCACATGAAGCACTATCACCGTCGATTATTCCATATGACTGTTCAAATACCAATGTCGCCGTCACATTAAGCGGAAAATCTTTCGCATAGGTAGCTGCCAAATAGGCTGAAAGTATCATTATCCCTTTATCGTGTGTCGGACCGCTGAGTTTTGCTTCCCTCTCTATATTGACTACGCCCGCTTTGCCCAGTCTGGTAAGTGCTGTGATCTTTGAGGGATGACCAAACGAAAAATTTCCCAAATCAAGTACAGCTACACCATTCACCTGTCCTATAGCATTTCCGTCAGTCTGTATAAGGATCGTTCCTCTCTGGATCGCTTCATACATCCGGTCTTTAAACCTGCCTGATCTCTCGATCTTCTCCACGATCGCTTCAGCTATTTCAGCTCTAGTGATCTTTTGCAGCTTCTTCTGTGTGGCAATAAAATCAGACTCTCGAAGCAGGTCACTCAGACTTCCCAGATGTGTTGAGAGCTTTTGGCTGTCTTCGGCTATACGGGAACTATACTCGATCACCTTGCCTACAGCTCCTCTGTCCAGTGGTAAAAGTTCATTCTCTTTTGCGATCATACCGATCATTTTGGCATAGAGCAGACTGTTTTCATCATTTCTGGGTGTATCATTTTCAAAATCTGCATTGATCTTAAAGAGCTCTTTGAACTCCGGATCATAGTTGTACAGCAGATAGTAGAGCATCCTATCCCCTATCAATACGATCTTGATATCCAGATCAATGGTCTGCGGCTCCAAAGAGAGTGTACTGATAAGACTGAGAGACTGTGCCAAGGACTCTATACGGATCTCACCGGATCGAAGCATCCTTTTGAGCCCATCCCAGACAAAAGGCTGCATCAGTACCTTGGAAGTATCAAGGATCAGATATCCGCCATTGGCTTTGTGTAAAGCTCCCGGTTTAATGAGGTTGAAATCGGTCAAAAGTGCACCCATCTGTGCGATATGTTCGATCTCTCCAAAAAGATTTGCATAGGTTGGATTGTTCTCATAGATGATCGGTGCACCTTTTCCATTTTTATGGGTGACAAGAACATTGACACGATATCTGCTGAATATGCCACTCTCTTTTACTGATCTGATCCCCATAAATAAGAGATCACCTTGTGATTCAGGCAAAAAATCCTGAGAATTTTTGATAATATCCTCTTCGACACTTTGAAGATATGAGACTGCCTTTTCACATGAGTGATATTTCTTTTTCAGTGTATTGATACTGGTATCTACAGCCTTTTTTGTCATAGCCCTTTCAAGCTCTCTAACCTCTTTTTGCTGTGCCTTGCTAAGTGTCACGATATCCTGAGCCACATTTTCTATCTGCGTTCTAAACTTTTTGATCTTCTCCTGGATCTGCTCTTTATCCTTGTCATTCAGGGCTTGATACTCCTGTTTTTCAAGGATCTTGCCATCTTTAGTCATAGGGGAGAGGGTATAGCCTGTTGGCGTATACCTGATCAATATCAACTCCTCTTTTGCTCTCTGCTTTACATCATGGAAAGACTTATCCTTTACTTCATTGAGTGTATCGATAATAGATTGTTTTTGCTCTCTATACTCTTCACCCTCGAATATAGAGGGGATCACACTCTGCATCTCCTCGATCAGCTCATCCATATCCTCTTTAAGTTGCAGCCCCATGGAGGATGAAAGTTTTAAAGAGATCGGCTTTCTGGGGTCTTCAAAGTTGTTCACATAACACCAGTCACCCGGTTTTTCTTCATCTTTGGCACGGCTTTGAATAAACTTTTCCACAACGCTGTGTTTCCCGCTGCCGAGTTTTCCCATCGCATAAAGGTTGTAGCCCTCTTTTTTTATGCCGATTCCGAAAGTGATCGCTTTGAGCGCTCTGCTCTGTCCTATGATCTCATCAAGCTCTTCCAGCTCTGCAGTGGTTTGAAAATCAAATATCTCCAGATCACAATGGTTATAGAGCTTATCAACATTAAGTAGTTTCATTATCAGTACCTCAAAATTTTGGACATTTATTTATAATATCTTTTAACTCGCAATACTCCATCCGGTGTGCTCCGGCTACAGCAGATTCAGTCACAAATCCGCCTGCAACATTCACACCGCTATAGATAGCGCTATCTTGCAAACTGGCTCTTTTCCACCCCAGATCTGCGATCCTTTTTACATAAGGTATCGTTGCATTTGCCAATGCATATGTGGCAGTAACAGGGTAATCTCCGGGCATATTGGCAACACAGTAGTGTATCACGCCATCTACCTCAAAAACGGGATCATCATGTGTTGTCGGTCTGGAAGTCTCTATGCATCCGCCCTGGTCAATAGAGACATCCACCAAAACAGCTCCTTTTTTACAAAAAGAGAGCATCTCTCTGGTGATCAGATGCGGTGCTTTTTCACCGGTGATATAGACTGCACCTATAACAATATCTACTGTAGGGAGGATCTTTTCAATATTGTAACGGTTGGAATAAAGCGTTGTGACATTTGCCGGCATCATATCTTCAAGCGCGGTCATACTGCCTGGATCTATTCCCATCACGATCACATCAGCTCCCTTCCCGGCTGCAATTTTGGCTGCATTTTTAGCCACTGTTCCGCTTCCTATGATCAATACTCTGGCTGGCAGTACACCGCTTGATCCTCCTGTCAACAGACCCATTGCACCGTTGTGGGCTGAGAGAAAATAGCTTGCGACCATCGGCGCGATCTTGCCTGCGATCTGGCTCATAGGTTCAAGCAGAGGTACTCTTTTGCCTTCTTGAACTGTTTCATATGCTATGGCAGTTACTTTTTTTTCTTTAAGTATTTCGGTCAGTTCTCTCAGAGGAGCGAGGTGAAGATAGGTAAAAAGTATCTGTCCCGGCTTTAAAAGATCATACTCCTGCACTTGAGGTTCTTTGACCTTTAAGATCATTTCGCAGGTATCAAATATCTCTTGGGAACTTTGAAGGATTGTTGCACCGGCTTCAGTATAGTCTTCATCAGAAAATCCGCTTTTTACTCCGGCATCTTCCTCAATATAGACTTCATGTCCGCTTTGAACCAGCATCTTTACGCCAGAGGGGATGATAGCTACACGAAACTCTTTGGTCTTTATCTCTTTTGGGACACCGATTTTCATCTGAAGATCTCCTTTTATGAAGTTTTCTCTATCCGGTAAATGAAACAATCATTATTGTTTCATTTACGACTTTTTACTCTTCAATTCCCACTTTATACCTTGCTATAGGGTTTGCTTCTAATCTTTCAACCGGTATGGGTTCAGCACTTTTTTCACATATTCCGAATGTTCCGTTTTTTATTTTTCCAAGTGCATGCAGGATCTCTTTGCGCTCATTCTCCTGCTGATCCAAAATAGTATTGTCTTTTTTGCTGATGATATTCAAAGATGCAAGATCTTCAACATCATTGATATCGTCATCACTGCATACGCTGTCCAGCTCGGATCGAAGCTGTTCTATATTGTTTTCGACCTGCACTAGTTTCTTTTTCAGTATTGTCTCAAACTCATTAAAATTCAGATCATCTCTTTTTTTCATCATTCACTCCTCTTTTTTACATTATATCACGTTTTAATAATTCTGCATAAACAGGTTTAATATTGACTCACAATATAGCTGAGTTAGTGCTATAATGTAAAAAAGGAGTGAATCATGCCAAAATTGCACAAACTGGTCTATGCTGTGTATGTGCTTATCTGGACCATTATGGTGATCAATCCCAAATATCTCCAGGATTGGCTTCTTGAAAATGTAAACACCTGGAACACATAGGGATACTTATGGAAAATATATCTATTCTAACGATACTTAATGCCTTTGGCGGATTGGGACTTTTTTTACTTGGTATGATCGTTATGACGGAAGGACTGCGCTCTCTGGCCGGAGATGCGATCAGGTCTGCCTTGATGCACTTTACCAAAAGTCCGTTATCGGGAGCAGTGACCGGTGCAGTTACTACAGCGATACTTCAATCATCCAGTGCTACGACAGTGGCGGCTGTCGGATTTGTAGGTGCCGGGCTGATGGCTTTTCCTGAAGCGCTTGGGATCATTTTTGGTGCCAATATCGGTACGACGATCACCGGTTGGATGGTTGTATTACTTGGATTCAAGTTTCATCTTGGCACGATCGTCTTACCTCTTATTTTTCTTGGTGTGATACTAAAGCTTTTTTTTCATGGTAAGATCTCAGCGTTTGGTTATGCTTTGGCCGGCTTTGGGCTTATCTTTGTCGGAATCACCTTGCTACAGGAAAGTATAAGTGGTTTTGGGGGAATCATTACTCCGGAAAACCTGCCATCGGATTCATTGATGGGGAGATTGAAACTGGTTATGCTCGGTATCATCGCAACACTCATTACCCAATCTTCAAGTGCGGGTATTGCTGCAACTTTGACCGCACTCTATGGTAATGCGATCAATTTTGAACAGGCAGCAGCATTAATCATCGGTATGGATATCGGAACTACAGTAACCGCTGTAATGGCTTCTATCGGTGGGTCAGCGAATGTCCGAAGAACAGGGCTGTCACATGTGATCTACAATCTTTTCACAGGAGTGATGGCGATTTTTCTCATCACACCCTATACCTACCTATGGGAAAGCATAGCACCAAATGCATTGATGCAAAATGCAGAGATCGCCCTCGTCACTTTTCATACTTTTTTTAACACACTGGGTGTCCTGATCGTTCTGCCATTTACCCATCAGTTTGCATATTTAATGAAAAAAATCATCCCCTCCAAAAAACCGAAATTTACCAAAAAGCTGGATGAAAGATTGCTTAAGGAAGCACCAAACCTTGCATTGGAGATTGCACGTATTTCCATACAGGATGAGTTCATTGCACTTTTGCAACATACTAACTTTATACTTGGAGATGTACAACATGGTAAAAAAGTGGATCTGACTTTACTGCAGTCAGCCCTGAATAAAACACAGACTTATGTTGACCAGATCGATCTAAAGAAAGAAGAGGATGCCAAGTGGAAGCAGATGATATCACTCATGCATATACTCGATCATGCACAACGACTTCATGAACGCTGTGAAGAGGAGGAGTACAGAGCCAAACTTGTACGGAAGTTCCCTGATCTGCACAATGAACATCAAAATTTGATCAACAATAATGCTCAGATCATCACTGCCATTATCTCTAAAAATTTTTCCCAAGCCAGAAAAGATGCAGAAAAAAATGAGAAGCAGGTCATAGAATTTATGAAGTACTATAGAGATATGATCTTAGAGGAGATGGCAAAAGACGAGATCAATATACCTACAGGTACCAAAAAGCTTGAAGCGATCCGCTGGCTTGCAAGAGTAAACCATCATATAGCCCGTATTACCTATTATATGGAACAGGTTATTTTAGAGACTGCAAAATAGTTTACAGGGAGAGCGTTTAAAATCCCGTGTCAGACACCATTAGTAATATAAGCTACATCTCTAAGTGCTTGTCCAGCCTCCTTTCGAAAAAGATTATCAGTTGAGAAAGTCTCAAAAAGCAATTCTTCACTGGTACTTATTTCGCCAATTCAACCAATAAGTGCAATTTCTGAGAGAGTAACGTGAAAGAGAGGGTTAACCGATCATAGGTTATCCTTTTTTCACCACAAATCCAGGAAAGCACTATGAAATACAAACAATTAACCCTCAAGGAACGATACCATATTTCAACTTTATTGGAAAGAGGATACAAGCAAAAAGAGATAGCCGCACAGATCGGTGTTCATCCTTCTACAGTAAGTAGGGAGATTAAAAGAAATTGGGATAACAGTTCTAACAGATATGAATATTCAACTGCACATTTAAATACAAAAAATCGACATCAGTTTAAACCTAAGTATACTGTTATTGATCACACCGTAGAGAAATACATCAGAGAAAAGCTCAAAGCAGGATGGTCTCCAGAGCAGATATCAGGTCGGATGAAAATGGAATGTATGGGAAGTATTTCCCATGAGACGATCTATCAGTTCATCTATAGGAACAAAGCCAATAAAGGCAGACTCTACAAATACCTGCGACACAAGAACAAGAAGTATCATAAAAGAGCCAATGAATACAAACAAAGAGGCATGATCCTTGATCGGATGATGATCGAGAAACGTCCAAAGATCGTTGAGAAGAAAAAGCATATAGGGGACTTGGAGATCGATACTGTTATAGGCAAAGATCATATCGGTGCTTTAGTTACTGTTGTAGATAGAAAATCCAAATTTACACTGATCAAGAAAATTCCATCCAAACATGCAGATATAGTGACCAATGCACTGATTGAAATGCTTACCCCAATCAAGTCTGTTATCAAGACCATTACCAGCGACAATGGAAAAGAGTTTGCCTATCACAAAGATATATCTGAAGCACTTGATACGGATTTCTATTTCGCCAATCCGTATCATTCGTGGGAGAGAGGATTGAATGAACATACAAATGGGTTGATACGACAGTACATTCCTAAAAAGAGTGACTTTACACAGATATCTAAGGAGGATATCATTACCATACAGGAAAAGTTAAATCACAGACCGAGAAAAGTACTGAATTACAAGACACCGTATGAAGTATTTTTCGAAGATTTTGCTAGGGAATTAGCTGCGTGATTGAGGTGGAATTGCACTTATGATTTGAATGGGCGGAAGATATTAAAATTGGGTGAAGAATTGAAAATAAGTGGTAGCAAGAGGGGAACTCGAATCCCCGACCTCCGGCTTATGAGACCAGCGCTCTAACCGACTGAGCTACCTTGCCACTGTTGAAGAGTCGGAATTTTATCTAAAGTTACCTTTATTGTCAATAGTTTTTCAAAAAAAGTTTTAAAAAAAATATTTTAGCACAGAAAACTACTATTCTTTAGTCATTATGACTCATATTTATTAAATAATTAACAATAACCTATTGACATTTTTAAAAAAAATGACTAAAATACCTCCATAAAAATAACATACTAAAGGAGCTGAGATGGCATTTATACCATTAGCAAACAGAGTTCTTGTAGAACGAGAAGAACAATCAAATACAACAGCATCAGGTATTATCATTCCTGATACAGCAAAAAAGAAACCTTTACAAGGAAAAGTGATCGCAGTAGGTCCAGAAGCAAAAGAAGATGGGATCAGTGAAGGTGATACTGTAGTATTTGCTGATTTTTCAGGTATGGAAATTACAATAGAAGGGTCTGAGTACCTTATATTATTAAGTAAAGAGATTTTAGGTCTTATTAAATAATCATTAAGGAGAATTATTATGGCAAAAGAAATATTTTTTTCAGACAAAGCAAGAAATGGACTTTACGAAGGTGTAAGCAAACTCGCTGATGCAGTCAAAGTCACTATGGGGCCTAGAGGCCGTAATGTACTCATCCAAAAAAGTTTTGGTGCACCACACATCACTAAAGATGGTGTTAGTGTTGCCAGAGAGATAGAACTTACTGACAGTTTGGAAAATATGGGTGCCCAACTTGTAAAAGAAGTCGCAAGTAACACTGCTGACGAAGCAGGAGACGGTACAACTACTGCAACCGTATTAGCACACTCCATTTTTAAAGAAGGGCTTAGAAACATTACAGCTGGAGCTAACCCTATAGAAGTAAAAAGGGGGATGGATAAAGCATCTGCAGCTATCATTGAAGAGCTTAAAAAAATCTCTAAAGAGGTCAAAGATAAAAAAGAGATCGCTCAAGTAGCTACTATCTCTGCAAACTCTGATGAAACCATCGGAAATCTTATTGCAGAAGCAATGGAAAGAGTTGGAAAAGATGGTGTGATCACAGTGGAAGAGGCAAAAGGGATCAATGACGACCTCGAAGTAGTAGAGGGTATGCAGTTTGACAGAGGATACCTCTCTCCATACTTTGTAACCAATACAGAAAAAATGACTTGTGAGATGGAAAACCCACTACTTCTTATCACTGATTCAAAGATCACTTCTCTAAAAGATTTGGTACCTGTACTTGAGCAGATACAACAAAGCGGAAGACCACTGCTTATCATCTCTGATGACTTAGAGGGTGAAGCATTGGCAACACTGGTACTGAACAGACTTAAAGGTGTACTTAACATCGCAGCAGTCAAAGCACCAGGTTTTGGAGACAGAAAGAAAGAGATGCTAAAAGATATCTCTATCTTGACAGGTGCAACACTCATAACCGAAGAGCTCGGGCTTTCACTTGAAAAAGCAACACTTGTAGACCTTGGTCAGGCAGGCAGAGTAGTAATAGACAAGGACAATACTGTCATCGTAGACGGTAAAGGTGATGGAGAAGCGGTTAAAGCAAGAGTTTCTGAGATCAAAACACAAATCGAATCAACAACGAGTGAATATGATAAAGAGAAACTTCAGGAGAGACTTGCAAAACTCTCTGGCGGTGTAGCTGTTATCAAAGTAGGTGCAGCAACTGAGACAGAAATGAAAGAGAAGAAAGATAGAGTTGATGATGCCCTCTCTGCCACTAAAGCTGCAGTGGATGAAGGTATTGTTATCGGTGGTGGTGCAGCACTCATCAAAGCGAGTCAAGCTGTCTCTCTTAACCTTACAGGAGATGAAGAAGTAGGTGCACAGATCATCCTGAGAGCTGTATTTGCACCTATGAAACAGATTGCTCAGAATGCAGGATTTGATGCAGGCGTTGTGGCTGACAAAATCGCAAATACTGACGATAAGAATCTTGGATTCAATGCAGCGACAGGTGAGTATGTAGATATGCTTGAAGCAGGTATCATCGATCCGCTTAAAGTTGAAAGAGTCGCATTACAAAATGCTACATCTGTTGCCAGTCTGCTCCTTACTACAGAAGCTACTGTTTCAGATATAAAAGAGGCTCCAACTGCTGCTCCTGCTATGCCGGATATGGGTGGTATGGGTATGCCGGGCATGATGTAATTACCTCAAACAACATCTTCGCAAACTTCGTATAGCACGAGGTTTTGCGAACTATCTCATCTAATTTCCTTAAACATCAGAATTCAAGTATTTTGATGTTTTATCTTCTTAATAATTTTTGAAACTCAAATACAGGAAGCGGTTTTGAAAAATAATATCCTTGCATATAATCACATCCATATGAAGAAACTATTTGAACCATTCTTTTATTTTCAATACCCTCAACAACAATTTTCATCCCTAAATTATGTCCCAATTCTATCATTGCTTTTACAATTCGCTGATCTTCTTGATTTACTAAAATATAATCCACTAATGTTTTATCTATCTTTAAAATATCAGCTGGAAATTTTTTCAAATAAGAAAAAGAGGTATATCCTGTCCCGAAATCATCAAGGGAAATAGCCACACCTAATTTTTTCAATGCCAACAATTGTGTATCTACCTGTTCTTCACTACTCATGGCAGAACCTTCTGTAATCTCAAATTTAATAAGTTCCGGATTAATTTGATGGTATGCTAACTGTTTGGCCACATTTTCAACAAAACCTTCTGTCTCAATCTCCAATAATGACATATTGATGGATATTTCAATCTGTTTAAATTTAAAAAGTTCCCAACGTTTTTGTTGCTTAAGTACTTCTTCAAGAACATAGCGTCCCAATTCAACAATAAAACCTGTTTTCTCCATGATAGGAACAAATACATCTGGCGGTATAAATCCATATTGCGGATGCCTCCATCGTATGAGTGCTTCTGCTGCAACAATATCTTCTGTTCCAACTTCAATAATCGGTTGATAATACACTTCAAATTCATTTTTATCTATTGCTTCATGTATCCCGTTATAAAGAGCAAGTTCATCATAGTCATGTTCCAATGTATCAGTTTTATATATATTAATGCGTCCATGTCCATTCTTTTCTGCTTCTGCTAAAGCTTTATATGCATTATCGAAAAGATTTAACGTAGATCCACTTTCCGGATAGATACTTATACCTATGGATGCTGTCAAATGTAAAGCAACTCCTCCCATTTTATAAAATGACACTAGCTGTTTTTGAATTTCCTTACTTAACATTATGATTTCATCAGATGACTCTACACTAGGGATAATTAACAAAAAATTGTTATGAAATGTGTGATAGACATAAAAAGATGATCTTTTTGAAAGTTGTTCCAAATATTTTGCAAACTTTATAAGTATGATATTTGCTTGTTCATAACCGATAATAGCTCTTAATTGTGAAAAATTATCTATATTCACCAATACCAGTGCAAGCTTTTTATCATCTAAATGTATTTGGGAATAAAATTTATTTAAATCTTGAAGTGCTTGCAGCTGATTTGGCAAATGAGTAAGTTTATGTCTATGTAGTGCAGTGAGTCTCTCCTTTTCTTTACTCAAATCATGCATGGAAATAATATTACACCATAAATCATATTCACTTCCCATTGAAGTGCTATCTATATAGAGATTGATAGGAATATTTTTACTATTCTTGTTATTGGGCAACAAACTTGACTGCGGAAATGATTGCATTTTATCATCTGTTGCTTTATGCATCTTTTTAATAAACTTATCTAACTCCAACCAATCTTTTTTCACCTTCACTTTAGGCATATATTTCAAAGGTTCAAGCATATATCCCTCATCTAGATCAAGCAATTTAATCATTGATTTATTGGCATAAATAACTTTATTTTTATCTGAAAGGATGAGGATGGCATCTTCTGAAATATCAAATGCTTTCTGGAATATTTTAACCTTTTTCTCTATAAGTTTCTGAAGTTTCTTTTTTTCTTTTATGAGCAAATAGATACGTAAAAGAAGGAGAAAAAGGACTAAAAGTATAATGATATTTTCAAATGTCCGCAAGTTGTTTATATCTAATGAAAAATCCATTAAGACACCTTATCATAATTAATTGAAGGCAACCCGGCTATCTTAAATAAGACCCGCAGCTTTCCGTCCTATTTTCACAAATAGTTTGGCAATTAAACTTTAGATTATATGGTATCTACTTTATGCTTAAGCACGTGCGAACATAAAGCTTCTATTTTCGCAGAAGCATCTTCTAGTATAAATGTCTCATTTACTTCAAGCATATCAAGATCTATAGGTACATTATTACGTGATACTTGGGCCCAACCTTTTCTGTACTGCAGTTTTGGATCACTCATCTTTATTTTTTTCAAGAGATATTCTAAATGTTGCTCTTTTTGCTGTAATATAAAATATATATTATGTATAAAACGCTTTTTCTCTTCAGGTAACTGTGCAGAGAAACATTCTATTTTGTACTGTATGATCCGTCCAAACTCTTCCTCAAGACGTTTAAATTCTACTTCTGCCTCTTGAAGTTGACGTAAAGGAGAAGACCTTAAAAGTATCTCCTCTATATGTTTTAACTCACGTTGAGCATGATGAATCTTTTGTTCTATGCTATGCTTCAAACGTTCTGCATACTCTTCTAATGTATAAAGGACCTCATGACTGTCCGGAAGTATCATTTCCATCGCTGCACTTGGTGTCGGAGCACGTAAATCTGCTACAAAATCACTTATCATTATATCTACTTCATGGCCTACTGCACTTACCACCGGTGTTCTTAAAGAAAAAAGTGCATCGGCTACCTTCTCTTCATTAAAACACCATAAATCTTCAGCAGAGCCTCCACCACGGCCTACCACAATCACATCTGCACCTAAAGTATCCGCATACTTCAATCCTCTTACTATCTGTGAAGCTGCCTCTTCTCCCTGTACCAAAGTATCAACAATGATGACTTCAACCAATGCCCAACGCTTCTCTATGATTTTAAGCATATCATGCAGTGCAGCACTCTCTTTTGCTGTCACCAATGCTATTTTTTTAATATATTTTGGGATGGTTTTTTTTCTCTGTGTATCAAAATATCCCTTGGCTTTGAGTCGTTCTTTCAATTGTTCATAGGCTAAAGCCAAAGCACCTTTGCCATAGGGTTCAACATGTACAGCATAAAACTGATACTCTCCTCTAGGCGTATAAACCCCTACGGAACCCTCTACTACAATATGCATGCCTTTTTCGATGCGAAATTTTAATTTAGAAACTGCTGAACGCCACATCACGCATTTAATAGAACTCTCTTTATCTTTCATAGAAAAATAGACATGTCCTGAGGTATGGTAGGTTACAGAAGCCACTTCACCCTCTACAAGGATGTGCATGAAAGTGGCTTCTAGAAGAGATTTTATTTTTGTGTTGAGTGAGGAGATGGACATCATAGTTTGTGACATATTTATCCTTGTAGGCCGGGTGCCCTCATCCCGGCATTAATTTGCATAAAAAAAGTTTATGACATCAAAAATTGATTGTCGGGATGAGGGCAACCCGACCTACATTATTTCTTTTGTGCTACAAGTAACGTTGAGATCCCCATCGAGAAAGATTTAGTGTACTTCATCTCAAATCCTGCTTCTTCCAACTCTTGTGCTAACATTTCTGTCGTTAAGAACTCTTCAATAGAGTCTGGCAGATACTTGTAGGCCTCATAGTTCTTAGAGATAAGTCCTCCGACCCTTGGTAGTACATTTTTCATACCAAAATCTACTACTTTATCTATCAATCCACTTCTGTCTTGCTTTGTAAATTCGAGTATCACTACTATGCCATTTGGCTTTAGTGCACGATAAAATTCTTGAAGTGCCTCTACTCTATCGACAACATTTCTAATACCATAACTAATAGATATAACATCTGTACTCTCTGCTTCGATCGGTAATTCTTGTGCTTTACCCTCTATAAACTGAGCAAAATCCACCTTGTTTTTAGCCACTTCAAGCATACCCACAGATGGATCAACACCTACATATCTGTCTATGCTTACAGCATTTTTTTCTGCTTGTTCTTTCCAGTAAATGAGCAGATCACCTGTTCCTGTTGCTACATCTGTTATTTGGTCTAACTGCTTTTTTCCCAAGATCTCAAATACCTTATCACATCCTTTTTTACGCCACTGGATATCTATTCCGAAGCTAAGTACCCTGTTGGCAAGGTCATATGTTGATGCAATATCATCAAACATCGTTACAATTTTTTCCTGTTTTGCTTGTTTTTCAGTCAATTTTTTTGCTCCATATCATCAGATCTACATCTTTTTTTTCACTGTGCAGAAACTGTAAATTCATTGTAGTATTATAGGTTAAATTGTTGGCAGACAGCTTAGGTGTTTGGTAAATAAGCAGCCAATCTATCTTATCTTTCAATGCATTTAACATACCTTCTCCGCCTTCGACCATGATCAATGAAGGATTCTCCAGAAAATCCAGGCTGTTACTTACCCGCACTTCTCTGTCCGGTATATTGAATAGAGGTATCTCTCTGTCGAAATCATCCTGTGTTGAATATATGACTACATCCGGTGCTTTGCCCTGTATGAATCTGCAATCCAAAGTAGGTCTGTCCACTCGTACTGTATTGCCGCCTATGAGTAATATATCACATACTTCTCTTAATTGATGGACATGAAGCAGTGAAGCTTGAGAACTCAGATAGCCCTCGTTCTTGGTTGTTGCAATGCGTCCGTTGGTCGTTTGTGCCAGTTTGAAGAGTACAAAGGCTCTCTTTTGCCATATCAAGAATGGTTCTATAAGTGCTTCACACTCTTTATTTAATACACCCATAGTGACATTGGAGAGAAATTTTACACCACCATCATGTCCACTGATCGGATCATAAATACCGATGATCACTCTTTTTAAATGAAGTTTCTCAAGGAGCAATGCACAAGAAGGTGTTTTACCTGTATGGGAACATGGTTCAAGTGTTACGTAAATACTACACTCAGAAAAAAAATCCCTATGAAGATCTAAAAGAAATTCATGTGCCCTATTTGCATCAAACCTGTTAAAATCAATTTTATTTTTAGATATCTTTTCATATGCAGATAAAAGCGCCAGTACTTCAGCATGTGAAGTACCTGCTTTCTGATGTGCTTCTATAGCTAATATCCTGCCGTTTAAAGTCACTACTGCACCTACAGCAGGGTTCGGGTAGGTCAATCCCTGGTATTCCCAGGCCTTGTCAAGGGCAAGTTGCATATACGTTTCATCAAAATGCATACTTACCCTTTCAAGACTTTAATTTAATTCCAGTCAAAATATGTTTTTACAGTACCCAGTTGGCCATAAGAAAATGATTCTTCACCATGTTTTGTTTCTATAGTGATACCTTCATCATCTGCACTTTTAAGTACACCTTTGAGTTTATCACCACCCATTATTTTGATCTTTACTTTTTCACCTATAGCATTTTTGAAATGTACCGGCTTTGTCAGTTTTCTCTCGATACCGGGAGAACTGATCTCCAAACGGTACCTTTGGCTCATTGGAGGATGTACATCTAAAAAAGGAGAGAGTTCATGAGAAATCTCAGCACAAAGATCAAGAGAGACACCGCCTACTTTAGTCACCAAGACACGAAAAATAGTTTCATCGAACTCTGTTACTATCTCGGTATCATACAACGCTGCGCCGTTGGCTTCAACTATTTTGGCTATTTCTGTTTCAAGATTCATCCCCGGACTCCTCATTCTCTTCAATATTATCGTTTTTGGATTTTCTTTCCCCTATCTGCTTAAAAAGATCTTCTATACGGCTTACCTTTTCCAACTGATGGTCGAATTCAAATGTAAAACGCGGTGCTTTGAACCAGCCTTCACTCTGTTTGCAATGGTTCTGTATATATCCTGACACTATACGTAACTGTTTTAACGCTTCATTTTGCTCTTTTTCACTTAAAAAAGAGGTATCAAGATAGACTTTTGCATCGGATCTGCCCTTTGAACAAACAACATCCGTTACAGAAAGCCCGTTGATACGTTCATCATCGAGTGTAGCAAGAGCTTCCGGAATAATCTCTTTCAGTACAGATTCAACTCTGTGCCGCTTGATCTCTTCGTGGGTCATCTTATAGTGTCACCTGTTCTTCAACATTTTTAAAGGTCTCGATAACATCACCCTCTTTAATGTCATTGAAGTTTTCAAGCATGATACCGCACTCATAACCATTTTTCACTTCTCTTACATCTTCATTGAAACGCTTGAGTGATGAGATAGAACTTTCATAAACAACAACACCGTCACGGATAAGTCTTGCTTTGGAATTTCTTGTGATCACTCCGTCCGATACTTTACAACCTGCGATCGTTCCGACTTTACCGACTACGAATGTTTCACGTACTTCAGCCTGACCTGTGACTTCTTCCGAGATCACCGGACTCATCATACCGCCAAGAAGTGCTTTGACATCATCAAGAAGGTCATAGATGATAGAGTAGGAACGTATCTCTATACCCAACTCTTTAGATTTTTTCTTCACTGCACCGGTAGGACGTACATTAAATCCGAGAACTACGGCATGCTCACTCGCATCCGCAAGTGTAAGATCACTTTCAGTGACCCCACCCACACCTTCATGAATAATGTTGACTTTCACCTCTTCATTTCGAAGTTTCTCCAAGCTACCTTTAATGGCTTCAAGTGACCCTTGTACATCTGCTTTAATAATGACAGGAAGTGACTTGAGTTGCCCCTCAGCAATAAGTGCCGAAAGATCATCAAGTGATGCTTTTGTACTTTTAGAGAGTTGTTTTGCTCTATCATACTCGGCTCTTTTCTCTGCGAGTTCACGTACTTCTTTGTCTGTATCCATCGCAACAAGTATTTCACCTGCACCAGGTACTTCATTAAGTCCAACAATTGCTGCCGGTGTACTTGGGCCTATCTCTTTGACCGAAGATCCATCATCAAGTTTGATCGCTTTGATACGTCCATATGTTTTTCCTACAATAACATTGTCCCCCACATGAAGCGTACCGTTCTTAATGATTACATTTGCTACAGGGCCAAAGCCTTTTTCAAGTGAACTCTCAACAACAACTGCTTTTGCCTTTCTTGTGGCATCAGCTTCAAGTTCCATTACTTCAGCTTGAAGCAAAATTGTTTCAAGCAAATCATCTATACCCAACCCTGTGTGTGCAGATACAGGGACAAACTCATACTCTCCACCCCAGTCTGTTGCCATTACATCTATCTCAGCAAGTTGAGACTTTACATTATCAGGATTTGCACTTGCTTTATCCATTTTGTTGATCGCAACGATGAGTGGTACACCCGCTGCTTTCGTGTGGGCAATCGCCTCTTTCGTTTGAGGCATCACACCATCATCTGCTGCTACAACGATAATAACGATATCCGTTGCCTGTGCACCACGTGCACGCATCTCAGTAAACGCTTCGTGCCCTGGTGTATCTACAAAAGTGATCTTCTTACCATTTTTTTCTACCTGGTAAGCACCCACATGTTGTGTAATTCCACCTGCTTCTTTATCTGCAACTCTTGCTGAACGGATCTTGTCAAGAAGAGAAGTCTTACCATGGTCAACGTGTCCCATAATAGTAATAACCGGTGGTCTCTCTTCAAGATTTGTATCTTCTCCAGCATCATACGCTTGGACATAATCAAGCTCATCAAGAGGGTTCATGGTAGTGACTTCTACTTCAAACTCTTCTGCAAGAATTTCTATCTCATCTTTACTCAAAAAGTCATTTTTCGTTACCATCATACCCAGTGCAAAAAGTACTTTGACTACTTCACCAACACTTTTGTTTACTTTTTCAGCAAACTCATATACCCTGACATTTTCAGGGATTTCAATGGAAGTAACAACTTCAGTACTCTCTTCTTTCACATACTTTTTACGTTTACCGCCACGTTTAAGAGAACGTTTCTGTTGAGGACGGAACGGTTGTCTGCCTTTTGTTGGCCCACCACTTGCCGCTTCTCTTTTTTTCATCTCTTCTTTACGTTTTTGTTCTTGTCTCATCATCTCTTCATAAATATTTTTATCAGAGAAATCCAAAAGTACAACTTCTTCTTCACCAAAACCGGAACTTATTTCACCACCCATACTCTCATGATTGAAAATATCTATTTTTGTACCGGAATCTCTAGCTTCAGCTACTTTCTTTGGTTTCTTTTTAGCCACATACGGCGTTTGGTCACCCATAGAGATCTTGGTCCCTGCTCTTACTGGTGCAGGCTTTGCTTTTCTGACAATTTTAATACCGCCGCGAGATAATGTTCTTCTCTTTGGCTTCTCCTGGCCTTCTGCTGCTGCAGGTGTCTTTTCCGGCTCTGTTTTTTTACTGACAACAGAGATCCCTTTACGTTTCTTCACCTCTTTAACTACAGGTTTTTCAACAGTTTTTTCAACAGGTTTTTCAACTGTTTCCATTACTTTTTCTGTAACTACTTCAGTTTCTTCTGTTTCAGGAAGCTCTTCTCTAGCAGTAACTTTTTCATTCTCTTTTGCTGAAGTCTCTGCAACTTTACTCTCTGCTACTGTTTCAGGAACTTTCTTTTTCACCACTGTGATTTTTGTTTTACTGCCTGGCTTCTTAAAGTCTTTTGGTAATGTTCCGCTAATCGCATAATCTACGAGAATACCAGCATTTTCCATACTGATTGTACTGTTGGCTGCTTTTACATCAAAACCTAATTCTTTGGCTTTGTCTAGCAAATCCGCGTTTGACAATCCAGCTTCATCTGCTATTTCTTGGATTTTAACTTTATCCATTCTTGATTAACTCCTTTAATATAATGCAACTGCTTGCATGAGCTGACTACTGGGTCAACTGTTTGATAATGGCTGCAAATCGTTCTTCATCTTGTTTAAAACGTTTGATTAAGCCTTTGATTTTTTTTTCATCTGTACTGCAAATATCACAAAGGTAAAAACTTCTTCCTTTACCATCAAATGCTACCACATCTTTACCCTCATGTTTTAATCGGATCAAACTGTTTTGAGGATGTCTGCTGCGGCAGGCGATGCACATTCGTATAGGCTGTGATTTTTTCATGCGTATTATACCTAAAAAGAGATTAAGCGTACAGCTTAATTTTTGGTTGTGACACCATTATTATCTAAAGAGAGTGTAAAAACTCTAAACTGCGGGAAACGTGCCTGTAGTGCCTGTGCGATTTTATCTGCATCTTTATCATAAACAAGATTGAAAAAAGTAGAGCCTGAACCTGAAAGTGTACTCATCAGAGCACCATGCTTTAATGCAAGTTTTTGTACATCAAAAAGTTCCGGCATCATTTTCATACGTCTTGCCTGATGCAGTTTATCTTTAGATGCAATACGCAGCAGGTCCCAGGACTCACTCATGAAAAGTGCTGTCATGTATGCTGCCCGTGAAAGTGAATAGACTGTCTCTTCTTTTCTATACATTTTAGGCAGGACTGTACGTGATTTGGCTGTAGAGATAGTACGATTAGGCACCACCACTACGGCTCTGAGGTAGTCAGGCATACGTCTCTTTTTACTATAAACACGGTCCCCTTCAACACATGCGACATTAAATCCACCCATGACCGCTGGTGTAATATTATCTGGATGGTGTTCATAGCGAAGTGCCTGGTTAAGGATCTCTCTTTTGTTATATCTTACACCCGCTGCCGTATATGCACCACTCAATGCTGCTACGATTACTGCGGAAGAACTTCCTAAGCCTCTTGAGATAGGTATACGATTATGAAATTCAAATCTGAAATTATTGCTTCTGCCGGCAAGTCGTTTATAGTTTTCGTTAAAAATGCTTAAAAATAGAGAATTTTTTTTAATCTTGGGATTATCCGCACCCTCACCATGTGTAGAAATGCTTAAAAATTTTGAAGGCTTAATGATGATTTCATTTCTTAAATCTACAGCAAGACCCAAGGTGTCAAATCCTGGTCCCAAGTTTGCAGATGTGGCTGGTACGCTTACAAACATATATTACTTTTTTCCTTTATTTAAAACGCTTTGGGAATAAAATCCCAAAAACTGTACTGACGCTATCTCACACCTTACTGTATACTACACTGCGTTAAATTCAACCGTTGGCTTATGTAAAAGCTATTAATTTTCATTAAACAGCCGGCAGTATGTACTCAGGTGTTGATTCTTCATCTATCACAAGATCTTGAATACTTTGAGGCAATGTAAAATTTGCATTGACTGGGTGTTCAAATTTTTTTGTAATTATAGTCTCTTTTTCCTTGATAAAATAGAGATTGCCTACTGCTTTGATAGGTTCTCCTCCATTTAATGCAAAACCACTACACCCCATACATTTGATACCCCGTACAATTTCTATGGTTTTAAGCATAATATAGGTAAGTTTTATAGCCATATAGGAGCCGGGGCCTCTTGTATAGATCATCATTGAAATTTCATATTCATTGATACATTCATTGATCAAAGGTAAAAGGACTTCAGAAGTTTTTTTATCACTCGAAATCGTTTTGATAAGTCTATCATCTTCATATACTCCTACAAGAAGCGGTGAAGAAATGGAGATGATAAGAAGTGTATATTTATGCGAAAGATTTTGCAAATGCTCTACTTTGCAACTCTTCTACTGCAACAAGTTCATAATTCTTACTCTCTGAGAGCAGTTTACTTGTCAGTTGATAGTTAAGATTATGGCTCCCGGCAAAAGACTCATACTTTGCCAATATATTATATCCTGAAACCATCATATCACCCATGGCATCCAAGATCTTATGTCTTGCAAACTCATTGTCAAAACGTAATCCTTCAGGATTAAGTACTTTATGATCATCCAATCCTATGGCATTTTGGAGCGTTGCTCCAAGTGCAAGATTTTGACTCTGTAAGTACTGAATATCTTTAGCAAACCCAAATGTTCTAGCTCTTGCGATCTCTTCAACAAAGTTGTGCGTACTAAACTCAAACTTTTCACTCTGCTCACCTATAACAGGGTGATCGAATTTGATTCTAAAATCAAATGTTGCACTGTCACTTGGTAAAAGCCGTACAAACTTATCACCATCTTTTATCTCAACGGGTTCTTTTACACAGATAATTTTCTTAGGTGCATCCAACTCTTCGATACCCGCTTCATCAAGTAAAAGACAGAACGAAATAGAAGAACCGTCCATGATAGGCATTTCATTCCCGTCAACGATGACCCGCATATTGTCAATACCGTAGGCATACACTGCAGAGAGGAAATGTTCAATAGTTGAGATAAAACCTTTCTCACTCCCGATCACTGTAGCCATACGGGTATCGATAACCGAAGAAGGAGAGAGTGGGATATTCAGAGCCAGGTCTTCACGATAAAACACGATACCCGCATCTGCACCCAGAGGTTCAAGCCTAAGCTTGATAGGCTCACCCTTATGCAAACCGATACCGATGACTTCAACAGATTTTTTAATCGTCCGTTGTTGCATTACTCTCCCTTTTCTAATTTTTTATTGCCGATATTATAGTGTAATATCGCTATGATTGCAAAGTATAACCTTCCAATATGAATTATTTATGTATTATTTCCCAACAATGATCTTATCTGCCGCCTTGAATACATCATCTATATTTGTCTTGATCCAGCCCGCATCGAACCATTCGACAGGCCTTACTTCTATCCCCTGGATCAAAATACCAAAGTGCAAATGGTCCCCCAGTGCCAGGCCGGACATACCGGTTTTTGCTATGGTCTGTCCGGCACGTACTTTATCACCCTCTTTTACAAGCATCTGTGAACAGTGGCCATACAGTGTGTAGAGTCCCATCCCGTGATCGATCATCGGCATATTCCCATAAATACCGTTTTCATTGGCATACACCACGGTACCGGGATTTGATGCTTTGATCGCCGCCATCTTTGTACTGGCAAGATCATACCCTACATGATAGGAGTGGGATACTTCATTCTCTTTAGTCCCATAATAATAATGTCTTTCATCACCATAACTTGCGACCTTTGCACCATTTCTAAGAGGATAGAATTTCTTCATTTTCCATGAATCTATCATTTCGTTTGAAACATTAGTACTTAAAGTATGAATAAGCTCCTCATTCTTTAATCTCATAGTTTCATTAATCGCTCTAAGTTTCTCCAGTCTATTCTCTATGCCTGCATATTTTGGATCACTGGAAGCAAGGTCTGTAATTTTTCCATCAATGAATTTATCTGTTGCTCTGATCCATGAAACCTTATACTTATGATTTTTAAGATAAAAAGGAATATCTGTTACGCGTCTGTTTTTTGCCAGGTCCGTAGCAATAATTTTTGCTGAAAAACTTGTTTTTGTAAATGGCCAAGCAATAAGTGCTGCATAATAGCCCTCTTTTTTATACGGTTCTACTTGAAATTTTTTTCCTGCAGCCTGAACATAAAGCGTATCTAAATTTTCATCTTCAGCCTGAAAGACAACCAATGCACTACCACCCTGTGTAATGCTGTATGAATTTGAAAGTACATTTACATTTGGACGTTTATAATCAACATTGATGTTGATGATCTTTTCAGCTTTATTACCTTCAAAGAAGTTCCACATACTGCTGTCACGCACCAATACTTTCAACGTTAAACGTTTCGCTTTTGGATCAAGTATTTTACTCTTCGGATATTTAACCAACAGTATTTGTTCTTTTATGTTTTTTTTAAAATTCCCTTTTCCTACAATAAGACTCTTCTGCCCATCACTCAAAACAAGTTCAAAGTTTTTCAACCCTCTATTATCTGTCAATTTTATTTTAAGAGGATCTTTACGGTTCCAGAATACACTTTCACTACTGTGTACAACAGGAGACACTCTCTCAAACTCAGGTGCGGTATAGACATACCCTGCGCCGGAAAGCAAACCTAACAACAACAATCCGGTTATTATCTTGCCTGCACCTTTTTTATGCTTTCTTCTTCTCATCCAATAATCCTAATTCTATTATCTTTTTTAAAATTGTATCTATACTTTCTTGTAATTCACTTTCTTTTATCGTAAAACCTGCAGCAACTTTATGTCCGCCACCACCAAATGATATAGCAATCTTTGACACATCCACTGTTTTGCTGCGCAATGATATGCGTATACCATTTTCTAACTCCACAGCAAAAAGTGCTATCTCTACTATAGCTAAAGAACGGGCATGATCTACAATACCTTCCATATCTGGCATACGGGCACCGGATGCAGCGATATCATCTTGCGTAACCATCAGTGTTGCCACTTTCCCCTCACAACAAAGGTTTAAATTTCCCAAAGCTTTTTCTAAAATACGTAAAGAGCTCAACGATCCTCTCTGTGTAAAGTGAAAAGCTATCTTGGTTGGTTCTGCTCCTATACCTACTAATTCTTTCGCCACTTCAAATACCTCTTGATTGACACTGCTTGTCGTAAAATATCTGGTATCTGACAAAAGTGCTGCGTAGAAACAAGTAGCAGCATCTGCTTCTACGGGATAAAGTACTTTAAAAAGTTTGTATGCCACTTGAGAAGCTGAAGCATATGCCGGTATAACAACATTTACTGTTCCGTAATACTGATTACTCTCATGATGATCTATATTTAATATCTCTCTACCTTCAAGATTAAAACCTAATCTATCCACACTACCACAATCACATGCGATAATAAGACTTTCCTCAAAATCCATTTTATGTTTTATTTTTTCAAACAAAGGAAGAAAATCTAAATACTGAGGCAACATATTGGATGCATTGACTATTTCTACCCTTTTTGTTTTATCCTTGCTAAGTATATTAAAAATACCCAAACCTGTACCAATGGTATCTGCATCTGGATTTAAATGGGTAAGTATAGTAATATTTTTAAAACGTCCCAATTGCTCTTTTACTTCCAAAACAGGAAATCTATACTCTGTCATATATTCACTTTCTTATGGGGATTTTAAATAAGTTGAAGTTCTTTAATACTATATTATAGCAAAAATATGTTACCTAAATGTTACTCTACTTTCATCGATAGATCTATCCAGTTCGCCTGATGAATAATACTCCCGGAGCTAATCGCATCTACTCCTGTCATCGCTATCATTTTAATTGTATCAAGCGTGACATTACCGCTGGATTCAAGTAAAATGTGTGGATAGTTTTTATTTCTATAGGCTACTACTTCTTTTGTCTCTTCCACAGACATATTGTCACACATCACAATATCAGCACCTGCTTTCATCGCACGTTTGACCATCTCCAGACTTTCGCACTCTATCTCTACTTTTGACGTAAAAGGAATTTTCAGACGTACCTCTTTCATAAAGAGATCCAGATCATCAATAGTTTGTAAATGTGTATCTTTCAGCATCAAACAGTCATCAAGACCCATACGGTGGTTGATACCCCCTCCGCAACGTACTGCATACTTTTCAAACTCACGGAGCAGTGGTCTGGTTTTTCTTGTATCAAGCAGTTTTACCCCTGTATCTTTAATGGCCTCTACATACTGTGCTGTCAGTGTTGCGATGGAAGATGCATGAAGTACCATATCTAAAATGGAACGTTCTAATGAAAGAATAGTTTTAGAATCTCCGCTAATAAAAAGTAATTTTTCACCTTTATTAAAACGATTTCCATCCTCTACTTTCCATTCTAAAGTCAGATCATACATTTTTGCAAAAGTATTCACATACTCCTGCCCTGCAAATACACCATCACTTTTAGCAATGATATAGGCTCGTATCTGTTTACCTGTACTGATACGGGAAAAAAGATCTCCTCTGCCTACATCTTCAGCAACTAACGCTTTTAGAAATGATTCTTTTAACATTATTTTATCGCCAACATACGTTCTAGTGCCAAGTTTGCATACTTAACAGTGTGCGGGTCAACCACGATTTCATTGATAGGCTTGTTATCTTCTATCGATTTTAGTGTAAGATACAAATCTTCCAGAGTTGTCTCATTCATGGTCGGACACTCAGGCTTGGTAGATGAAAGTACATACGTATTTCCCTGTCTCATTCTGTTTACCAGGTTATACTCCGTGCCTATAGCTACTTTCTGCTCAGGATCGAGATCATTCACATATTTGATAAGCTGTGAAGTGGAACCGGAGAAATCTGCTGCAGCAACGATCTTTGGGTCACACTCCGGATGTACGGCTATCTTGATACCGGGGTATTTGTTACGGTAGAACTCTATATCATCCAGAGTGAAAAGCTGATGTACTGAACAAAAACCGTTGAAACAGATAACATCTGCCTCTTTTGGGTCACATTCTCCTACACCGATAACACACGATTTGAGTCCCATCTGAATAGCAAAATTCTGTCCGAGACATCTATCCGGAACAAAAAGGATTTTTTTACCACTCTCTAACCCTTTTTCAATGATCTTAAAGGCATTCGAAGAGGTACAGACCAAACCACCCATCTCTCCCACTTTTGCTTTCACTGTTGCATCAGAGTTGATATAGGTAATAGGCAAAATATTCTCTTTAGGGATACCACGCTCTACCATATAGTTCACGGAATCATCAAAATAACTTCCATCTATCATGCGAGCCATGGCACAACAGGCCATTTTAGGCATCAATACACGTTTCTCAGGTGCGATCACTTTTACACTCTGCCCCATAAACCCTACGCCACAAAAAACCACCCATGGATTTTTATCTGCTTTACATTTACGTGCAAGTTCAAGACTGTCACCCGTAATATCTGCCATTTCAAACACTTCATCACGCTGATAGTAGTGCGCAACCACTGTTACATCAAGTTTTTTCTTAAGTCTTTCTATCTCAGCTTTATAATCTATACTCATTCTTATCCTTAAATACAAGTATGTCATCCTCACACTTAACACGGGGATCCACAATCAAATATTCTATGAAATTGCAGATTTCCAATCAAATTGAAAATGACAAGAGGCTATATAATATAGCTATTTTATCAAAATTCGGTTAAAATTGCAGAATAAATTAAAATTGTGGAATAATCATGGAACTACTTAATCAAAATATCATTCTTTATCTTGCAGCATACCTTATAGCAGGAATTCCTTTTGGGTATCTTTTGGCTAAAAAATTTGCAGGCGTAGACATTAAAAATGAAGGCAGTGGCAACATCGGAGCCACCAATGTACTGCGTGTCGTAAAAGAACAGAACCCCTCTCTTGCTAAAAAACTGGGTGCAGCAACACTCTTTTTGGATGCCGTTAAAGGTATCGTTGTTATCTTGGTTGCCAAAATGTTAGGTGCTCCGGAAAGTGTACTTTGGACAATAGCTGTACTTGCTGTTGTAGGACATTGTTTCTCAGCATTTCTATTTTTCGAAGGGGGAAAAGGTGTTGCCACAGGCTTTGGTGTCTTTCTTGTAATGATGCCTATTCCCGCTCTTATCGCTATTGCCGTATGGTTAGGTGCGAGTAAAGGGTTGAAGATCTCATCACTCTCTTCACTTATCGGACTAATAGCCTTTATCATCGCTTCTTATGTGATCTATCCTGAAGTACCTGGCATTGGTTCACATGCGCCTATCTGGATCATTGCCTTTATCATCTTTTATAAACACATCCCAAATATCATAAGACTCTTCAATAAAGAAGAAGGTAGGCTCTAGGATGACTATTCATATAGAGGCTCTAGCATTTGATGTGATCGTCGGTCTGCTTGACTTTGAACGAGATAGACCACAACGTGTCATCATTGATCTGGAAGCATCTTATGACTATACTGATGAAAACTTTATTGACTATGCAGATATGGTATTTTTAATACAAAATGAACTCAAAGAGAAACGCTATAAGCTTCTTGAAGAGGCCCTTTTGGGAGTAAAAAACATACTTTATGCTACTTACCCACAACTTAAAACACTTACACTTAAAATTTCTAAACCTAACATTCTCCCTGATTGCAGTGTTGCATTAAGTAACAGATGGAAATTCTAAAATTTAAAAAAACTTTCAGAAACCCTATTATTTATGCTATAATATTAAATAAATCTTAAAAGACAAAGGTTCACTTATGAGAGTATTAATCGTTGATGATGATGTAACATTAAGCAAAACACTTTCTGATAAACTTATAGAGAGTGGCTACCAGGCAGATATAGCAGAAAATCTTGGTGATGCAAAATACTACCTTGATATCAGAAACTATGATCTTGTGCTGCTTGGCTGGACACGAAGTGGTGATAATAGTATCAATATCATTGCTGATATAAAAAACAGTGCACACAAAACATCTGTGATCGTCCTCTCTGAACGTGAAGATAAAGAGAGTGAGATAGAAGCACTGCGTTCCGGTGCGGATGACTTCATAAGAAAGCCTCTTGATTATGAGATTCTACTTGTACGCATTGAGGCAAAACTTCGTTTTGGTGCTTCTAATATTATCGAAATCGAAGACCTCATTATCAATCCTGAAGAAGAAAAAATCATTTACCAGGGGAATGAAATTGAGCTCAAAGGTAAACCTTTTGAAGTACTTACTCATTTAGCAATGCATAAAGACCAAATCGTCTCCAAGGAACAGCTTCTTGATGCGATCTGGGAAGAACCTGAGCTTGTTACACCTAATGTAATTGAAGTAGCTATTAACCAAATTCGTCAGAAAATGGATAAACCACTGGATATTACAACCATAGAAACTGTAAGAAGACGTGGTTATAGATTTTGTTTTCCTAAAAAGATATCTTAAGTACAATTAATTCAAACTGCCTCTTTGGAGAAGTACAAAATGCTTCTCTTTCCGTCAAAAATAACAGAGAAAAAAGATTTTTATTCTATTTTAAATAAAGCATAAGCTTTGTTGAGTTATAACTCGTATAAATAACTTAATAGAGCATATCTTACAACGATAAATATAGCTCAAACAGAGGATAAAATGGCCCTTTTAATAAATGATGAATGTATTGCATGTGATGCATGTAGAGAAGAGTGTCCCAATGAGGCAATTGAAGAGAATGATCCGGTTTACATTATAGATGCAGATAGATGTACTGAGTGTGTAGGTCACTTTGATGAACCTCAATGTATTGCTGTGTGTCCTGTTGATTGTATAATTCCAGATCCTGACAATGTTGAAAATATTGAAGAGCTTAAATTTAAATTCAAACAACTTCAAGAAGAAGAGTAATAATAAGTCATGGCTAAACGAACCGCAATCATTGATATCGGTTCAAATTCAGCCAGACTTGTTATCTTTGAAAAAACAAGCCGTTATGGCTTTCACCTTATTTGTGAACAGAAATCTAAAGTTCGCATAGGAGAAGGTGCTTATGAAAAAGACGGTTATCTCCAACCTATCGGTATAAAAAGAGCTTTCTTCACCCTCCAATCCTTTCTTCATACTATAGAAAAATACCAAGCACATAAAACACTTTGTGTCGCTACTTCCGCATTGAGAGATGCACCAAACGGAAAACTTTTTGTTAGATGGATAAAAAAAGAACTAGGGCTTTCCATTAAGATCATCAATGGAAACAAAGAAGCAGAGTATGGAGCCATTGCTGCCAATAATCTACTTCCCATCACTAAAGGCATCACCATAGATATAGGTGGGGGCTCATCTGACATGGCACTCATCAAAGACGGAGATATTATTGATACCTATTCTCTTAATTTGGGTACAGTTAGGCTGAAAGAACTTTTCTTTGATAAAGAGATGTCTCTTAAAGAGATAAACCAAAAAGCGAAAGCCTATATACAAGTCGAACTGGAGAAGCTTCCTAAGCATTTTAAAGATACCTTGGCCATAGGGATAGGCGGTACAGCAAGAACCCTTAGTAAAGGAGTTATGAAGCAGTGCAGACATCCTTTAGATAAACTTCATGCTTTTACCTATGAGATTGATAAATTTACAGAGTATCTGCAAGCTATACCACTCTCTTCTGCAAAAAATCTCAAAAAATTCGGACTGAAAAAAAGCCGATATGATACTATACGGGAAGGAACACTTATCTGGAATGAGATACTCTCTCATATTGGAGCAAATTCAGTTATTACCAGTTCTGTCGGGGTAAGAGAAGGGGTCTTCCTTGAGCAGTCGCTAAAACAAGAAAATGTAAAATTTCCAAATAGTCTCAATCCAAGTATTACCTCTATTTTAGATAGATTTAAACCCTTTATCAACATAGAAGTAAAGAAGAAAAACAAACTTAAAATAGCCTCTGCTCTTTATCGTGAACTTCAAATAGAGATTAATGATCAACTTCAGTATAAGGCTGAGCTACTTTGGGCACTTAAACTCTCTACGATTGGTAAAACACTTACTATATACAAATCACATCAACATGCATTCTATATTGCAATGCAGGAATTAAATTACGGTTTTACCCATAGACAGATACTACTCATCTCTCTTTTGCTTCGTATGCATGGGAAAGAGCTTCTCCATAAACCTCTCTATCAGAATTTTGAACCTCTGTTACCAGAAAAGCAAACATTGCTTTGGCTAAGTTTCATTTATACCCTTACAGTATTTTTACATGAATCCTCTAACAGTGCCCATATTAAGTTCAGCTACCATAATAAAACACTGACCATTATTTCAGATAAACCCCTGTATCTTGCAAAAGAGAAAATAAAAGCGTTAGAGAAGCCTATTCCATTTGCTATTATTATAGAAGATAAAGAGAAGATACCAAAGAATAAAGAGTTGGGGATATAAGCAGGTAGCAGGTAGCAGGTAGCAGGTAGCAGGTAGCAGGTAGCAGGTAGCAGG
>OFAT01000004.1_pt1 | contig 98600 bp, 101 predicted proteins | sample 1520331 | NCBI WGS metagenome assembly OFAT01 (sample SAMEA3696446, study PRJEB22514) | metagenome | biome: water; feature: marine; material: hydrothermal vent | place: Pacific Ocean | collected 2014-08-12 | depth 1521 m
GAACTTGATAGATTAGAAGAAAAATGGGGTGCTATGTATCCTATTGTCATCCAGTCCTGGCGAAGTAAGTGGGAGAACCTCTCTTATTATTTCAAGTATCCCGCAGAAATTAGAAAGATCATCTATACGACCAATATTATTGAATCAGTACATCGCCAGTTTAGAAAACTGACCAAAACCAAGGGTGCTTTTCCTAATGAAAACAGCCTAATGAAATTACTCTATATGGGTATATTGAATGCATCTAAAAAATGGACTATGCCAGTCTGGAACTGGTCGCTGACCATTTCTCAACTGGCTATCTTCTTTGAAGGGAGATTAGATAAATATCTAGAGGTGTAACTTATGTTACTATTTGGAACTGACACGGAATTTTAAACGCTCTCTAAAGCCATAGCAGAATATAGTCTTCTCTTATTCCCTGTTTAAAACAGGGTTGGCAGATCAATATTTATTGGACTCGATTTCTAATGGTTCAACCCTTTTTGAAGCATAACTTCCATCTTATCTGCAGGTATAGGCTTACTGTAAAAATATCCTTGAATATTTATACAACCATTTTCTACTAAAAAGTCTCTTTTCTCAGACGTCTCAACACCTTCAGCAACAACTCTAAGATTTAAACTTTTTGAGAGTGCTATAATAGATTTTGTGATTCCGGCACCCTTCTCATCAAAGGGAAGTTCTCTTATAAAGGATTGATCGATTTTGATTTTATTTATAGGTAGTTTTTTTAAATAAGACAAAGAGGAATAACCTGTTCCAAAATCATCGATCGCTAATTCAACTCCAAGTTCACTAATACTCTTTAGAACTGCCATGGCATGTTGAGGATTGTTCATTATTGCACTCTCTGTTATCTCTAACTCCAGCCACTCAGGCTTCATCCCTATTTCAATCAGCATATCATGAAGCATAGAGAGAAAATCCTCTTCCTGAAGCTGTTTTGTAGCAAGGTTCAGTGCAAGTTTTCCTGGATTCAATCCTTTTTTATACCATTCTACTAGCTGTGTCATTGCAGTTTTCATTACCCATCTATCCAGTTCGACTATCAAACCTGTATCTTCTGCTATAGATAAAAACTTATCTGGAGCAATTAAACCTTTACTGGGATGTTGCCATCTTACAAGAGCTTCCATACCTATAAGCTTATCAGTATATCCATCTATTTGTGGTTGGTAGTAAACTACAAACTCTTCATTTTTTAAAGATTGATAAAGATTTGTCTCCATTTGAACTCTTTCAAATGCCAAATCTATCATTTCTGAAGAGTAGAACTTATAGTTATGTCTACCCTCCTCTTTAGCTTTATACATAGCAGCATCTGCATATTTTAAAAGATGTGAAGCATCATCACCATCTTCAGGATATAAACTTATACCGATGCTTGATGTGACATATAGAGTATGGCCCTCTACATGTATCGGTTGTTCTAGCACATGTATGATTTTTTGTCCCTGCAATGCTGCATCGTGTGGCGTTTTGAGATCTTCCATAAGAATAGTAAATTCATCTCCACCCAAACGAGCAAGTGTATCTGTACTTCTGATCTTTGCTTTTAAACGCTGTGATACCTCTTTAAGAACTATATCCCCCATGTCATGACCTAACGAATCGTTAATCTGTTTAAATCTATCAAGGTCAATAAAAAACAGAGCCAGTCTTCTAATAACTATAGATATTTTCAAAAAAACCTTAAAATATATCATATTTTCAAAAATATACAGACATTTAAGTTATACTGATAATATGAAAATAAAGCAATCATAGGAGAAAGTGTTCCTATAAGAGATAGTTAGACATATTATAAAGGGCATGTAGGCACGATAAAATGAAAAAGAACAGCTATAAAGAACTTCTTAGAGAACATCATCCGGAGGCAATCGAAAAACGCCTGAAACTCCCAGCCAAGTCTCAGAATATTTCGGATGCTGTTCTTGGTGGAATAGACGGATGTGTAACGACCTTCGCTGTTGTTTCAAGTGCTGTTGGCGCCGGCCTTCCTTCCGCTGTGGCCCTAATAATGGGTTTTGCCAACCTATTAGCAGACGGCTTTAGCATGGCTATAAGCAGTTATGAATCCATCAGGGCTGAGATAGAATTTGTAGAAGAAATCAGGCGGACTGAAGAAGAACATATTGACAAAATACCGGATGGTGAACGTGAAGAGATACGGCAAATATTTCAAAAAAAAGGTTTTGAGGGAGAAACCCTTGAAGAAATCATTAATACGATATGCCAGGATCGACATTTATGGATCGAAACAATGCTCACAGAAGAACATGGCGTACAAAAAAGTACCTCCAACCCATGGAAATCAGCAATCACAACCTTTGTTGCATTTCTTTTTGTTGGAGCAATGCCTTTAATACCATTTCTCATTCCAGTCTTGGAAATGCAGCAGCAGTTTTCCCTAAGTACAGGTCTTGCTGGAATAATGTTCTTTTCAATCGGGGCAATTAAGGGCCTTGTATTTGCTAAGCCAGCATTTGTTTCCGGTCTAAGGACTCTATTCACAGGCGGTACAGCAGCAGGCCTTGCTTTCCTCACAGGTTATATACTGAGAAATGCTTTTGGCAGTATCTGATGCACAGCGTTTTCCTCATCCCACATATATTTAGGTGTTGTTTTTGCTGTGCTATCGTATCATGAACAACAACATTTTGGAGAGGAATAAGTTCAAAACAAATACCCTACAACTCCTCCATCTCTACCTCAATACTCCTCATCTTCGCACCCTCATCAAGACAGCTTATCTTATGTACTCCCGGAGTGAAGTAGCATTACTGAGATAAAGGGTAAGAATGGTATCTTTGGAGTAGCTGTACTCCAACTGCAGTGCCATAAAAAGCTCTATGAGTTTATTCTTCAGTGTACGCGGCTGATGATGCATCATACGTGCAAGCTGCATCGTAATGGTGGAAGCCCCTATCATACGTTTGTTGCGCAGATTAAACCATAACGCTCTGCCTATAGAGATGGGGTTGATACCTATATGCGTATAAAAATACTTGTCTTCATACGTCAAAAGTGTTTTCCTGATATCATCCGTGATCTCATCAGATCTCAGCGGTATCCTCAAAAAACCGTCTTCGCTCAGCCGGATCCTCATCAGATGCCCATCTTTGTCATAGATTCTTGTAAATTGCGGTTTATAAAGTCGTTTGTCATCCAAAGGGTAGAGTGTATTAAGAAGTAGGAAGAGTAGAAACAAAGTGATGCCCATAGCCAGAACGATCTTGACTGCGGTAGTCACTTTATCTATGGTCATGACGCTAAAAACTCCTTTTTAACATACTCCAATGCTTTTTCCTTGCTACAGAGCGTCCCCTCCAGTTGCAAGTCATATACCTTTGCCAGAATCTTTTTAAATTCCGGAGACGGTTCCAACCCAAGGTTTATCAGGTCTCTTCCCTGTAAAAGATTGTCCAGAGGTTTGTTCTGTACCCCCAAAGCTTTTGCTTTTTCAAGCAGCCATTCCCCTGCCTCATAGTGACCTCGAAGTGACTCTTCTGCAGTACGTCCCAGGAAGTTTGCTTTTGCAACTGTAACAAGTTCCTCAATATTTACTTTTGTGGCTAATTTTCGGATAGCTTTATCCTTGGCACCCTCTTTATAGAACTGTGAGGGCTTCAGATGATATTCTACCAAGGGCAAGATACTTTCTATGAGCTGATGTCCACTTCTCAGTCGATATATAAAACTTCTTGTAAGTTCTATCCCTTCATGCTCATGCCCTATGGCTCTTATATTTCCATCTTTATCTATGGTAGTAGTGGTAGCTTTTCCCAGATCATGGCAGAGGATGGCAAACATATATTTCAGGTTTTGCTTTTTATCTTCTCCTAAAAGTCCTGCCATTACATCGACACACATCATCGTATGTACCCATACATCTCCCTCCGGATGCCGCTTGGGTGACTGTGGTACACCTATGATAGCCTGAAGCTCCGGAAAATAGTGTAAGATACCTAGTTCTCTCATGAGTTCAAAACCTATAGAAGGTTTAGGCGACTTGAGTAATAATTTTGTAAATTCAACATAGACACGCTCTTTAGGCAACTCTTCCAACATGCCCTCTTTTACCATACGCTGACAAAGGATCTTTGTCTCTTTTGCGAGTTCAAATCCAAAGCGTGCAGAAAACTGTACCGCTCTATAAACCCTTAAAGGGTCTTCTATAAAGGTCTTCTCGTCGATATACCGTAATACCTTTTTCTCTATATCTGCTTTCCCGCCATAAGGGTCTACGAGCCTGGCACTTTCTATCTCATACCCCATTGCATTGATAGTAAAGTCACGCCGTTTTGCTGCCTCTTCAAAATTTAAAGAACCATCAACCTGTACATCAAAGCCACGGTGTCCTGTACCCGTCTTTTGCTCTTTACGGGGAAAAGAGAAATCATACTCTTCACTCTCATGGCTGAACTTTAACACTCCAAAGCTTTTACCTACCAGATTGACCGAACCATAGACTTTGAGCACTTCTTCAAGCTGTTCCATACTCTCTAAGCCATACACTTCAATATCATAATCTTTAATAGGAAGCCCTAAAAAGTAGTCACGCACACTTCCACCTACTATGATGGCTTTGGCGTTTTGTTTCCGGAGGACTTTGGAGATAGTTTGGAGGATTTTTGGAACTCTCACATAAACTCTTTTTTGTATGATTATAGCTTATTTATATGCTAAGATAATCATCTATTTGTTCAAAATATCTTTCAACCCCGTCAAAACTGTGACTACCGCCATCCTCTAATACCAGCTTGGCATCAGGCAATTTCTCCAATGCTTCGTTGTAATCCAACACATCATCGCCCTTTTGAAGCATAAGTAAATAGTGTTTTGTATCAGGCTTTGCTACCTCATACTTCTCAAGCATCTTTACATGAGATTTATTCCACTCAAAACTGCTCTCATCATAATAGTTACGTGCAAGCCCCTGTTTATTTATGACTCGTCTAAGTGTCTTGGCAGATTTCATTGCAGGATTGATAAGCACTGTTTTAAGCCCATACTTCTCAGTCAAATAGATAGCATAATATCCACCTAAAGATGACCCTATAAGCCTTACCTCATCATAAGACTCTATAAGCTCCTCCAAGGTGCTTATTGCCAATTCAGGAACATAAGAGAGTGATGGTGCGATAAATGGTATATTCCGACTTTTAAAATAGTTACGAAACTTGTTGGCTTTTCCACCTTGCCCGGAACTGCCAAAGCCGTGTATATAAATGATCATTTCCCCTCCTCTTGTTTCTTACTCTTTTTACTCTACTATCCTTGCACTACTTTTAACATCTCATTGGCTCCTCTTTGGAACTCATAATTTGTAGTAACGATATCAACATTGTATCCAAGACCTTGCAATGTTTTTACAATGATATCCACATAGGGCGATCTCTCTCCTTCTAAAGTCACTAATGGAAATATACGCACCTCGTTAGCTACTCTCAACATCTCTAAAATAGCATCTGTATGAAACTTCTCATCTAAATGCTCACTATATAAAAAGAGAAAATGTGAAGAGAGTGCCAGATCAAACCGGGCATTTTCAAAAGGAAGTTCCGGTAACTCTGCTGTAATATATCTACCCTCCTCTTTACCCTCTTCATAATTCATCAGAAATTCCATCATCGCTTCTATACGTACCTGGTAAAGTGTATCAGGATCAGGAATATTATTCCATACAAAATCATCTTTATGTACTTTTACCTGTTCCATGACCTTATCGGAAACTTCATCGATACGATTCATGATCTCTTTTTTACTGTAAGCATACAAAGGATCAACAGAAACAACACTTCCGCCATCCAAGTCCACCTCAGTATTGAAACTCGATGGACCATCACCACATCCAAGTATCTTTTTAGTTTCTATCTCTTTACTTGAGAGTAGGAACATCGCTCTATACTCATCAAGATTTCGTCCCCATGGGACTATGTTTTCCAGTTTCATATTTCATACCTCTACTTCATAATCTAATTGTATCTCATCTCCACATATCCCACGAAATCCCCAATTACATGCTGGAGTTTCAATGATACATATTTCAACATCAAACTTATCTATATTTAAATTTTTCTCTAACTTCTCAAAAAGTAATTGTATAAGCTTTTTCACCATCATACTCTATAGAAATATCATAATGGCCGCTATCTAGACGATTGACTATTAACTTAACAATTTCAGGTTCATCTTCTACGATTAATATCTTTTGTTTCATTACTTAAATGTAGATTGCATCTTGGTAAAAAGATAGTCATCAGATTTTGCAATACTGTGACAGCTTATACAGCCTTTAGTTCCTTTATCCCATACTACAAACTTATTTTCCTTTTTTACAAATCTGGCATAACCCCAATGATCACCATTGGCATCAAAATGTTTTGAATCTTTTATCATATACTCAACTCGCTGAATCTTATCTGCTTCGAGTGCAGAGGGGAAAAGTGTCATTTTTTTAACACTCCAACCTATCTTGACAACTTTACTGCCCTCTGGCATCACTTTTTCTTTAGCCTGTAACGCATTATACGCTATTGAATTGGCAAGTATGTATCGAAGTTCATTTTTATCTGTTCTAAAGTGTGTTGCTACTATTTTATAGTTTTGATAATCTTCTATCATTTTAAACGTCAAGTTACTGTCAGGCATCTTCAGATCAGGTATATTTTGTTTATCTGTTAAGTACACATCACCTGCATACAAACTTCCAAAAAGTATTAGACCGCCTAGTACTGTTTTTGTTAATTTTCTCATTTTTGATTCCTATTTTTGGTTTATGAAAAGAGTATATAAGAGAAATATCAAGATTGCATGAAAATAGCTATTTAAAGTCATGTTTCTCAAAGATACTACCTGATTTCGGATAAAATGCGGCAAAAGGAGTGATATAATAAGTGAGGAAGATAAAAATAATCTACTACACCGTATTTCCTTGTCAAGATAAGAAGTAGAAAAGTATAGCTTACTGTGATGAAGAGGGAAAAGAGATCAAATATTGAGAAATGCAGATAAAGAAATATTTCTTTATCTGCTCATATAAGGTGTAGTATTAACTAGCTTTTTTGTTAAAGAGCATCAACAAGTCTGCTAAAGTCTGGTGCATATTTCCACGATCCACTATCATATCGATAAGCCCATGCTCAAGCAGGAACTCTGAACGCTGGAAACCTTCCGGCAAGTCTACACCGACGGTTTGTTTGATCACCCTTTGACCTGCAAAGCCGATGAGTGCACCCGGTTCAGCCATAATGATATCACCCAACATTGCAAATGATGCAGATACACCACCCATTGTAGGATCCGTTAAAATAGAGATGAACGGTAAACCTTTTTGATGCAGTCTATTCAATGCTGCTGATGTTTTACTCATCTGTAAAAGTGCGTAGGTACTCTCCTGCATTCTGGCACCACCCGAAGCAGATACAATGATCACTCCACACTCTTTTTCTATCGCTCTATTAATGGCACGTACGATCTTTTCACCTTCCACAGAACCTAAACTTCCACCCATAAAAGCAAAGTCAAACACAACCAACTCTACCGGAGTTCCGCCAATAGTACATGAACCACTCATCACAGATGATGTTTTACCTGTTTTTGCTTTGGCTTCTTCCAAACGTTTTTTGTAAGACTTTTTATCAGAAAACTTCAATGGATCTGTAGGAGCTAAATTTGTATCATGTTCAACAAACGAATCTTCATCCACAATAGATGCAATACGTTTTTCAGCATTGATACGGAAATGATGGTTACATTTTGGGCATACATTTTGTTTTGCTTCTACTTCTTTGTAGAACATCAATGAAGTACATTTTGGACATTTTATCCACTGGTTAGGTGTTTCTTGCTTTACATCATCTTTTTTAAATAAATTTCCGAACATCTTCACTCCTACATCATAATGATTTCGTTTTTTGTATTAAAACTTCAATTTTATGGGCTATATTTTTATCTTTTGATACTATAACATAATCCGCCTCAACAATCACTTCAAGCCCCTCACAAAGTGCTAAACCTGCTACAAAATCGTAAATACGAAACTTTCCCATAAAGAGTACATAATTTACAGATCGTGCATACGCTAAAGACAAAGCAATAGCACCAGGTGTTCTAAATTTAAGCTTCTCTCTCTCAAGTGCTGCTACTAACTTAGGATTGGCATAAGCTTTTTCAAAAAGTCCTACTTCTGCATAGGGTGCAGTATGCGGTGCATGAAATGTAGGAGAAAAGAGTTTACCTTGTTGTACATCACTGCTATCGGATTTAAGAAAAATATCTCCTGTAGCAAGATTACAGACCATTGCAGCATCTAAGACACCTTCAGCATTGATCTTAGCAATAGAAGTACCATAAAAAGGGAAAAGAGAGAGGGCATTTGCACTCCCGTCGATAGGATCAATAATGATTTTATCAGCACCTTCTCCTATAATCCCTGACTCTTCAGACTCTATCTGCCCAAAAGGTGCTAAATATCTCACAAAGATCTCTTCAGCAAAAAGGTCAAGCTTAGAACTGATATCTCCCCCTGCACCCGCTATAGTTTTCTCAAACCATGAGGTATCAAAACCCTCTTTGAGAGCTGAAGCTATTTCCTCATTGGCTTTGATACAGGCTTTAAGGAAAGGATTCATCTTAGGCTAACAGACTTTTTACCATAGCCTTAGCTGCATCACGTCCGTCACGTACCGCAGTAACAACCAAGTCTGCACCACGATGACAGTCACCGCCTGCATAGATACCCGGCTTGGTTGTCTGATAATTCTCATCTACCAAAACTCCACCCCATTTATCTGTCTCAATACCATTACTTGCATAGAATGGATACTCTACCGTATCAAATCCAAGTGCAAAGATGACTATATCGGCATCGACTTTATACTCACTGCCTGCAATCTCTTCAACACGTTGTCTTCCTGAAGCATCCGGTTCACCAAGCTTTGTTTTCACCATTTCAATAGCAATCACATTACCATTATCATTAGTTATTAAAGACTTTGGAGAAACATAAAATTCAAACTCAACACCCTCTTCTTTGGCATTGATATACTCTTTTCTACTTCCCGGCATATTGTGTGCATCACGTCTATAGAGACATTTTACAGATTTTGCTTTTTCACGTAAAGAAGTACGCACACAATCCATAGCAGTATCACCACCGCCGATGACCACAACATTTTTATCTTTTACTTCAATATTTTCTGTTCTTGGCTCAGCAAAAATTTTCTTTTGGATATCTACAAGGAACTCCATCGCTAAGTGTACATTCGATGCATCTTCACCTGTAAGCCCGGATTTTCTGCCTTTTACTGCACCTACACCGATGAAAACTGCATCAAATTTTTCTGTAATCTCTTCAAAGCTTTTATCTTTGCCTATTTCCACATTTTGATGGAACACGGCACCTGCCTCTTCAAGAAGTTTCACTCTTCTTGTAATAACATGTTTGTCAAGTTTAAACCCTGGGATACCATAGGTCAATAGTCCCCCAGGTCTTGCCTGTTTATCAAATATCTCTACATCAACACCTTCTCTAAGCAAGAATGTCGCAGCAGAAAGCCCAGCAGGTCCGGCACCGATGATGGCTACTTTCTTCCCAACTTTGTTTTGGGCAAACTTAGGCTTAAGTCCTTTTTTGAAACCCTCTTCATTGACAAATGTTTCTACTGAACCAATGGTGATCGCTCCATGCCCATCGTTAAGTGTACAAGCCCCTTCACAGAGTCTGTCATGAGGGCAGATACGCCCCATCACTTCCGGGAAAGGAGACGTTTCATTCGAGAGGTTGAATGCAAACTCCAAGTCATTGTTCGCTGTTGCCTTGAGCCAATGGGGAATGAGGTTATGAAGCGGACAACCATTGTGACAGTATGGGTCGCCACACTGTATACATCTGTCTGACTGCTCACTTCCTTTTGTAGGTTTAAATACTTCGTAGATCTCATCAAAATCTTTCGTTCTCTCAACCACATCTCTTTTTTTGGCCTCTATACGCTCTAAATCAAAAAATCTTAACATCTTATTCTCCCTCCTCTATCTTCAAAGGACCCTTCATATCTTTTGGTCTTACAATCCAAAAGTTTCTTATCTCTACTCTAAAGTTATCCAATATCTTTTTGGCTTGACTGCTTTTCGTCTCTTTATAGTAATCTTTAAGAAGTTTTTTAAGGTAATATCTCTCAATATCTGTATCCTCTGTATCAATACGTCTTGGCTCTACAATTTCTTGGTTGATATGCTCTACAAACTCATGCGCTACATCATACACAAATGCAACACCACCTGTCATACCGGCACCAAAGTTCACCCCTGTCTTACCAAGGATCACTACAGCTCCGCCTGTCATATATTCACAAGGATGGTCACCTGTTCCCTCTACAATGGCAATAGCACCAGAGTTACGGACACCGAAACGCTCACCCACTTGACCATTGATATAAAGCTTACCACCTGTTGCACCGTAAAGACAAGTATTTCCACCCAGTGAGAAGTTGCTACCGTTTTTATCAGCCGTGATAATGATACGACCTCCGCTCATTCCTTTACCGATGTAATCATTTCCTGCACCGTTCACATGAATACTGATACCGTTACTAAGGAAGGCACCAAGTGACTGACCTGCAGTACCTTTGAGTCTAAGGTCGATCGTTCCGTCAGGGAGCCCTTTATCTCCATAATACTTCGCAATCTCACCAGAGATACGTGCACCAAAACTTCTGTTAAGGTTAGAGATATTTTTCTCCAGCACAATAGTTGTATCCGGTTTTTTGATCGTAGGCATAAGCTCTGCTAAAATTTCTTGTTCATACTCATTTAAATCATATGGGTCATTTGACTCTACTTGTCTTGTATTATCTCCATCAAGCTTATAGAGAAGATTTTCAAATGAGAATTTCTTTGCAAACTCATCATCGATCACTTCTAGCAGATCATTTCTACCGATGATCTCTTCAAGTGAGTTGTACCCAAGGGAAGCAAGAATTTCACGTACATCTTCTGCAAGCAGTGTAAAGTAGTTGATCACACGCTCTACTGTACCTTCATAATACTCTCTCAGTTTCTCTTCTTGTGTCGCGATACCTACAGAACATCTGTTCAGGTGACAGATACGAAGGAGCTTACAGCCCACTACTGTCAAGGCACCTGTACCAAAGGCATAAGACTCAGCACCGAAGATCGCTGCTTTCACCACATCCAGACCTGTTTTAAGACCACCATCTGTCTCTACTTCAACTTGTCCTCTAAGATTATTGGCTTTAAGTGCATTATGTGCTTCTATCAGTCCAAGTTCCCAAGGGTTACCTGCAAATTTAATGGACCCGATAGGTGCTGCACCGGTACCACCATCCGCACCGGAGATAATGATCTTATCTGCATACGCTTTAGCAACACCGGTAGCGATCGTACCTACACCGGCAGTCGACACAAGTTTCACAGCAATTTTTGCTTTTGGGTTGATCTGTTTCAAGTCATAAATCAACTGTGCCAAATCTTCGATAGAGTAGATATCATGATGTGGTGGTGGTGATATGAGTGTCACACCCGGCATCGTATGTCTAAGTCTGGCGATCAATGGACTTACTTTATGTCCCGGTAGCTGTCCACCCTCACCCGGTTTAGCCCCTTGTGCTACTTTGATCTGAAGCTCTTCTGCCGAACGCAGATACTCAGGTGTTACACCGAAACGCCCGGAAGCGATCTGTTTGATCTTAGAGTTTTTAATGGTACCGTATCGTACTTCATCTTCTCCTCCTTCACCTGAGTTACTCTTACCTCCGATGGTATTCATCGCTTCTGCAAGACACTCATGTGCTTCCGGAGAGATAGACCCTAAACTCATCGCTGCTGTTGAGAAACGTTTAAAGATCTCACTGAGTGGCTCTACTTCATCTACGCTAATCGCTTGCCTATCGCTCTTAAGCTTAAAGAAATCACGAATGAACTTTTTATCTCTACCATCTACAAGCTCTTTAAGGTGAGCAAAGTCCTCTTTTTTACCAGATTTTGAGAGTGTATGGATCGCATGCACTGTTGCCGGAGAGTAATCATGGAACTCTGCACCATCCAAATACTTATAGAAGCCGCCGATATTAAGCGGGAAGATACGGTTTTGTGTCTCTGCTGCATATGCATCATCATGTGCTTTTGTAATACGGGCTTCAATATCTTCATAAGTAAGTCCGGAAAGGAGTGCATGAGCACCGACAAAACACTCTGAGACTATCTCATCACTTAAACCAAGTACATCAAAGAGTTTTGAGTTTCTGTAACTGGATACCGTTGCGATACCCATTTTTGACATGATTTTAAGAAGTCCTGCATTGATAGACTTACGTACTTTTTTAAGTACTGGTGTAAGATTTACATTTTCATCTTTTCTATGCTCTATCATCGCTACTGTCTGATATAGCATATAAGGGTAGATCGCTGCTACACCGAAACCTAACATACATGCTGCCATGTGTGAGTCATACACTTCACCTGTTGCCGCAACGATACTTACAAGGTGACGTTCACCTGCCTCAAGCAGTGCCTGGTTCAAACGACCTACCACCATAAGCATCGGCATCACTTTTGTATTTGCATTTAACACTCTATCATCCAAAATAACGGTTCTTATGCCTTCATTTTTTACATCAGCGATAATTGTTTCTACCAATGCAGCAAGCGTTCCCCTTAGGTTAGAGCTAAAAATCGTATGATAACTTTTTACTTTATAACTCGCATCATATTTAGGGTCTTTTGGATTTCCAAATGCTTGAAGCAGTTCCAGTTTTTCCAATGACAAAATAGGAGAAACTGATTTAAGTCTTTTTGCATGGTCTGCATCATCTGTTAAAATATTTCTTATTTCACCAAATCCCGTATTAAGACTCATTACCACTTTTTCACGGATAGGATCTATCGGTGGGTTGGTTACCTGTGCGAACTTTTGTTTAAAGAAGTCAGAAAAGTTTCTTTGCTTCGTAGAGAAAGCTGCCAATGGGCTGTCATCACCCATAGATGCAGTTGCCTCTTTACCCTCTTTCACCATCGGTTCAAATACTTGTTCTATGACTTCCAGTGTAATGTTAAAGAAACGTTGTTTTGCTTCCATCTCTGTCTTTTCAGGAATGTCCACTTTTGAGAAAGGATCACTCATATGCTCTTGGAGATAGACCATATTATCGTTAAGCCATTCATCGTAAGGCTCTTTGTTCTTAAGGTAATCATCAATGTCATTAGACTTAAGTACTTTTCCAAACTTAAGGTCAACCCCCATCATCTCACCAGACTGGAGTCTTCCTCTCTCCAATATCTCCTCTTCAGTTGTTTCAAGTACACCATACTCAGAAGCGATAAGCAGTCTGTTGTCTTTGGTAATGATATATTTTGAAGGTCTAAGTCCATTTCTATCCAGTACACAACCGATGTAACGGCCATCCGTCATACTTACAGCGGCAGGTCCATCCCACGGCTCAAAACAAGTACTTGCATACTCATAAAATGCTCTCAGTTTTGCATCCATATGTGGTGCATTTTGCCAAGGAGCAGGAAGGATCGATCTTGCCGCTTTGAAGAAATCCATACCATTGATACGTAAAAACTCAAAGAAGTTATCGAGACTTGCAGAGTCACTCATCTGCTCTTGGATGATAGGTACCAGCCTTTTCATCTCTTCTTTAGAAAATACATCACTCTCTAACGCATCCACTTTAGATGCAACATTAAATCTGTTTGCCGTGACCGAGTTGATCTCACCGTTATGGGCAATCGTTCTAAACGGTTGAGCCAGTCTCCATTCAGGTAAGGTATTCGTTGAAAATCTTTGGTGGAAAAGACAAAAAGAGATCTCAAATGCTTCGTTTGCCAAATCTTTATAGAACTCTTTGATGTGCGTTGGCATCACAAGTCCCTTATAGGAGATCACTGAGCTTGAAAATGATGGGATATAAAAATCTCTATCATCAGAGATCTTTGCTTCTATCTCTTTACGGGAAAGATAAACCAATGCATCAAATCTTCTTGCACCTATAAGAGAGTTTGGTGCAACAAATACCTGTTTTATCGTAGGAAGTGATTTTAGTGCCTGCTCACCCAGTGCATCTGTATTTACAGGTACGGTACGCGTATAGAGGACTTTAAGGTCATTATTCTCACATACATCAGTGATCACTTCAAAGTCTTTCTCATTTTTAGAGAAAACCATCGCTACAGCATACGTTTCAGGAAGTTCAACACCCTCTTTTTTTGCAATTTTATTGAAAAATGATTTCGGAAGAGAAAGAAGAAGACCAGAACCGTCTCCTGTTTTACCATCTGCGGCAACTGCCCCTCTGTGCATCATACGTGACAGTGCTGTTACTGCATCTTCCAAATTTTTATGTGAAGGTGTATTGTCGATGGAAGCAAGCAATCCAAATCCGCAATTATCCTTAAATGAGGTAAATAAGTCTCTCATAAGCAAACCTTTAATTTAATTTCACTAGGGTTTTGTAAAATATCCCATAAATGGGGTCGATTATACTGAAAAGGTGGTTAAAAAGAGATGAAAGGGTTTGTTCTTAGCATTCGCAAAGCCAAAAATGAAGACAGTATCGCCCTTGTACTCAGTTCTAAAGATGTAAGAACCTATTACCGTTTTTTTGGTGCCAGACACTCCATTTTACAGCTTGGAAATCTGATCGACTTTGAGGTAGAGGGTGAAGGCAGCAGCTTTCTCCCCAGACTTCGATCCCTCTCACATATCGGCTTTCCCTGGATCTTTGACAAAAACAGACTACTTCTGTGGCACAACTTCATTAAACGCTTTGAACCGCATCTCAAGGATGCCGAAGAGATAGACTCTTTTTACTATGATCTGCTTCTGAGCGCTGCTAAAAAATGGGACAAACAAAACCCGAAACGCATCATCTGTGAAAGTTACATCGAACTGTTGGAATATGAAGGCAGGCTGCATGATGAAGAGAGCTGCTACATCTGCGAAAATCCCATAGAGAATCAAATGGCTCTCATGCAAGCCTTCATTCCGGCGCACCCTGAATGCCTCTACTCCTCTTCCCTGCCTAAAGAAAAAGTACTTCTGTTCTTTAAGAGCAAGAAAACGATCCATCTGGAAGATCATGAAGTGGAATACCTGTTTGATATCGTAATGAAGGGTTTATAAATTCTCCGCAAAATAGGAACTTCTTACCAATATTCCCGAAGCCACTGCTTCAAACCCCATCTCGAGAGCCAGTACCCTCATTTTCTCAAAAAATGTTTCAGGATAATACCGTACAACAGGATGATGATCCGGGCTGGGTTGAAGATATTGTCCAAGTGTGAGTTGCGTCACTCCCGCATCCAAAAGATCCTGCATCGTTTCCATCAGCTCCTCTTCACTCTCTCCCAGCCCTGCCATCAATGAAGATTTTACCGGAGTCTTGCTGTGCATCGCATAGTAGCGTAATGTCTGCAGTGATCTCTCATAGCTGCTTTGAGGACGTATGACAGCAGAGAGCCTGCGTACCGTCTCTTCATTGTGCGCAAGTTTATCCGCTTTTGACCTGATGACAGTATCAAGTGCCCGGGTATCATAACGGAAGTCAGGGGTCAACAGTTCGATCTTTACTTCAGGAGATGTATCTCTGATCGCTTTGACACATCGTGCAAAATGCGCTGCCCCATGATCCTTAAGATCATCACGATCCACCGACGTGATCACCACATAACGTAGCTGAAGTGCTTTGACTGCCATCGCCAAACGTTCAGGCTCTGTAGGATCAGGGGGCTCTCCTTTACCCGTTTTAACATTGCAAAAACGGCAAGCTCTGGTACAGGTATCACCCAATATCATAAAGGTTGCAGTATCTCTTGCATAGCACTCATTTCGGTTGGGACAGGCTGCCTCTTCACAAACTGTTGTCAACCCGCTAGAATTCAAAATATTGTTGATGTGTACCATCTTTTCAGGATCAGGGACTTTGACTTTAGGTTTATAGGGATTCATCAAAAACATCCAAAATAGAGGTGATCACCTTTTGGTCTACTGCCTCACGATCTATGGCTATACCCTCATACTTCAGGGAAGTCGGTATGATACCTTGCAGATCACAGGGAGGTACCTGTGCATGAAAATCCAGATCAACATCGACATTCACAGCTACACCGTGTAAAGATACACCATTTTTATATCGGAATCCAAGTGAAGCTATCTTACGGTTTTCTATGTAGAATCCCGGACTGTTCCGATCATAGAAAATATCTTCCGGGCATTCAGAAAAAAAGTTCTCAAAAACACGAATGACCTTTCGGAAAAAAGAGGCAGGCAGGGGAGACTGAAAACAAAAATAGTAGATATGCTGTCCTTCACTGTGACAGGTAATGGAACCGCCTCTGTCACTTTTAAGCGTCTCTACCTCCCATGACCTTTCCCAGTCGTCACGACCTACGGTAAAGACTTTGGGATGCTGTACCAGGATAAGATGATTCTCACCGTCTTCACAGGCCGATCGATGTACCTCATCCATCCTTCGCCGTGCTTCTTCATAGCTGCAGCTACCCCATTGATGCAGGATCATAAGCGAAAATAGGCTCTTTCCAAAGCTTCACTGAAAGTAGGATGTGCCATGATGGTCTCCTGTGCCAAATGTGCATCCATCTCTCCGGCAAGTGCCATTGACACCGGTGCGATCAGCTCTTCCGCATCAGGTGCCAGTATCTCAGCACCCAGTATAAAACCTTCCTCATCTGCATACACGATCATGTAACCGTTACTTGCCTGACGAAAAACAGAACCGGTAAAATGCTTTAATGGTACAACACTCTCTTTATACGCAAGCCCTCTCTTCTTAAGCATCTCTCTATGCTGTCCCACGGTTGCATAGCTCATTGGCAAGGTATGGATGAACTTCACAACATGGTCAAGATCCAGTGTTTTGGGTTTTTTACCCAATATTCTCAAAGTCACATTCAACACCTCTGCCCTTGCGGCATGTGCCAATTGCAATTTTCCGTTACAATCCCCTACGGCAAAATGTTTAGCCAGAGTGGTCTCAAAGAACAGATCCGTTTTAATGCCTCTATCTACTGCGATCTCCTCTGTTGCAACTACATCGGTATTGGGATGGCGTCCTGTTGCAACAAGCAGCATTTCAAAATAGCTGTCACTTCCGTCTTCAAAACGGATATGTACCCCCCCTGTCCGTCTGTTTGGCTTCAGCCACAGGATGATCTTTCAAATAGGTGATATCCAGTTGTTCTATCTCTTTTTCCATCGTACTCTGAATGAGAGGATGGGCATTTTTTAAAAGAGTATCTTTTCGTGATATCAGTGTAACCGTTGTACCTGCCGAGGCAAAAAAACTTGCCATTTCCAGCCCGATGGCACCATCACCGTAAATGGCTATCTCTTTGGGAAGTTCCTGGAGTTGAAGCACCTCATCGCTTGTAATGATATATTTTCCGTCATAAGCAATTTTCTCAGGGATAAATGGAGAAGAACCTGTTCCTATCACGATATATTCAGCTTCATAGACCTTCTCCCCTGCTTTAACCTGATGTGGCGCGACAATACGTCCGGCACCCTCTATCAGTTCTACTTGAGAGCATTGTGCTTTTACCGCTTTGGCAGCAGATACAATGAGTTTTTCTTTTTGGGCTGTGAGTTTTTGCATATCCAGTACAAGATCACCGTCAAACAGACTCTCTTTACTTTGACGGATCGTCTCTGCATAATGCAGGAACATTTTGGAGGGGATACACCCTTTATGCAGACACACACCGCCCAATTGATCCAAAGAACGCTCAATAAGCGCTACCTTCAGACCCTGTTTGGCAGCCACAATTGCACCGGCATAGTTCAATCCGCCTCCGATATAGATAATATCATACATTTAAAATTCCTTGAATAAAGTCAGATCAACAGCCAGAGTTTTCACTGTCTGCATGAACTCAGCTGCCTGATAGCCGTTGATGAGACGATGATCCAGTGTAAGCGTAATGCTGATCTTTCCGTCTATGGCTGCACCTATAGCAGCGATGCCGCTATCCTGCTGATTGATCATGGCATCAAAACGCTCGATACCCATCATCCCGAGATTGGAAATACCAAAAGTCGATCCTTGCATATCAGACATAGACATAGAAGCATTTTTGACTTTCTGTTGATAGGTCTTCAATACGTCATCGATCTGTGCCGGGCTCATAAGATCGGCATTTTTGAACACCGGCATATACAAAGAATCGTTATGTGCCATCGCTACAGCAATGGAGGCATTCGGCCATACCTGTATGCCATTCTCTCCAAGTGTTGAACGGAAAGTCTCATACCTCATCATTGCCTTGGAGAAGATCCTGATAAGCCATACTGTAATGGAATACATTGTATGGCTTTGCAGCAGTTCAGCATCAATACGGTCATAAATGTGATAGACAGGTTTCTGCACAGCATTTTCCACCGATCTTATAAGTGCTTTATGGAAAGGATCCAATGCCTTGGGAAGAGGAATGTTATGCATCCGGATATACTCCAGGATCTCCGCACTGTCATGTTTTCTGTTCCGCTCAAAAAGAGAAGTATCCAAGTGATACTCAGAGAGAAGTTTTAAGGCTTTTTGCGTGAAATAGTGCTTCCTCATATACGCTTTGATATCCTTCTCATGTGTCGGTACAGGAAGCTTCTTCTGCTCCTGCAATCCTTTGATATCTATATCGTAACGTGCTGCCAGTGCTCTGGCTTTCGCAGAAGCATTCGCATGAACAGGATGTGAAATATCATTTGTGACGAGGAGATGCTCCTGCAGACTCTCTTCTTCTCTGACTTCTAAAATGTGTTGCGGCTCTTGAGAGTCATTCTTTCTAAGGGGTTCATGCTTAGGCAACGCTTCAGGTGTTTTCGTTTTTTTCTCTATTTCATCTTTGACCGGTGCTTTTGTTGTTTCTGTTATTTCAGCACTTTTTATCTCATTTGTACCGGTCTCTATGGTAGCGATCACTGTACCCACAGGCACACTCTCTCCCTCCCTGACCCCTATCATACCTACTCTGCCGTTCCTGAAACTTTGCACCTCCATGATCGCTTTATCCGATTCGACTTCTGCGATCACATCACCTTTATGTACCTCCTCTCCCTCTTTGACCTTCCAGCTGATAAGCTTTCCTTCCTCCATCGAGTCGGAGAGTTGAGGCATCATGATCTCATAAGCCATTTTTTTCTCCCCATGCTATCACATCGTTGGAGATAGAATCCGGTGTCGGTATGGAAGCAAGTTCCAAAGTACGGTTATAAGGGATCGGCACATCTTCTCCGGCAATACGAAGCGGTGCAGCATCAAGGCTATAAAAGAGATCTTCAGCAGCCCAACTTATAATCTGTGCACCAAAACCACCCGTTTTATGATCTTCTTCCACCATCACAAGACGGGAAGTTTTTTGGATAGAGGCTTCCAATGTAGCATAATCCACCGGATTCAGGGAGCAAAGATCGATCACTTCACAGCTGCAATTGAGTGCTGCTTCGATCTGAGGTACTGCTTCAAGCACATCATCCACCATTTTCAGATAACTGACAATGGTGATATCTTTCCCCTCTTTACGGATCTGTGCTTTGAACGGATCAAGAGGTACATCGGGATGCACTTCACCTTTTTTGTTATAAAGCAACTCATGCTCTATAAAGATCACAGGATCATCCATCATGATCGCTTTCTTCATTGCATGATAAGCATAATTCGGATCAGAAACAGCCCATACGATCAGTCCGGGTACTGCACTCAGCATCTGTTCATAACTTTCAGAATGCTGTGCTGCAAGCTGCTTACTGACCCCCTGGGGAAATCTTACGATCATGGGAAGAATGATCTTCCCCGCACTCATATAATGCAGTTTTGCCATATGATTCATGATCTGATCAAAAGCAAGCAGGGAGAAATTGGCTGTCATGAGCTCTGCCACAGGACGTAAACCTCCTATAGCCATCCCTACAGCATTTCCTACGATACTCAACTCTGCTATAGGTGTATCAATGACACGCTCTTCACCGTATTTGGCAAAAAGACCTTCCGTGACACGGAAAGCTCCTCCCACCAGCCCTACATCTTCTCCCAGAACAACAACATTTCTGTCCTCTTCCATCATCTCATCAAGTGCTTTATTGAGTGCTTCACGATACAACATGCTGTAACTCCCGGGTAAATGTATATTTTTTCAGATCGGAAATATCCGGTTCAGGAGAGTTGAGAGCAAATGCTACCGCTTCTTCGATCTCTTTTTCCGCTTTGCTTTCAAGTGTTTCTGCCATTCCCGGATCAAGTCTCTTTTTAAGTGATTCTATAGGATCTTTGGATTTGCAGATATTCATCTCCAGTGCGCTTCTGTAACTGTTGGAGTCACTCATAGAGTGCCCTTCAAAACGGCAGGTCATCGCTTCAACAAAAATAGGGCCATGCCCCTCACTGACATACTGCTGTGCTTTGGAAACTGCTTCATAGACCGCTATGAGATCCATCCCGTTCACTTCCATGGTCGGCATATAAGGTTTGGCTTTGTTCGCCTGTTTTTCAAATGGACTCACCCGGTCGATGCGTGTCCCGATAGCATACTGGTTGTTCTCACACAGGAAGACCAGAGGAAGTTTTTGTGCTGAAGCAATATTAAGCGATTCAAAGAACGCTCCACCGTTACTCGCTCCGTCACCGAACAGAACCAGCACACCGTATTCACTTCCCTGCAGTTTACGTGCATAGGCACATCCCACTGCATTGGGTAACTGCCCACCGACAATTGCATCTCCTCCGTAAAAGAAGTGTGAAGGATCGAACAAATGCATTGACCCGCCTCTTCCTTTACTGATACCGGTCACTTTGCCGAAGAGTTCCGCCATGACAGATCCGGGGTCGATCCCTCTGGCAAGCGCCAGCACATGTTCACGGTAGGTGGTAAAGACATCTCCTTTTTCAAACGCTTTCATAGAAGCTACACTCAATGCTTCCTGCCCGATATCCAGATGCAGAAAACCTGAAATATTGCCCTGCATATAGTGCTCTTTTGCCGCATACTCAAACTGCCGGCCCAATACCATAAGGTAATAGAGCTCTTCAAGCAATAATTTATCCATTGTAAACCTCACTTTAGTTACGTCTTTTTTATTATACACACAAATTGGCAGAAATGGAACTTATTTAACCCTGAATATGTATTAGAATTGCCAAATATCTCACTGATACTTACCTCATGGGTGTTTAGAAAGAATTTGAGTTTAACCCGTAGGTTAATCGATGGTTCTTTGTGAATGCCCATGAGACAACGATCTGTGAGAGATTGGTGATCTCTAATGCATATTCCGGGTTTAAGATAAATGGAGGAAAGATATAAAATGGATATTTCCCTGTAATGAAAAATATCCTGAATACTCCTACCGTACTACCTGGCAGGAGAAAGCAGTAAAAAGGCGAGGAAGGTTTACAGCTTCTTCAAAAACTCTGTTTTCAAAAAGATCATCGTTCCGTTCACACGACCCTGAATATGTGTCGGGTCACCCGGTGCCATACGGATGTTCTTCACTGTTGTTCCCTGTTTAGCCGTAAAGCCTGCACCCTTGACCGGCAGGTCTTTGATGATCGTTACGGAGTCACCTTCATTGAGTATGTTCCCGTTACTGTCTCTTGTGGGCTCTACACTCTCATCTGCCAGCCCTTCTTCTGCCCATGCTCTAACGTCATCTTCAAGGTACATCATATCCAGTTGGTCCTGCGCACCCAGTTTGGTCAACAGTCTGAATGCCATGACCTGCACTGCCGGTTCTGTACTCCACATGCTGTCATGCAGACAGTTCCAGTGTTTTTCATTCTGCGTAGGATCTTCTATGGAAGCGGCACAGGTACTGCAGATAACGATAGCTTCATCTTTGGGTGCTACGGTATACGCTGTCAAACCTTCTTCTGAACCGCAAAGTTCACACTTGCCACCGGATCTCTCCATCAATGCTTTATCTATACTCATTTTGTTTCCTTCTGTATTATTGGTCGTATTTTACTCTTTTTTCATTAAATATCCGTAGGCTGGTTCCTTCCTGCTACTCTACAGAAATCCCAATCTCGCCAACAATCCTGCCGTTGTCGTATAACCTACTTCTGTAAACCTCAGTTCACCTTGACCATCATAGATGAATGTTGTAGGGAAAGCTTCTACTTTAAACTGTCTTGCCCACTTTCCGTCACTGTCATTCAACACTTTAAATGTCAACCCTCTCTCTTTCAGATAGGTTTTTATCTTCTTGTCATCTCCGGAATTGACTGCAATGGTCAGGACTTCATATTTTTTTGATACTCTCTCTATATTTGGTGCTTCAAGTTTACAGGTGGGACACCATGTAGCCCAGAAGTGTATGACCAGCGGTTTACCCTTTTCCACTTTAAATTGACTGCCGTCCAGAAGCGCTGCTTCTATATTCGGCAGCTTGGTTTGCACAAGCTCGGGTTTACGCACATAACTTATTATATTAGTTAATATAAATACTGCTGCTGTTATTGTGACCATCTCTTTGAATATTGATCTTATATTCCACTTCTTCATACCTTCAACCTTTGAAGCAGATTCTCCAGTTGTCCGGTATACGCACCACCGTAAAGTGCTATATGTACCAAAGTCGGATATATTTGATAGAGTGGTACCTTTGTATCATAAAAATCATCACTTAAAGGATGTACATCTGTATAGGCATTAAAAAATGTCTCACCAAAGGTATTGAACATCAGGATAAAAGCCAGTTCCATCTCTCTGTCTCCAAAGTATAGTGCAGGATCGATCAATACTGCACCTTTAATATTAAACAATATATTACCGCTCCACAGGTCTCCGTGCAGGAGAGAAGGCATGATGGTGCTCATATCGATACGCTTGTAGATGTCTCTGCTTAACCTTTCGAGTCTTTCCATTGTCTGTCTGTCCAATTGTCCCCGGTCATAACAGACAGCTGCCATAGGCATGATACGCATCTGCCCCAGGAAAAGTCCCCAATTGTATTGGGTCTGTTCATTATTTTGTCTGAAAGGTCCAATGGTCGTATCATAATAGTAGCCGTACATACGACTCTCATTTGTCACACTGTGCAGGTCTGCCAATACCCGGGCGGCAGTTCTCTCCTGTATCTCTTTTTCCAGTCTCTTCTCTTCTATATATTCTAAAAGCAGATAGGTTTCAGCAGCAGCATACACCTTGGGGACAGGGATATCATATTTATTAATATCCTGGAGCATCTTTGCTTCTGTAATAAGTCTGTCCGAGGGTTCTGAAGTTTTAAGTATATAGCTTGACTCTGACGTATCTATTTTATAAATATCCCCTATCTGCCCTTTTGCAAAGAAGTGTATAGTATTGACTTCTTTGTCCAGCTTACGGGAAAGATGCTCTTTGAGTTGCTGCATCTAACCCAGGTCCAACCCGTCCCAGAACTCATCATAATCCAGGTTCGTCATGGCATTTTCATCATCCCTGTTCTTCTCCAGGAGCTTCTGCTGTTCACTTTCAAAGTACTGTTCCAGTGCTTCTTCCAGTATCGTGTTGATATCCTTTTTCAGGATCTCTGAAAAAGCCTGAAGGTTTTCTACTGTAGTCTGTTTCAATTCTATTTTAATATTCTGTTCCATATTGGTATTTTACTATAGAACCTCTGAATAACCTCATCAGCCTGTTTCCTTCTTTTTTGGATTTTGATATACTGTCGTTATTACTGTATCAAGAGGGGTATTATGAGCGCAGAAGAGTTAATAGAAGAAGCACGTAAAGTTGTTGGTGAATATACGCTTAGCCGTCCTGATTTTTCTGCAGGAGCCGTTGGTTCTGCCCTTTTAACGGTACAAGGAAATGTGTACACCGGTATCAACATAGAAATAGCCTGCGGTATCGGATTTTGTGCAGAGCATTCAGCCATTGCTGAAATGTTAAAACATCGGGAAACACGGATCGAAATGATCGTTGCCATACATTTGGATTCTATTATCGCACCATGCGGACGCTGCAGGGAACTGATGTTTCAGATCGACTGCAAAAATATAGATACAAAGGTCTATGTATCCGAAGAGAAATACATGACACTGGATGAACTCTTGCCTAACCGCTGGGAACCCAGTATTTAGCCAAGGTCATTTTTCAGCCACTTTTTTCTTCATATACATACAGATACATCATTTATACTGCACCATACAAATCACTATTTTGGCAACGGAACCTGTTTTAAAATAATATCTACAACTTCGTCGATCTTTATATTGTTAAAACGTGAATGCTTGCTTATGATCAAACGGTGGCGGAAAACATCATGAATAACAGCCTGTACATCTTCAACTGTTACCTCTGTTCTTCCCCTCATCCATGCATGTACCTGTGCACACTGGGTCAGTGCCAAAGAGCCTCTTGGGCTGACCCCGACATCGATCATGACTTCAAGCTGTTTGCTGTAGCGAAGCGGATAGCGTGTTGAGAATACCAGCTCAACAATATAATGTCCGATCTCATCACTGAGTTCTACCTGTGCAACTTCATCACGTGCCGCAAAGATCATCTCCTGGGAGATCTTTGCTTTCTGTTGTTTCTCTTTATGTTTCTCTTCCTGCACCATCTTGATCATTTTGAATTCTGATTCCATATTGACATAGGTAATCTCTACATGCATCAGAAACCGGTCTTTCTGTGCTTCTGACAAAGGATAGGTCCCCTCTTGTTCTATGGGGTTCTGTGTTGCCATCACAATAAACAGTTTGGGAAGTTTATGTGTTTCTCCTGCCACTGTCACCTGTCGTTCTTCCATAGCTTCAAGCATAGCAGACTGCACTTTTGCCGGAGCACGGTTGATCTCATCTGCCAATATGATATTTCCAAATATAGGACCTTCGTGAAAACGGAAGATATGCTTTCCGTTCTCTTCATATATCAGTTCCTGCCCTGTAACATCCAAAGGAAGCAGATCCGGGGTAAATTGTATACGGGAAAATTTGGCATCGATCACATCTGCCATTGCACGTACGGCTCTGGTCTTTGCCAGTCCCGGCAGTCCCTCCACTATCAGGTTGCCATCAGCAAGCAGGCCCATAACGAATCTCTCGACAATGTGTTCCTGTCCTATGATCTCTTCATTCATTCTCTCTAATAATATTTTAATGGACTCTCTGGGTGTCATGTTTCACCTTTTCATTATGTTAAACAAAGTTCTTTATTCTACTTGTTTATTGTCGTATTTTTGCTTATTATCACATAATATCTCCAAGCTAAATATAGATACAATGCTTCATGGAACTTACAGATAAAAATTATGAAAAGATCATCAAGAACAATGAACAGCCTGTCTTTATAGACTTCTACTCCCCTACCTGCGCTCCTTGCCAAATGTTGACACAGCTCATAGATGAAAGGCTTGAAAAGTATGGAGAGGAAAACGGCATACCTGTTGTAAAGTGTAACGTAAGCAGAAACCCGAAACTGGCTCAGGCTTTCAACATACAGTCCGTACCATTCACCATTGTTGTCATGCCAAACGAAAAACTCAAATATCCGGAGCTTGGGTTGAAAGATGAAGCATACTATTTCAATTTGATCGATAAACTGGCGGGGAAAGGATCGTTTTTTTCGAGGTTGTTTTCGTAATCACCTATACTCTCCCTTTCGTTCTCGCGTAAAACATGAGAGCAGAAAATAATTACACTTTGGATTTAAATCCATATACTGAATATGGACTTTAAATTCTTTATTAATTCATTTAAAGTTCATTTTAAGTAATTGATGTATAATTTTATAAAATTTAAAATGGACTTTAAATATGATAAAGTATATACAAAATAAACAAATAAGACTTATATCTTCCATCTCTTTAAACTTTACACGTGACAAATATTTAGGAAAGCTCATCTCTAAAAATCGCTTGGTTGGTCTGATAGGACAACGGGGTGTAGGTAAAACTACCCTACTCCTGCAATACCTAAAACAAAACTTTAAAGCCACAGAGTATCTCTACTTTTCTGCAGATGATATTTACATCATAAACAGCTCCATCTATGACATTGCAACAGAGTTTGTACGCTTGGGTGGGAAGGTTATAGTCATAGATGAGATACATAAGTATAAGAACTGGGCTTTAGAACTTAAAAGCATCTACGACTCTTTTCCTGACCTTTTGGTACGATTTTCAGGAAGTTCGATGCTCAATATACTTAATGAAAAGTATGATTTAAGCAGACGTGCTGTTATCTCCTATGTAACACCTCTGAGCTTTAGAGAGTACCTTAAGCTCTCAGCAGATATCATACTGCCCACTTTAACGCTGGATGAAATACTCAGCAATGCGTCTGAACTCTCTTCTACCTTAGCCCTGGAAAACCCTGAACTTTACAAAAACTTTTTAAAATATTTACAAATTGGTTTTTATCCGTTTTTCATAGAAGATGAAGTGGAATACAAAAACAAACTTTTTAATGCCCTTGACAAAATTATTGCAGAAGATATTCCTTCTCTCAATAAAATAGACTATACACACTTAAGTATTTTCAAAAAGTTCATAGCAAAACTTATCTACTCCCGCGTACCTTATAAAGTCAATATTACTGCTTTATGCAAAGAGTTTGGAGTTTCACATCCTACTTTGGCTACCTACATAAATATTTTAGAGGAGACAAAAATCATCCGTCCTATACGAAAATTCTCAACAAATATCTCCAAAAAACCCGAAAAACTTCTCTTTTCAAATACTAATATACTCTATACCTATGCCGATGAATTTAGCATAGAAGTAGATATAGGTACAGTACGTGAAACTTTTTTTGCATCTTGCTTTGAGAACATTTACTACAGTGATATTGGTGATTTCAGAGTTGGCGAACACATTTTTGAGATAGGTGGAAAAAATAAATCTTTTAAACAAATAAAAGATTTACCACATAGTTATGTTGTAGTAGATACAGATTACACGATGGAGACAAACAAGATACCTATGTGGCTCTTTGGGTTAATGGTCTAATAAGCTCTTACTTATCCGGGAGAAGATATCAAACGTTTCTCGCACACATCTACTTCCAAAACAGACAGATCAGTTCCGGAAACATCACAATGATCCCCAAAGCCAATACTTGCAACAAGATAAACGGTACAACACCCCCCTGTAGATAGCCCCCTGACCTGCACCAAATTTTCAAACCAAATTCAAAGTTATTCCTCGTCCCCAAAAAGCTCATAATGAAATAAAAAAATGATACACTTCATCTATGGGAAGAAATAGCTATAAGTATTTCATCCTCAGCTGATGCAAACAGATGCTATGATGACAAATAAGATACAATATATACATGAGAACTCTGTAAAAAGAGGGTAGAAAATTAGCAAAAATTAGGGTCAGGTAACAAATCACTAATACCTATTATTTATGCCACCCCACTGTTAACAATATGATGAAATCCATCAAGATCAACTCTTGCTCTTCTTGCCGTCTGTCACTCCTCTATAATTGTGTAAGTATAGCATTTTTTATTTTGTTTGTGGTTTGTTACCTGACCCTAAAGTTTCTAAAGTTCAAAAGTTTACACATTAAGTATGCTCCCAGAAAACACTACGTGATTTTCTGATATCATACTGAATGGTGTTCAGCGCACCCGTTAGTTGAAGGAATTACATGTATAAAATTATGATTACAATTTTAATGTCAGTGACATTAGTTTTTGGAGCTAGTTTTCCAATTGATGCTTCATATTGTTCAAGTGATGCACAAAAACTGAAAAACTATGCAGATGATTTAGAAACACAAGAGAGTAATGTTGAAAGTGCAGAAAGTAATTTAGAAAATGCAAAATCAAATTACGAATTAAATTGTGGAATGTATGGTACATTTGTAAATGATGAAAGCATGTGTGGAAGTTACGGGATGTATAGAACAAGTTATGAAAATGCCCTAAGTACTTATAATAGTGCTGTAAGTGATTATAATAATGCACTTTCAGATTTACAATATCAATTAAAACATGTTTTAAGAAATTGTCAATAAAAGTTTTTAAAACAACTAACAAAATCTTGGAGAGAAATGGTGAAATCTTTGGAAGCTCATGGTGACTATCCTCAAACAGTTTATCGCGTGTTTGATGACATTAAATACGCGAAAGCTTTCATAAATGGGACTATTAGATTTAGCCTACTTCAAAAGTATAAATGTATTGAAGATAAACTAAGAAGAGATATTACTGAAGGTGAAGCACATGTTGTGCATAATGGATTAAATTACCATTGTTCATTTGCTAGCAATTCATTTTATATACTATGTTTTCATAGAACTCTAGAGGCTGCAAAACAAAGTAAATTTGGAGAGTTCATAGTTGAAATAACGAACCCTCAACAATTAGCTACTGAAATAACAAAATGGTTAGAAACGCGTTCTTATAAACATTTTGGTGGAATCGAGGGTGTTAATGTCAAATATTCTCATGGAAAAGAAGTAGATAGTAAACCAACAGCAATTGAATTGGCGAAATTAACATATTCTCAAAAACCAAGTTTTTTTAGTGATGAGAATGAATTTAGGTTTGTTTTCATAAGAGAATCATGTAAAGATGATTACGAATTTATAAAACTAGGTAAGGTACAAAAATTTTGTAAAATAATAGAATACTAAAAAGATATATTATGTCTAACAAAACCTCTCTCGTTCCACCTCTCCGTAGGTGGAATGTATAGGCCAGTCATAACGTTATCCTCAATATGATATGGCTAAAAATATTACAATCTGACATATAATCACTCTACACCTCTAAATTCTACTACAATAAACAAAAAAGAGTAATCATGGGCAGAAGTAGATACAAAATAATTGAACCGACACATCCACATTTTGTAACCTGTACTATCTTACACTGGTTACCCATATTTACAAGAAAAGAGAGTGTAGATATTGTATTGAATTGTCTCAAATTCTTACAGAAGCAGGACAACTTAAAACTACACGCTTATGTCATACTTGAAAACCACTTGCATATGGTATTACGCAGTGATGATTTACAAAAGAGTATGGAATCTTTTAAAAAATTTACTGCGGTTGAGATTTTAAAACTATTGCATAAAGAAAATGTCACTACCTTATTGGATCAGTTATCTTTTTATAAAAAGGCTCACAGGAAAGAGAAGACATTCCAAGTATGGGAAGAAGGATATCAGCCAAAACTAATGCAGAATGATCTCATGTTAAAAAGTAAGATAGAGTATATACATCAAAACCCTGTAAAACATGGCTATGTAGATGAAGCTATACACTGGAGGTATTCCAGTGCCAGAGACTATCATGGAGAAGAAGGGTTAATAGGGATTGATAGATTTTGGTAGACTTTTTATGATGAGGACTATGTTGGAATTGCCTATGCATTCCACCTGCGGAGAGGTGGAACGAGAAAACACCTATTATTCATGCCACCCCACTGTTAACAATATGATGAAATCCATCAAGATCAACTCTTGCTCTTCTTGCCGTCTGTCACTCCTCTATAATTGTGTAAGTATAGCATTTTTTATTTTGTTTGTGGTTTGTTACCTGACCCTCTAAAGTTCCGAAATAAATTATCATTAATTATATGTATTTAATTTTTCATATAAAGTAAATCAATGAAATCATCTAAAACTCTATATCCATTAGCCTCTGATATTTCACCACCAGTGTTTATCATTGAGGCAATATTTGAGTCAATAGTAAGATTAACTGCAACTACAATTCCAATATTATATATGCCTTGAATATGTTGTGGATTATTATATGTATAGTTTTGAACATCTTTAATAACCATATCAATATATACATTAGACCAACTTAATTTATCTTTCATATATAGTTTTTGTAGACCTAATGCTTTATTTTCAATATCATTTAAATCTTTATTATAATGATGTCCAAGTTCATATTGATAAGTTAGAATATAAAATAACCCATTCAAAAATACAAAAGTTATGATTTTTTGTTCTCTATCTAACTGTGTACCGGAATAAAAAAACTTTTTAATGTCTCTATATTGTAGTATATTAGATACTTTATTATGTATAAAATCATATCTATTTCTAGCATTACCATTAAATGCATTAGCTAAATCTCCAAAGAATCCCATTTAGATATCCTTACTAATTGGATTAAGAATATCCAATAATTTCATTGGAGCAAAACTATCTCCATTAGCCCATGCACTAATTGCATTCCCTCCTATAACCATGTATTCCATATAATACTCATTAGTTGTATTATCCATGAGTTCATTAACTATGTAACGAACTTTATCAGATGGAACGTTTAATTCGTTCATTAAAAATGCTTTTAGTATTGCTATTGTTTCTGAATCACTGATGTTGTTATTTTGAGCAACATAATCTATAACACCAAAAAAATACATATACATTTTCATCTTGTTATCATCTGACTTCATTAAGTTTTTAGTAACCATTGCTAAAGATGCATCTTTGAATATTGTTATATATTCAATAACTTTTTGATCATAACTCACTTTTGGTTTGTTACTAAATAAACTACTAAAAATTCCCATCAATTCTCCTTTTAGAATAGTGTATCTTTATTAGGTGTCAATTTAAATCATATAACAAGAAATAAACAAGGTACTTACTATAGAATATCTACTTAATATTCAAATATAACTTAAATAGCTATAGCTAACCGAGACCTGCCCAAGTCTTCAAACCAAATTCAAAGTTAGACCTTGATTCTACATAAAGCTACATTTTGTCTGCTTGAGTATGCAGTTTTTCTTGCCCCAAAGCTTCAGCTTAGGAATGCATCAGTTATATATGCATCCCAAAAAGCTCATAATGAAATAAAAAAATGATACACTTCTCCTATGGGAAGAAATAGATATACGTATTTCATCCTCAGCTGATGCAAACAGATGTCATGATGACAGGGGTTGCCCCTTAAGGGTATAAATAAGATACAATATATACATGAGACCCCTGTAAAAAGAGGGTATGTAGATGAAGCTAGACATTGGAGATATAGTTCTTCCAGGGACTATGAAGGTGTTAAGGATTACTTGAAATAGAGAGGTTCCGCAGATAAAAGGATCAAGTACTTGTCCCCAAGCTTGGGACGAGGAAAATGCCTCGTAGGCATTTATTGGTAAACTCAAACGTTATAAGTAAAACGAACTACAAATAGATGAGGAATAAATATGTATGATACCGAAACAAAAGAATATGCACAAGAACAAGAAAAGTTAATTAAATGTTTAGAATATCGTATTCATGAAACTAATGATACTCGTTCAAATAATAGACAAATACTAATGAGGGATTATGCAAGAGTTTTATATTCATCATCATTTAGACGATTGCAAGGTAAAATGCAATTATTAGGAGTTGATGCTAATAAGTTTAATCGAAATAGACTTACTCATAGTTTAGAAGTAGCACAAATTGCACGAACAATAGCTTTTGGACTTGAATTAGAAGATACTGTTGTTACTGAAACAGCTGCACTTGCACATGATATTGGAAATCCACCATTTGGTCATCATGGAGAAGTAGTTTTAAATGAATTAAGTTCTGATTGTGGAGGTTATGAAGGAAATGCTCAAGCATTTAGAATACTCAATACATTAGAAAAAAAACACCATAAATATTCAGGTCTTAATTTAAATATTAGAACATTAATGTCAGTAACAAAATATTTTTTTACTAAAGAAGAAAATTCTGAAAAGTTTTTATATGATGATGACTATAAGTTTCTATCAAATGAATTACAAAAAAATAATCTATCAATAAAAAAAAGTATAGATGCTCAAATTATGGATTTAGCAGATGAAATAGCATATGCTGCTCATGACTTAGAAGATGCAATAAGTTTTGGAATGATAAGTCTAGGTGAAATTGTTCATGAATTTAGAATCAATAAAAAATATACTTCTGCATTACAATCAATGATAGATATTACAAAAAATATTCAAATGGAAGCATCAAAATCAAATAGTTTAAATTCTTCAGAAGAGTATTCAATAGTATTAAAAAAAGAATTAACATCTACAATTGTACATATATTATGTTCAGATATAGGCTTAGTAAGTGGTGAATTAGGATATAAAAATCATGCTTTATTAGCCGAAGGATTAAAAAAATTATTATTTAAGGCAATATTACGTAAAAAAGATATTCAACTCTATGAAAAAAGAGGAGAAAAAATTATACGAGGTTTATTTGAAGTATATAGTGATGAAACATATAATAAAAATAATATTTTATTACCAGCCGAACTAAGAACAATTCATGATTGTAAAGACCGTATTATAACTGACTATATATCAGGAATGATGGACTCATTTGCTGCCCAAGAATATGAAAAATATTTTGGTAAAGGTAGTACTGAAAAATTATACTTTAAATAATATAGCTTATAATAAAACCTAGGAGGAGAAACAAGGTAATAAACGGAAAATATCGAGCTTTTAAGTGTCGCATAGAGATACATAAAAATTCAAATATTAAAGCCATTAATTTACCTTGTTTCTCAAATCAAACGTTGTCTTGGACGCTACTCGCACCCACCTACTTCCCAAACAGATAGATCAGTTCCGGGAATAACACAATGATCCCCAACGCCAACACTTGCAACAAGATAAACGGAACCACACCCCTATAGATAGCTCCCGTACTCACCTTGTTCCCTGCTGCTCCTTTGAGATAGAACAACGCAAATCCAAAAGGTGGGGTGAGGAAGGAGGCTTGCAGGTTCATCGCGATGAGAATGGCAAACCATACCGGGTCTATACCAAACGATGCCACGATAGGTACCAAGATAGGTACAACTACGAAGGCTATCTCGATAAAGTCTATGAAGAATCCCAGTAAGAAGATGACAAGCATTGCTATGAGGATGAATGTCCATTTGTCTCCTATATCTCCTGTAAAGAACTCCAGTGCCATGTCTCCTCCACCCAGTTCGTTAAATACCAGTGAGAATGCTGTTGCTCCTATGAGTATCATGAAGATCATCGCGGTGAGCTTAACGGTTTCTATGCTTGCGTAACGCACAAGATCAAAGGAGAAAGCTCTGTTAAATACAGCCAATCCCATAGCTCCAAGCACCCCAATAGCCGCCGATTCTGTAGGAGATGCGATCCCCGCAAAGATCGACCCCAACACTGCCCCTATGAGTAAAAGCGGCGGGATGATGGCTTTAACCGCTTCTTTGACCACTTTAGCGTATGGCTCGTCTGAAACAATAGCAGGTGCAACTTCTTTATTGAAATATGCAATGAGTAAAATATAAATAATGTAGAGGATAATAAGCAGCAGTCCCGGTACGACTGCCGCCTTAAACAGGTCACCCACAGAAAGGTGCATCTGATCACCCAGAACAATGAGGACGATGGACGGCGGGATAAGCTGTCCCAGTGTTCCACTCGCTGCAATACTCCCTGAAGCCAATGCAGGTGAGTAATGGTGTTTCAGCATCAAAGGCAGAGCAATAAGGCTCATCATCACCACTGAAGCTCCTACTATACCTGTACTCGCTGCCAAAATAGCCCCCACAAGCACCACAGAAATAGCTAAACCGCCCCTTACCTGCCCAAAAAGTTTCCCCATAGAACTAAGCAGATTCTCTGCCATCTTGGACTTTTCAAGAATGAGCCCCATGAAGATAAAAAGCGGTACAGCCATCAGCGTAACATTACCCATAATGCCGTAGGTCCTGTAAGGAAGCATCTCAAGTACTCCCAAGCCTACTTCATCACTTATGAGAGCAAAAAAGAGTGCCACTCCTGCAAAGACAAAGGCTACCTGAAAGCCTGCCATAAGTAAAACCAAAGCCAAACCGAACATGAGGAATACCGGATCAAACCAAAATGCCATACGGTTAAACCACGCCATATAAATGAGTATAGCCACAAGGGCTATACCTACGAGGGTTTTGATGAGTGCCATCTTATTCTCTAACCGATGATACGCTTTAAGCACTTCACTCACAGCCTGAAGAAGCAACAACACAAAAGCCACCACCAACATAGCCTTAATGAGCCAACGATGCGTCAATCCCCCGGGATCAGAAGAGACTTCATGCTGCACATAACTCTGATACGTCATATCAAACGCATCATTCAAGAACAAAAGTGAAAAAGGCACAACAAGTAGAAGCATAGAGAGTATCTGTACTATGGATTTTGTATCGGGACTGTAACGCTCAAAGAAAATATCTACTCTTACATGTTTGTCATGTTTAAGCGCATAGGTAAGACCAAGTAAAAAAATCACATCAAAAAGATGCCACTCTACTTCCTGCAAAGCAATGGAGCCGGCAGAGAACAGGTAACGCATCCCTGCATCATAGGCTACTAAAAGTGAGAGGATAACTACCAGGATGGCTGCTAGATATCCGCTGTATTTTGAGATCCGGTCCAAATAATAAGAAAATTGCAATTCCATCTACTCACTTCTTGCTTTTAGATTATCATATATACTATTGTTCTCTCTTTTGCCTACAACCAGAACCAACACAATTACCTCTTCATCTTTTACTTCATAGGCTAATCTATAGCCAACACTTCGTAATTTTATTTTGTAGATACTTTCATACCCTTTAAGCCTGTCTTTTACAACTTTTGGTTGTTCCAATCGTTCTTTTAGCTTTTTTTTAAATTGCTCTTTTACACTATGATTAAGTTTTTTCCACTCTTTAAGTGCTTTAGGTTTAAAATGAAGCTCATAGCTCATCTATATTGACCTTGACAGGCTTTTGTCCATCATTTAATCTCTCTTCTACCTCTTTCATTAGATAGTAATCATCCAGAATATCCATCATATTCTCATATACATCACTGGGAACCAAATAGGCACTGGGCTTATTATGGTTCAAAATAGCCACTGTCTCACCATGTGCCTCTTCTATGACAGAAGAGGGACTTTTTTTCAGTTCAGAGATACTTGCTGTATAGTTTGCTAAAATTTGTGTCATTTTTTATATCCTTTTTAGTATCTTTTTTAGTACTATTTTAGCTACTTGCAGAGAAATTGTCAAGATTACTTCCAATATGTATCAAGCCTCACATTCCACCCTTTTCTCCAACGCTCTTCACCACGGGCAGGAGGGGAATTTTTAATACGTCTTGAGAGCATGCTTTTAGCAGACTCAGCAAAAGCTTTTTGCTTGTTGAGCTCCTTATCATCCATGTTCCAAAGTACTTGCAGCAATCCCCACCCCTGCCCTTTGTAGCGTTCACTTTTAAGTGTACCTTCTCCTTTGAAGTTGGTATAGTCCAGAAGCACATAAAGACCTCTTTCATTAATGCTTCCGTCTTTGTTATGCATCACTTCATAAAAACGTCTTTGAATGACATCTGCTTTTTTCTCATCTTCTATGCTCTCCAGCATTTGGGGGAGTGCTTTACTGAGCCTGTCTGCCATGAATTCTGCCTGGTAAGGCATGGTTCTTTTAAGGAAATGAAAAAGTTCCATATACTGTTTGGTTTTGGCTTTTTTTGCTCTGAAGAACGCTTCTTTCGTCTGCCAGGGAAGATCTGTTTCAGGAGTAAGCCATTTTGGCATCTCTACACCTTTTTTCTGCATAAATTCCACCACCATAGGGAAAACCTCTCTGAAACGCTCCGTATGGTCTTTTGGGAACCAGATGAAATGCCCTATGCCAAGTGAAGCAAAATCTTCACCTTTGTTCCACCATATCAAATATTTGTCTTTTCCCGCACCTTCATTCTGCCATACTTTTTTGGCGATATAGTTTGCCTGTTTTTGCGTAAGTTGGATATCCTGACTGAAAAGTGCAGTCAAAAATAAAAAAAATAAAAAAACCGATCTCATTTATGCTCCGTTGGTTAATCTGCAATATAATATCAAAAATATCCCCTAAGGAAGTTTTTGAATGCTTTATAGAAAAATAGTTATTATCACCGCTTTGGTTTCTTTATTGACCTGTCAGGTATCGGCTGAGACAAAGCATATTGACCCTGACGAACTCAACGGGAACTGGCATCTGCGCGTGATGGATGGCAAAGAAGTACGTAAGGCAAGAGCCATTTTAGATTTTGATATGAACAAAATGAAACTCAGCGGATTTGACGGATGCAACCGTATAGGCGGAGCACTGAAAAAAAATTCCAATAGCAATATGAGAACCCCGGTACTCATCTCAACCAAAATGGCATGCAGGGAGCCAATCCACAACTGGGTAAGCAAACGACTGCATGAAACACTCAAAGAGGGGTTTTCTGTAAGAGAAGATAGAAAATACGGGATAGACGGTATTACCATCAAAAGTCCAAATCATGAACTCTTTTTTAAGAAGATGGGGAAATAGCAGGTAGCAACGTTAATACATCTAAGCTTAAATAATCAAGGCAATTTTTAAAATACGTCAGTTCTTTACGTTTTTTTCTTTTTGCTTACTTCTTTCTCTTTTGTCGTAGTACAAAAAAGAAAAAGTAACAAGGAGAGACAAAAGAAAGTTAAACAAAAGACGGTGCATCATTTGCAAACAAGATGAGATCTCCCGGCATTGTCTGCTCAACCAACATCGTCTCCATCTCAGCTTTACTCGCAAGTTTGACCAACTTGTCTGCATCGACATGCTCTTTGAAGATGGCATAGTTCAGATCACCTGTAACGACTACCAGATCAAACACTTCATTGGCACGTTTGGCTACCTGAATATTCAGTTCATCATCTACCTCAACAAGCCCCGGAGTGATCACCACTTTTCTGCCCTCATAGGTAGATACCAGGTCAAATGAAGCCATCATTCCGTCTATGTTTCCATTGAAACTGTCATCAAGAATGACTTTACCACCTGCATCGATACGCTGGAGTCTGTGATCTACAGGTTTGAGTGTGGAGAGTTGTTTTTGTATCTCTTCATCGGTCAGTCCCAATGCTTTTGCTACCAGTACTGCAGCAGCCAGGTTCATGGCATTGAATGCACCCAGAATACTTGCAGAGTAACGTACACCGTTCAGCGTAAAGCTTGTTGCATCAAGTGTAGCTTCTACATCTTCTATGACAAATTCCGGTGCAGGTACACCTGATCTTACATCCAGGTTCTCTTTGCTTCCAAAGGTATGTACATTTGACTCTGGTTTCACCATAGCACTCTCGTGTATCCATGCCTCTTTGAGTCTTTCAGTTTGAAGTATCTCCATTTTGGTATTACGGATATTCTCCATAGTCTTAAAGTACTCAATATGTGCCGGTCCTATCTTGCCCACGACTACATACTGAGGGTTTACAAAAGTAGTGATCTCAGCAATGTCACCCTCACCTCTGGCACCCATCTCAACAACATAGACCTCTGTATCTTCAGGCAGATCATCATTGACATCTTTCATAACACCGCCCAGTGTATTTACAGAACGCGGTGTTGCATAGGTTCTGTACTTCGCTTTAAGAAGATGCTCCACATAATTTTTGATGCTTGTTTTCCCATAACTCGCAGTAATACCCACTACTGTCAGATCTTCCATTCCTTCTATCTTCTTTTGTGCTTTGACCTTAAAACCGTTAAAAAGCATCTTTTCAATGAAAAGTGAAATGAAATATGCCAGGAAGATAGGAAGGATCACGGCAAAGTGATGAAACACTACCACTATAAAGACAGAGAAAAGAAGCATCGCAGCAAAGAAGCGTTTGACCCTTCCCGTCCACACCAATGGCTTGTCAAGTCCTCTGTACCACCGGAACAGTACTGCCAAATAGACAAGGACCACTACAAAACCATAATCGGAAGTACTGCTTACCAGTTCATAAAGTGCAAACGGTACCAAGAAGTAAGCAAAGTGCCACCATGTCTTGGTATGGTGGAATATGACACGTTCAAGTTTATAGCTGTACCATTGAAGATTGGTGATCGCATAGTAACCCATAGCCAAAATAAAAAGTGTATAAAAAAGTATATTGAGCAGTAACATTTAGTGATTATCCTTACATTGTTCAGTAATAGTCTCTGCGATGAAAGCAGTGTGTTTTAAGAAAAAGAAGTGGTCACCGTCCAGCGGATAGAACTTACTGTTCTCTATGAGCCCGGCGATCTTCTCTCCCGTATAAAGCGGTGTTGCAGTATCCTCTTTGCCCCAGAAACACAGTGCCTTGCTTTTGCTTTTGGCAAAACTGGCCTCAAAGTCTTCATCCACTACATTTTTAAACGTCTCATACATCTCATGGCTCATACCCTGTGCATCCGGTGCTACAAAAAGTTCACGTATCTTTTTCATACCAAGAGGTTTGAGGAGTTTAAAGGTAGCGATCTTGATCTTCACTGACCAGGGTTTCTCTGTGACCACACCTGCCGAAGAAAGAAGCACCAAACAAGGTGTATTAAGCAGTGTTGAGACTTTTCCCCCAAAAGAGTGTCCCATGGCTATGGCAGGTGCAATACCAAGTTCATCTAAAAAACGTTGTACTATCTTGGCATAATCCTCAGTGGTCAGGATCATATCATTGGTACTTTTACCAAAACCCGGCATGTCAAGGTAGATGTGTTTATACTCCGGCAAAAACTTACCGAAGGCTTGTTTCATGATCTCTTTGTTACTTCCCCATCCATGCAGTACGAGGAGTGCATCATCCTGTGAAGGGTTCACCAACTCATAGGAGAGTTGAAACATATGTTCTTTATACTGTATCTCTTTAGATGCCATGTTCCACCGTTATTTTAAAATTAAGTTTTTGTGACTTGTCAAAGCCATAAATATCATTAAAGATCAATAGATCATTACATTCATCTACATATGCAGTTAAATATGCAGTATGCACAGGTAATCTCCTGCTTAATGCCAGATGATGTGTTTTGAGACTGTCATACCACTCTTTCACCTGTTCAGGATTTTGGGATGTATAGTGCTTTGTGATGTATTTCAGCATCACAATCGGCTTTTCAAGTCTTACACATCCATGGCTGTAAGTCCGTACTTTACGTTTAAAGAGGTATTTTGACTGTGTATCATGCATATAGACAGAGTGTCTGTTCGGAAAGATGAACTTTACACGTCCCAAACCATTTCGTACAGAAGGTACTTCTATAAATTTAAACGGTACATCACCTTTTCCTCCTACATAGGATTCCAGATCTACAGAACCTGGAGTTAACTTTTTCGAATTGAGATCATATGATGAACGTATCACCATACGTTTTTTTGTCAAATAATTCGGATCTTTTATCAATTTCGGGATAATCTCATTTCTGGCGATACTGTCAGGAACACTCCATTGGGGATTTAACGTTACATATTGAAGGTCTGCACTGAATATTGGTGTCTGCAGACGTGTTTTACCCACTACGACCGCCATAGCTACTGCTGTTTTTTTCTTTTCGATAATACGGACAACAAATTCAGGAATATTGATCAGAGCATAATTCTCTCCGAGACCTGATTTCATAAGCTTTACTCTTTCTATATTGAGTCGGATCTTGCGAAGTATATCGGCTGAAATCCGGGTATCTGTTCTTAACAGGGCATATCTTTTTATCAGTGCATTGAACTGCTCATACTGAGGAACATAAGGTTTTAAAATCTGTTCAATACTCTGCCCTGCTCTCAGCTTCATCATAAGATCGGCTCTGCTTACTTTCTGTATATAGGTTTCATAATGTGTCTCTATCTTTCTCTCTTTTTTTGCATGCTGGGATGCCTGGAAACTTTGAAGATCGATACAGCCATTCGCAAGGTTGTTGGTATAGGCTACAAGCATCTGGGTCATAAGCCTGGAATTTCTACTCTCTTTTACTTTTGCATACAGTGCCTGCTGATCACAGATCGAAGCATATTTATCTGTTTTCAGTATCTTCAGAAACTCATTTTTCTGCGATGATCTCCACCCCTCTGCATCCGGCGTATCGACACATCCGCTTAATAAAACAGCAAACACTGCCGCAAGTAAAATTTTTATCCTCATATTTCTCCCCTTATTTTTTTCGAACATATATAGGCACTTGAAAATGCCCATTGAAAATTATAACCCCCAAGTCTCCCCGTCACATCCAGTACTTCCCCGATAAAATAAAGTCCGTCTGCCTTACGGCTCATCATCGTACAGGCATCCACCTCATCTGTACAGACACCACCCTTTGTCACTTCTGCTTTTGAATAACCAAAAGTTCCTGCAGGTGCAAAAATATAGTGATGAAGCGATTGGAGCAGTGCCCATTCATTTGATGTTAATTTAGATCCCATTTTATCTTCGATACCAAATTGTAGCAAAAATGCCTTAGTAACGCGTTTTGGCATCGGTAAAAGTGAACTTATCTGTTTTTTACTGCCTTTTAAGCCGTTCCATGAAAACCCTGGTAAAAAATCGATCTCTATTCTTCCTTTTTCCCAATACAGTGAAGCATCCAATACGGCCGGTCCGCTGATTCCCTTATGGGCAAACAACAGTGATCCCTTACACATTTTATCCCCTACTTTTATCTCCACTTCTGTAGAAACACCGCTTAGTTCCTTAAAAAAGAACTGCTCTTTCTGTACTGTAAAGCCTACTAAAGCAGGAGCCGTTTTGACAATACTGTGTCCAAAACATTCTGCGATCTCATACCCTATTGCACTTGCCCCAAGCTTAGGGAAACTCAAGCCTCCGGAAGCTATAACAACAATATCTGCTGTCACTGTCCGTTTATCTGTTTTCACATAAAAAACATCATCTCTTTTTGAAACATTTAACACTTTTTCATTTGTCAGTATTTTCTGTTTTTTACTCTCTTTGAGCAAAATATCCAAAAGTTCCCTGGCTGAATTTTGACAAAAATATTGCGTCTTCTTACGAAGAACGGGCATAAGATTCTGCCTCTCAAGCCATTTGATAAGTGCTTTTTCATTAAAAGATCTCAATGCGTGCTGTACAAATGCTTTATCCCCGAGATAATATTGCGTTCCCATCAGTGCATTGGTAATATTGCATTTTCCTCCACCCGAAACCAAAATTTTAGCTCCTGGTTTGGCATTGGTTTCTATCATAGTAACAGTATTTTTGGGAAGCAAAGAAGCCAGCATCAATGCACTTGCTCCTCCTCCTATAATGACGATGTTTTTATTCATAACGATATTATAGCTAAGTCGAACAGATATTTTATGAAAAATCACCTTTTTAAAGCATATCTTCCGGACAAAACCAGCTTTCCATTTCTATGTCGTCACACCCGTTCAAATCAGTATGGCCAGCCCTGAATGTGCGTGCCTGGCCCAGACTTATTCAGAGGTTTTTGCTACTACACAAACACTACACACTGCTATGACATAATTCATAAAATATTTATCATAACTAAAGGTTGTATTATGAAAAAAACAATAGCTCTACTACTTCTTACTTCAAGTCTATCTACCCTCCTAAGCGCTGCTGAAAAGTATGATACAACAGCCTTTCGTACCTTTACGAAACTCTGTACACCCTGTCATGGGACTCCATTTTATGCTGCTAAACAGATAGATGATGATGACTGGGAATTCTATTTTGAGGAGGATGGGAAACTTTTATCTATTCACAAAAACAAACCAAAAGCGATTAAAAACTTAAAAAGTCCTCTCTTTAAAAAACGAAAAAAACGTCTACTGAAATTCTTGATCAACAATTCAAAGTTTTCTGGAAAAGTACATGGCTGTGATGCAAACTTCTGTGGGACACGGCATTAAGGTACACTATTGGAATGAGTTATGCTATACTTATAGAGAGTATTAATTCAAAAAAAGAAGTGTATTGTGTTCAAAAAACTTTTTATGTGGACAGTAGCCATATCATTTACATACGGGAACATATTTATAGTAACCGATAAAGCAGGCAAAGTCATACACAGTAAAAATATCGAACATACCGAAAATGCCTGTATCAACCAAAAAGCTACCGAGTACTCCCTTCAGGCTATCTACAATGAACTTCACAAAGCAGAGAACCTTGCCCGCATGGCAGAGGCGGCAAGAAAAAGAGCCGAACGTATAGCCAATGCCCAAAAGGCAGCAAAAAAAGCAGGAAAGGTCTATCATATGTCGGAAGGAGACCGACAGCAGCTTCTCAAAGATGCCAAATTCTTCAAAGGCGGGAAATATGTCTGGGGCGGTACTTCACCCGAAGGGTTTGACTGCTCAGGCTACGTACAGTACCTTTACAAAAAACACAACATCAACTTACCGAGAACCGCCTATGCCCAATCTAAAAAAGGGGCTCCTGTAAACAGGAACAGTCTTCAAAAAGGTGATCTGCTCTTCTTTCTTACTGACAAAAAACGCGGTATCCCCGTTACCCATGTCGGTATTTATCTCGGTAATGGAAAATTCATTCATGCTGCATCAAAAAAGAAGGGGATCATTATCTCTCCTCTGTATCATGGATACTATGCCGAGAAATTCATCTCTGCCAAAAGAGTATTAAACAAAAGATCATAAATCTCCCAAAAAACGATCACACAATTAGCACTCCGCTAACACTTCTATAACAGACAAGTAACGCTGTTTCCAATATACTTTTATCTATTAAAAGGAGAACAAAATGCAAAAAAAATCCATACTTTTAAGTTTAACTGCCATACCTTTTCTCGCGGCTTGCGGCGGTGGAGGTTCAGGCAGCAGCACTGTGCAAACTTCCCAGATAGTTGGTACTGTACCCGGAACAAAAATTGAAGCCTTTTGCGACAATGACATTTACAAGGTAACACAGTCTGTTCAAAATGAAACAGACAAACACCCATTTACACTGGAAATACCCAAAAATACCAACTGTAGACTGATCATGACGACCAATGAAGATGATCCGCTTAATAAAGTTATAACAGCCCTTAAATTTGATGACCAGAAAGGCAATCAAAGTATTATCATCAAAGTTGAAGGAGATGAAGTTGACTTAGGATATATTGATCTTCCCATGTCCATAAATGAAATCGATGATATAGACGGGGATCATGTCAAAGATACACCTCTTGTCACCCCTCTTTCCTCTTCAGATGCTCAAATTGTCCTTGATGAGAATGATCCTTTGGATACAGATGGTGACGGCATCATAGATATGTATGAAGATGATGATCATGACCATATCCCCAACATTGATGATGATGACTATGGACAGGATAATGACGATGATAATGACGATGACGATGACAATAATGATGATGACAATGATACAACACCTCCTGTAGATACAAATACCACAGGTGATTATATGCTTACGGCATGGAATGACCTTGGGATGCACTGCATGGATGGAAATGATTTCTCTGTCTTTTCAGTACTTCCTCCATACAATAACCTACATGCACAGATCAAGGATAAAAATGGGGACCTTATCACTACCGGTATCACCATTACCTATGAATCTACACAAGGCACAGATGGAAAAATAAATACCACCAGCCTTAAAACTACAGATGGTACAGAAAAAACCAATTTCTGGGACTATGCAACAGATCTCTTTGGTGCAACACTCCAACCAGATGTAGGACTTACAGGTAACCCAATGTCAAGTACAACACCGGCACCTATGACATTTAATACTGTTCACCAGTGGTGGGAAGCAGAAGGTATACCTATCTCTCCGTATAATGATGATGGAACTAAAAACTACTATCCGCTTGTAAAAGTAGTGGCAAAAGACAGTACAGGCAAAATACTTGCTGAAGTAAAAACAGTACTTCCGGTCAGTGATGAGATGGACTGTAAAAGATGTCACGCAAGTACAAGTGCAACAAATGATGCTAAACCAAATGCTGGTTGGGTAAACAATGCTGATCTGGAAAAAGACTACAAATACAACATTTTACGTCTCCATGATGAGAGTGAACCGGATGCAGTAAGTAAAAATTTAACTGATTTGGAAGCCAAAGGATACAATTACGATTCCAAAGGATTGGAAGCTACTGCGCTGGGAGGAACACCTGTACTCTGTGTGGCATGTCACAAATCAAATGCACTGCCTGGTGTAGGATTGGAACTTAAAGCATTTACAGAAGCGATTCACTCCAAACATGCTGATGTAACTGATCCGATCAGCGGTATGAAACTGGGAGACAGTAACAACAGAAGTTCATGTTATGCTTGTCATCCCGGTGCACAAACAGAATGTCTAAGAGGTGCGATGGGCGATGCAAAAAATCCGGATGGCAGTTCACAAATGCAGTGTCAAAGCTGCCATGGTACGATGCATGCAGTAGGTGACAAGAACAGAGAAGGATGGTTTGATGAACCAAACTGTCAAGCCTGTCACCATGACGGAAAGCAGGAAACATCTGCCATAGATCCGGCAACCAATACCTTAAGACATGTGATCGACACACGATTCGCTACAAACATTGATACACCGGTTGCAGGTGTAAGCCTATACAGATTCAGTACAGGACACGGTGATCTTCAATGTGAAGCCTGCCATGGCGCAACACATGCTATCTACCCTGCACATAATGCAGACAACCTCTTAAGTGAAGGTGTCCAAGGTCACTCCGGAACGATCGGTGAATGTACAGCCTGTCATACGACCACACCGAAAACAACCAATAAAGGACCTCACGGTATGCACTCGGTGGGACAGTCATGGATAGGAGATCATGAAGATGTAGCAGAAAATGATCCTGCACAGTGTAAAGCATGTCACGGACAGGACTATAGAGGTTCAGCTCTTTCCAAAACATGGACAAGCAGATCATTCTCAGTTGAAGGTAACCAGAAAAACTTCCCTAAAGGACATCAAGTAAGCTGTTATGACTGTCATAACGGACCTAATGGAGATTGACCCTTCAAATAAAAGTGATTCTTCAGCAAATGGGGGTTTATCCCCTGCTTGTATCACTTATTTTCCAATACAAACTCAGGACCTTACTGTGGAAATATCATCCATAAGACTTCTTTCTGTAAAATTATTAAAAAAATTTCAATCTTATGATAAAATATGAATATATAAAGGTATTAAAGAATGAAACTGCTATTACTTGAAGATGACCATATACTTAGTGAAACTTTACAGCTTTTTCTTAGCAGAGAGGGGTATAGTGTAGATGCTGCACTGAGCATGGCAGAGGCTGAGGAGTTAAGCTTTAAAAATACATATGATCTCTATCTCTTCGATATTAATTTACCCCATGGAAGCGGTTTGGAACTTTTAAAAGCACTGCGTCATGCCGAAGACAATACTCCTACTATTTTTATTACTGCCCTTACCGATATGCACTCCATGTCACAAGGTTTCAATCTGAGAGCTATAGATTACATCAAGAAACCATTTGATCCGCAGGAGTTGCTCATACGACTGAAAGCGAAATTCAGAAACAACAGCCTCTCCTACGGTAGTATTGAATATGATCAGGAAGCACAGGTCCTGCGAAAAGACGGGGTTATCATAGATATTGGAAATGTACAGTATGAAATTTTTACCAAACTTTTATCTCAATGCGGTTCTGTTGTTTTAAAAGATGAACTCTATGAATGTTTTGAAAATGCTTCTGATACTGCTTTGCGTGTAGCGATCACCAAAATAAAACAGAGGTTGAATATTGAAATAAAAAATATCAGAGGCAAAGGGTATATTATTGAAAAGATATGAAAAAGAGTCACTTTTTAAAAACTTTTTGGTATTTTTCTCTCTGCTTGAAATACTGCTGGTCCTGCTTTTCACGGAGCTTTACCATACACAAAAAAGAGAATACAGACAAGACCTTTTTAAAACGATGCAAGTCTGCAGTTATACCATGAACTGTGAACAGTTCATTTTTGATTTTGCCCCCAAAAAAGGAACAAAACATAATGAACTCCATGATGATAACGGACTTTATGCCTATTTCTCCATTCCAAAATCCAAAAAATTCTATATCAAGATCTCTTATCCTTTTGAAAACTTTCTTTCTGATATGCAACAGATAAAACGTGTTCTTTGGATCAAATTCATTCTTGCAACACTGTTACTGTTCGGTATAGCCCTCTTTTTTACTTTTTACAGTCTCAAACCCATCCGGCAGGCATTGAAATTGAATGATGAATTCATCAAAGATATTTTACATGATTTTAATACACCTATTACTTCTATAGTCCTGAACATGAAAATGTTTCAGGAAGAAAATGGAGATGACCCTTTTATCAATAGAGTTTCACACAGTCTCGATACTATCTTGCTGTTACAAAATAATCTTAAAAGTTTTTTACATCATTCACCTTCACAAAATGAAAAAATAGATATAGCAGAATTATCCAAAGAACGTCTGAACTTTATACATAATATCTATCCAAAACTGACTTTCAATTATGAAAAACATCATGATTTAATTAAAATAACCAATAAAGACCTACTTACACGGATTTTGGATAACCTTTTGAGCAATGCTGCAAAATACAACAAACCCCATGGTGAAGTCAAGCTTACAATCCAGGAAAACACGATCATCATTAAAGATACAGGCAAAGGCATTAAAAATATCGATAAAGTCCTTCAGCGCTATTACAAGGAGCAGGAGAGAGGTTTGGGACTCGGACTGCATATCGTACAAAAACTCGTCACCGAATTGAACATTGACATAGATATTGAGACGCAAGAAGGTAGAGGAACAACTATCAAATTAGATTTTAAACATCTTACAGAGAAATTAATATGAAGTATATAATTTTAAAACCTTTACTCCTCATATTGTTCAGCTTATCTCTTTTTGCGAATATTGATGCACAGATCGAAGCGATACAAAAAGCTCCTCTGCAAGAACGATTTAAACTGATGAATGCCTTTAAAAATGAAATTATACAGATGCAGGAAGAAGAACGGATAAAAGCTTTACAGAAACTTAAGTCTATCACAAAAAGTAAACATGCGGACAAAGCATTAAAAGAGTTAACCCAAAGAACAAAACGACATCCTTTGAAACAACAAACTCAGAGAAAAGAACATAGCAACTCTCTTCTACATACTAATAATGAAACTGAAACAGAAGAGAGCGTTGAAAATCAAACTGAAGAGAGTGTTGAAAATGAAGCTGAAGACAATATTGAAAATGAAACAGAAGAAAATATTGAAAATGAAACAGAAGACAATATTGAGGATGAACATGATGAAGATGACTAGAATACTTTTACTTTGGCTAACACTACACTCACTAAGCAGTGCCCAATCAACAATAGATCAAGATATGGATGGTGTGCCTGACACTATAGATCAATGTATAGACACTCCTTTTTTAGATGAAGTTGACTCTCAAGGATGTTCAACCAATACATTAAAACTTCCGGAAGAGAAAGATAATGATGGTTTAGATATCAGCTTTGGTTATGGATTTAGTAACAATGAAGATCTTATTGGAAGAGATACACAATATACTACAAAAGTACAAATAACCTATTATCATAATACATGGAGCTACTCTCTAAGAACTGGTTATTTTAAAACTGACAGTGACAATGGTATGCAGGACACTACCCTCAAGATCAAACGAAAATTCAAGCTTACAAAATCTCTAAAACTTGGTCTTGGACTAGGGGTAAAATTACCAACTTATGATTTTATCGGCAACAAAACAGACTATACATTTTATAGTTCATTGACCTACTATCCACAATCATCACTTTCAATTTTTACTGGTGTAAGTCATACATTTATCAATGATGAACAAACTATCACCCCCCTCCGGAATACGAATACATTCTACATAGGGACCGGTTACTATTTTACATCCCATTTTTATGCCAATATTGCATACAGCTATGCCCAAAGTAAGTTTACCACTGAACATGCTGCAAACTCTATCATGAGTACACTATTTTATAAAATAAATAAAAAATGGTTTACCACACTCTCCTATAGTCATGAGATCGATGATGAAGATCTGCACAATTCATTAAATATAAAATTTGGATATAGTATTTGGTAAATATAGGGTACCTCTAAAAATGATACCCTATTTGTAAAATGATGTTTTGTACTTTGACATTGTCATTGTGTATAGGTATTTCAGATGCTTTTTGGTATACATATTTTAAATGTACGTCACCCCGCTCAAAATGTTTACCTATACCACACATATAGGTCTCTTTAAACTCCATCGCATGGTGTTGTACCTTAAATCCATTATTCATTACAGCAAAAATTCTCTTTCCGAAAAATGCTCCCATCCCAAAATGATATCCCTTATAGTCTGTATGAAGTTTCACACCTGGAGTAAAGTAGTTCTCTTTGGCATTTTTACTGAAATCATTGCTCCCTTTGTCTTGTAGATGAATATATTTTCCTAAAATGGTTGCACTGGTTTTTACTTCACCAAACTGCTTTTTAAACGTGTATTTAGCTTCAGTTTGATACACATTAAAATGTTTATAATCACTCAAATACTGTGTCAAACCAAAATCATCATAACAGTAACCAAGCCCATAGATATGCCCACCATCTGTCTCTTTCATAAGATTATCATCAATGGTTGCATAACTTAGACTAAATGCCTGTACAGCATCTAGTTTTCGTGTATACTTAAAGTAATATTTATCTACTTTCAGATCTTTTGTAAGTGGTGGTTGAAATGTATCCGTATCTGTTTTTTCATAGAGCAGTTGATAGAGACTGTTTTCTTGTTTATAGTCTAAAGCAATACCTACTCTTTTTCCTTTGTCTTTTTTCTTTGAGTTATCAAAGTCTAATGTTTCATACGTCAATTTAAGTACTGTATCATCAGCATATGTACTCATCAAAAGCAGTGATGCCATAAGTATAGTTTGTATTTTTTTCATAGAGTTATCCTTCATTGATATTAATAATTACTGATCGTTGTTAATGTGTATAAGAAGTTCAATATGAAGGGGGTGCAGTGCTTCGATATCCTTTATAGACAGAAGTAGCAGTGTAACTGTAAGTGAGTTCTATCGTATCATAAACAGCATTAAAGAGAGGGATATCAACTCCAAGGTTTGGTACATCAGCACTATGGAAAACCTTCACGAGGACACAGACTTGACACGTATCGGCATGTGCCTCATCATCGGTATGTATATGTGTTGCACTTAGAAAGGAGGAGGTTAGATAAAAAAGAAATAAAATTTTAAGTAAAAACTGTTTGATACTATGACTCCATAACTTGTTTATTTTCGAAGCATATCATTATAAATCTTCTTTTTTACTGATACTGTTTTTATAAACAAGAAGTGATACAATAACAAAAAATAAAAGGACGTGCAAAGTGAATATTAAACCTGACTGCATCACCTGCCTCATGAATCAGACACTCAAAGTATCTAAATTACTTGGACTAGATGATAACAAAAGCAAAACGCTTCTTGATCATACTGCACAACTATTGATAGATCATGATCTAAACCATACACCTCCACAGATAGCTAAAAGTATTTATAGTATGATTTCAGAGATCACCGGTGAAGCTGATCCTGTAGCACTTGCAAAAGAACATGCAACCAAACTTGCCCTTGAGGTCAATACAGATTTCGTACATACAATCCAAGAGGCGATCAAACTGGCTACTATCGGTAATGTGATCGACTTTGGTGCACAAAATCAGCTTGATCTTAATGCGACGATCCAAAGTCATTTTCATCGCTCTTTTGGCATAGATGATCTTGCTGATTTTGAACAAGAACTGAAAGAGGCGAAAGAGCTGGTATTCATTGGTGATAATGTCGGTGAACATATCTTTGACAAACTACTGATCGAAATGATCAAAAAGAGCTACAATGTAGACGTATATTATTTTGTAAGGGGAAAACCTATTATCAATGATGTCACAGTGAAGGAAGCACAGATACTCAAAAACTGTGCTCATATTATTGATACAGGCGTTGCAACTCCCGGATATGATCTTAAAGAGGCCAATGCAGAGTCAAAAGCCATTTTTGATCGTGCCGATATCGTATTGGCCAAAGGTATGGGAAATTTTGAAAGTCTTTATCTGGAAGCTGATCGTCCTGTTTATTTTCTTTTTATCGTAAAATGCAACGTAGTTGCCCAAGCCATAGGAAAAGAAGTTCAGGAATTGATCTTTAAAAGAGGTTAGAGGATTATAATAACTATAGATATCAGTCATATTACTAAAAAAATCATAACTATGCCATACATTTGACTACGTATCAAAATCTACCTATATGTAAAAATGGATTTACCTTACTACATTCATAATAATTAAAAAAGACGATTTAAATTCTACCGCACCGTAATGCGGCAGAAGGGTTTTAGAAACTGTATGTAATACCGAAGTTAAAGGTATCAGAAGTAATCTCTCCAGCATCAAACTCTCCATCACCGTAGAAGAATACTTTAATATCATCATCATAGAGTCTCACATAGTCTGCAAATACTGAAAATGAATCATTGATGGCATATGAAGCTCCCACTCCGTAAGAGAACGCCGTATCCGAGAAATTGCGGTGTGCATATGGAGTACCATCCGGATATTTTCCAGTCAGATCATAATTCATAAGGGCAAACCCAAGCAAAGCATAGACATCCAGCCCATCCGCTACCGGATACATAGGTTTAAGGTAGAGTCCCATTGCATCAAATTCCGTTGTGAAAGGATAATCTCCCCAATTCTCCAGATCTGTCCACTCCTCATCCCCTGCGAGCCAGTAACGCGTCTCCACTGCCAGGTATTGATTGAACTTATACCCAACCTGCAGCATCCCGCCAATAGGGTCTGTATCTCCTTGTGCCATTGTGTCATCATAACCATCCCCTCCACTATGAGCTCTAAAGTCATTTTTAAACGAACTGATAGCTCCACCTACATAGAACCCTGTTTTTGCTGCCGGTGCTGTTGCCTCTACTACCGGCTCTACTACCGGTGCTATATCTCCACCTGCTACTGCAAATGTACTCATTGCCAAAACCGTTACTACAGAAAGTGTAAACTTTTTCATATTAATTCTCCTTTTGTTTACGCAATTTCATTGTAACATTGAAATGTGCCAAAGATGTGCCAAAAGGGTTATTGTGAGAAAATGTGATAAAAAGTTTGATCTCAAACAAACATATAAAGGACAATACAAAAGAAGATTTTTATTAAAGAGAGTACAAGCAGAAAGAAGGATTCACCTTACTGAATTCATAATAATCAAAAAAGACGATTTAAATTCTACCGCACCGTAATGCGGCAGAAATGTTTTAGAAACTGTATGTAATACCGAAGTTACAGGTATCTGAAGTGATATCTGCAAAGACGTCACTATTATAGAATACCTGGATCGTATCATCATAGAGTCTTACATAGTCCACAAAGACAGCAAGCGAGTCATTGACGGCATAGGAAGCGCCCAGGCCCCACGAGAAAGCGGTGTCTGAAAAATTACGATGTGCATATGGACTACCATCCCCATCTTTTGCAGTTAAATCATAATTCATAATATCGAACCCAAGCAAAGCATAGACATCCAGTCCATCCATTACAGGGTACATAGGTTTAAGATAGAGTCCCATTGCATCAAATTCTGTTGTAAACGTGTCATTATCACCCCAGTTCTCTGTATCTTGCCAATCTTCATCCCCTGCGATCCAGTAGCGTGTCTCCACTGCGAGATAAGGGTTGAATTTATATCCGACCTGCAGCATCCCTCCTATATGATCCGTATTGCCTATCGCCATTGTACGATTTTCATTGTAATACTCAGAATAATACCAAGATCTAAAATCATTCTGAATCAAGCTGATAGCCCCACCTACATAGAATCCTGTCTTTGCTGCCGGTGGCGGCGCCTCCACTACCGGTTCAACTACTGGTACTATATCTCCACCTGCTACTGCAAATGTACTCATTGCCAAAACCGTTACTACAGAAAGTGTAAACTTTTTCATATTAATTCTCCTTTTGTTTACGCATTTTCATTGTAACATTAAGATGTGCCAAAGATGTGCCAAAAGGGTTATTGTGAGAAAATGTGAGAAAATGTGATAAAAATTAAAAAAAGGTCCTAATGGAAAATTGGCAGATTACCTCAAGATGGTATATCCACCTGAAGCAGATGAGTATAATTTATATTCACATCTTAGTGTATTGTTTCGGTCGTTCTGTAGATTGGAACAACTGGCTAGCAACAAAAGAATATATCATATATCAGATTATGAAAATTCTTAAAGATAATCATCTTGGATTTGCTTATCCGACGATAACTATAAGGCAAGAAAAAGATAAAATCTAAGTACGATTATAATCTTTGTAATTTTTTCAACCCTTCTTTGACCAGGGTACTCGTATCTCCCGAACATCCGGAAAGTGCTTTTTGGATGGCATCTTTTTTAAAGCCTAAACTCTCTAAGGCCATTACAGCTTCGCCCAATGCTCCAGAGTTTCCACTCTCTCCATTACCATCAACAATAAAATCAGCCAATTCGACCAAAATACGGCTCGCAGCTTTTGGACCGATACCCGGTACACGTTTAAGCATACTTACATCTTTGGAAGCTACCACTTTTGCAAAAGTACTTGGCGTAAAAGTTGAACAGATAGCAAGCCCTACTTTAGGACCTACACCATTGATCTTAAGTACCGTATCGAACATCTTCTTTTCATTGGTATCCATAAATCCAAAAAGAAGATTTGCATCTTCACGGATGACCTGTGTTACAAAAAGCTTTACTTTCTTTTCCTTGATAGCATTTGAAGTATTGATCGATACTTGTACTTCATAGATGATACCATTTACATTCAGATGCACAAAAGTGGGATCTTTTCGTTCGACTGTCCCTTCTATACCTACTATCATGACATACCCTTATCAATTAATTATCAAAGTATATCAACACTTTTTTTGAAAACCTGAAAAATATGTCATATTGTAATACTTTTTAAAATTTACGATCATACTTATACACTGAACAAACCAGATATTGTCCACATTGACAAACTTGTCATATATTATTTAACTGCCGGTTTAATATCTTTTAAAAATACCTCTCCATATACTGTATCAAGAGGATAGCCTTCTGTTACCCACTCTCTGATACCCCATTTGAGCGAAGCGACATTGGTATATCCCATATCTGTCAGTGTTTTGGCAGCCAAATTCCCTCTCTTGCCTGTACAGCAGTAGATCACAACCTGTGCATCTTTATTGGGGATCTCTTTTTCGATCTTAAACTCCAAATACCCTCTGGTGATCGTTACCAGATTTAAATGAAATATTTCTCCATGTCCTACCTGGTCAGGCTCCCGAATATCAACGATATAAAGATTGTCTTCATCTTTTTTGATCAGTTTATAAAGTTCTTTTGCCTCTATCTGTTTTGAGTGTATCGAACTAATATAAGTTTTTGCATCTACTGTATCTTTTGCATTCACTATGACCATAGCAAAAGTAACAATCCATAAAATTTTTCTCATTCTGTTTCCTTGTATATTTTATTATCGTACCATGTAGACCATACCTGATATTCAAAGGACTTTATTATAGGTATTTCAATATATAAATCAGTTAAATAGTAAATATATTCATTCATTATATTTAGATTTATGGCAAATTCTGTTCAATCCCTGAAAACAGATCAGGAATATCTATCATTTTTTGCAATATTGCTGATAAGTCGCAATGCTTGGTTTATCTATGTTAAAATACCTTTAAAATAACAACTAAAGAGAATTATGCGACTTAAATCCATCTTTACCAACAGTTTTGGTATCCTCTTTTCACGTGTAACAGGTTTAGGACGTGATGTACTTATGGCTTCCGCACTGGGAGCTTCGGTATGGAGTGATATGTTCTTTGTTGCTTTTAAGTTACCCAATCTCTTTCGTCGTATCTTTGCAGAAGGTGCATTCACACAGGCTTTTATGCCCTCTTTCATCGCATCTAAACATAAAGGGGTTTTTGCTACGGCTGTATTTTTACGGTTCTTACTTTTTTTGATGGCATTTTCTTTACTCATCATGTTCTTTCCCGAACCCATTACCAAACTGTTGGCATGGGGGTGGGGAGAGGAGCTCATAGCAAATACTGCACCACTCACTGCCATAAACTTTTGGTACCTTGACCTTATCTTTATCGTGACTTTTTTGGCTACACTGCTGCAGTATAAAGAACATTTTGCAACCACTGCCATGTCTACAGCCCTGCTCAACATCTCTATGATAGGGGCACTTTATATTTATATGAAAGAGGACCCTGAAACTGTAGCGTATGCACTCAGTTTTGCTGTACTCACAGGAGGTACACTGCAAGTCATTGCACACCTTGTTACCATAAACAGATTTAAGCTGCATAAACTTCTTTTAGGCGGATGGAAGTATAGAAAACACAAAGATGTACAAGATGAGAAAAAACATTTCCAATCTCTTTTTTTCCCGGGTATATTGGGAAATTCCACCCCTCAGATCTCTGCTTTTATTGACACCCTCTTGGCTACATTTTTGATGACAGGTTCAGTCTCCTATCTTTTTTATGCAAATCGTGTCTTTCAACTCCCTCTTGCCATCATTGCCATTGCTACAGCTACAGTACTTTTCCCCTCTGTCTCCAAAGCACTTAAGAACGGTCAGGAAGATGCAGCTTATCAAAACCTGAACCAAGCCTTTTGGTTACTTGCATTCTTGCTGGGTGCTGCTATGGTCGGAGGTATCTTACTGGCAGAACCCATTGTCTGGCTGCTCTTTGAGAGAGGAAAATTTACACAGGTTCAGACACTGGAGACCGTAAATGTACTGCGCATGTATATGGTAGGACTTTTACCTTTTGGACTGGCGAAACTCTTTTCACTCTTTCTTTATGCTTCACACAGACACCTCAAAGCAGCAAAAATCGCCGTCTACTCTCTCATAGCAAGCGTAAGTTCTTCACTTATACTCATGCATCCTTTAGGTCCTTCCGGACTTGCTTTAGCCGGGAGTATCGGTGGATGGGTGCTCTTTATCTTTACAGTGAAAGAGGTAGGAACAGAGAAGTTTATGGAGATCATCAACTCCAAAAAATCATTCTATTTTATTGTAATGATGATCGTTTTTTCAGTGATCATCTATTTTCTCAATATCTGGATAGTTGAATTTATCAGATAATGACTTAAGATCCGACTATATTAGCATGAGTTGCCAAATCTTCACCATGAAACAGCTCTCCACGCATAAAAAACGGATCTCCTATATGTTCTTCCCCTTGTAATGTGTTATATACTTTTTCCATTTCTTTGATCGATTCAGGATATGCCTGTCTCCTCGTAAGTGTATAACCGATGATCTTACCTTCATCATTCAATTTTGGCTGCATATAGGTCAATGTCCAATAAAAAGATCCATCTCTGCAAAGGCTTTTTACATAACCGCGCCAAATCTTTTTTTGTGCAACGATCTGATCGCGTGCATGAAAAAGTCCCTCCGGCATATCAGGATGGCGATCGACAATATAAGGTAAGCCGATCAATGTCTTTTTGGAAAAACCTGATAACTCAATATACCGACGATTCGCATAGGTAATATAACCATCCTTGTCAATTTCGGTGATCAGTATACTGTTCTCATATATCTCTATCTCGTTGTCTATTGGTTTTGCCAATACAACTTTTTCTTTTGTATATCTATTCTCAAGTACTTTATCTATATTCTCCACGTTGATTCCTGCTATGAATTTTAACCCTGGTTATCTTGGAAAAAAACCGCAGCTCTCCGTTCTCAAATCACTGTCAGTTCGACTTTAGGGTACATCTCTAATGATTTTTAAAAAATTAAAAAATAAATTCCTAAAACTATACAAAAGGATTTATTTAGGATGATTTTAGCTATAATTTCAGCATTCTAAACAATAAAGGTCAAAACAGCATGCAGATCTACGACAGCGTACAAAAAATCAAAGTCCCTTTTGAACCCATACGTAAAGGTGAAGCGAGTATCTACGTCTGTGGTCCTACTGTCTATGATGATGCCCATCTGGGGCATGCAAGAAGTTCTCTGGCCTTTGACCTGCTCTCTCGTACACTCAAGGCTCTAGGCTACAAAGTTACACTGGCAAAGAACTTTACCGATATTGATGACAAGATCATCAAAAAAGTGGAAGAAAGCGGTAAATCTATGGAGGAGATCACCTCTTACTACATCAATAGATACTTTGAAGAGATGGAAGCCTTGGGAGTACAAAGAGCAGATATTGAACCTAAAGCCACTGAGTCGCTTCAGGCTATCGAAGCAATGATACAAAAACTCATCGACAAAGATGTAGCCTATATCATCTCAAACGGCGATGTCTATTTTGATACCGGCAAAGATGCACACTATGGAGAGATCTCACACCAGGTAGGTGATGATGAAGACAACCAAAGCCGTGTAGAACACACTTCAGAAAAAAGAAACCCTAAAGACTTTGCACTTTGGAAAGCATGTAAAGGAGAGGAAGACATCTGCTTTGATACGGCTTTTTCTTCAGGTCGTCCGGGATGGCACATAGAGTGTTCAGCCATGATAGAAAAATACTTTGAAGGTACAGAAAAGTACAGCATAGACATCCATGGTGGCGGGGCAGACCTGCTTTTCCCTCACCATGAAAATGAAGCTGCCCAAAGTCGCTGTGCTACAGGACATGAACTTGCCAAATACTGGATGCACAACGGTTTTGTACAGATCAACGGGGAGAAGATGAGTAAATCTCTGGGTAACAGTTTTTTTCTTAAAGATGCACTCAAAGTCTACGATGGTGAAGTGTTGCGTTACTACCTTAACTCTGTACATTATCGTAATGATTTCAACTTCAATGAAGAGGATCTGCTTACAGCCAAAAAGAGACTTGATAAACTCTATAGACTTAAAAAACGTGTAACTCCAGGAAAAGGTTCAAGTACAAATAAAGCATTTAAACAATCTCTCTTGAATGCTATGTCTGATGACCTTAATATTTCAATAGCACTCTCAGTCATAGATGAAATGATAGCTACAACCAATGAAAAATTTGATGCCAATCCTAAAGACAAAGCACTCAAAAAAGAGACTATTGCCAACATAGAGTTTATAGAGACTCTTCTCGGATTTGGAGGAAAAGAACCATTTTCCTACTTTCAGATCGGTGTAGATGAAGCACTCAAAGAGAAAATAGAAACACTACTGGAAGAACGTACCCAGGCAAAAAAAGCCAAAGACTTTACACGTTCTGATACTATTCGCGATGAACTCATTTCTATGGGTATAGCCATCATGGATACAGCTGATGGTACTGTCTGGGAAAAAGCCTAATCATGAAAAACCTTTTAAAACAGTATCTTCCTTATCTTATTGGCTATAAAAAACAGTTTTTCTTTGCTATTCTTGGAATGATAGCTGTTGCCATAGGGACTACGGGAACAGCACAACTCATTAAACCTGTACTCGATGATGTTTTTATCAACAAAGATAGAGAGATGCTTACACTCATGCCTTTCCTTTTAGTCGGCGTTTTTACCCTTAAAGGCACAGGAGCCTATATACAAACGTACTACACCTCATACATTGGTCAGGATGTAATCAGAAAGCTGCGGAATAAACTCGTATCGCATATTACTTACCTTGATATGGAATTTTTTAAAAAGACACATACCGGAGAGATACTTTCCAGAGTCACTAACGACATCAACCGTATACAAAATGTGGTATCGAACATCATACCTAATCTTATCAGAGAAAGTTTGACCATACTGGCCCTGACAGGGTATGTCATTTACGAGAATCCCAAACTTGCTTTATATTTTCTCATCATTATGCCATTAGCTATTTTCCCTCTCTCAAGACTTGCTAAAAAAATGCGTAAATATTCCAAACTTTCTCAGGAAAGTACAGCCGATATGACTTCCCGGCTCGGTGAGATCCTATCGAATATTGAAGTGATAAAATCCAACTCGTCACAAAACTATGAACAGCAGCGTTTCTCTATAGAAAACCAAAATGTCTTCAGGTTCATTATGAAACAGATAAGAACCAATGCCCTCACCTCTCCGATCATGGAGATACTGGGCTCTATAGCCATAGGTACAGTAATTTATATTGGAGGCAAAGAAGTCATAGACGGACATATGTCTGTAGGTGAATTCTTTGCTTTTGCTACTGCTCTTTTTATGCTCTATACTCCTATAAAACGGCTATCAGGATTATACAACCAAGCACAGGATGCCATTACAGCAAATACCCGTATGCATGAACTTCTGGCTATTCAGCCTAGTATTACATCCGGTACAAAAGAACTTACAGAGGAGATTGAAACTATTTCTTTAGAAAATGTTTCACTGAGCTATACGAATACACCTGCATTAAAAAACATCTCACTGGAAGCCAAAAAGGGAGAATCCATTGCACTGGTAGGTGACAGCGGTGCCGGCAAAAGTTCCCTGGTCAATTTACTGGTACGTTTTTATGACCCGAGTTCCGGGAAAATCCTTATCAACAACAGTGACACTAAAGACTTTACACTCGCCTCTTTACACCAAAGAATTTCATATGTCACACAACGTATTTATATTTTCAATGACAGCATTGCAGCCAATGTTGCCTATGGGGAAGAAATAGATGAGAAAAGAGTTATAGAGGCATTGCATAAAGCTTACGCTATGGAGTTTATAGAAAAACTGGAAGATGGTATTCATACTATATTGTCTGAAAGCGGAGACAACCTTTCAGGAGGCCAAAGACAACGTATCGCATTGGCACGTGCACTCTATAAGAACCCGGATATTCTCATTTTGGATGAAGCAACCTCTGCACTTGACAATAAAAGTGAAGCGCTTATACAACAAGCCCTGCAGGAACTTAAATCTGAAATGATTACCTTTACAGTGGCTCATAGACTCAGTACTATAGAAGATGCTGATACTATTTTGGTCTTTCAGGATGGGGAGATCATTTGTCGCGGATCACATGATGAATTGCTTCAACATTGTCCAACCTATCAGAAGCTATCAAAAAATATTTAACATCCATAGAGAGACCACTGTACAATGGTATGTTACAGAATAAGAAGTCTGCAACAGAAGAAATACTATACTAATATTTTAATTTTTTGGAGCAAAGAATGTTTAAAATAATCCTGTTTACTGCACTACTTTTCAGTTCACTTTCTGCTAACCAAAAAGAAGAGTTCACTTTTTTGGGTCTGAGTATATCAGGTAATGCCATTGACCTTGATTCAAATAACGAACAAATAAAATCCATAGGTTTACGCTACGGAAAACAAACTTTGGATTGGCGAACAATGTTTACCTATGACTATAGTAAGGAATACCAATCTTTTTCTGCCGAGATAGACAAAATAGTGCTGGATGAACTTTTTGGTACACCTAAAGTCAGACCTTATCTTGGAATCTCCGTCGGAACACTCAAATTGGATTATGATAGTCTCTTGGATACACATGGATATTATTATGGTATAAATACCGGATTTATCTTCTATGCCACTGACACTGTTGATGTAGATCTGGCTTATCATTATTACTCGGTACAGAAGATAGAATCCGTAGATAAAATACAGGGGATAACCCTCGGTATCCACTATTTTTATTGATTATTGTGATATAATCAGCCTATTATATTATGGAGTTACACTTTGTCACTTTTTTCTTATCAGAACCTCAAAAAAATACTTTTTAAACTGGATCCGGAAACTGCTCACACAATTGCTGGATTTGGCTTGCGAACTGCTTCACACTGTCCTGCCCTTTTACGCTATCTTGCAAAACAAAATTTTGTTACACATCCTATGCTCAAGCAAGAGATCTTTGGACGCACCTTTCAAAACCCTGTAGGTCTTGGTGCAGGCTTTGATAAAGATGGTCAATACATTACAGCAATGCCGACTATGGGCTTTGGCTTTACCGAGATAGGAACAGTCACACCTCGTCCACAGGATGGTAATCCTAAACCAAGACTTTTTAGACTTATCGAAGATAATTCTATACAAAATGCAATGGGGTTTAACAATAAAGGCAGCCATTACATGCTGCAACAACTTAAAAAACTTTACTTTTTTGACTACCCTATCGGTATTAATATCGGTAAGAACAAGATCACACCGGAAAGTGAAGCACTCAGTGACTATGAAACACTTTTCAAAGCATTTAAAGCATACGGTGATTACATTGTTATCAATATCTCTTCTCCCAATACACCGGGATTAAGAGACTTGCAAAATGAGAATTTCATCAACGCTGTCTTTGCATTGGCAAAAGAGATCACTTCTCAGCCTGTTCTACTTAAAATTGCTCCCGACATGGAGCCTGAAGATGCTGTAATGCTCTGCAAAACAGCTGTAGAAGCAGGAGCAGCCGGTATCATCGCAACCAATACCACTATAGATTACTCACTCACAGACAGTCCATCCAAAAAAGATTTTGGCGGTATAAGCGGTGCATTGCTTACAGAAAAATCCTATCAACTCTTTAAAGCTATCGGTCAAGAGCTTTATGGTAAAACACTGCTTATCTCAGTAGGTGGTATAGACTCTGCAGAAGAGGCATACAAACGCATCAAAGCCGGTGCTTCGTTGGTACAAGTCTACAGTATGCTTATCTATAAAGGACCTGCACTGATCAAAGAGATCAACGAAGGACTTATCACCCTGTTAAAGAAGGATGGATATAATCATATTTCAGAAGCCATCGGGGCAGACTATAAATAATGACGAGTAAGGAATGACGAGTAAGGAATGAAGAATGAGGAATTATGGTATGCTTTTCTTTGAAAAGCTTTTGTTTAATCTAAAAAAAAGAAGCATTGCAGAGCAATGCAAACCGGCACTCATCACTCATCACTCATCACTCATCACTAAAATAGCACTTGTACTATTTTTATCATCAGGAGTATTAATGGCTAATTCATTGCCAAAACATTTTACAAAAACATTAGACAATGGTATGCAGATCGTTGTTATCCCTATGGATAACAATTCAGGTGTCATCACTACAGATATTTACTATAAAGTAGGCAGCAGAAATGAAGTAATGGGGAAAAGTGGTATGGCACATATGCTTGAACACTTAAGTTTCAAGTCTACCAAGAAACTCAAAGAAGGTGAATTTGATACTATTGTAAAAGCGCAAGGCGGTGTAAATAATGCTTCAACAGGATTTGACAAAACACACTACTACATTAAAACAGCAAGTAAAAACCTTGGACTGAGTCTTGACCTTTTTTCTGAACTGATGCATAATCTAAAACTCACAGATGAAGAGTTCCAAAAAGAGCGTGATGTTGTTGCTGAAGAGAGACGCTTACGTACAGACAATAACCCTATGGGTTACCTTTACTTTCGTATCTTCAACACACATTTTACATACCACCCTTACCACTGGCTTCCTATAGGTTTCATGCAAGATATCCTCTCATGGAAGATAGAAGATATCAGAGATTTTTATCATCGTTACTACCAACCGAACAATGCTATCCTTGTTGTTGCGGGAGACATTAAGCCTGAAGAAGTATTTACAGAAGCACAAAAGTATTTCGGAAACATTAAAAATGAGCATAAAATTCCAAAGGTGACAGCTGTAGAGCCTAAAGTGGATGGAACAAAAAGGGCCATTTTGCATAAAGAGAGTAATCAGGTCGATACGATAGCCATCACATACTCTATCCCTAACTATGAACACGAGGATCAAATAGTACTCTCTGCTATCAGTCATATTTTAAGTTCAGGTAAAAGCAGCCGACTTGAAAAAAAACTGGTACACGAAAAACAACTCGTTAATCAAATCTATGGTTATAACATGGAAATGAAAGACCCCGGGGTTTTCCTTATCATGGCACTTTGCTCTCCGGGAGTAGAACCTGAAACTGTAGAAAAAGAGGTACTCTCTGAACTGGAAAAACTTAAAAGTGGTGATGTTACACAAGCTGAACTTGACAAAGTCAAGATCAATACAAAAGCAGAGTTTATCTACTCTTTGGAGAGTTCAAGTTCTCTTGCAGAACTCTACGGAGACTACTATGTAAAAGGAAATATCCAACCTTTACTTGAATATGAAGAGAAATTAGATAAAATTACGCTCAAAGATATTAGCGATGTAGCTAAAAAATATTTTGATCACAACTATTCAACCACTGTGATACTGAAAAAGACCAAGTAATAGGAAGATGTAAATGAGTAACTACATTACAGGTGCAACCACTGCACTTATCACACCATTTAAAAATGGTACATTAGATGAACCGACTTTTGCAAAACTCATACAAAGACAAATCGATAACGGTATCGATGCAGTCTGTCCCGTAGGGACAACAGGAGAAAGTGCAACGTTAAGCCATGATGAACATAAAAGATGCATTGAGATCGCTGTAGAAGTTTGTAAAGGTACACAAACCAAAGTACTTGCAGGTGCAGGAAGCAATGCTACACATGAAGCTATAGATATCGCAAAACATGCTGAATCTTGTGGTGTCGATGCCCTCTTCTCTGTAAGTCCTTACTACAACAAACCAAGCCAGGAAGGACTGTACCAACACTATAAAGCTATCGCTTCTGCAGTAAAAGTCCCTTTTATGCTTTACAATGTTCCCGGAAGGACAGGTGTAGACATTTTAGCGGATACGGTCAAAAGACTTTTTGATGATGTAGAAAATATTATGGGTATTAAAGAGGCAACCGGTTCTATAGAAAGGACTGTTGAACTTTTGGCTAAAATACCTGACTTGTATGTATTTTCAGGTGATGATGTTATTGACTTCCCTATCTTGGCAAGCGGAGGAAAAGGAATCACTTCTGTCACTTCCAACCTACTGCCAGATATGAAAAGTGAATTAGCACATGCTGCACTCAAAGGTGACTTTAAAACTTCAAAAGCCATTAACGATGAACTTTTTGCCATTAACAAAGTACTTTTCTGTGAAAGTAACCCTATCCCTATCAAAGCTGCCATGTATATAGCAGGACTTATTGATACATTGGAATATAGATTGCCTCTTGTACCGCCAAGCAGTGAGAATATGAAAAAGATCGAAGAAGTGATGAAAAAATACAAAATAGTAGGAGTATAAGATGTCAAACATGAAAGGCAAAACACTTGTTATAACAGGTGCGACCAAAGGAATCGGTAAAGCTGTTGCTGAAAAGTTTGCTAAAAATGGTGTCAATGTTGCTTTTACATACAATTCCAATAAAGAAGCTGCAGATGAAATTGCTGCAGATCTAACCGAAAAATATGGTATAAAAGCTAAAGCATATCCTCTTAACATTTTGGAACTTGATGAGTTCAAACCTCTTTTTGAAGCCATTGATCAGGATTTTGACCGAGTGGATTTCTTTGTTTCCAATGCCATGATATATGGTCGTCCTGTAGTAGGCGGTTACGGTAAATTCATGCGTCTTAAACCTAAAAAAGGTTTAACAAATATCTACACTGCAACCGTTGGTGCTTTTGTATGTGGTTCACAGGAAGCAGCAAAACGTATGGAAAAAGTAGGTGGAGGAGCCATTGTTACACTAAGTTCAACAGGTAACCTCATTTACATCGAAAACTATGCCGGTCATGGTACGAACAAAGCGGCAGTAGAAGCTATGAGCCGCTATGCAGCCGTAGAGCTGGGTGAGATGGGCATACGTGTCAATGCAGTCTCCGGTGGGCCTATCGATACAGATGCACTGAAGGCCTTTACAAACTATGAAGAGGTAAAAGCTGAAACAATTAAACGTTCAGCACTGAACAGAATGGGCAGCCCTGACGATCTTGCAGGTTCAGTCTACTTCTTATGTACCGATGAAGCAAGCTGGATCACTGGTCAGACTTTAGTAGTGGACGGCGGAACCACTTTTAGATAGAAACTGTAGGGTTGGCTTTAGCCGACCAAACGACATTATGCGATATTAGGTGGTCGGCTAAAGCCAACCCTACCATGCACAATCAAGAGGATAAAAGATGCAAAAATCACAAATATTTAACATTCCGAATATTTTAGCATTTATCCGCCTTCTTCTCGCTCCTGTGATGTTCCTGTTCTTGGTAAATCAAGATGCATCTATATTTGAAGGTATACATAAGTCATGGCTCAACTACTTTGCAGCCTTTATTTTTGTACTTGCCTCTGCTACAGATTTTTTTGACGGGTATATCGCAAGAACCTTCAATCAAGTAACCGTACTGGGTTCAATACTTGACCCTCTAGCAGATAAAATGCTGACACTTGCAGGTTTTCTAGGTCTCATGATGCTGGGTAGTGCTTCTCCCTGGGCAATCTTCCTTATTATTACCCGTGAACTTTTCATTACAGGACTGCGTGTTTCAGCGGTAAGCCAAGGCTTGGATATCGCAGCATCCTGGATGGGAAAAGTCAAAACAGTTGTACAGATGGTAGCCATAGGTTTTCTACTTATGGAGTGGCCTGCCGGAGAGATACTTTTATGGACAGCTGTTGTTCTTACCCTTTATTCCGGTTATGAATATGTAAGAGACTTCTTCAAAAATACTCCCATACAGTAAAAAAGTTCAATTGCTTAAAAATTAACCATTTATTCATTTATTTTTTGTTAACTATTATGATAATATTTCCCTATTCAATTTAAAACAAGGGATAAACATGAAATTCACAAAATTAAGTTTAGTAGCAGCATTGGCTGTAAGTTCTGCATTTGCAGGCGGGGACATCGCTCCGGTAGAGCCAGTAGTAGAAACACCAGTTGTTGAAGCAGCATGTAACAGTAATACAACGATCAATGGAAAAGCACAGCTTTATTACTACACAGATGATACAGTAGGTCTTTTTGATAATGCAAGTAGCGCTCTTGGTGCAGCTGTAACTTTGGATGTATCACATAAGATCATGGATGGTATCACAGCAAACTTCACTGCAGTTGGGTTTACAAACCTTATCGATGACAACTACATGGAAGGTACAATAGAAACTGATGGTTTCTTCAATGTTGCCAACATTACAGCAACTTTTGCTGACACTACATTGGTAACTGGACGTCAATTACTTGATACACCAATGTTGGGTGGTTTTGACTGGTTATTGGCTCCGGGAAGTTTTGAAGCCTATACATTAGTAAACAAATCTATCTCAAATCTTACTGTAGTGGCTTCTTATGTTGCTAAATGGAGACCTAACAACAGTGGTTACCAATTTATAGATTTAACTGATATCGGTGATGGAAACAACTGGACACTTGGTGCAGCCTACAGTGATGCCTTTGATGCAAGTGTTTGGTACTATAATGTAGATGCCGGAAACTATACTCAAGTATATGCTGATGCCGGTACAGAGCTCTCTGGTGTAAAACTTGCTGCTCAATTTGTCAATACAGATTATGACACAGCTGCTGACTCTACAGTATTTGGTCTTAAAGCTTCTGGATCAGTTGCGGGCTTCGATCTACTAGCAGCATATAACAATATTGCAGACAATGTAGCTGGATATGTCGGAAGAGATACACTCTATGCAAGTTCTTGGAACACGTTTACTTCAAATTCAGTGGGTAACGCATTTAAATTTGAAGCAGCAAAAGAGTTTGGTGGTGTTTCTGCAACAGCTAGTTATGCTTACTATGAATATGATCAAGTGAATGACGAAGGTCATGAGATCGATGTTATCTTGGCATATGGAATTACAAATTGTATTTCTGTAGATGCTATCTATTCTAACACTGACTACGGTATAGGTGATGACACTAATGCCCTTGAATTGATTGCTACATACAAATTTTAATCTAAACGTATAATCTCCCGAACTTTTGAATACATCACTCTCCTCTTAGGGGAGTGTTTGGGAATTATTTTCTTCTTAATTTTATTCCATATATTTCCATAAAAACAGTGTCAAAAGACATTTCAATATAAAATAGAAGTATTTATTGATAATGAATGTCAATTTAACATGGTTTAAGAATAAAAAGAGTAAATTACTCCTAAAGAAAACCAAATGATAATTATTTTCATTTTACTTCTAAATAAATATAAGGATACATAATCTATGAAACCGATTATAGTTGCACTTGCAGGTCAACCTAATGTAGGGAAATCTTCACTGATTAATGCTATCTCCAATGCCAAGCTTAAAGTAGGAAACTTCTCTGGTGTAACGGTTGATAAAACAGAAGTAGTCTTTAACATCTGTGATGAAGTAGCTTGTAAGGATTATGAAGTACATATCATAGACCTGCCTGGTGCTTACTCACTTACAGAATATACCATTGAAGAAAAGGTTACCAAAAGTTTTTTACAGAGTGATGAGTATGATATCATCGTGAATGTTGTGGACTCCACCAATTTGCAAAGAAATCTACTCTTTACTACACAACTTCTGGAAACAGGTAAAAAAGTCGTTGTTGCACTCAATATGAGTGATGAGGCAAAAAAAGAGGGTATTGAGATAGATGAGAAACAACTTTCTGCTATCTTGGGTGTACCATGTATCAAAACCTCAGCTGCCACTAAAGAGGGAATAGATGCACTTAAAGAAGCTATTATTGAAGTGTTTGAAAAAGAAGAAACTTCTTCTAAAGTAGTTTATTCTGATCCTATTGAAGAAGAGATAGCCCATATTGTCAGCTTCATGAAAGAAAAAAACTACAAAAGTACACTTCCTTACCGTCATCTTGCAGTAAAACTTTTACAAGAAGATGAAGATGTATATAAAAAGATGCATGATGAACCGATCTGGATAGAGTTACTTCCTATCGTAAGAGAAGCTCTCAATCACATTTATGTACACAATGGCACAAAAGATCTGGAACAGATTTTTGCAGATGAACACTTTGCGTTTGCTAAAGGTGCAAAAATGGAAGTCATATCTGTAAAATCAATGAGAGCTAAAAACCTTACACAAAAGATAGATAACCTACTCATCAATAAAATACTTGGTATTCCCCTTTTCCTTTTCTTTATGTGGGGACTTTTCCAGCTTACTTTTGAAGTAGGGTCCATCCCTGTGGACTACATTGATGCAGCCTTTGGATGGCTTGGTGATCAGGCTAAAACTATCCTTGGTGATGGCGAATTAGGCTCTTTAGTAGCAGATGGAATGATAGGCGGTGTAGGTGCTGTCATCATGTTCTTACCCAATATTGTTATCCTTTTTATTGGTATCGCTTTGCTGGAGACTACAGGATACATGAGTCGTGTGGCATTTTTACTTGATGGGTTCTTCCATAAATTTGGGCTTCACGGGAAAAGTTTTATCCCGCTTGTCACAGGATTCGGGTGTTCAGTACCAGCCTACATGGCAGCAAGAACCCTTAAAAATGAGAAAGACAGACTCATCACCCTCTTTATCATAGGATTTATGAGTTGCGGTGCAAGATTGCCTATTTATGTACTTTTTGCAGGGGCTTTCTTTGGTCAGGAGCAAGCAGGGAACATTCTGTTCATCATTTACATCTCTGGAGCTATATTAGGTCTTTTGATGGCAAAGGCACTGAAAATGTTTGTCTTTAAAGGGGAGGATGAGCCATTTGTCATGGAGATGCCGAAATACCGTCTGCCTTCACTAAAACTCATTTGGCATACTGTATATGGTCAGGCTAAATCTTACCTCAAAAAAGCAGGTACCTTTATCTTGGCAGCTTCTGTACTTGTCTGGTTTGCAAGCAACTATCCAAAGAACCATGATCTTGAAGCTCAGTATGAAACAAAGATAGAACAAGCTTTAAATGACAATGCAAAAAGCCAGTTGAACAACGAACTCTCTCTTGCCTTACTTGAACAGAGTTACTTGGGAAAAATAGGACATGCATCAGAGCCATTCTTCGCTCCACTGGGATTTGACTGGCGTATGTCTGTAGCACTTGAAACCGGACTGGCAGCAAAAGAAGTAGTAGTTTCAACTCTGGGAGTACTGTACGCCTTAGGGGATGAAGTGGATGAAGGGAATGAAGGTCTAATAGCACAGATCAAAGAGAACATTCCATTTGCTTCTGCTATTGCATTTATCGTATTTGTGATGATCTATCTTCCTTGTCTGGCAGCTTCTATGGTCTTTACCAGAGAGGCCGGAGGCTGGAAATACCTGGTCTATCTATTTGTTATGACCTCTGCTACGGCATGGACATTAAGCTTTATAGCATACAGAGTAACATTAATGATAACAGGAGGATAACCATATGAAACTAAGTGAATTAACAAAAGGCGATAAAGCAGTGATCATTAAGATCAATGCAGATAAAGCACTAAGAGACCGTTTCAGCTCTTTTGGTGTAATGCGAGGAGAAGAGCTTCTTGTTAAAGGCTGTTCTCTTGCTAAACAAACAATGGAGATAGAAGTTGGTTCCACCCTCATTGCAGTTAGAGCAAATGAAGCAGACAAGATAGAAGTAAAGAAAATAGAGTCGTAAAGACAAGGCATTGCCTTGTCTTTTAAATCATTAATCAAGGAAATAAAAATGAGCACATTGCAGAGAAGTATCATTCTTTTAATGATAATGACTATTGGTATCTATGCAAACAATTTAAGTAATGCCTTTGAAAATGCAAATTATGAGGGTGCCGTAAAAATCGGATATCAAAATAACCGGATAGGTGAAAATACTGATGATGAACTTGCTGTAGGATTAAAACTTCATATGGAAACAGCATCTTATCACGGTTTTCAGTTTGGGGCAACACTTTTTACCTCTCAAGGTAATGGTAAAAAAGGTTTTGAAGGTATTCCTTTTTTTGATGAGAATAATGAGAACTACACTACTCTGGCAGAAGCCTACCTCAAAGGAACCTATAGCAATACAACGTTCATTATAGGACGACAACCATTGGAAACACCATTTGCTGACAGTGATGATGTAGGTATGGTACCCAATACCTTTGAAGCTTTCACTCTCATCAACAAAGATATACCCGATACAACCCTGTTTTTCTCTCAAGTCCAAAAATGGTCTGGCGTAGATAGTGACGCACCAAGCAGTTTTATCAAACTCAATGGAAATGATGGCGTACAGATTTTGGGACTTACCTATGAAGGAGTTAAAAACACTACATTTTCAGGGTGGTTTTACAATATCAATAATGTTGCAAAATTAACCTACATGGAAGTAAATTATGAGGCAGAAACAGATAGCCTTACCTATGGTCTTACTGCTCAATATGCTTTACAAGACTATGATGATGCTACAAGATCAACTATCTATGGGGTCAGCGGCTCTCTCGGTTTGAAAAGTACAGGATTAACAGCATCTATTGCCTACAATAAAACAGATGGCAGAGCAGCAGAAAACTTTTTCGGTGGTGGACCTTTTGTAAGCAATGCAGAACACCATACCCTGTCAGAAGCAGGACATGATGGAGACGACATACTTTATACACTGGAGTGGGATGCTTCTGTAATTGGATTAGAGGGGCTTGTTTTAACTGCAAATGCAGATGTACATAGCAATGGTACAAAGGATGATGCAAATGAATATGACCTCATCGCAACATATAAATATAACGACAGTTTAAATTTTTCTGCGATCTATAGCGACATAGACGATAGAGAAGATTCATTTAAAAACTTAAGGGTCTTTGCAAATTATATATTTTAAGCTATAACAACACTTCAATCCATAATAAATAAAAAATAGAATATACTTTCAAAAAAACAGGAGAAATTTGTGAGACAGCTAAAACAACACATCATACGTTTTCTCCTCTTTTTCTACCTGTTCTCTTCCTATCTGGGAGCAACGCATATCCATCATGATGCACTTGAGTCTCATGCTAATTGTAAAGTATGTGTGGTCGTTAAAAATCTTCATAGTGGAGATATGCCTGAGCCTGGCATTCTACCTGCAGTTTGGAATACTGTTTTTGAACAGATCATATTTTATGAAACTATTCTCTACTTTACCATTGCAAAAGGTTTTAACGCACAAGCACCTCCTTTTTTCTTCTGGAACAGATAAAACAAAAACATCAACTTCATTAAACTCTCTGATGAGCTTCACATCATCTTGAACTTACATCCCAAGGATATTTACAGTATCCACTATAGGGATTTCTGAATGCCCGAAGGAAATGCCCTTGGGGTATAAATTTAGAATAAGACAGATGATAAATTTGTAAAATAATCAGAGGGTTCCATTATTTTAATTATTTTAGGAGAAAAGACCCATGACAAAAAAAATGATCTTCTTGTCGCTGGCTGCTTCTGCAACACTTTTTGCACAAAGCGACCTGGCACAACTCAAAGCACAATTAGCCAAACAGATACACGCAACACAAGCCTTGCAAAAACGCGTGGAAGAACTTGAAAAAAAACAGATAGAGACAGTTGCAAACACTAATAAAACCACACAAGCACCTTCTGCAACATTTGATCAAAAATCATTTCTGCCTGACATTGCATTGATCCTGGACGGTTCAGCTGTCGGAAGAAATATAGACAATAGCACATATGAAACCTATCATATACCGGGATTTAGCGAATACGATCCCAACGAAGAGAGCGAGATCCCTTTTAACAGAAACCGTGGATTTAACTTTAACTATGCGGAACTTGCCCTGCATTCGACCGTAGGTCCTTATTTTGATGCAGATGCCATTTTCCATCTGAGTCCAGATGAATTCGAGATAGAAGAGGCATACATAACTTCCCGAACATTCCCTTACGGTCTTCGTGCCAAAATCGGAAAATTCAGAAGTGAATTTGGCCGTATCAATGCGATCCATCAACATGCATGGAAGTTTACATCAAAACCGCTTGTTTACGAAGCACTCCTCGGCGGAGAGGGGATCAACGATGCAGGTGTACAGCTCCAATGGGTACTCCCTACCGATACCTATATGATGGCTGGACTTGAAGCTTTACAAGGCAGCAACGATGTCAGTTTTGGAGATACAGAAAAAAACAACCTCTATATAGGCTACCTCAAAGGAAGTATGGACATCACCGATACTACAATCCTATTAGCAGGTACTTCCATCGCACACGGTAAAAACGAAGATGGGCACGACACGAACCTATATGGCACTGACCTGACCATAAAAACTGCTCTGGACAGCTACAGCAATCTTTTATGGCAATCTGAACTACTCTATCGTGATAAAAAAACAGAGAACGGTACAGAAAAACAGGCAGGATACTACACGCAACTGGTCTATCAATATGATCAAAACTGGAAGACAGGTATTCGGTATGACAGTCTATTTAAAAATATCTCCGATCAACCTGACGACCTTGACCGATATACGGCTATGGTAGAGTATAAACCCTTTGAATTTACAAAATTCAGACTACAGTACACATACGATAGATCGAAAGCCTTCGGTAGCAATGATGAGCGCAAAAATCTTTCTGAGATCCTCTTGGGATTTACTGTTGAAACAGGCGCACACGGCGCACATGCATTTTAGGAGTACAACATGAAAAAAACATTCTCTATCTTTATATTATTATCGGCTATGGCATTTGCGCAGTTCAATGTTGTCGCAAGTTATCCTTACCTGGGAAAGATCGTGCAAGCTGTCGGGGGAGACAATGTCAAAGTCAAAGTGTTGGCTTCGCCTAAATTTGATCCACATTTCATCATCCCCAAACCTTCACTCATTCCTGCCATTGCACGGGCTGATATGCTCGTAGCCAATGGGGCAGGACTGGAAATAGGCTGGTTACCCCCCTTACTTAAAAGTGCGAATAACCCTAAAGTACGCATAGGCACAGAAGGATTTGTAGATGCCAGCCATGCCATCGCACTGATAGATAAACCAACTGCTGTTTCCCGTGCCTATGGGGATGTCCATCCAGAGGGCAATCCTCACTTCGACACCGATCCACACAACATCATTCCTATTGCAAAATATCTGACACAGAAACTCTCACGTTTAGATGCGGCTCACAAGGCAGCATATCAGCATAACCTTAGCCAATTCATCAGCAGATGGCATGCATTTCTCAACACATTTGACAGACAGATGAAAGCATGCAAAGGCAAACAAGTCATACAATACCATGAACTTTACAACTATCTGCTAAAACGCTATGATATACATGCTGTAGCCACCATCGAACCGCTTCCGGGGATCGCACCCAGTTCAAAACATACCCTCGCATTGATACAGAAAATGCAAAAAGAAAAGATCAAAACTATTTTGCAAGATCCGTATCATGAGAAAAAAACGGCACGGTTCATTGCCTCTAAAACAGGTGCGAAGGTTGTTGTCATTCCTCATGATGTAGGCAGTATCAACGACACAGAGACTTTGGAAGCACTTTATGAAACCATAGCCAAACGACTATGTCACTAATTACTCTTTTATGGCCGGCATTCACCTTGGCGATACTGCTGGTATTCATTCATACGATTTTTGGGCTGGAGATCATCAAACGAGGGGTGATATTCACCGATCTTGCCATTGGTCAATTCGCTGCTATTGGTGTAGCAGTGAGTCTGTTGTTTTTTGAGGGAGGGTATACCTTCCTTTTAACATTGCTCTTTGCACTTATTGGGGCTTTGCTTATCTCTGCAGCTACATATCGTGTAAAACATATTGAAGCATTTATTGGTATGCTGTATGCATTGGGGGCGAGTAGCATTATTGTGCTACTTTCCAATACCACACAAGGAACAGAACTCTTTAATAAGCTTCAAGCAACAGATATACTTTTTACGATAGCAACCGACCTATGGGAACCATTGATTCTTTATAGTGGTATTGCTATGCTCTTCTTTCTTTTTCACCATAAGCTATCAGGGATAGCCAAGGAGATGTTTTTCTTTGGACTTTTAGCTTTGACAGTGACATCATCTGTACAACTTGCAGGGGTATTGGTGGTTTTTGTACTTTTAATTGTCCCCTCATTTTTATCTTTGATTCAGACAAAATTTATAAAATTACCTTTCGCATGGATAGTTGGTTCATTGATCATTATCATATCGATGATACTCTCTTATTTTTTTGACTTGCCTACAGGATATACTATCGTGTTCATTGCTTCTCTCATAGGTGTTTTGAGTGCTTTAGTGTTTAGTGCCTAAAAGACTATTAACGTCTTTCAGGCATCTTTTATATTGTACTTTTTACATAGTGCAAAAAAGTATACTTTTTCCCCTGAAAACTTCCTTTCTTCAGTTTCTCGGTTGCAACATATCTATATACCAGGGTCATTTAAATGCTCTGCTATCTATAGCGATATTGATAATAGAGATGAATCAGTTCAAAATCTAAGAGTCTTTCCAAATTATACATTTTAAGCTATAATGAAACAAATGAAAAAAGGTAGAGTATTGAAATTAAAAATAATAAAGCTTTTATTATTACTGTCACTGTTTTTTAATATTACACATGCCTCTATCATTGCTATGGAAAATGAGTGTCATCATGATACACTTACAGAGTATGTGATGGAGAAAAATATTGCTGATGAGTGTGGTGACTTATGCGACATGCATCACCTCTTTCATTTTATGGCTATCCTTAATACACCAAACATAGACTTTGATACTTTAACACATAACGAACAACCAACACAAGAGATGCTTCTCTACCACCCTCCTTTTAAAGAGACTACTATAAAACCTCCTATTGTTTAACATTTTCAATACACCATAGTTCTCTAAAGGAACTATATAAAAATATTTGGAAGTGGAGACTTTAGTCCCACCAAAAGTTTATTTGCTCAAAAAAATTTATTCCTTTGTTAATTATGCTTCTTTTGGCGTAAATATATACACTGCATATAGATTCTAAGTGGGACTGAAGTCTCCACTTCAAGAAGCAATAGATTTTTGTACACTCTCGAATGAAAACAACAATATACATATAGGAAATAGACCATGACAAGAATTATAAATATTAAAATACAATGCAGCGAATCACTAAATGATTTGTGTGAAATTCAGTACAGTGAGGCACTAAATGCCGAATCTTAAAAAAACTATCATGCTTTTTTTTACTTTTTCTCTCACTCTTTTTGGAATGAGTTATACAAAGTTTAAGAAACATACACTTAAACACTCAAAGATACTACAAAGTCAAGCCCTCTCACTTCAAACCACTGAACAAGAGAATAATATACTTTTAAGAACCGAAAACCCTGCACTTAACCTTGAAGTAGGGAAATATGATCCCGATTTCTCCTCTTCCAGATATGGATACAGTGTCAGTGTATCACAAACTGTCCGTACTGAAAATTATTTAGATGGGCTTAGAGATAAAGCCTATGCTTCTACCCTGCTTCGTAAAGCTTACGTAGCCCAGGGAAAAGCGGGATACATTAAAACACTTGAAGAACTCTATACGGAGTATGTCTATCAAAGTAAGCTTCTCTCATTGCTCCAACAAGAGTACAAACTCTCAAACAGAGTTACTCTTATGGTAAAAGAACGCTATGAAAATGGGTCAGAGAACAAAGTAGCATACTTGCAAGCCAAAACGGAAACACTGACACTTAAAACACAGATGCACACTACCAGACAGCAAGCAGGAACACTTTACTATCAACTCTTAGCGATAGCAGGATTTAACAAAAAGGTCTCTTTAGAAAAAAAGTTTATCTACTCTGTTTCTCATAAGACAAAAAAGTCATCTAAGTTAAGTCCAAAACAGAAAATATTATTGGCCAAAGAGAAACTCTATACAAGCGGAATACGTATGAGTGAAAGTCGCTTTAACAGCTATGAGATTTCTGCCGGTATAGAAAAAGAACCTGACCAGTCTATCTTGAGATTAGGTGTTTCTCTCCCCTTGCCTGTACGACACAACAAAGAAGAAGAGAAGACCTTAGCTAAGTTAAAAATGCAACAGTTAAAGCTAGATAACGCACAGCTCTCTCTTGATCTGAAATCACAAAAACAAATGCTGAAAGCTTCTATAAAAGAACTCTCTGCACAATACCACTCGCTAAAAGTACTTCAAAAAGAACAACAAACACTGAGCGCACTGCTCAAAGAAGGGTATCAAATAGCTCAAGGCTCACTTTTTGAACTGATGAATGCAAAAAGCAGACTCATACAAACACGGAAATCACTGCTTCAGACACAAAAAAAGATTAACAATCAAAAAATACAATTACGTTTTTTACAAGGACAATACAATGACTAAATACTTACTATTGCTATTACCACTATTGGGTTTGGCAAATCAAATCACAGTGGAACATGCACAGATGAGACCTTTAGGGAAAATCATACAAACCAATGCTGAAATTACCCAACTCTCTGATCAGAAACAAGAAATCGTCTCCAGACTTTCCGGACATGTGGAAGCCTATTTTGTGAAAGCTGGAGAAAAAGTAAAATCGGGTGATAAAGTCGTACTTATTGAGTCTATAAAACTCTCTAAGATGAGTGCCACATATATAGCACTTTTGCAGCAAGTAAAAGCAGCAAAAGAACAGTTGAGCACAACTAGAAAGCTCTATAAAAAGAGACTAACTTCGAAAAATGATCTGAGTAACTCTATTATAGCGCTGGAAGAGATACGTTCTAAACAAAATGCTTTAGCTTCACAATTGGAATCATTGGGTATTACACCATCAAAACTCACTAAAGCAACAGATCAGTTTATACTCTATGCACATGCCGATGGTGTAGTGGGTAGAATATTGGTTCCACTTCACAGTAATGTAGATGCGAAAACATCTTTAATGACATTGGTCAGTCAAAGTGGATACTATGCTATCGCTTATCTTGGGGTAGATGATGCCATGAAAGTATCAGCTCAGACCAAAGGATGGTTAAGTGTTGCAAAAAAACAGTATCCATGCCATTTTGTACAACTACTGCCACACATAGACAAAGAGACACAACGTGCAAAAGTACTGTTTCAGATAGAAAAAAGTCCTGAAAATCTCCTACTTGGTGCCTATACACAAATAGAAATTTCACTAGCGCCTTATCGTAATGTCATGATGGTTAAAAAGAGTGCTTTGACACTTTTTCAAGGTGAATGGGTAGTATTTGTTGAAGAGCATCATGATGAAGAAAGACATGATGAAGAAAGACATGATGAAGAAGGTCATGATGAACATGAAGAGCTTCCATATACCCCAAAAGTCGTCAAAATCATCGCATATACCGGTGACTATGTAGCTGTAGAGGGGATTAATGCAGATGAAGAGTACGTCAGTGAAGGTGTATATTTTGTCAAGTCTATGATGCTGAAATCTTCACTTGGCGAACATGGTCACTAGGAGCATACTATGAAACGATTTTTTGAAATACTTATACAGTATAAATTTCTCATGCTCGCACTCTTTATCGCTATTTCCGGATTTGGATATAAAGCGTATCAAGATATACCTGTAGATGCTTTTCCGGATATTACACCTAAACAGGTAGTGATCTATACTGAAAGTCCCGGAAACTCAGCTGAAGACATTGAGAAACTCATCACTTATCCTATAGAGGCAGCCATGTCCGGCTTGCCGGGTGTGAAGATGATACTCTCAAACTCTATCTTCGGGCTCTCTTACGTTTCTATCTTTTTTGAAGATGAGTACGATACCTATTTGTTACGTCAGTTAGTAACAGAACGGCTCAATACGGTAGACATCCCTCAAGGCTGGGGAACACCGGTCATGGGTCCAAATACGACAGGTCTAGGCCAAGTGCTTTGGTATGCACTTAAAGATAGTAATAAAAAGCACACAGTAAGCCAACTGCGTCAAATACAAGAGTATGTTGTAGCACCCCTGCTTAAATCTGTAGATGGTGTAGAAGAAGTTATTTCCTGGGGTGGCTTTGAAAAGCAATATGAAGTACTTATAGATCCCAAACGTTTACAGTCTGTAGATGTCACGTACAATGAAGTCATAGAAGCGCTGGAAAAAAGTAACCAGTCCGTAGGTGGCCAATACCTGGAATTCAACAAAGAACAATACCTTATACGGGGTGCAGGCCTTTATGGAACAATGGATGACATACGTAATACAATTATACGAACCAAAGAAGCAAAAGCAGTCACAATCAATGATGTTGCTACAGTACAAGAGGGCAAAGCACCTCGTTTTGGCGCAGTAAGTGTAGATGGTAAAGAGAGAGTCTTCGGTATGGTACTCCAACGTTCTGGTACCAATGCAGCCAAAGTGGTAGAACTCATAAAGGCTAAGATGCCTTTGGTGAATGCAGCACTTCCCGGAGGTGTAAGTTTAGAGGTGATTTACGATAGAACAGAAATTACACATAAAGCAGTAAGTACGATGACAAATGCACTTTTGACAGGTTCTGTACTTGTTGCGATTATTTTGTTTCTCTTTTTGTTTGAGTTACGCTCAGCATTTATTGTGATCATTTCACTGCCTATCTCACTACTCATCGCATTTTTAATGATGCAAGAGTATGGTATATCTGCAAACCTTATGAGTTTAAGTGGTCTTGCCATCGCCATAGGGATGATAGTCGATGGTACTATCGTAGTAGTGGAAAATAGTTTCAGGCTTTTACATGATAATCCTAATATGTCTAGAGCTGAAGTGATTGCCAAAGCAACGGCTGAAGTAGCAAAACCAGTACTTTTTGCCCTACTTATCATCACAACCGTATTCATCCCATTATTAAGTTTAGAAGGACTTGCAGGAAAACTCTATACTCCTATGGCACTTGACATTGTTTTTGTTATGTTGGGTTCACTTGCAGTAGCACTGTTGTTGGTACCTGTACTCTCCTATATGATGCTAAAACAGGGAAAACATGCAAATAGTCCCTTGATGACAGCCATTAAATCATTTTATACACCTATGCTAGTCTTCTGCTTGCATCATGCAAAAAAAATAGTGACTATTACTTTTTTACTCTTTTTTGTATTGGCAGGATTACTCTCCCAACAAGGACGGGAATTTATGCCAGAGCTCAATGAAGAGACGATCATGTACAGAGTGATTGCCATCCCAGGGACCGCTCTCACACAAAGTGTTGACAATGCACAAGCCATCGAGAAATTTATACTTGAGACCTATCCAAATGAAGTACTTTCCGTACTAAGTATGATAGGAAGAAGTGAAAAGGGGGAGACAGCACAAGCAAACTATATGGAAGTACTTTTAACGCTAAACCCGGACTTCAAGGAGATAGCAGCCTTAGATAAGGAGATGACCAAAAAGCTTAAAGAGAAATTTAGCTATTTACAGTTTATCTCTACACAACCTATAGCCATGCGTATAGAAGAGTTACTTGAAGGCGTAAGCGCAGAACTTGCCGTTAAGATCTATGGTGAAGACCAGAAAGTAATGAGTAGCATTGCTGCACAGATTTCTCAAACACTTTCAGGTATAGAAGGACTTGATCATGCAGAGGTTGAAACACAGCTAGGACAGGCACAGATCAACATTAAACCCGACTACTTGGCACTTTCACGCTATGGCTTAAGTGTAGCCGATATCATGCAAGTGATTCGTTATGGTATCGGTGAAGAAGCAGTCACACAAAAAATAGAAGGTGTGAAACGTTTTGGTATTGTTGCTAAATTGAAAAATGCCAAAAAAGATATTGAGTCACTTAAATCATTGCTCCTTCGCTCAAAAAGTGGTAAAATTGTTTCTCTGAAAGAAGTGTGTAACATCACTGTAGTACAGGGACCAGCATTCATTAAACGTGAAGATCTAAGTCGCTACATGGTACTTTCACTGGAAGTAGAAGATCGAGATATCGCATCTTTTGTAGAAGAAGCAAATAAAAAGATAAAACAAAATGTGGACATCCCTGATGGGTACTATATTAAATGGGCAGGTGACTTTAAAAATATGCAGGAAGCTACAGCTACACTCATAATGATCATCCCTATCACACTGCTGATTATTTTACTCTTACTCTATACTGCATTTAACTCATTTAAAAAAGCATTTTTGATTTTGCTTGGGGTACCGTTAGGGCTCATAGGGGGTATCGCAGGATTGCTTATCAGCGGTGAATACTTAAGTGTTTCTGCCATCGTAGGGTTTATCGCTATCTTTGCCATAGCCATACTTAACGGTATTGTACTCATCTCTTTCATTGATGAACTACGCAAAAAATTCCCGGATGTAAAAATGATAGATATGGTCAAAAATGCAACTCTATTACGTCTGAGACCGGTACTTATGACAGCCTTTACTACACTCTTTGGTATTTTACCTCTACTTTATGCTACAGGGGTAGGAAGTGAGATACAATACCCACTTTCTGTAGTAGTCACAGGAGGTATCATCTCTTCGACCATTTTAACACTCTTGGTTTTACCTGGTCTCTATGTACTGTTTTTTAGAAAATAGATATAATTATTTCCTAAAAGATTGAAAGACTAATAAAGTCTTTCAATCATCTTTTGCATTTTATTTTTTGCACTATGTAAAAAGAGTTTACTTTTTCCTGACAGCTTTCCCTCTTCCGACATGGCTGTAGCCATAAAATTCCGAATAGCATTGATCAACGCTTGTGTATCTCTCATCTCTAAAATAGATTTTTCATGATACTCTGAAGGTACTTCTTTCTTTCCTTCAATATATAAGATTCTCTGAAGTTTTCCTTTTTGCTCATTGAAGAGTACTTGATATGTATTAAGTATTTCAATTGCATCATGGATGTGTGCATCGACTTTATCCATCTCCTCTTTACAATTACCCTTATGTGCTGCATATGCTTCTGCCTCTTCAAGCTGCATGATCGCAAAATCAAGGTTTTTACTCCCCTTGATACTCACACGAATACCATAGATTATTCCCATAACAGCGAGTACTACAAAAAGCACAAATGCTCCACCAAGAAAGGCATCCGGTTTTGCACCAAAGAGCGTAGTGAACCAACCTGCAATCGTTGTTATTGTATCTGATGATGGAACCTTTGTTACATCAAGTGGAATGTCCAACTTTTCTGTGGCAAATAAAACCAAACCTGCCAACGTCACAACACCTCCCAGCAGAGCTAAAAGGAAACCTGTAAACTTACCGCTGGAAACATCATGAAGAATAATAGGTTCAATATCTTCTTTAGTCTCAAAAACCACACTCTCTTCTTCTGCACTCTCTTCATCATTATTGGTATATCCCAATTCTAAAAGCAATGCTTCACTTTCGTCAAGACCACCCTCTTTTAACGCTTTCTTAGCCTCCTCATAACCTTTAAGATCATCAGAGAGCAAAAGCTTACATGCTTCCATCTGCTCTTCTGCCTCTTGAACAATTATTTTTGCTTTTTCAACCAATAATTTAGATGCATCATGTTTTTTCATGTTCTTAACTTGAGAGATCACTTCATTTTCAACTTCTGCATTCTCTTCTGCTTCTGTATCTTCTTCCGCTTCTTCAACTTCAGAAGTTGTCTCTTCTTCCATTTCTTTTATTTCATCTATTTCAGAACTGTTCTCTTCTATATTTTCTGAAATATCTTCTCGGACTTCATTTTTAAGATTTTCGACAGTTTCACTCTCTTCTTTCATTTTTTATCCTTTAAAATAATGCTTATTATTTATTTTAGCAAAATTTTTTCATAAATGTTTAATATATATCAATTTTTTAATACACTTGGATATAATTCAGTAAATTAACAAACAGGAATATTATGGGCATTTTAGTTGCACTTTTAGTTTTATCGGTACTGATATTTTTTCATGAATTAGGACACTTTACCGCAGCACGCTTTTTTGGTGTACAGGTAGATGTATTCAGTATCGGATTTGGTAAAAAACTCTACTCTAAAATGATAGGGAAAACAGAGTGGAGTATCTCCGCTATCCCTCTTGGCGGATATGTTAAGATGAAGGGACAGGATGACACCGATCCTACAAAAGTAAGTTATGATGATGACAGTTATAATACTAAAAAACCTTGGCAGCGCATCATCATTCTGCTTGCCGGCCCATTTGCAAACTTTTTAATGGCATTTTTACTTTACTTGGCGATCTCCTATATGGGTGTCCCCAAACTCTTAGCGTTCGTAGGTGAAGTAGCTAAAGACACACCCGCATATAAAGCAGGACTACAAAAAGGAGACAAGATAGTCCAAATCAATGGTGACAACATTCTTTACTGGGAAAATATTGGTAAACATATCAATGAAAACAAGAAAGACATTTTTGTTGTCATAGATCGTAATCATAAACTTATGACAATCCAACTTACACCCAAGGTCATAGATGATCAAAATATATTTGGAGAGAAGATCACACGACGTATTATCGGTATTAGCCCTTTGGGAAAACAGACAACCGTACACTATGGCTTCATTGATGGTTTTATCTATGCTTGGGAAGAGACAAAAAAAGCAAGTCTTCTTATTTTTAAAAGTGTACAAAAACTTATTACTGGTGTCGTCAGTACAGATAAACTGGGTGGTATCATTACCATTGTTGATGTTACTGCACAAGCCAGTTCTGCTGGTATCTTAGCCCTCTTTTTCTTTACTGCGCTCATTTCAGTTAATTTAGGGGTACTGAACCTTCTCCCTATTCCGGCACTGGATGGAGGACATATTATGTTTAACCTCTATGAAATGATACGCGGCAAAGCACCTAGTGACAATGCCATGTACTACATCACACTGGTAGGTTGGGCAATGCTCATCAGTCTTATGCTATTAGGACTGTATAATGATATTAATAGACTTTGGGGCTAAACATCATTCTGAACTTGTTTCAGAATCCCCTATAATTTCAAATGCATAAAGAGATCCTGAAACAAGATCAGGATGACATATTTTTTACAGGAGAGGAAAAAATGATACTAGACAAAGAACAACTAAGAGCAAACTTGGATGAAGTCATCTGGAACATAGAAGAAGCACGTATCACTGTCAGTGAACACCACATCGTGAAACTTGTGACTGTTACAAAATATACTGAATTAGAGAACATCCAAACACTCTACGAATTGGGACAAAGAGCCTTTGGCGAAAATCAGGTACAACAGCTTAAAGAACGTATGACAGAACTTGAAGAGTTGCCACTTGAATGGCATATGATAGGCACCCTGCAAAAAAACAAGATCAACAATCTCATAGACCTTCGCCCTGCTCTCATGCAGTCACTGGATAGCATTGAACTGGCACAGGAACTTAACAAAAAACTTGAAGCAAAAGAAGCAAAAATGAATTGCCTACTGCAAATAAACGCTGCCAAGGAAGAGAGTAAGTCGGGGGTATCTGCCGAAGAGGCTATAGATATCTACCAGGAGATCAGAGAGAACTGTCCAAACATCAACCTCAAGGGTGTCATGACCATAGGAGCCCACAGTGAGGATACAAAGCTCATACAACAGAGTTTCGAGACCACACACAGCATCTATGAAAAGCTGGGGAAAGAGGGAGCTACTGTTTGTTCTATGGGGATGAGCGGAGATTACCGGTTGGCTATAAAGTGTGGATCCAATCTTGTCCGTATAGGGTCAGCTCTCTTTAAATAATATACAGGGTGGGAATTATAACCACCCGTAAGATCATTCCAAAGAGATATTACAGGCCAGCTTATTTGTTTTACTGCTTTCATCCCATAATTGGCTGTTTGACAGCCTGATGGCTGAATAATTTTCCCCTATTTGCATATATAAACAATACTCACCGCTTGGTATACCGTCCAGAGAGAGACTGCTTTCTATTTGCTTTGTTTCCTGCGGATAAAATGTTCGCATATCAATATCTTGTCTGAAACTATATTCTTGGGTATCGTTCTTAAGGATGAAATTCACATCCGATCTTATATAAGGTGCGGCATACCCTTTGTTTTGAATAGATAAAGAGAGTGTGAGCATATCAGAACTCTTTTGTATATCCAGTTCATCGGCAACCAGTCTGTATCCCAGGTTTTCTTTAATTTCCTGATAACACCCTTCATCTTTCCATTTCTGTAAGACATCCGGATGATATGCATCATTGAGATAAGAGTATTGTAATCTTTTTAATTCCGATAATGCATTGGTACAACTGGATAGAGAAGCTTCGCTCCCCTCTCCTATGCCACATGTCTCTCCGCCGACAGGAGCATACCTGGAATCATTGACTACATAACTTTTCCAAAATTCTATGTTATCGGACGGATAGGTTCCCATATCGTTTTCACTGGCAAGCACACAGTCATTATGATGTCCTATTTTTGCTCTTATATTATCACTGTATGCAATATCCGGTGTAATTTTCCCCTCATCACTTTCATCTGCATAATCATTTGAAGCACCATACAGCAACTCTTTATGCATAGGCGTTCTTATCTGAATATATTTATTGGGAAATATATCAGCCAGTTTTGCAATAATATCTTTTCTATTGATCTTATACTCTGCATCATTATCAGCATAATCACCTGTAAAACTATGCCATTCACCCCATGCACCTATAGTCCCGGCCTGGATAACAGAAATGATGTTTTTATAGGTTTGAAGCAGTGGTTTTAATTGATCCAAATGGCCCAATATGATACTTTTTGAAGGGTCATACCCATTTAGGTCAGAACGATATTTGATCCGGAAGATCAGCTTGACACCGCTGGTATTGGCATCATTTAAATTTTTATTGATCGTATTGATCAGTGCACTGGGCAGTATGGCTGTAGTATTATACTCTTCCAGATTAAGTGGTGCATAAACTAAAGTATATCCGCTCTCTATGACACCTTCGAACATATTATAGTTCGTATCTGCATTTAACTCATAGTCAGCATCATAGAATCCTCTGTCCGGATTTAAGATATTGACACTGCTGTCTTCTGAGAATTTAATATTGACGGAGGGGTTCTCTTCATTTGTTGAGCTGCTTCCGCCACAGCCGGAGAGCAAAAAAAGATATATCAAACTTCCCAATAACTTTAATAGCATTGCAATCCCTCCCCTTCTTTCTCAGATTATAATCAAAAGAAAAAAGAAAGTCATTACATACTGTAAAATCAATTTCTCATCCCCAAACTCCAGAGATTGTGAAAGAACCAAAGGAAGTGGAGACTTCAGTCCCACAAAAAGCTCATTTGCTTTATAAAATTTGTATTTATCTAGAAATTATGCTTCTTTTGGCGTAAAAATAGATATTTATGCAGATTTTAGGTGGGACTGAAGTCTCCACTTCCAAAATAATAAGTTCTTTCACAGTCTCTCCAGCTTGGGGATGCATATTTCAATTCAAGTAACAAAAAATACTTCCAACACACAACAATACTGTATGTATGTTCCCAAGCCGGAGCTTGGGAACAAGAGAAGGAGTTAATGGTCTACTGGAAGTTAAGTATTTTTGGCAGTTTGTATTCTCATATGCGTTCCCACATCCAACGTGTAGGAACGAAGAAAATATTATGATGCCTCTTGCATCTGGCATTTTTCACAAACGCCATAAAGATTTATCTGTCGCTTCTTGAGCTTGAAATGCTCTTGCTCTATTAACTCATGAAGTATTTTATCGGTACTGTCCAAACAGGGTCTGTCTTCCACTTCTCCGCACTCTGTACAGATAAGATGCATATGATCCACTTTGGAAATCTCATATTTTGATTTTTTACCGGCGATAGGTACTTCAACCAAAACACCCTTTTCCATCATTAAAATAATATTTTTATAGATCGTTGCCAGTGAAAGTGAAGGATGTACTTTAATCACTTCTTCATAGATATCCTCTACGGACATATGTCCATACTTTTCAATCACTTCTAAAATATTCATACGTTGAAATGTTGCTTTAAGTCCACTCTCTTTGAGAAGTGCTGCATAATTTGTCATTTTTATCCTTTCAATGTATATATAAATTCAATAACTATGAACTTATATATGCATTCCCAGGCTGAAGCCTGGGAACGGGTTACCGTATCTTACAATTCCTCTGCGTGTTTTTCAAGATATTCAGCAACACCTTCCGTGTCTGCTTTCATACCTTCATCACCTTTATTCCAACCCGCCGGACATACTTCACCATACTCATTAGTAAACAACATTGCATCTACCATTCTGATCATCTCATCGATGTTTCTTCCAAGTGGAAGGTCATTGATCACTGCATGTCTTACTGTACCGTCAGCATCAATAAGGAAAGAACCTCTAAGCGCTACAGCTTCATCAAGAAGAACATCATAATCTCTGGCAATTTGTTTGCTAAGATCAGCAACCAATGGGAAGTTGATTCTACCGATACCACCTTTTTCTACCGGAGTTTCTCTCCATGCAAAGTGTGAGAATTGGCTATCTACAGATACACCGATGATGTTGATACCTCTATCTGTAAACTCTTTTGCTCTGTGAGAGAATGCAATGATCTCTGATGGACATACAAAAGTAAAATCAAGTGGATAGAAGAAAAGTACCGCACCTTTTTCACCTAAGTTTTCCATAAGGTTAAAACCTTCTACGATCTGACCATCTGCAAGTACAGCTGTTGCTGTAAAATCCGGAGCTTTTTTAGTAACTAACATATTTATTCCTTAATGATAATTTTTATTACATAAGAATTCTATCTTATTTTCTTTAAAGAAAGATAAAATTTATGAAATAAGATAAAATTTATCCTATTTAATATGGAAGCAGTCCGAATTTTCTGACGAACACTTCATCAATGTCGATCAAACCTTTTTTTTGAAGCCTGTCAAGCACTTCTTCTGTACAGAAGGTATCACCAGGCCATTCTCTCTCATAACCATCATGTTCATTCTTATTGGTCCCGTCTATCGCAATAAAAGGCTCAAGCACGATATCTCTTTGTGCATCGATATTGTTAACGACTCTCCAGATTAACATATAGGGGTTGTCAAGATCATTATTGGCTTTATCTACAATGACAAGAAGCTTAATGTACTCTTTCAACTCATGCAACTTTGAAATAAGGTATTTTTGGGACTCTTTTTTATCTACAGAGATCACACAGACCGGTGTTTTGGTATGTGTCATATACTGCCTGACCTCTCTAATGGAATCATCGATCTTGATCATGTATTCATGAAGTTCACTGTCACTTAAAAGCAGCCCTACTCCCTCATCTATTTCATCACCCGTTGCATCCACTCCCAGTTTCCCCCCAACGAATTGTTCTTCTGAAGAGTGGTCAAGATGATCTACTATCCCCTGGGTAATAAGTATTTTACTTTTATCAAGTCTGTTGAGTATATGTTCGGTCAATGCTTCACTCTCTTCAAGTTCAGGAGCATTTTCCCCTACAAAAATGGCATGTTTCACAAAGCTCATCTGACCTACCCCCCAAAAGGCATGCATGAACTGCTGTGCATGGCCTTTGTAAAGTGTTTTCATCTTTGCAAGAATTAGATTGTGGAACACTCCATTTTCTGGCATATTATAGTCTATGAGGTCTGGTGCCATAGGTTTAAGCATTGGTAAAAAGACTCTCTCTGTAGCCCATCCCATGTATTTATCTTCAAGTGGAGGCTTTCCTACGACTGTTGCTGCAAAGACAGGCTCTTTTTTCATCGTAATCGTCTCTACTTCCATTACAGGGAAAGGCTCTTTAAGTGTATAATAACCCGTATGGTCACCAAAAGGCCCCTCTATCTCCATAAGCTCAGGATCCACAAAACCTTCTATGACAATATCTACATCACGTGGAATGTAAATGTCATTGGTAAGTGACTTCACCAACTGCGCATTTTTATTACGTACAAAACCGTAAAGCAACATCTCAAACATGCCATGAGGCATTGGTGCCTGTCCACACCAAATGTAAAGTGGATCACCTCCTATAGCTACAGTTACAGGCATTTTCTTCCCGGCTCTTTGGTACTGGTCGAAAAAGTGAGACGCATCTTTATGGATCTGCCAGTGCATCCCCAGTCTGTTTTTGTCATACTGCTGAAGTCTGTACATTCCAAGGTTTTGCATCTGCCCGTCAAGACTCTGCGTATAGACCTGTCCCATCGTAATGAAAGGACCGCCATCCTCTTCCCAGGTTTTGAGTATGGGTAAGATATCCAGATCTACCTTTGCTTTAGGAATGATGACTTCTTGACACTCTCCTCTGAATTTCAAACGTTTTGGAAATACATTTTTAAGAGAAAAAAGTTTAGGGATAATCGCCAGTTTTGCCTTAAGCCCTTTAGGTGGTTTAAGCTTAAGCAGTTCATCTATCCCTTGAGCCACATCATCAGGATGCTTTCCGAATATCTTTTCCGTAAGGGGCTTATTTGCAAAGATATTCATCAGTACAGGCATTTCATATTCAATACCTTTGGCTTTGTTGACAGGTTTCGTAAAAAGGATAGGTCTTGAGTCCTCTTTTTTCACCTCCACATACGCCACATGAGGAATCTCAAGCTCTACATCCAGTGGTTCATCTATGATCTTTAAGTTACCGTTATCTTTGAGCCATTGTACTACGTCTTGCATTGCATTACCCTTTGCATTTTATTGTGTAAATTATAGCGAAAAGTGTATATGAATAAGAGGGATATAGTGCCATTAAATGAAGAGATCATCCAAATATTCCGAAACCGATGCTTTGGCTTCGGTAAGTATAATGGTGAAGTAAAGCATCACTTCCAAGAGATGAAATATAACAAAGAGATTTTACAGTCTCTCCGGCATCTCATCCTTAAAAGCAATCTCTTCAGCCTTAGAGAGGATACCTAAAGCACCTTCAGCTATCATCTCTTCTGCCAGTTGTTCACCAAGGCTGTCACACTCAGATACTGAAGAAGTAAGTTCTTTATGCATGATGTGTGTTCCATCCGGGTAACCAAGCATTGCTTTTACTGTAATATTGTCACCATCAATAATAGCATTTACAGCAACAGGAGCAGAACATCCTGCGCCTATCTTAGAGACAAAATCACGCTCAAGTTTAGTACAGATAAAACTGTTCTCATCATTTAAACTCATCGCGATTTCACGTACTCTGTCATTACTGCTTACAATCTCTATACCAAGTGCAGCTTGCCCCATAGGTGGGATCATAAAAGTGAGTTTTTCTACAAATGGAATATCTTTGAGCAGGTCAAGTCTGTAGAGCCCAATGTATGCAAGAATAATTGCATCATATTGCCCCTCTTTGAGCTTTCTGAGACGTGTATTCACATTTCCCCTAAGATCTTTCACTTTCAGGTCCGGACGCTGTTCTAAAAGTTGCATACGTCTTCTAAGGCTTGTTGTACCTACCACCGCACCCTCTGGAAGTTCATCCAGACTTTTATACGTATGCGAAAGAAAGACATCACTTTGGTCTTGACGCTCTGTGATCGCACAAAGTTCCAGTCCTTCAGGTATGTAGGTTGGAACATCTTTAAGTGAGTGCACTGCCAAATGGGCATTCCCCTCCAACATCTCATCTTCAAGTTCTTTGGTAAAGTGCCCTTTACCTCCGACCAGTGCCAGAGGTTTATCCAATATCTTGTCACCTTTGGAAGTGATCTCATTGAGTTCTACTGTGACCTCCGGAAAATTTGTTTCGATTCTTTCTTTAATATGATATGCCTGCCATAGAGCTAGATTACTTGCTCTGGTTGCTATAATTAATTTTTCCACTCTACTACTTTATTATTTATTTTATCAGTTTTTTGTAACCATTTCTCATTTTATCCCACTCACCGTCTATATAGACAGTAGGTGTACCTGAAACCATCATCTTCCCTGCTGCAAGTTCATCTGCCTTGATAGCATTCTTTACTTCCTTGGCATTGATCTGTGCTGCAGTCACACTATAATGTGCATGTTTTTTCACTGCAGCAAGTATTTTGGTCACATTTGTCTCTTGCGGGTTTATTTTTAGTGAATATATCTTTTCAACCACATCAACTTTTCCTTCTGTTTGTGCCACATGCATTACACGTGTCAATACATCTGAAACAGGATGGATCCTTAAAAGCGGCAAATGATAGTAATAGACTGCTAATTTTGTCGGGTTCTCTTTGGCTGCTTTAAAAATCTCAGGTATTACCTCTTGACAGAATGGACACTGAGGATCTGAAAATATCAGTACTTTATGCTTTGCATTCTTATTACCAAAAAGAAGATGGGCATCATCATACATATTGGCAGGTACTGTTGGTTTGATCTCATTTCGATAATCTCTACCTGATTTCAGATCAACCAAATGTCCTGTTGCCAATCCATCTTTAACAAAGATCATTTCAGGAGCATGGATATCTTTTTTTTGATACTCAAGATCCATTGTGGTTAAAAGTATATCCCAACCAGGAAGATCTTTATGCTGCTTTGTCTCAAGGATTGTAATACCTTTTACTTTTACTTGAGGATTTTTAACTATATTTCTTTTAATATATTTTAGCAGTGTTTTATTATCTGGTTGAGCATTGGCACTAAGCGCGACTGTTGCGATCAGTGTGCTCATCAATAATTTCGACATCAATGACATTGTCATCTCCTTTTTTTGTATCAAATTTTGTTTGTTCCGGTGTTATTTTAGCAACAAATTGTAAATAAACCGTGTAAAGCAATGCTACAAGACCTACAAAGTCACTTAAGACCCCCGGTATGATCAGAAGTAGTGCACCTATAAGATATGCAGTACTTGCATTTTGAAAGCTTTTCATGCTCAACTTTCCTTTAGAGACTGCGGCTAAATTTCCCATAAGTGTAAAAGGAGTGGACTGAAGAAGTCTTATCCCTACAAGCATACTCACTACTATCCATATAGCCGACCACATAAAACCTATGCTTTCACCTACTTTAAGTGAGAGATAAAGTTCTAACAATAAAAGGGGAATGAGTATAATGATCATCATTTATACCTTTTGACGTACAACATCTAAAATAGTATCAACAGAGGTCTCTTCTTTCTCAAGTCCGTCTCTGGTCACAAACTCTACAAGTCTATCTTTCAGTTTCTTACCTATGACCACAGCATAAGGTACACCTAAAAGTTCATAGTCTTTTATCTTTGCACCAAATCTGTCTTTTCTGTCATCAAGAAGAACATCCAATCCTTGGGACTTTAATGATGCATAGAGTTTTTCACCTAAAGCCATTTGCTCTTCATCTTTTATATTTGAGATGATTATCTCTAAGTCAAATGGTGCAGACTCTTTTGTCCAGATACACCCTTTATCATCATGATTTTGCTCAATAATAGCAGCAAGCAAACGACTTACTCCTATACCATAGGTTCCCATTACCATAGGTTGTGCTTTACCGTTTTCATCCAAAAATGTTGCTCCCAATGGCTCTGAATACTGTGTACCAAGTTGGAAAATATGCCCTGCCTCTATACCTTTCGTATAACGTAAAGGTTTTCCACAACATGCGCATAGATCCCCCTCTTGTACTGCTACAAGATCATGATAATCAGCTTCTACACCCTTGAAACTGTTTCCTACAAGGTGATAGTCTTTCTCATTTGCCCCACATATCATGGAACTTGCTTCTTTGAGATTATTGTCAAATACAACACGCACACTTTCCGGTAGAACTGTTGGTCCCATATAACCTGCAACCAAACCAACCTCAGCTAACTCTTCTTCACTAATGTCAACCAGGTCATTTGCATCAACAGCATTACAGGCTTTTACCTCTTGCAGCTCATCTGAACCTCTAAGTGCGAAGAGTACAACTTCACTTTTGCCATCAGCATACAATGCACGTTTGGCTACCGTTTTTACCAAATAGTATGGATCAACTTTAAAGAAATCGCTCAAAGCTTCTATGGTAGTGGTATCGGGTGTATGGAACTTTGAGAACACAGCTTCCGGAGCTTCTGCTTCAGACACTTTCTCTTTACGTACTGCTGCTTCGATATTGGCACCATAGTCACAACCATCACATACCACAATAGTATCTTCGCCGGAATCTGCAAGTACCATGAACTCTTTACTACCACTGCCGCCTATGGCACCAGAGTCAGCTTCAACCACTCTAAACTCCAGTCCCAAGCGTCTAAAGATTTTTTTGTAGGTCTCTTCCATAAGAGTAAACTCTCTTTGCATATCTTCTGTTGTAGCATGAAAACTGTAACCATCTTTCATCAAAAACTCACGTCCGCGCATCAAACCAAAACGAGGTCTTATCTCATCACGGAATTTGAGGTTGATCTGATAAAGATTCAAAGGTAACTGCTTGTAACTTTTTACTGTCTGTCTTACAAGATTTACCATCATTTCTTCATGTGTCGGTCCTAAAATAAAATCATTGTTTTTACGGTCTTTAAAACGTAAAAGCTCTTTACCATATTTCTCAAAACGTCCACTCTCCTGCCAAAGCGAAGCAGGTGTCACAAAACTAAGACTCACTTCCTGGCAACCTGCTTTGTCCAGTTCATCTTTTACCACTTCACGTACTCTATCCAACACTTTTTTACCCAGTGGTAAAAAATTATAAAGTCCGCTTCCGCCTACAGACTGGATGAATCCTCCGCGTATAAGGTAAATGTGACTTGCCAAAGTAGCATCATTTGGAGTCTCTTTTGTTGTAGGAACTAATAATCTCGAAAATCTCACGCGCTGTATCCTTTTGTATGATGATCATTTTTGTATTGTTTAAAGTCAATATTTTCTGTATCTATGTTGAACATTTTCTTCACTGCTTCAATACAATTTACATTTTTCTTTTGGGTAGATGAATGTCTGAGATTTTGCGTTGGATCGTGTAAAAAACGTTTAAACATCTGTTCTGCCATTTTTCGCATATTAGCTTCATACTCTACAGGAACAAATCCTTTTTTAATGGCTCTTTGCATCTCTTTGTCAATTGCCTCTGCAACATGTTCTCGCATCTGCTTAATGACAGGTTCTATAGAAAGTGCTCTTAGCCATGCATAGAATTCTTCTTTATATTGACTTACTATCTCTGCTGCTCTCACTGCCTGTTCTTCACGCAAAGCGTGGTTATCATTGGAAATACTGCGCAAATCATCTATACGAAAAAGTTGTAACTTATCCAGATCCATATCTTCTATATCGCGAGGGATCGCCATATCAAACCAATGTCTTGGCAGTGTTTCATTCTCTATCATATCTCTTGTGATCACTGGTTCTTTCGCAGAAGTTGCAGAAAAAAGTAAACGATATCTGTTGATATATTTTGGTAATGTATCCATAGTATCTGCTCTTACATTTTCGCCCAAACTATCTGCTACAGCCTGCACTTTTTCAAGATCACGCCCTATGAGCACCACATCACATCCTACTCTAAGCAAATGTTTTGCCGCAAGCACACCCATATCACCGGCACCCACAACGATGCCTTTCATTCCTTGTATATTATCACCTAAAAGTTTATGTGCCTGAGCAACAGCAACAGAAGCGATGGAGATAGGATTTTGTGAAATATTGGTTGCATTTCGCACTGCTGCAGCACACTTCACCGCATAAGAGAGCATACGGTTAAGTTTACGTCCTGCTGTTCCATTGGCATGAGAGAATCTAAATGCTTCTTTCACCTGGCCTGTGATCTGTGATTCTCCTATAACCAACGAATCCAAAGAAGAAACAACTGAAAAAATATGCTCTACTGCCTCTTCATCATCATAACGTTTTGCAGCGGTTTTAAGCTCATCAAAATTCAGATCACTCTTTTGACTCATCAAACCTAAAACTGCATGATAACTTGAAAAATTATCTCTGGTTGCAAGTACAATATCGACACGGTTACATGTAGAAATAACAAAAGCTTCATGAACAAATTCAAAGCCTACCAGCTGGTCAAGAAAAACCTTTTTCTCTTCATCATTGGCAAAGGCCAATTTCTCTCTCATTGTCTGATTACAATTTTTATGCGAAAAACTCACTACTTGATAATACATTAGAAATTCCTGTCTATCATCTCTTGTGCGATATCAGAAAGCGCTTCTTCACCATTTTCATTCATCAATTCCACCGCTTCATCGATCAATTCTTTTGCCTCTGTATAACACTTTAAAAGTATTTGATGTTCATCCATCTTCTGCATGATCCATGCCTGTTCTTCTTTACTCAATACTTTAGCATGTAATAAAACAAGTCTCTTTTGATCTTCACTCTCTAAAAGTTCATAAAGATAGATATAGGGTAGTGTTACTTTCCCTTCAACAAAATCATGTAATGCAGGTTTGCCCAGCGTCTCACTGTCTGAAGTAATATCAAGAAGGTCATCGATCATTTGAAATGCCAATCCAAGATTCCTGCCGTATGTTAAATAGGCATCCTTTGGTTTACCTGCCAACACAGCTGCTGCACCTGCACTTGCTTCTATAAGTGAGGCTGTCTTCTTGTAGATCATATCGAGATAGATCTCTTTATCTATGTTGAATGTTTTGGAAAGTGAAACATCTTTGAGTTCTCCAAGGCTGAGCTGGACAACTGCATTGGAAACGATCTTTGCTACTTCCGGACTGATATTGTTTAACTCCAAAAAGCCTTTGGAATAGAGAATATCTCCCAGCATAATAGCTGTTTTATTACCGTAAAGTGCGTTAAGGGAAGGCTTGCTTCGACGTGTATATGCATCATCTATGACATCATCATGCAAAAGACTTGCTGCATGTATCATCTCTACCACTGCTGCTGTTTTCACTACAGAAAGATTTGATCCTGCGATCTTTAAAATGAGTTTTGCCCTAAGTCTTTTTCCATGGGGAAGCTTGGTATAAAGGAGTGAAACCTCCTTATCGTTCAAGTCATTTATGAACTGGTCAATCTTTCTTTCAACGGCACTTAACATTACAGGTTCCTGTTTTATTCACACTGAGTAACAATGTTGCCCACAAGTTCAATAAAAAGTGAGTCGACTCTATTATCAATATCTTTATCCAATACTGTTGCTTTAATAAGTTTTTCATGCTCTCCATCAAGTCCTCTTTCCTCAAGCATCTTTTCTGCTACTGCAAATCGTCTGAACATCTTTTCGATCTCCATCTCTACGATATTCTGATTCGCCGTTCTGGCAATACTGAAATAGTTGGATCTTGGTGTTCCTACAAATGCATCATCTTCATCATCAAATATATTCATTTTTATTTCCTTAGTTTTAAAAAGAAATTATTATAGCCAAATAATTTTAATTTTGCTCTTTATTCATATACTCTTCTATAGGCTTCGGCTCTCCCAAATAATATCCTTGGGAATAAGGTATATCCAATTCACAGACAATATCATAAATTTCTTTATTGGAAACAAATTCGGCCACAACCTCATATCCATAAACATCAGCTAAAACTTTAATAGAATTCAACATCATTTTCGTACGTTCCGGATAATAAAGCAGTTCCTTGATAAGCCCTCCATCGATCTTTAAGACATCTACATCCAATTTGATCAGATAGATATAATTTGCATATCCGCTTCCAAAATCATCAATAGCAATTTTAGAGCCAAAAGTCTTTAGCTGTTGAAAGATCAATGCCACCATGTCATAATCTTTAATTTCATGATCTTCCAATATTTCAAAAGTCAATCTGTGTGCATTCTGCTTATGTTTAAACAGTTCTTGTGTAATAAGCTTCATCATATCTGCATTATAAAGATCACAAAGATCAATGTTGACCGATATCTTTATATCCGGATACATATGCAGGGTATGAAATACATTTTTAAATACCAGTTTACTCATTTTGATATATTGTGTTGTGTTTTTGATCATATCCAAAAAATAGTATGGTGCAATCAGCTTTTGAGGATCTTCTTTATCGACCAACCGCACTAATGCTTCATATTTGATGATCTGTTGTGTTTTAGTATCAAAAATAGGCTGATATACACAAGTAAGACGTTCCTCTTCCAACGTTTCTTTAATATAATCCATATTTTTATATTTCACTTCAGTCACTGAGACATTATCGATAATGCCCAACCCATTCTTTCCACGGTTTTTGATCTCCAAAAGTTTTTCATCCAAACATCTCTGAATATTCCCTATATACTCTACATCTTCAGGGATCACCATAGCACTCATTGAGATTGTCAAAGAGATAGTTTCATTATCGATCAGATAACGTTTTTTTGTCAACCCTTCAAATACCTTTTCTGCCATTTCTTTTAAGTCGGCACTGCTTTTTTCCAAAATGACAAAAAACTCACTCCCTCCGGTATGTATGACTCGTGATTCTTTAGGTAAAAGTTTCAACATCTCTTTTGTGAACAATTTCAATATAGTATCACCGGTTTCATATCCATATTTTTCATTGATCAGTTTAAATCTGTCTATATCGATCATCATGGCATTATACTGATTTACTTTTTTTACATCAAAAAATTCTTTCAGATAAAGCTTGGTATAGGCTGAAGTCAAAGGGTCGATCAACATACTTTTTCTCAGTCTGTGGAAGTTGTATCCCAAATATACTAAAAATAAAAAACTAATCAATAAAAACCATTGCATCAGTGTAACAATATATACAATAGGTGAATTAAAGTCATTAAGGTAATCACCATATGCCTTTGAAAGGTCTATAACCAAAAGTGCCTGGGTGTTATTATCTTTTACCATTGGGTAAAGCAATGAAAGCCAAATTTCCTCAACACCTTCGGACTGCTTAATGATCTGTGGCTTTTGTGTTTGATAGACATGATCAAACAGTTTGCTTTTTGGGAAAAATATCGTATTGTATTCCACAGGATCTTTTAACGATCCGTCAAGTAAAAAACGGTAATGTCCCTTGTCATCTTTATATAAAAGGAAAATATACTGAATTTCTTTTGTCAGGAACGCATGAAGCATTTTATTAAGCGCTTCTCTTTTATCCGGATGTGCTTCCAAATATGATTTAAGGGTCGTACTGTTGGTCTCTGACTGGATATAGTTAGTGATTCTCTCGGCATACCGTTCTGTTTTCTCAATCTCTTCATTTTTCAGTTTCTCCGTACTTTTAGAGATCGAATATTGCAGATAGAGTGCAAAGAGGATAAGCAGTCCCATGATCACGAAGATATATTTGTCAGTATATCGATATTTCATAACTCATCTACCAAAAAATCTTTATACTCCCGGGGAAGGACAATATGATGTCTGTCCAAACGATCTTTAATAAATAACAACTGTGAGCGTCCTTTTCTCCAGTAAAAAGCACCGATAATATCATCTGATCTCTTTAAGAACCGATAATCAGTAGCAAATAAAATAGGTTTTTTACCTATCTGCATATTTCTTCTCTCTCCAAGAACCTTTCTGAATGCCATTTCATTAGTGATCAGTGCGATATCCGCATTTTCAGGTTCATTAATAAGCTGTATTCTTTTAGAAAATGAAAATATTTTCCGATATTCATCATCATCAACATATACTGAGACTATCGCTTTTGGAGACAGAGAAAAGAGCAGTTTATGATACATTTTAAGTGTACTCTCCCTGTCTAATGCATATAAATGCCCATAGACAAGGATTAATAGAATTAAAACTTTTTTCAAAAGAGATACTCCAACTCAAGTGTAATACGTCTGTCTATAGGTGACACTTCCAATGGTGCCAGCATATTTCCCGTTGAGGGATCAATTCTAAATATACTGGTTTTTTTTGCCTTATCTAAAAGATTTTCTCCTTTAAGTGTCAACGTCAGATTTTCATTGACATTCCATGAAACAGAACTGGTTACATCAAAATAATTTTTATCATTGATACTGTTCTGGTGCCATACTACACCATTATAAAAATCAAACTCTTCATAGCTGTTCATAAAACTAAGATATCCGCTGACATCTTCTAATCTGTCTATATTCGCAAGTTTTTTATATTTAGCATAATATACTTGTAAATTCATTTTGTTATTTAGATCAAAATCATAATCATAGTTAAAAATAGTAAAGAAATATCTTGTCTCTCCTGTACCGGTATTTTGTACCAGACCATCTTCATCTCTCATCATAAGCAACATCAATCTCAAATGATAATTCTCTTCCTTATAAGCAACTTCATGGGTCATTCCAAGTGTGGTCTGCGGCTCCACATCCGAAATAGTTGAGAAATACAAATAACGGGTTAAAGGGTCCAAAGCAAACTGGGTACGATAGAGATAGGTTTTATAACTCCAGTGTTCACTGGTATAAATATAGCCTAAACGCAACTGTAGGAGAGAATCATTTTCCATTCCTCCGTTCCGTGAGATATAATTATAAGATACCCCCAGTGTTAAAAGCTCCTGATCGCTAAGTGCATACTGGTCCTGAAAAAAGATCGAAGATATCATCTCTTCTGTAAAAGGAGAGAGTAAAGCATCCTGCCCATCTTTTGTAAAAGAATCAAGCTTTTTAAGTCTCCATTTCACTCCTGCAGTAACGCGGTTATTGCCTATTGTTTCCTTATAGGTTAACTCTGCTGTATAGGTACTGTTTTTATATTCACCATTAAAGACATTTGAGCCTAAAGCATCCGGCCAGAGCAGAGGGAACTCATCTGCCTGTGCCATATCTGTTCTCAGCCAATCATAGGCAAACTGTGCATGCCAGTATTCATTAAAGTCTATTCCATAATCCATATGCAGATTAAGATAGTCCAATCGTGAGACCAGAGGGGTAGCATCCCAACTCATCCCCGCAAGACTGTCTGTGTTTTTTTTCATTACCTGCAAGTGAAAAATTTGGTCTTCACTCTTGATATACGAAAAAAGTTGTGTACGTTCAAAATCCCTGCTTAAAGGAGTGGAAGTTCCATTATATATAGTCTCTCTTTTTGCATCTGTATGAGAAAAGTTAACCATGATATGCAAAATCTTTTGTTTGCTCTCCGTAACTGATACTTTGCGAGTCATACCCTCTGCTGCCCTGAACAAGATCAACTTTTCCTCCGGAATCCTGTTCCGGACTCTTTGAGTAGAGAAAAATGGTCAGATACGCCGGTTCCACGGAAGTTTCAAAAGAGGGTATAGCATAATAAAATTCTATATGATCGACAAAATCTATATTCACATCTCCATACAGCATCACACCGCTACCCATCCATCCCTGGGTGATCTCTACACCATCTACATACAGGCGGATAAAATTACTTCTATAAGGTTCAAATGCACCACTCATAAGAGGATCAGGCAAAGCATATCGATTTTCATGATAATACATAACCGGTGCTGTTTTAAATACATCTTTAAGTGTTTTAGCATGCATTTTTTCCAGTCTTTCTCTGGTAAAAAGCACTAAATGACCTTTATTTTCATCAATAGTTTTCTGACTCAAATCATTTTTTTGATTATACTCATTTAAAAGTGTATTGATATCTGCGGCATATGAGATCCCACAGAAAAGTAAATATAAAGGTAGAATACCCTTCCCTATCTTTTTTATCCCCAAACTTTTTTCCTTTTTTTATCCATATACTATTTATTTTCTTGTATAATATAATACACATTTTTTCTTGAAATGATGGCAATTCTTTAATTTTTTTCATCACCAAAAGCTATTTTTTTGCTTTTAACAAGAGATTTTTTATTACATAACTTGTAATAATTCATACTTTAAAATATTATTTTACATAAAGGTTTCATCATTGTATCAGGAACAGGCTTTTTCACTTTTGACAGAGGAATATACTTTAATACTTGCTACGCATGAAAAAGATTTTCAAGCTGTTAAGGAAGTAAGGAGTGATGTTTTTTCTCACAGGTATTCTATACTATCCGGAACTCAAAGAAGCTAAATGGTATCTTTTCAGTCAGGATGATGAACAATCCTTTATTTATCTTTTAAAACATAATGCTACAGGGAAGTACGTTGGTACAGTAAGAGTCTTTTTTATTAATTCTCATACACCTATTCAAAAACTACCAATGCAGAAAGATGGTCATATTCAAGATATTGACCATCTCATGCAAGTGCTTCCTATCGTTGAAATTTCCAGAGGCACCCTTATTCAGGACTTACCCCATTGTAATGACTTATCCGCATTACAGCTACGAACTATATTAACCTATGGTCTTATGATTGCAACACGGATCAATTTTATACTCTATCCAAACTCCATGGTTTTTTCTATTATGGAATCTTCATTGCACTATATTCTAAAAAGACAAGGTGTTAATTTTGAACAGATCAGTGATACAGTAAACTATTATGGTCAAAGAACTCCATATGCTATAGAAACGCCCATTCAAATCATAAGTGCAATTTCACCTCAATCAAGCAGCTAATTCCTT